>Ga0075301_1000021_pt1 | contig 53149 bp, 53 predicted proteins | sample Browns_TuleA_D1_FD_120053 | JGI IMG/M metagenome (GOLD analysis project Ga0075301, IMG submission 120053) | Natural and restored wetland microbial communities from the San Francisco Bay, California, USA, that impact long-term carbon... | ecosystem: Environmental > Terrestrial > Soil > Wetlands ... | reverse complement strand
CAGCGGCGTCACCTGGCCGATCACGCCGGCATTGCCCAAGAGCGCATCGAGCTTGCCAAAGCGTTCGAACAGCGCCGCGCCCATGCGGTCGATGCCCTCGCCGTCCTTCAAATCGAGCGGCACCAGGGTCGCCGCACCGCCCGATTTCTTGATTTCGTCGTCGACTTCTTCCAGCCCGCCAACCGTGCGCGCCACCGCCACCACGTGCGCGCCCGCCTTGCCAAGCGCGATCGCCGCCGCGCGGCCGATCCCGCGCGACGCGCCGGTAACCAAGACAATGCGATTCTGGAAGGATTTATCTGAGGAACTCATGCGCCAGTTCTACTATCCTTTGCCCGCCAACATGGCTAGAGGCTTCAGAAGTGAGTCAAACAGGAGCAGAAATTATGAGAGGGATATTTATAGTTTTGGCTTTCCTTATTGTCGGCACGCCTTCATTCGCAAGTGAGACATGGAATTGCGATTTCACGCCCACCTCAGGTTCCGCAAGAGGCATACCAGGCAAAGCTAAAATCGAGGTCGATGGAGATGTGCTCAAATGGCAGGTGCCATTTCCATCGAAGTCAGGAACAAAGTGGACAACATTTCCAAGACGGATTCTTGAAAATAATGACATCGGTATTGTGGCTGCCACTTCTGACGCAGAAAAATACACTACGATGGGCTCTGATAAGCACGTCGAGACTGTGATCGGCGCCGGCGTAGTAGTTTTGGATAAATCAACCGGCGTTTTGCACGCCGGCTCTGTCACACTCGATACGGAACATGATAGCCTGATTGGTCATTGTGACAGAGAAAGACGGTGACGCAGCCGAGACGACGCTAACTATTTCCAAAAATTTAGTCAGGCCACTTCGGCGAGCAGCGAAAGCTGGCGGTCGCGGGCGCCGCCATGCGCGTCGGTGGGCTCGATGGGATATTCGCCCGAGAAACAGGCATCGCAGAATTGCGGCGCCGCGGCGTTGCGCTTGGATTGGCCGACGGCGCGATACATACCGTCCATGGAGATGAACGCCAGGCTGTCGGCATTGATGAACTTGCGCATGCCTTCGAGATCGTGGGTGTGCGCGAGCAGATCCTGCTTGTTCGGCGTGTCCACGCCGTAGAAGCAGGAGTGCGTGGTCGGCGGGCTGGCGATGCGGAAATGCACTTCTGTGGCGCCCGCGTCGCGCACCATCTCGACGATCTTCTTCGATGTCGTGCCGCGCACGATGGAATCGTCCACCAGTATCACCCGCTTGCCCTTGATCTTTTCACGGTTGGGATTGTGCTTGAGCTTCACGCCCAGATGACGGATGGGGTCTGACGGTTCGATAAAGGTGCGGCCGACATAGTGATTGCGGATGATGCCGAGTTCGAAGGGAATGCCGGACGCCTCGGCAAAGCCGAGCGCCCCGGGCACGCCCGAGTCCGGCACGGGAATGACCATGTCGGCCTTGGCCGGCGCCTCGCGCGCGAGCTCTTCGCCGATGCGCTTGCGCGCCTCGTACACGTTATGGCCCTCGACCATGGAATCGGGACGCGCGAAATAGACGAACTCGAAGATGCAGAAACGCCGCGGCTTGGGCGTGAACGGATGCAGCGATTCAATGCCGTCCTTGGTGATGACGACCATTTCGCCGGGCTCGACATCGCGCACGAAGGCGGCGCCAATAATGTCGAGCGCGCAGGTTTCCGAGGAAAGGATGTACGCGTCGTCGAGCTTGCCCAACACCAGCGGGCGCACGCCGAAAGGATCGCGCACGCCAATCAGTTTCTTTGACGTCAGCGCCACCAGCGAATACGCGCCCTGCACCTGCTTGAGTGCGTCGATCAGCCGCTCGGCGATCGCGCCGTAAGAGCTGCGTGCGACAAGATGAATGATGGTTTCGGTGTCCGAGGTGGACTGGAAGATGGCGCCTTCCTTGACCAGCTCCTCGCGCAATGCGCGGGCGTTGGTCAGGTTGCCGTTATGCGCGACGGCCAGACCGCCACTCGCCACATCGGCGAACATCGGCTGGATGTTGCGCGGCGTGGAGCCGCCCGTCGTCGAATAGCGCACATGGCCGATGGCGTTGTCGCCCTTCAGCTTCGCCGTGTAGCCGTGTTTGCCGAAGATATCGCCGACCAGGCCGGGATGGCGCTCGGCCGTGAAGTGCGCGCCGTCGAAGGCGACGATACCGGCTGCCTCCTGGCCACGATGCTGGAGCGCGTGCAGCCCCAGCGCGGTCAACGCGGGAGCGTCCGCGTGACCGAAAACTCCAAAGACGCCGCACTCATCGTGCAGCTTGTCGGATTCAAAGACTGTCGTCATTGCGGGGAACCTTTTCCGTCCCCGGTGGCCTCGATGAGCCTGTCTAGCGCGCGGCGATCGCGCGCGCCATAGGTTTTGCCGGGCTTGGCAACTGGATGAGATTTGGCCGTTTCCTGAGCCGGTTGCGCGGCCAGAGCGGCGCTGTCGAGGCCCCGATCTGGAACCAGGCTTAACAAGACATCACTCGTGCTTTGGATGAGCGGCAGCAGTCGCGCATGCGTCAGCCAGCCTGGGTGGTCGCGCGTCGGGACCAACGCGGTGAAGGCAATGTAGGCAATTCCGACGATGACGAGGCCGCGACCGACGCCAAAAACGAAACCGAGCGAGCGGTCCACCGGGCCGATCTCGGATTTTTTGACGTTTTCCCCGAAGCGGTGGCTCAGGAACGAGAGCGGAATCAGCACGACAAGGAAGATGATGGCGCCGGCGGCCAGGCTCGCGAGGCGCGAGCTGGCGATATAGTTCTCGAGCAGGGGCTGCAGTAGCGGGTAAAAGCGCAGCGCCGAATAGGCGGCCGCCACCCACGCGACGATCGACAGCGTCTCCTGCACCAGGCCGCGCCACATGGCGAACAGCGCCGACAGCAGGATCACGCCTACGACGAGGAAATCCACGACTGTTACTGAGACCCCGTCCATGATTCGGACTCTACCAGATTCCTTGCTTACGCATCCGTCCCACTAATGCTGATTTTGCGGCAAACCATCGGCAATCTCATAGTAGTCGCCCTTGTTCGCGACGAAGATATGGATTGCCAGGCGCGTTCCGGTGGGCGGGTCGAAAGCACCCATGGCCACACCGATGAAGTCCCTCTGGATCGGGTCCCAGAACAGCGCCGAGCCGCAAATCGAGCAGAAACCGCGCCTGACTTTTTCGGATGAACGAAACCAGGTGAGTTTGTCATCGCCTTCGATCTTGAGGGCCGCGCGCGGCACATCGGTCGAGGCCCAATAGTGACCGGATGTCTTCCGGCATTGCGAGCAATGGCACGCGTCGGGCCCTTTGAGTTCGCCCGCCACTTCAAAGCTCACCGCGCCGCAAAGGCAGGACCCTTTGTGCATGTTCCTTATCCGTTAGTCCGCGCCACCCAGGAACGCCGCCAGCTCGCGCACATCAGCGATCGGCTTCAGCGAGAGCCCCGCGCCATCCGATTTCGTGCCCTTGGGCACCAGCGCCGTCTTGAAGCCGAGCTTGGCCGCCTCTTTCAGCCGCGCCTCGGCCTGGCTGCATGGGCGCACATCGCCAGACAAACTCACTTCGCCGAAGATCACGCAATCCTTCGGCAGCGCGCGGCCCGTGAACGATGAAACCAGGGCCGCCGCGGCCGCCAAATCCGCCGCGGGCTCGGCCACCTTCAGGCCGCCCGCAACGTTGAGATAGATATCCTGCCCGGTCATTCCAAGGCCCGCGCGCGCGTCGAGCACGGCCAGCACCATCGATAAGCGCCCCGCGTCCCAGCCCACCACGGCGCGGCGCGGCGTGCCGTAGCCGGTGGCGGCGACGAGTGCCTGGATCTCGACCAGAATGGGCCGCGTGCCTTCGACGCCGGCGAAGATGGCGGCGCCCGGTGCGCGCGCCGAGCGGTCGCCCAGAAACAGCGCCGAGGGATTGGCGACTTCGGCCAAGCCGCTTCCGGTCATCTCGAACACGCCGATTTCGTCGGTGGCGCCGAAGCGGTTCTTCACCGCGCGCAGGATGCGGAAATGGTGGCCGCGCTCGCCTTCGAAATAGAGCACGGCATCCACCAGGTGCTCGACGGCCTTGGGACCCGCGATCTGGCCTTCCTTGGTGACATGGCCGACGAGGAGCAGCGCCGCGCCCGAGCCCTTTGCATAACGCACGAGGTCATGCGTCGCCGTACGCACCTGGGCGATGGTGCCGGGGGCTGCCTCCAGCGACGACGTCCAGATAGTCTGGATGGAGTCGATGGCGAGCACGCTGGGCGTGGCGCCCTGCCCCAGTGTGGTGAGAATGTCTTCGATGCACGTGGCCGAGCCCAGATGCACCTGCGCATCGGCAACACCAAGGCGCCCCGCGCGCAACCGCACCTGCGCCAGCGCTTCTTCGCCCGAGATATAGACGGCCTTGCCGCCTTTCATGGCATGTGCCGCCAGCGCCTGGAGAATAAGCGTGGATTTTCCCACGCCGGGATCGCCGCCGACCAGCAGCGCCGAACCCGGCACCAAGCCGCCGCCGGTTACGCGATCGAACTCCGCAATGCCGGTGGCGCGGCGCGGCGGCTCGGGGCCTTGCGATTTCAGTCCCTCGAGCGCGAAGGCCCTGCCCTTGGCCGGTTTGCGCGACGAAACGCCGCCCGGCGGCGCGGCCGATTCTTCGGCCAGCGAATTCCACGCGCCGCAGGCTTCGCAGCGCCCCGCCCATTTCGAATAGGACGTGCCGCAGGACTGGCAGACATATTGAATCGCAAGCTTGGCCATGTGGCTTGCGTTATAGCATGCTGTTACCAGAGGTATGTCAACGTGAGCAAATCATCCCCATTGTTTGAAGACGCAGTGCGCAAATTGAATTGGGGACGCCATCGCGCAGGCAAGTTTAACTGGCTAATTCGGGAGCATGACAAAGCCAACCCGCTCAAAAAGAAGCGGATAGACAAGACCATTATCTTCGAGAGAGAAAAGAGCTATCCGCCAGAGCTCGCCCTTGCATTAGGCGATGCAATCCACAATCTCCGGACATCTCTCGATCTGCTCGCCTCCAACTTGGTTGAACTCAATGGCATGAGCCCAAAGGGCGTATATTTCCCTTTTGCGCTTGATGCGGCCGGTTTGAAGCAACAAATCAAAGACAAGAAATTTGATCGTGCTGGCCCCAAAGCGGTTCAGCTGTTGCACAAAATTGGGCCACACCACGAAGGCAACAAGGAACTTCGCGGCCTTCATGACTTAGACATCATGGATAAGCACAAGCTCATCCTTCCTGTTCTGCATGGGTTTTATGCCAGTAACGTCGTGTTGAATGGTCCATCTGGGAAACTAGTTGCTGAGGTCTCGGGTCCTGGAGATGGATTCTCAATTACCGCAGGCCCAGACGATGACGTAACTATTGATTCGATGACGTTCATTGTCGTTTTTGGAAAGGATGCGCCGAGAATCTTCGCTGAAAAACCGATAACTGTGACGCTGGACGAACTTGCAGCGAACGTTGAGAACGTTATCGAGGCTTTCCGAAAGCTTTAGCCCCGCACTTCCATCTTGATGGGACCTTCGGCGCGGCCGTGGATGAACTGATCCACGTATTCGTTGCCGCTTTTGTCTATCTGATCAGTGGGCCCATGCCAGATGATCTTGCCTTTGTAGATCATGGCGATGCGGTTGGCGATTTTGCGCGCACTTGTCATGTCGTGCGTGATCGAGAGCGTGGTCACGCCAAGATCGCGCACAGTGTTGACGATCAGATGATTGATGACGTCGGCCATGATGGGATCGAGGCCGGTGGTAGGCTCGTCGAAGAAAATGATTTCCGGATTGGCGGCGATGGCGCGCGCCAACCCCACGCGCTTCTGCATGCCGCCGGACAATTCGGAAGGCGATAGATTTGCCACTTCTGGGCCGAGGCCCACTTTGGCCAATTTCTCGACGGCGATGTCGCGTGCCTTGTTGCGCTTCACCCCATGGCCCTGGATGAGGCCGAACGCCACGTTCTCCCACACCGGCAAACTGTCGAACAACGCGCTGCCCTGAAACAGCATTCCAAATTTGCGCAGCACTTTCTCGCGCGCCCTGCCTCCCATGCGCGTCACGTCCTGGCCGTCGACCAGCACGCGCCCGGCGTCGGGACGCAAGATGCCCAGCACGCATTTGATCATCACCGATTTGCCGGTGCCCGAGCCGCCAATGACGACGAGCGATTCACCCTTGTTGAGCGTGAGGTCCAGACCGTCCAGCACGACCTTCGGCCCAAAGCGCTTCTTCACGCCACGCATTTCTATTTTTGGAACTGCCGCCATCGTTCAGTCCGCAAAGAAAATCTTGGTCAGTACATAGTTGGCAGCAAGGATGCTTATCGAGGCCGAAACGACGGCGTTCGTTGTTGCCGCACCGACGCCTTGCGCGCCGCCCTTGGAGTTGAAGCCGTTGTAACAGCCGAGCAGTGCGATGATGAAACCGAACGCCGCCGCCTTCCACAGGCCGGACGACACGTCATCGAATTCGAGGAAGTCGATCGTGTTCTTGAGGTAGATCGCGCCGTTGAAGCCAAGGCTCTGCGTGCCCAGCACATAACCACCGAACACGCCGATGGAGTCGGCAATGGCCACCAGAATCGGCATGGTGATGACCGCTGCTATCAAACGCGGCGCCACAAGATATTTCATCGGATTGGTGGAGAGCGTGGTGAGCGCATCGATCTGCTCGGTGACGCGCATGGTGCCGATCTCGGCGGCGATGGCCGACGCCACGCGCCCCGCCACCATCAGACCCGCGATCACCGGGCCCAGCTCGCGCGTGATGCCTATGGCGACCACCTGCGGCACGAATTGCTCGGCGCCATAGCGGCTCGCGCCCAAGAAAATCTGCAGCGCCATCACGCCGCCGGTGAAGAACGCGGTCAGGCCCACCACGGGCAGCGAGAAGTAACCGATGCGCTGCATCTGCTGGAGCGTGAGGTAGGCGTAGACTGGCGGACGGAAACAACACGAGATGGCGTCGCCCGCGAAAACGGCCAGGCGGCCCATCTGCGCCATGAAGTTGAGAATAACGCGCCCCGTAGCGGCGAAGACGTTGAGGATATTTTCCATGCCGTCAGCCTTCCACATGGACGCGTGGCACGCGTGGGGAAATTCCGGTGAGGATTTCGTAGCTCACTGTGTTGGCCGCCTCGGCGATTTCCTCGAGCGGGATGCTATCACCGAAAAACTCCACTTCGGCGCCACGCTTGCAGGCGGCATCCGGCACGTTGGTGGCGTCGAGCACAGCCAGGTCCATCGAAATGCGCCCTGCAAAGGGCATGCGCACGCCGCCGAGCGCCGCCTGCCCGCGCCCTGCCAGCACGCGCGAAAGTCCATCCGCGTATCCGAGCGAAACCGTGACCAGTTTCAAGGGCTTCCCCGTCGTGAACGTCGCTCCGTAACCAACGGTATCGCCCAAGTCAACGCGGCGCACCTGCAACACGCGGCCCGTAAGCCGCGCAACGACGCGATAAGGGTTGGGCAATAGAGGCTGTGGATTGCCGCCGTAAAGCGCAAGGCCGGGCCGCACCATGTCCATGTCGTAGTCGCGCTCCAAACCGATGCCGCCGGAGGCCGAGATGCTTGCAGGCGCCGGCGGCAGTTTCGCGAGCATCGCGCGGAAACGTTCGAGTTGTTGCCGGTTCATCGGATGCTTGGCATCGTCCGAACAGGAAAGATGGCTAAGCCACAGTGACACGTTGATACTGTGCAGTCGCGTTGCTGCATCTCGCGCCAGTGTTTCGGCATCGGCATGCGATAGGCCGGAACGGTTCATGCCGGTGTCGATCTGAATCGCCGCATCGAGTTTGGTGCGCGCATTGCGCGCGGCCGCCGACCATTCAGCAATCTCTTCCAGTGTGTTCAACACAGGCGTCAGATTGTTCGCGCTATAGAGCGAAGCCGTGCCGGGCTTCAATCCGTCGAGAACGAAGATCCGCACGCGTGGCAGCGCTTTCCGCAGGTCGATGCCTTCCTGAATGCGCGCGACGAAGAAGGTGTCGGCGCCGATCTCAGCCAGCGCGCACGACACGCCAGCCATGCCGACGCCATAGCCGTCGGCCTTCACCACGGGCGCAACCTTCGCCGCACCCACGCGGGCACCGATCGTCCGGTAATTCCCTTTCAGAGCGCCCAGCCGCACGGTCAGTCGGGCTGCCTCGATCTCGGATTGCGCCATGACGGGAGAAAACGATAGCGGGCAGGAGTAGTCAAACAACCCCTTGTCATTCCCGGCCGAGCGGCGAAGCCACGAGGGGAAGGGAACCCAGGTGGACAGGGTTGTCGTGATCTAACTACCTGGGTCCCCTTCCCTCGCGCGAACTGCGTTCGCGCTCGCCGGGGATGACACCCATGTTTAATACGGTATCTGCTTCACCTGATCGGGCGCGGCCAAGTTCGAGAACCGCGTGAAGCGCTCGTCGAAGAACAGCTCCACCTTGTTGGTCGGGCCATGGCGGTGTTTCTCGACAAGGATTTCGGCGCGGTTATGGACGCGCTCCATCTTGGCCAGCCATTTGTCGTGCTCGACTGCGTCTTCGTTGGCGTCCGGTTCGCGCGACTTCAGATAATATTCCTCGCGGAAGACGAACATCACCACGTCGGCGTCCTGCTCGATGGTGCCGGACTCGCGAAGGTCGGAGAGAACGGGCCGCTTGTCGTCGCGCGCATCCACGGCACGGCTGAGCTGCGATAGCGCCACGACGGGAATTTCCAATTCCTTCGCCAACGCCTTGAGCCCCTTGGTGATTTCGGAGACTTCCTGGACGCGGCTGTCATAGCGGCGGCTGGCGGGTTCGATCAGCTGCAGATAGTCGATGACGATCAGGCCGATATGTTTCTCGCGCTTGAGCCTGCGCGCGCGTGCCGCGATCTGGGCGATCGAAATGCCGCCGGTGTCGTCGATGAAAAGCGGCAGGTCGCCCAACACCTGTGCCGTTTGCACAAAGCGGTTCCATTCGGGATCGGTGAAGCGCCCGGTGCGGATTTTGCGCATCTCGATCTCGGTCTGCTCGGAGAGAATACGCGCGGAGAGCTGCGACGCCGCCATTTCGAGGCTGAACAGCAGCACCGGCGAGCCGCGCGGAGGCTCGGCACTATCTGCTTTGTCCTTTGCGTGCAGGCGCGAGGCATAGAATGCCATGTTGGTGGCAAGCGCCGTCTTGCCCATACCGGGGCGGCCCGCGACGATAATGAGGTCCGACTGGTTCAACCCGCCCAGCAGCGTGTCCAGCTCCGTAAAGCCTGTGGGTATGCCTGAAAGGCTGCCGCCACGTGCGAGCGCGCCTTCGGCAAGCTGCACCGCGCGCATCAGCGCGGCGTCGAACCCCAGCGGGCCTTCGCCGAAGCGGCCCTTCTCGGCCACCTGATAGAGCGCCTTTTCCGCCAGCTCGATCTGGGCCGCCGGAGGCACGTCGATCGGCGCCTCGAACGCCGTGTTCACGATGTCCTCGCCGATGTGGATGAGCTCCCGGCGCATGGCGAGGTCGCGCAAGATACGGCCATATTCCAGCACATTGGGAAGTGCCGGCGCCGCCCTGGCCAGGCTCACCAGATAGGTGTGGCCGCCCACCTCGGCCAGGCCAGGATCGCCTTCGACCGCAGACTTGAGCGTCAGCGGCGTAACGATCTGGCCCTTCGCCCACATCTTCTCGATGGCGTCGAACAGCCGTTGGTGCAGCGGATCGTAGAAATGCTCGGGCTTCAGCGTGGTGGAAACACGTTCCAGCGAATAATTATCCACCAGCACGGCGCCGAGGAGCGCCTGCTCGACTTCCACATCGTAGGGAAGCTGGCGATAGGCCTCCTGCTCCATGGCGGGCTCGAGTTTTCTTTGTGCTGCGTTTCTCATGGGCAAGGTGGCGATCATTAAGACCGGTGCACGCTATCGCAAGCGCGCGAATCACCTGCTCACAGGATTAGGATAGCAAGGTTATCCACGTATGAGCGCTTGACTTACGCCGCCTCGTTTGCTCGTGGCAGCCGGCCAGCGCCAGAGGCCAGCATGGTTCGCTCGGCGTTGAAGACGTAATCGCGCGTAAGCGGCAGCGCCGTCAGGCTCTTCGCGATTTGGATCTGATAGACAACCAGTCCCCAATGGCGGAAGCTCATTTCGGCACCAGCCAGATAGAAATCCCACATGCGACAGAAGCGCGCGTCGTAGAGCTTCGCCACCGTCGACCAGTTGGCACGGAAACGCTCACGCCACAGTTTCAGTGTCTCGGCATAATGAAGGCGCAAAACCTCAACGTCTGTGACGATGAGCCCGCTTTTCTCGATTGCAGGCAGGATTTCGCTGAGCGCCGGGGTATAACCGCCGGGGAAAATATACTTGCTGAGCCAAGCATTTGTAGCGGCAGGACCATCCGTCCTGCCGATCGTATGGATAAGCGCGACGCCATCCGGCGCCAGACGATCGCGAACCTGGCGGAAGAATTCGCCGTAGTGGACGACACCCACATGCTCGAACATGCCGACGGAAACAATGCGGTCGAAGCGGCCCTGCACGTTCCGATAATCCTCGAGCGCGAAACGGCAATGTTGCGATAGCCCTGCACTGCGCGCGCGATTGCGGGCAAAGGCGAATTGCTCTTTCGACAAAGTGATCCCGAGCACGTCCGCCTTGGCATCGCGTGCGAGATCGAGCGAAAGACCGCCCCAGCCTGAGCCGATGTCGAGAACCTTTAGGCCGGGCCGGTCGAGAAAGAGCTTCGAGGCGATGTGGCGTTTCTTGGCGCTCTGCGCCTGTTCTAGGCTTTCATCGCCATCGGCGAAGTAGGCACAGGAATATTGCCGGTCTGAATCCAGGAATAGTTCGTAGAGCCGTCCCGACAGATCGTAGTGATACGCGGCATTGGCGCGCGCGCGTCGCACGGGGTTGAACTGCTCCACCACACGCAAGGCGCGCCGCAGTCCGCGCATGACCAGTTCCGGGAGTGGCGGCTTGTGAACATGAATGCCCGAAAGCAGAATCCTGAACAATGTGGCAATGTCGCCTTCTTCCAGCGTGAGGCGGCCGTCCATGTAGGCCTCGCCAAAGGCAAGATCGGGATGAAGGCCGAGCCAGATCGGCGTGAACCGGCCATGCAGGCGAATGGTGATGCACGGCGCGCCACTGCCATAAACATATCGACGCCCATTCGGCCAGATCACCGTCAGTGTTCCTGACCGCACCAATTGAGAGAGCAGCGCCTTCAGCATGCGCAACCTCCACGGCCTTACGCATACCCCGCTGGCTGAATTTTAGCCTTGATCAGGATCAATCGAAAGCGGTTTCCCAGAGTTCCCGGATGCTCTCGCCGGAGACAAAAGCTATTGCCGTCAACGTCAAAACCACGGTGGCCGCAAAGGTAAGGTCTACGGCGGCCAGGCCCTGCCGCAACAGCTCATCGATGGAGGGCGCCAGCAGCCACAACAACGCAGCGCCCGCCATAGCGACCGGAATTGTTTCCAGCACATTCAGCCAGGCACGGCGGCGCTCGATGCGCGTCAGAACGGCAAAGGCGAAGGCGCGGTCTGTGGCAGGGGGCACATCGGCGGCGAACAGCGCGGCCAATCGGCGTTCCGTATCATTCATGCGCGCCTCCCATGAGGGCGAGCAGTTTGGCACGTCCGCGGCTGACATGCGACTTCACGGTGCCGAGCGGAATATCGAGGGCTTCTGCAGCCTCGGCATGGGAGAAATCGGCCGCCAGACACAGCGCTACGGCCGCCCGCTGTTCGCGCGGCAGTTCTGCCATGGCGCGTGCGAGGTCGAGGCGCGCATCGACCAGGGCCGGATCGGACGCGCTTGCCTGCCCCTCCAGCGAAAACGCATCGCGGCGCATCCGGCGCAACAGGCTGCGCCGCGCTGTCATGGATTTGCGGTAGGCAATACCGAACAACCATAGGCGTAAATCGCGGTTGCGATCGAAATAAGCGAGGCGCTCCCACGCCGTGACGAACGTTTCCTGCGCGAGATCGTCCGCTTCCGCCCAATTGCCGGTGAGCCGGCGCAAAAACGCGCGAACGGGTTGCTGATGGGTTTCGACAAGCTGCGAAAAAGCGCGGGGCGAGCCGGCTTGCGCCTGCCCGACCAGAACCCCCTCCGCAGGAGACGAATTCATTTCGCATCAGGACTGCGCATGGTCAGCATAATAAGCAGGTTGCCGACCGCCAGCACGCCGAAGATCACGGCCACGATCTCGAAGGTTTCGCTGGAAGGATTGTTGATATAGGCGATGCCGAAACCGGCGGCGAAGGCGGCCGAAATCACGAAGCGGCGCAATTGGCGATAAGGGTTGTAAGAGTTGTAACGGCTCCAATCCATGTCGGCCCAGGGATGGCCGTTGCCATAGCCAAGCGCCTTGGAAAGTTCAGGCGGAATGTCCTTGCCCTGATCGACATAGGTTTTCAGCAGCGCAAGCTTGTCGCGGCGGTGCGCGTAGGCCATGGACGAATTGAACATCGCTCCCAGCACAGCAATGAGGACGATAAGCACCCACCAGTAATGGGTGAACAGATACATCCAGTCTTCATGCGTCATCGGATTGCTCCTCGGCGGCACCTTGCGGGCAGCCAGCCTGCCCTTTCATCCCCTATTCGCCGCCCGAGAGGCGTTTGGATGCAGGCTTTGGATGCAGGCCTGGTCTAAATCAAGCCGAGGCGCTGCCGGATGTCCTGATAGGCGGCGGCGATCAGGGCTGTAAGCGCCTCGACATTCGGCTTCTCGCTGGGGCGCAACTTCACATGGCGCATGCGCTTGCCTTCGCCTTCGAGCAGGCGGGCGGGATCGGCAAGCATCGCGCCGTAATAGAAACCGACACTCGCATGCGCCTTGAACGCATTGACGTAGCCGAACGGCGCGTCACCCACGCAGGCTACTGGACATCCGTCGTGCAGGAGCTCGCGGACATCGGGGCCGCAGCCGCGCATGCGCTCGAACCATGTGCGCACCATCAACCGATGAGGGGCGAGATCGGAAAACCAGGCTTCGATTTTGGGATCGCGCCGAAGCGCGCCGGTAAACGTGAGCAAGTCATCCATTGGGCTTCCCTCATTCCCGGTCGAGCATTGCGCCAGCTATGCCTTCACTTGTCATCACCCGCGAATGCGGGTGACCCAGGTTATGCAGAACTCGCTTATGACGTCACCTGGATGGCCCGCATTTGTGGGCCATGACAATTTGGTTTTTTCTGACCACCTGGGCGGCTTTCGCCCAGAACCCGCTATTGCCCCTTCGGGCCAGATGCTATACAAGTATAGCACTTGGAGGAACTGAAATGCTCGCCCTTCGTTTGCCGCCCGAGATTGAACGCAGGCTCGATGCCCTGGCCAAAAAAACCGGACGCACCAAGAGCTATTACGCGCGCGAGGCCATCCTGCGCCAGATCGAGGATATCGAGGATTATTACCTGGCGCGTCGGCGTCTGGCGCGGGGCGGGCCGCGGGTGACGCTTGAACGCTTGGAACGCGACCTTAAGAAACGCACAAAGCGCTGATGGCCGCGCCCGTCTGGCGGGTCGAGTTCGACCGGGCGGCCGCGCGCGATTTGCGCAAGCTCGGTGTAGACGCCGAATGGAAGGTGCTGCGCTATCTGCGCGAGCGTATTGCCGGCAGCGCGGACCCGCGCCGTTTCGGCCACGCGCTGATGGATGACTGCAAGGGTGGCGACCGCAAGGGGCTATGGCGTTACCGCGTCGGCGACTACCGCATTGTCGCCGCCATCGAGGATGACCGGTTCGTGGTGCTGGTGGTCACCGTCGGCCACCGGCGCGAGGTGTAACGATGAGCGGTGTGACGCGTGGCAGCTCATCGCATCCCTTCAGCTAGTGTCATGATACGATCTACTTCTGTCCGCATCGATCCGAAAGGATGCTTCTGCCCTAAAAGAACGAAAATTTCTTTCGATGGGTCAACCAGCCGGAAAATATGACCCAATTCATCGTCAGCAAGATCAGCATCATCAACCAAAGGACCGGGGAAAATATATCCAGCGATGTCACCAAGCAAATACTCATCCAGTCTTTCATCAAAATGCTCGAGTGCGTTTCGCAACTCGCGATCCCGTAGCGCAGAACTATTGCTTACGCTAAAGATTTGCCGAAGCTTAGCTGCACGCGCGCGCATTAGCGGTTTTTTTTCGACAGGAAAAAAGAAGCGAGACAATGCAGCGGCGTGACCAAGTGCTTCATGTACATTCGCTACAATCTCGCTGACAGGTGCACCGGCAGAAGCATTCTGAAAGAAACGATTGAAGGCTTGGTGAGCGCGATCAGCAGCGTAAAAAATCGCTTCTACATAAAACGCCATAAAAACCGGATAGATCCCTCCATACTGATCGATGATTATGCGAGTTCTCTCCTGTAGATCAATCTCATCACTCATCCTTTGGATATCACTCCCATTCGATCGTGCCGGGCGGCTTGCTGGTCGCATCATACACCACCCGGTTGATGCCGCGGACTTCGTTGACGATGCGCGTGGCCACGTGCGCCAGGAACGCGTGATCGAAGGGATAGGAATCCGCCGTCATGCCGTCGGTGGAGGTGACGGCGCGGAGCGCGCAGACGTTTTCATAGGTGCGGTCGTCGCCCATGACGCCCACGGTTTTCACCGGCAGCAGCACGGCAAAGGCCTGCCAGATCTTGTCGTAGAGGCCGGCCTTACGGATTTCCTCGAGATAGATGGCATCCGCTTTACGCAGGATTTCCAGCTCCTGTTTTGTGACCAGCCCAAGAATGCGGATGGCAAGGCCGGGGCCCGGAAAGGGATGGCGGCCGACGAAGCTTTCGGGCATGCCCAGCTCGCGGCCCAGCGCGCGCACTTCGTCCTTGAAGAGTTCGCGCAGCGGCTCGACCAGCTTCATGTGCATGCGTTCGGGCAAGCCGCCGACATTGTGGTGCGACTTGATGATGGCCGACGGCCCGCCCAGCGCCGAGGTGCTTTCGATCACGTCGGGATAGAGGGTGCCTTGGGCGAGAAATTCCACCTTGTGGCCGATCTTCTTGGCTTCGTCATCGAACACGTCGATGAAGGTGGCGCCGATGATCTTGCGCTTCTGTTCGGGATCGCTGACGCCATGCAGCCGCTTGAGGAACAGCTCGCCCGCATCGGCATGGATGAGCGGAATGTTGTAATGGCCACGGAACAGCGAGACCACTTCCTGTGCTTCATTCAGGCGCAGCAACCCGTGGTCCACAAAGATGCAAGTGAGCTGATCGCCGACGGCTTCGTGAATGAGCAGTGCTGCCACCGATGAATCCACGCCGCCCGACAACCCGCAGACCACATGGCCCTTGCCTACCTGCTCGCGGATGCGCCGAATGGATTCAGCGCGAAACGCCTTCATGTTCCAGTCGGGCTTGATGCCGGCAATGTTCACCACGAAATTGCGGATGAGCTCCGCACCATGAAGCGTGTGCACGACCTCCGGGTGGAACATCGTGCCGTAGAATTTGCGCTTTTCGTCGGCGATGACGGCGAAGGGCGCGTTTCCGCTCACGGCCGTGACCGCAAAGCCGGGTGGCAGTGCAGTGACACGATCACCGTGGCTCATCCACACCTGATCGCTTTCGCCGGGTTTCCAGATCCCGTTGTAAAGAGCCGACGGTTGTTTCACCTCCAGCATGGCGCGGCCAAATTCGCGCGCGTGCCCGCCTTCAACGCGGCCACCCAGCGTGTGCACCATTGCCTGCTGGCCGTAGCAGATGCCGAGCACCGGCACGCCAAGCTCGAACAGGGCTTTCGCCGCCTGCGGACTGCCCGCCTCGATCACGCTGCACGGCCCGCCTGAAAGGATGACCGCTTTCGGATGCGTCGCCTTGATCGCGTCTTCCGCCTTGTTGAAGGGGACTACCGCGCAGTAAACGCCGGCCTCGCGGACGCGGCGCACGATGAGCTGCGTCACCTGCGAACCGAAATCTATGACCAGAACAGGAACAGACATGAGCGAACGCTAGTGACCTCCTTTTTGGGTGTCCATGCGATTTTCCATGACGCACACAAAGAATCCGTCGGTGCCGGTCGTGCGCGGGCTGGCGTGGAAAAATTTACCCATGCCCGGTGGCGGATCGGTGTGCGCGACGTCGCGCCACACCGTCGCCGCTTCCATGATCTGGAAGTCCGGCGTGACTTTTAGAAAGGTTTCGATTCGGTCTTCGTTCTCAACCGAAAAGACTGAACAGGTAGCGTAGATCAGACGGCCGCCCGGCTTCGTGTGGCGCGCGCCATCGGCCAGCAGCCAGTCCTGCAACTTTGCCAGGCCCGCCAACTTTTCCGGCGTCAGGCGTGTCTTCAGTTCCGGACTGCGACGCCATGTTCCCGAGCCGCTGCATGGCGCATCCACCAACACGATATCGAACTTGCCGTCGCCCCACAGCGGCCCGCCGCGCTTATCGGCAATTGTGATGATGCTTACGCCTGCACGCGCTCCCCGTTCGCCCAGAGGCTTCAGCCGTGCCGGGCTGTCATCGAAAGCAAGGATTTCGCCCTGGTTCTGCATCTGAGCTGCCAGCGCCAGCGACTTGCCACCGGCGCCTGCGGCCAGATCGAGCACGCGTTGGCCGGGCTTGGCGCTACATAGAGTGGCGCCAATCTGTGAAGCTTCATCCTGAAATTCGAAAGCGCCATCTTCAAACAGCGGCGTTTTCTGGAGCGCGCTTAATCCTTCCGCCGAGGGAATGCGGATGCCCTTGGGCGCATAGGGCGCGGGCTCGGCCTTGAACCCCAACGAGTGCAATCCCGAAAGCACCGCGCTACGTTGCGCCTTCAGCGTGTTCACTCGCAAATCCACCGGCGCGCGGGCCAGCATGGCCTTCATCTCATCCAGGAGATCTTTGCCGAAGGCGCGCTTAAGCTCCGGCTCAAGCCATTCCGGATATTCGCCTTGAACACACAACGGCGGATCAGAGGGCGCGCGTGCCATGGCGGCGCGCTCTTCATCGGTAAGCGGCTTCGGCGCATAAGGCCCATCGCCGAACAACGCTGCGATCTGATCGGCGGTCATTCCTTCGGCAATCAGGCTACCAATAACCAGCGCGCGGGGCGCTTCACTTCCAACGCGCCAGGCAAAAGATGCGCGATTACGGAACACGCTGTAGACGCGTTCGGCGACGGCGGCGCGATCTTTCGAGCCCGCATAGCGCCGCGCGCGAAACCAATCGCGCAAAAAACGATCGACCGGAGCCGCGGTCGCTTCAAGTTCGTCTAAGATTTCTATGGCCGCCTGAAGGCGCGCGCTGTCCCGCACGGCCTACTGCGAGCCCGGATAGTTCGGGCTCTCGCGCGTGACGGTTACGCCGTGGACGTGGCTTTCGCGGATGCCTGCGCCGGTAATGCGCACGAATTTGGCGCGGGCGTGCAACTCGGCAATCGTAGCGCAGCCGGTGTAGCCCATGGCTGCACGCAATCCGCCTACGATCTGGTGCACGACAGTTGCGGCCGGCCCCTTGTACGGCACCTGGCCCTCGATGCCCTCTGGCACCAGCTTCAGCGTGTCCTTCACTTCGGCCTGGAAGTAGCGGTCGGCCGAGCCCCGCGCCATCGCGCCGACGCTGCCCATACCGCGATAACCCTTGTAGGAACGGCCCTGATAGAGAAACACCTCGCCCGGGCTTTCATCGGTGCCGGCCAGCAGCGAGCCCAGCATGCCGACATCGGCGCCCGCGGCAATCGCCTTCGCCAGATCGCCGGAATAGCGGATGCCGCCATCGGCGATTACCGGCACGTCCTGTTTATGCGCAGCTTCCGCCGCATCCATCACCGCCGTCAGTTGCGGCACGCCCACGCCTGCGACAATGCGCGTGGTGCATATGGAGCCTGGCCCGATGCCGATCTTGATCGCGTCGGCGCCGGCGTCGATCAGCGCCTTGGCGCCATCGGCGGTGGCGATGTTGCCAGCCACGACCTGGGCGTGGTTGGAGGCGCGCTTGATGCGCGCCACCGTGTCGATCACGCGCCGCGAATGGCCGTGCGCCGTATCCACCACGATCACGTCGCATTCGGCGTGCAGCAGCAATTCCGCGCGGAAAAATCCGTCGTCGCCCACGCTGGTGGCGGCGGCCACGCGCAGGCGCCCGCGCTCGTCCTTGCAGGCATTGGGATAGGTCTGCGCCTTCTCGATATCCTTGACCGTGATCAGGCCGACACAGCGATATTGCTCGTCCACCACGAGCAGTTTCTCGATGCGATGTTGGTGAAGCAGGCCCTTGGCCTCCTCCATCGGCACATTCTCGCGCACAGTGACGAGCTTGTCCTTGGTCATCAGCTCGCGCACGGGCTGCTTCGCGTTCTTGGCAAAGCGCACGTCGCGGTTGGTGAGGATGCCGACCAGCTTCCCCGGCGCTTTGCCGTTTCCTTCCACCACGGGAATGCCGGAAATGTGGTGACGCGCCATGAGTTCGAGCGCGTCGGCCAGCGTCGCCGATGGCGCAATGGTGACAGGGTTTACCACCATGCCGGATTCGAATTTCTTTACGCGGCGAACATGCTCGGCCTGTTCGGCCGGCTCGAGATTGCGGTGGATCACGCCGATGCCGCCCGCCTGTGCCATGACGATGGCGAGGCCGGCCTCGGTGACCGTATCCATGGCGGCGGAGATAAGCGGAATGCCGAGCTCGATGCGCCGCGTCAGGCGCGTGCGCGTGTCGACTTGGCCGGGCAGAATTTCGGAGGCCGCAGGAACCAGAAGCACATCATCAAATGTGAGCGCTTCTCTAATAGGTGTGTGCTGCTCCATGGCGGCGTGTATCAGAGCGATTTGCGCCGCGCAAGCCCGAACGCGGTCACGCTTAACCGAGTGTTTTCCTGCCGGTTTTCACGGGCGCCGATTCGCGCGTGAGGAACATCGCGCTAAGCCCTATGCCAAGTGAGATGGCCCAATACCAGGCCGGCGCCAGCGGATTGCCGGTGTGGCGGATCAGCCATGCCAGCATGAATTGCGTGCTGCCGCCGAAGATGCCGATGGCGAAAGCATAGATGGTGGAGACAGCGCCCGAGCGTACGCTCGCAGGTAAAGTCTCGGTCAGCATGGTGACAACGGGCGGCGTGCTCAGGGCAAACAACGTCGCCAAGCCGAATAAGCAACTATAGAGAACAACCGCCGTCCGATAATGCTCGATTGCCCAAAAGGCGGGAAAGATAGCGATGAGAAGCAGGATGCTGGGCACAATCATGACCGGTTTACGGCCAAAAATATCGGACAGCCAGCCGCTCACGGGCTCGAAAAGCACATTCGCGCCCGCCGTTACTATGATGGTGCCGAAGGCGATGTTGGGGGCCATGTGCAGCGTATCGATGGAATAGGTCACCATGTAGCTTGCCACGTAATTGCCGATAGTGGCGCTGGCCAGCATGACAAGGCTCAACACGATCAGCAGCGTGTACGGCGCGAGCTTCGCACGCAACGTAAGTTTACCCGCTGTCGCGTCGGGCGCCATAGCCGCATCGTCTACAGCGTGCAGCGTTTCAGGCAAGCTGCGGCGCAACCACAGGCCGACCGGCACGATGAGAGCTCCCATCATGAGTGCCGCGCGCCAGCCCCAATCCTGAAGCGCCTGCGCGTCCAGGGTATTCGCAAGCACGACACCAACGATGCCTGCGCATACGCTCGAGAAATCTTGCGTTGCATATTGCAGCGAGGCGTAGAACCCTCGCCGCTCGGGTGGCGCCGCCTCGATCAGGAAGGCCATGGTCGGCCCCACTTCGCCGCCCAGCGCGAAGCCCTGCAACAGACGGAAAATGATGACGAGAATGGGCGCAGCGATGCCGATGGTCGCATAAGACGGCGTAAGAGCGAGGCCGATCATGGCCGCGCCCATCAGCGTGAAGGAAAAGATCATCGCTGGCTTGCGTCCGATGCGATCGCCCATGGCGCCGATAACGATGCCGCCTATGGGCCGCGTGATGAAACCGACGCCGAATGTGGCGAGCGCCGGAAGCAAGCCTGCCGTTGGATCGTTGGATGGGAAAAACGCGCGGCCGATATAAATTGCGAAAAAAGCGAACGTAACAAAATTGTAGAACTCGAGCGCGTTGCCGAGGACAACCGCTGCGATGTGCCGGATGGGAACCTTGCTGCGCGCCGTCATCAGTGAAGATTCACGAATAGCGTGCCGATATAGCCGACCATCAACAGATTGGCTATGCCGGGGCCTAGCACGATAGAGACCTGAACGGAGAGATAGCCGAATTCTCGCATCGTCTCATTCCATGTCGGGGTAAGGACCTTTGCCGCCTTCGGCGATGAAACGGTCGATACGCGCTTCCAGCACCGGCAGCGATACCGAGCCCATCTCCAGTACGGTATCGTGGAAGGCGCGAATGTTGAACTTGGGCCCAAGCGCGGCCTCGGCCTTCGCGCGTGCTTTCAGGATGGCCATCTCACCCAGATAATAAGACAGCGCCTGCGCCGGCCAGGCGATGTAACGGTCGATCTCAGTTTCGATCTCGTGCTCGGGCAGAGCCGTGTATTCGGTGAAATACTGGATCGCGCGCTCGCGCGACCAGCCCTGGCTATGGATACCTGTGTCAACCACAAGCCGCGCCGCGCGCCAGATCTGATAACCCAGCATGCCGAAACGATCGTACGGTGTTTCGTACATGCCCATCTCTTCACCGAGCTTCTCGCAATAAAGCGCCCAACCTTCGCCGTAAGCCGAAATATAGAATTTCTGCCGGAACTCGGGCTGGTCCTTGTGCTCAAGCGCGATGGGAATCTGGAACGCGTGGCCTGGCGCGGATTCATGCAGCGTCAGCGCGGTCAGATTGTAGAGCGGGCGCGATGGCAGATCATATGTATTAAGCAGATAGATGCCCGCGCCGCCGCGTCCCGCCGTATAGAACGGCGCAAGATCGTCCGGTACCGGCTTGATGGCAAAGCGCATGCGCGGCAGATAGCCAAAATAGAGCGAAGATTTTTCGTCGAACTTCTTGGCGATCCATGACGCGCGCATCAGTAGCTCGGCCGGCGTCTTGGGATAGAATTGCGGATTGCGGCGCAAATATTTGAGAAATGCGGGAAAATCGTCCTTGAACCCGGTGGCGCGCATCGCCTCGATCATCTGAGTGTGCAGTTTTTCAACCTCGCTCACCCCGATCTGATGGATTTCGGCGGGATCCATGTCGAGTGTTGTGAATTCCAGAATCTTGGCGCGATAATAGTCCTTGCCATTGGGAAGGTCGTAGGCCGCGATCGTCGTGCGCAGCGACGGCACATATTCTTCGCGCATGAATTTCAGCAGCGTCACATAGGCTGGCTGCACGGTATCGCGGATCACCGACGCGGCTTCTGCGCGCAACGCGGCCTTATCGGCTTCCTGAATGCCAGGCATGTCCTGGAACGGCGTGTAGAAGAGATTGTCTTCTGGTTTCGCGTCGATGACTGCTGTAATGGAGGCGTCGCGTCCCTTCATCGTCACTAGCGGCGGTGTGAACCCGCGCTTTGTGCCCGCGCGCATCTCATCCATCTCTTCCGCAAAGTAACGCGGGATCTGCCGCATCTGCGCGATCCAGCTGTGATAGTCCTTCAACGTGCGATAGGGACGGCGTGCGGTGTAACCGAGATTGGTCCAAAACGTGGTGTCCGAATTGGCCGGCATCTCGTAGCCGCGGAATTGCTGATCCGTCAGCAGTGTCACGATCTGCGCGCGATAGATGTCGTAGTTGACCTGCTCGCGTGTCGAGAGTTTGCCGCGCGGGATCGCCTCCAGCTCTTTCATCACCTTCTGCCAATAGCGCAGCCGCTTCTCTTCCGTGGCGGGATCGGCCATGGGCAGATAATCGGCGATCGGTTTGGTCTGATCTTCATTGTCGGGGAATTGCTGATCGCGCCACGTCCACTCGCGCGTGTAGAGCGCCTTGAAGCGCGCATCGGCGCTCGGCTTGGCGGCGTGTGCAGGCATGATGAAAACGGCGGCCAAAGTGGCCGCGGCAAGACAAATGATAGTGCGCAAGTGCTCCCCCCTGAAGTCCCAATTATTTCTTATAACCCATTGCCACCAGATAAAGCTCCACCGATTCCGTGCGGCTGGCCGGCGGTTTGACATGTTTGACAGTTTGAAAGTGGTGCTTGGCACGATCCAGCAGCTCTTTCGTGGCGCCGCCCTGAAACACTTTGCCGACGAACGCGCCGCCTGGCTTCAACACGTCTTCGGCAACATCGAGCGCGGCTTCCAGCAGCGCGAGCGTGCGCAGATGATCCGTCGCATGATGGCCCGTGGTCGGCGCCGCCATGTCGGAGAGCACGATGTCCGCCTGCCCACCCAACGCATCTTTTAGTTTGTCTGGCGTCTGTGCATCGAGAAGATCAGCTTTGAATGCCGTCACGCCGGCAATCGGCTCCATATCGAGAATGTCGACGGCCACCACGCGGCCCTCGCGCCCTACCAGCGCGGCCGCCACCTGGCTCCATCCGCCGGGTGCTGCGCCCAGATCGAGCACGTGGGCGCCGCGTTTCAAGAAATGAAACTTGTCGTTGAGCTCGAGCAGCTTGAACGCGGCGCGGCTGCGATAGCCCTTGGCCTTCGCTTCGGCGACATAAGGATCGTTGAGCTGGCGCTCGAGCCAGCGCGTCGATGAGGCCGTGCGCGCACCCGTACTTTTCACCCGCACGCGGGCGCCCCGCCCTGCCGTCACCCGCTTTTTCATCAGATCGCGCCTGGTTTTGCGGCGGCGATAATGCCACGGCGCGCCGGCAAGGATAGAGTGCCGTAAGCGGACGATTCAGAGGGGACTTTCATGAGCAAGCCTTTCACAATGATGGGCGCCGTGCTGTTTCTGGCGGTGGCGATCGCGCATGTGTTGCGGCTGGTTTACGGCTGGCAGGTCACCATCGGCGATGCGTTCATTCCCATGTGGGCCAGTGGTGTGGCTGCTGTCATCACGGCCGGCCTCGCCTTGATGCTGTGGCGGGAAGCGAAGAAATAACCACCCCTTGCCGGGCGCGCGGCCGCGCGCTACCTGAAAGCCACTACTGTTGGGGGATCGTCTAACGGTAGGACTGCAGACTCTGACTCTGCCTGTCTAGGTTCGAATCCTAGTCCCCCAGCCAACTTACTGAGCTCTGCCGGTGGTGAAGTGGGTCTGCTGGGCGAAGCGACGATATCTTTCAATCATGTGATCGATGGAGAACCTCGATGAAGCTCTACATGCACCCTGTCTCGACGACGAGCCGTTCTGTCCGGCTGTTCTGCGCTGAAAACGGCATAGCGATCGACGAGGAAATGATTGATCTCATGACGGGCGCGCAGCACAAGGAGCCTTATGTATCGCTTAATCCGAACTGGCAGGTACCCCTGCTCGAGGACGGCGATTTACGGCTGAGCGAAAGCTCAGCAATTCAACTCATGGGGTACACCCTCATCGCGATACGAGGATCCAGCTCACAACGAAATCACTACTAGCGAGCACACGATTCCCCGTCGTGCAACCAATGAGTTCGACCCTGAAACTCTCCCACGTAATCACCCCCGGACTGCTATAAGATGAGCTCACATTTAGGTAAGCGCATTTGTCTACAGGATTGACGATTTTACTTTCGTTGCTCTCCGCAATCGATACAACCACGTTGTAGGGTTTGGACTCGGCCGGTGTGAGGTTGACCTCGACGAATGATTGGTTTTTGGGGAACACGGTTTGGCCTGTCCGCACACCCAAGGAGGCTGGCCTTTCAATCGTTGCTAATATCTCTGGACACAGCTGCTTTCTGCAGATTGCGGCGTTACCAATGTCTTCGCCTTTGATCGAGCCGTCTTGAAATCGAAGCGGTTGTGATCGCGTCATTCGCGATCTTGTCGCCGGTGACCGTGCCAATGGCGATGTCTTCGCCTTTGATCGAGCCGTCTTGGATAGAAGCGGTTGTGATCGCGTCATTCGCGATCTTGTCGCCGGTGATCGTGCCAATGGCAATGTCCTTGCCCTCGATCGAGCCATCCTTGATGTTGCCACCGGTGACGGTGTTGTCGCCGATATCGATGCCCTTGATCGAGCCATCCACAATGTCCGCGCCGGTGAACCGGCCCGTCAATGCGCCCCTATTAATACAGGTCAATGCGACCCTTGAACCGTAACCGGCCTCCGCGTCGGCGCGCGCAGTTTGTTCACCGCCTCCGTCGCATGTCCATTTCGCGACGTAATCCTTCTGACAGCCGGGAGCACGGTCACCTATGACTTTGTAATCGACAGAGTATTCGCAAGATGACTTGCCATTGCAGGCACTGGCGAGCTGATCGGTTACATTACCTACCGACTGTCCGCAATTGCCGCCATAGGTCCCCGACATGACGTGTATGCCGGATTGCGCAAATACAGGCTGCGAGCCCAAGACGCACAATAACACTGGAACAGTTAGAACAACTGGAAATCTGCGAGACAGTTCAAACATCAGACCCTCCACCTGCAAATTCAACCGACATTTCCAAGATGGGGCTGGATAGCGTAGCAGTGACGACGGCCCCCCGAACAGCGCCAGGATAACGTTTTCCGCCGCCGGCTCGGCCCAAGCGATGAACCGCCACCTCGGATTGCGACGTTTGTGCGCCTTGAGCGACATTTCGGACGCACATTTCCCTGTCGGTCGGCGCGGCTGGCGGGCGCATGGCCTCGCTCAACATCGCGCCGGTATTTTCTGTCGAAGCCCACTGATCATCTCCAGAATGCGCCGAAACAGATCACGCGGCACCGCGACTTCGGCCATCGGGAACGTCATGTAACGCCCGTGACCCACCCTGGCTTTTTAGGGCCAAGCGATGTGAGAGGAGAGGCTTGGAAAGGAGCCGGTCATGGCAAAGAAGAGGTTTAGCGTGGATCAGATTGTAACGCTGCTTCGTCAAATTGAAGTGCCGATGACGCAGGGCAAGCCACCCGTTGGAGGTCCCTGTTCGGCAACGCTGCGATCCCTGAAATCGAGGTCAGAACCGGTTAGGCCGCCATCTCCAAGAAGGCCAGCCACAACCCGCAGCGCGCTAAGACATGGCGAATCCGCCCAAGGTTTTGGCCTGACGGACACATGACCGACGGGCTACACTGGGGGGCCACATCATCCGCCCGTATCTATCCACTGATGCAGCGCAAACTTACCGTGATCCTCTCCGCCGATGTCGTCGGCTACAGCGGCTTGATGGAGACCGATGAGACGGGAACACTCGAGCGGCTGAAGGCCAATCGCCGGCGCATCTTCGATCCGCAGATCGCCGCGCACGAGGGGCGGCTGTTTAAGTTGATGGGTGATGGGGCACTTGTCGAATTTCCGAGCGTCATCGCAGCGGTGGAATGCGCACTGGCGATCCAGGAGGCAACAGAGAAGGCCGCCATGGGCTCCGACGAGAACGAGCGCATCCGTTACCGTATTGGCATAAATCTGGGTGAGGTCATTGTTGAAGGCGACGATATTTATGGCGAAGGCGTCAACGTGGCCGCGCGACTGCAGACACTCGCGCCTCCAGGAGGAGTCGCACTATCGAGCGTCGTCAAGGATCAGATCGATGGCAAAGTTCCATGTGCGTTTGACGATATGGGCGAGCACCAGGTCAAAAACCATGAGCGCCCGGTACGAGCATTTTCGGTTCGCACCTTAGTCAAAACAGAATTGGCAAATCACAAGATGCACGAAGCTCACAAGCTGTCGATTTGTGTCTTGCCGTTCGCAAACATGAGCGGCGATGCCGAACAGGAATATTTTAGCGACGGCATTACGGAAGACATCATCACAGATCTAAGCAAGGTTTCTGCGCTGTCAGTCGTTGCGCGCAATACGGCCTTCTCTTTCAAAGGCAAGAGCGTGAAAGTGCAACACCTCGCCCGCGAGCTAAACGTCAGCCATTTCCTTGAGGGCAGCGTGCGCAAGGCGGGTGGCCGCGTGCGCATAACCGCGCAGCTGATTGATGGACCTGCCGGCGATCATGTGTGGGCCGAACGGTACGACCGCGACCTTAGCGACATCTTCGCGCTTCAGGATGAAATTTCTGAAGCAATTGTCAAAGCTCTTAAACTGAAGTTGCTGCCCGAGGAAAAGAAAGCGATCGAGCAGCGCGGGACGGACAGTGTCGAGGCCTACAATCTCTATCTCATGGCGCGACAGAACTATATCACCGGTGGTGAAGGTGATGCTCGACGCGTAGAAGCAACCATCCGCCTCTGTAAGCGCGCCACCGAAATCGATCCGAATTATGCACGTGCTTGGGCGCTCATGGCCCTCGGCCAAATGTTGCTGCGTTTCATCCATGGAAAAAAAGGTGATGATGGCCTGGCTGCTGCCGAGCGCGCCCTCGCGCTGAACGCCAACGTAGCCGAAGCCCATGCCGTAAAGGCCAGAATATTTGCTGAGACCGGTCGTCACGAAGAAGCGGCTACCGAAATCGCAAGCGGTCTTCGTTTGGATCCCGAGTCGTTTGAGGTCAACAGATCGGCGGGCCTTTTAAGTTTCAAGCAGCGCCGGCTGGAGGAAGCAGTTCTGTATTGGGAAAAAGCAGCATCTCTCATGCAGACCGATGTGGCTTCGCCTTCGATGTTGCTCACGTGTTACACGGCCCTCGGAAATTCCCAAGCCGCTCGACGCGTGGCACAGATGACGGTCACGAGAGCTGAAAAAGTTCTCGCCACGGATCAGAACAATGGTCAGGTTACGAGTTGGGGCGTCGGCGCACTTGCTGTTCTTGGTGATGCCGAACGTTCAAGGGAATGGATTAACCGCGCGCTATTAATTGATCCCGATAATCTGAACGCACGCTATAATTATGCTTGCGACTTCGCGGTATATTTACAGGATAAAGATGCCGCGCTTGAAATGCTTGAGCCAGTTTTCAAGAATATGTCCAAGAGCCTGTTAGACCATGCAAAGGTCGATCCAGATCTCGATCCCCTTCGCAACGATGCGCGCTTCAAGACTATGATTGCCGAAACGGAAGCGCGCCTGGCAGCAGAAACAAAATGATTGCGCCAGCCTATGGATGAAGTCTCGACGTGCCTTAGGGCACCCTCAGAAATTCCTTATCTTTGTTGCTCGCGGCATACCCTGAGAAGACCTCATTGATCTTGTCCCAGTTCTTGAGCTTCCTCATGTTGGCCAGCCAACGCTGCACATTTGGATACGTTGCTAGATCGCAGCCAATCAAATCGCCAGTCGTTACAACGCAAGCGCCAAAGTAGTCCGCGATCGTGATCTGATTGCCGCACAGATATTGGTTCTTGTGGCCAATCCAGTAATCGTTGAGGAGCTGCAGCCATCTCTTCGTGCCCTCTCGACCCCATGTCAGCGTGCCCGCCTGTGCCTCGTCGCTTCTGCGCTTGTGGTGAGGAAAGAGCTGCGGGTAGACGAGATTGTAACCAAAGTCGCGGTAGAAGCCGGTATTAAGCCAGTCCATCACCTCGTTGATCTTGGCCCGCTTCTTGAGATCCTTCGGGTATGACGGCAGGTCGTACTTGTCGGCAAGGTATTTCAGAATCGCCGAACTCTCGGTCAGGCGCAGATCGCCGTCTTCGAGCAGGGGCACCTGCCGGTTCGGATTGAGCGATACATACGGCTCCTTGTGCTGGGCGCCGGTCATGAGATCGATCGTCTCCTCGTCGACCTCTATGCCGTTTTCGATGCAAAACAGCCGGACAGAGCGGCTCGTCGTCGAAACAGGGTGCATATAAAGCTTCATCGAATTCTCCATGATCTTATGTGGTCTTGCATACGTCAGTTATCGCTTGCGCCCTGCCAAATCCACCAGCGTCTTGAAACCGCCATAGCTGAAGCGCTTCATGTCCATCGGCACGGGATTGCGCTTCATCATCTTTAGGATGCGCGGATCCTTCATCACTTTGGCGTTGACGCGGTTGCGGGCGGCCCTCGATTTGTAGACGACCCACGAGAAGATCACCGCTTCGTTCCGCTTGAGCTTCGCAAGTTTCGAAAATGACGTGCCGAACTTGCTTTGCAGGTCGTCGCCCACACACTCGCGGAACTCGAGTGCGCCATGGCCGCGCCAGATGCGGCCCGCTTGCGTCGCCATGCGGCGATAGGCGGCGAGCTTCTTTTTCGGGATAACCAGAACGTAGCCGTCGACATAGGCCATGGCCTGCTCCTATCGCGCGAGCTTTGCGGTAAGCGAAATGCTTGTGGCGGCCAGCGCCTTGGACACGGGGCAATTGCGCTTGGCGTCTTCCGCCACCTCGCCGAATTTTGCAGCGTCGATGCCAGGAACTTCGGCTTCCGTGTCGAGATGGATGCCGGTGATGCCGAAACCGGACGCGGTCTTATCCAACGTGACTTTCGCCGTAGTGCGGATACGCTTTGGCTCAAAGCCTGCACGGCCCAGCGCGCCCGAAAAAGCCATCGAGAAACAACCCGCGTGAGCGGCCGCGATCAGTTCTTCGGGGTTTGTGCCCTTCTCGTTCTCGAAGCGCGTGCCAAACGAGTAACCGCCCTGCCAGACGCCGCTTTCGAGTTTGAGTTCGCCTTTGCCGTCCTTGAGACCGCCGCGCCATTCGGCACTCGCCGATCTTTGTACCATGACTGTCTCCCCTGATTCGTGGTTTAGCCTGCGCCCGGTTTGGGGTAATCTATACCAGACCCTTTGGGGGCGCGCGCCAAGACATGATCAGGAAACTGAAATCGGGCGGCTATCGCCTCTACTCACGCAAGAAGAATCCCAAGACAGGCAAGCGGCGTAATCTTGGCACGTTCAAAACCCGCGCGGCGGCGATGAAACACGAACGTGAAGTGCAATATTTCAAACGGCACTAACTGCGCGCGCCACAGGGAAGCGGTATGCTAGTGCGTGCTTAGGGGCTCAGCGCCAGCGCGATGCGCATTATCACGAAAAGACATTGCCAGTGGCGCAACATCTACGCGCCGCGGCCAGTCTTTATGGCCGTTCTCGCTCTCGATGATGCCGCGGCCTGGACGGCAGCGGCGCTCCCCGAAGTCACACAGGCGATCTTTCGGGAAAAACTAGTTGGTTTTACCGTCGCAGCAGACGCGGGCGCAGCGCAGTTCGTTAGCGGGCTCGCGCAGCACCTCCAATTGCTGGGCGATATCACGCCGTCTTTGAGCGGCGTCCATGCCTTCAACGAGGAAAAAGGCGAGGCGACGATCTTCTTTGCGGCGATGGATCCTTTTCTCGCCGAGGTCTCGCTTGCCAACGCCATGCAGATGGTAAGCGCGATCGCATCGGGCCAAATGCCGGCGGCAACCCACCTCGACAAATGCATCGAACGCGTGCTCGCGGCCGCACTCGATCAATCGACGCGGCTCGTGATCGAAGAGGCCGAACGGCGCGATATCCCATGGTTCCGCATCAGCGCGCGAGCACGGTACGTACAACTCGGTCAAGGAGCGCGCCAGCGTCGCATTTTCGAGACGCTGCGCAGCGTTGAATCGCCTATCGGACGCGAGCTATCGCGCGACAAGCTGCTCACGTTTCAAATTTTGGGCCAGTTGGGATTGCCGGTCGGTCGCTCCGCTGCCGTGCGCACCGTGGAAAGCGCGTTGAGGAATGCGGAAAAGATCGGTTACCCAATCGTGCTCAAGCCCGTCCGCGGTCAGAAGGGCCGGCTTGTTTTTGCAAATTTGCGCAACGCGCAAGAGCTTCGCGCCGTGCTCGCTCGCGTGGACCGGCAGGGGCAGTTCCTTCTGCAAAGTTTTTTCCCTGGCGAAGACCACCGCATCCTGATTGTGGACGGAAAAATGGTGGCCGCGGCGCGCAGGATAGCCGCAGGCGTCATCGGCGACGGACAACGCTCGGTTACCGAGCTCGTCCATGAAGCGAACAAGGATCCGCGGCGTGGCTCAGGATTCAGCAACCTGATGAATTTCATCGTGCTTGACGACGAGGCTGACCGGATGCTGCGCCGCCAATCCCTTACGCGCGATAGCGTGTCAGCGCGTGGGCAATATGTCCGGCTGCGCTCGACCGCAAATATTGCAACAGGGGGCACCTCGCTCGACGTCAGCGACATCATTCACCCCGACAACGTCCGTGCAGCCGTTCGTGCGGCCAAAACACTCGAACTTTCCGTGGCGGGCGTAGATTTCATCTCGCCCGACATTTCCAAGTCGTGGCGCGAGGTCGGCGGCGGCATCTGCGAAGTGAATGCCGTTGTCGGCGTCCGCGTTCACCGCCTGGCAAACCCCGATACGGACGTCGTCGGGCCACTGATCGAGACGGTTTATCCAAACCGGCAAAATGGCCGCATTCCTACCGCCATGATCACCGGAAGCAAAGGCAAATCCACGACGACGAAAATGCTGCATGCCATTCTGACGGCGGCCGGACATGTGGCCGGCATGGCTACCACCGATGGCGTCGTCATTGGCAACGAGGAAGTCGCCATTGGCGATCTCGCTGGCTATCCCGGTGCAACGATAGTCTTGCGTGATCCGACCGTGACTGCCGCGGCGCTGGAAACAGCTCGCGGAGGCCTGATCAAGAACGGCACGTACCTCGACTGGTGTAATGTCGCTGCCCTGACTTGCGTTGATCGCGAGCAGATACAGGTCGACGGGATAGACACCGTCGAGCAAATGGCCACGCTCAAACGCAAAGTGCTGGAGGCGGCCCGTGATGCCGTCGTGCTCAATGCCGATGACGTGCTCTGCGCAGGCATGCTCGCGCAGTTTGCCGGGCTCCGTACAATAATATTTTCGATGAATGCCGCATCCTCTGTCGTTAGCGCACATCTGGACAATGGCGGAGAAGCAATCGTCCGGAACAAGAGTGCCATCGAAATCAGAAAGGGATCACAGTCCGTTCGCCTAATCGATATTGCCGACATGCCGTCAACCATGAATGGGATCATAGAAGCCAACATCATGAACGCAATGACCGCCGTGGGGCTCGGGCTCGGACTCGGCATCGCACATGAGCCGATGCGCGAGGCGCTGAAGCGGTACGACAACTCGCCCGCAAATGCCGGCTGCCGCTTCAGCCTGGTCAACGGGTTTCCGTTCAAGGTGATGTTCGATCGCGCGGCGCAGGCGCCCGCTTACAAGGCTATCCTGCCATTTCTCAAAACATTACCCGCGACAGGCAAGAAAATCTGTTTGTGTTCGCATGCAGGCAATAGGCCTTATTGGAGCACGCAAGAGGGCGCGGCCGTCCTGGCGGGCAATTTTGATCACTATCTCTGCTTTGACCGCGTACCGTATCGGCGAGGAAAGCAGCCCGGTGAAATCGCGACGAATATAGCCAAGGCGCTGAAAGAGCATGGCGTGGCCCCTGCCAGCATTTCCATTGCCGAGACGACCGAAGAAGCCGCGCGGGCACTTGTTAGCCTGGCCACCCCGGACGATTTTGCTGTTGTATTCTGCGCCGACGCCCACGGTTTCGTCGAGAAATTCCGAAGCGCGTTCGAAGAAGGCGAGAAAAAATAGAAACGGGGCCCGGCGGGCCCCGTCTCCACAACCTGCCTGGTTACTTTCGTGTTGCTACAATTTCGAGGTATTCGGACTCGACATGCGTCGTGTCGTCCGTGGCCTTGTTGTATTTCTTGAACAACTCTTCCAAATCCCGCTGGAGCAATGGCCGCTTGTCCTGCGGAATGGCCTCGAACGCTTTTTGGATGGGACCAAAGTAGGTCCGATGAAACGCCACCGTCTCCGGCACCGAGAGCGGGAACTTGATGTCGGCCACATGATGCGCGATCTGCAGATTGGCGATCTGATCGCGCAGCCGCTCGTGGACTGTCTTCTCGTCGCCCCATAGCGTGAAGGCCGGCACGCCCGGAGGCACCGGGACGTATTTCGCGGTCGCCTTCATCACCTGGCCGACGAAACCACTGGGCGTCCAATTGGCGAGCGCGATCTGGCCGTTCGGTTTTGTTACACGTGTCAACTCAGCCGCCACGCGCTCTGGCCTTGGCGCCAACATGGCCCCGAACATACTGATGACCAGGTCGAAGCTTTGGTCCTCGAAGGGCAAATCCTCGGCATCGCCCTCCTCGAACTCGACACTCACGTCTTCCTGACGGGCATAGGTGCGGGCCTGGGCCAGCAGGTTGTCGGCAATGTCGACCCCCGTGACGTTGGCGCCCGTTTTCGCAGCCGGAATCGCCGTATTTCCCGTGCCGCATGCGACGTCCAGCACCTTCCAGTCCGGTTTGATATTGCGGCGGGCGATGAATTTCTCGGCCTCCGGGCGGATGTACTTGGCGATCTGCCCGAAGTCGCCCGCCGACCAGGTGTCCTTCATGCGAGCCTTGATGGTTTCGATGTCGGGATTGGTGTGGATTGTCATGTGTTGGCTCCTCGTGGTTGGTTTTCCCGCGTCCTTAGGCGGACGCACCCGTAGGAGCTGTTCTTCCTGCACCCCACCGCACGCGTAAGACGCCGCTGCAAGTGGAACAGCTTTCACCCGCGATCCTGAGCAAACCCGAACGCAAAGAACAGGCACCAGAGGTTGTCGTGAGATGACATCGCCGAAACGAACGCGGCGTCATCAGATTTGATCGTCACGCGGGTCTTGATCCCTAGGACGGGGTAGTCCTCAACAGCCGAAACCCCCCGTTCAACCCACTTGAAGCCCATGGGGAGACGCGCGCAGAATACCGGGTCTGGCTCCGCCAGGACTTGGCATAAACGGCATCGGTTTCGACATGGCTAGCATAGAGAATGAGGACGGCGCTCGTCCGTCCGGCTCGGGCCCTATTAAGGGCGCCGTCAAATGGTTCAACCCCACAAAAGGTTTCGGCTTCATCACGCTCTCGGACGGGCAAGACGCGTTCTGCCATGCCTCGGCGCTGAACAACTTGCAGGCGCCGAACCTGCCGCAAGGCGCGACGATCATGTGCGACGTGCAGCAAGGACCGCGCGGGCTGCAGGTCGTCATCGTGCATAGTGTCGATCTTTCGACCGCGGAGGCGCAGCCCATGCGCGGCCCCCCACGGCCCATGCGAGATCGCGGCCCTTCCGGCCCGGCCGGCCCTATGGGAGATGGAAAAGTAAAATTCTTCAATGAACAGAAGGGCTTCGGGTTTGTCATGCCCGACGATGGCTCAGCGGATGTCTATATCCACGCGAGCGCGCTCAGGCGTTCCGGCATTCCCACGCTCGTGCCGGAGCAGCGCATCCGCTTCTCGACCCGCCAAGGAATGAAGGGCATTGAAGTCGACCGGATCGAGTTGATCTAGGTTATTCCGCTGCGCCGCTGACCGCGACGCGTGCCACCTCTGGCGCGACATCGGGATCGCGTGCCGCCGCCTCGAGTTTCTCGAGGACTTCGGCCGCTTCCTTCTGCTTGTTCCACATTGCGGCATAGGCGCCGCCGCGCGCCACCAGGTCGGCATGGCGGCCGCGTTCGACGATCTGGCCATGGTCCACCACCAAAATTTCGTCGGCATCAACGACGGTGGACAGCCGATGGGCGATCACAAGCGTGGTGCGGTTCTTCTCCACCACCTTGAGTGCTGCCTGGATTTCGCGCTCCGTATGGGTGTCGAGGGCGGAGGTCGCCTCATCCAGCAGAAGGATCGGCGGGTTTTTCAGGAGCGTGCGAGCAATGGCCACACGCTGTTTCTCGCCTCCCGAGAGCTTGAGCCCGCGTTCGCCGACCATGGTCTCGTAGCCCTGCGGCAGCTCGCGAATGAATTTGTCGATCTGGGCGAGGCTCGCAGCCTCGGCCACTTCGGGCGCGGCCGCGCCCACGCGGCCATAGGCGATGTTGTAGAGGATGGTATCGTTGAACAGCACGGTGTCCTGCGGAACGATGCCGATAGCTGCACGCAATGAGGCCTGCGTCACATCGCGGATATCTTGCCCGTCGATCGTTACCGACCCAGACTGGATGTCGTAGAAGCGATAGAGAATGCGCGAGATGGTGGATTTGCCCGCGCCAGATGGCCCCACCACCGCCACCGTTTTTCCCGCCGGCACTTTGAAAGAAATGCCCTTCAGGATCACGCGATCGGGTTCGTAGGAAAAGACGACGTTTTCGAAGCGGATTTCGCCATGCGCCACGATTAGCGGCTTGGCGTCAGCCTTGTCCGCAACTTCCTGCGGCTTGAGCAGCAGATTGAACAAGGCCTCCATGTCGGCCAGCGCCTGGCTGATTTCGCGATAAAGCGTGCCCATGAGATTCAGCGGCCGCTGCAACTGGATCAAATACGCCATCGCCACCACGAAATCGCCGAGCTTCAGCGTGCCGTTCTTGATGCCCATGGCGGAGAGGATCATCACGCCCGCCAAGCCCGCAGCGATAATGATCTGCTGACCCACGTTCAGCAGCGCCAGCGACATCATGGATTTCACCGAGGCGTCGGAATAGCGTTTCATCGCTTTGTCGAAGCGCTGCGTCTCGTGCGTCTCGGCGTTGAAATATTTCACCGTCTCGTAATTGAGCAGGCTATCCACCGCCTTGGTGTTGGCCTCGGTGTCGCTGTCGTTCATCTGGCGGCGGAACTGAATGCGCCAGCGCGTGATGGCGAAGGAGTAATACGTATAGAGCGCGATCATCGCCACGTTGGCGGCGACGAACCAGATGTCGAACTTCCACAGCAGCACGATGCAGACCAGGGTGAATTCGAAGATGGTGGGAAAGATGAGAAAGATGCCGTAGGTCAGCAGTGTGTCGATGCCCTTCACGCCGCGGTCGATGATGCGCGAGAGCCCGCCTGTGCGCCGCTCGAGATGGAAACGCAGAGACAGCGCGTGGATATGAACAAAGGTCTGCACCGCGATCTGCCGCACCGCGTGGTAGGAGACCTTGGCGAAGATGGAGTTGCGCACCTCGTTGAACAGGGATGCCATCGAGCTGGCCGTAGCGTAAGCGATGATCAACGCCACGGCCGTGGCGATGGCGATGGTCACGGGATCCTGTTTCAGGGTGTCGATGACCATGCCGTTCAGGATCGGGATGGTGACGGTGATGATCTTGCCCAAAATGAGCGCGGCCACCGAAATGACCATGCGCGCACGAAGATCGGGGCGATCCTTGGGCCAAAGGTAGGGCAAGATGGCCCACATCGGGCGCGCGGAGGGCGCGCCTTCACCATCCTCTTCAAGAAGCGTGTGCTGGGTGGACATTCTCTCTTACTCTCGCCCCAATCCGTATGTAGAAGGCAGGCGAACCGGCTTCAATCCCTGTCGCGCGAAGGGCGATCAACTTCATTATATAGTGCACCATGAACTACACAGTACCTGACCGCGAGGCCGCGATGCGGCCCGCTCTTTGCGTCTTCTGCGGCTCCAATCACGGCAATGATCCCACCTATACCGACGGAGCGCGGCGCTTTGGCGCGCTCATGGCAAGCAACGGCTTCGATCTCGTCTTTGGCGGCGGCGGCGTGGGTCTGATGGGCGAGGTTGCGCGCGCCGTGCGCGAAAGCGGCGGCAAGGTTACGGGGATTATTCCCGACTTCCTGCGCCATGTGGAGCCGCCGCTCACCATTACCAACGAGCTCGTCATCACGCGCGACATGAACGAACGCAAATCGCGAATGTTCGCGGCAGCAGATGCGTTCGTTGTCTTGCCTGGCGGGTTGGGCACGCTTGATGAACTCGCGGAGGCGATGACGGCAGCACAGTTGCGCACCCACGCCAAGCCGATCGTGTTTGTCAACACGAGTGGATTCTTCGATCCGTTTTTCGGACTTATCGATCACATCATCGCCCACGGCTTTGCCGCGCCCGACATCAGAAACCTGATGCGTGTCGTGGCTACGCCCGAGGAAGCGATTGCTCTGCTTGGCGGATTTCTTCGGCCCGCCGAAGCCGCGGGTGATGTTCCAGCGCCACAAGCGCAAGCGCAAGCCAAACGCAGCCAAACGTAGCCGCGTGTACCCAGGTGAAGGTCTCGCCGAAGAATACTGTCGCGAGCACGAGTGCGATGGTGGGGCCGATATATTGCAGAAAGCCCAGCGTCGAAAGCCGCACGCGCCTGGCGCCCGCCGAGAACATGGCGAGCGGGATGGCCGTGAGCGGCCCAGCCAGGACGAGCAGCGCATCATCAAACCGGCTCGTGACGAGAAAGGCAGCCTGATACGTCGCGCCCCAATAGACGACAAGGGCCAGTGCCCCCGGTAACAGCAGAATGGACTCTACGAATAGCCCGTCCACGGCGCCCATGTTCACGGTTTTGCGGAAATAGCCGTAGGCGCCAAACGTGGCGGCCAGCGTGAGCGCCAGCCACGGAAAGTGGTCAAGCGCCACCGTTTGCACGAGTGCTGCGAGTGCGGCGAGCGCGATGGCGACGATGCGCAGTGTGTTGAGCTTCTCGCCCAACAGCATGACGCCCAACGCAATCGAGACCAGCGGAATCGTATAGTAACCGAGACTGGCCTCGATCAGGCGGTTGGTCGCCACCGCCCAGATGAACAGGCCCCAGTTCACGGCGATCAGCATGCTGGTGAGCATCAGCGTGAACAGAACGCGGCGCTCGCGCAGCGCTTTCAGTATGTGAACCAGGCGTTTGTTGGAAACGATGAAGATCACCATGAACACCGCGCACCACAACACGCGGTGGACCACGATCTCGAGCGGCGGCACATCCGACAGCAGCCGCCAATAGACCGGGATGATGCCCCAGATCGTATAGGCGCCACCGGCCAGCAGGATGCCTAGGCGAGAATCCGTGTTGTGTCTTGGGTTCATGACGAGCCAGAAGAAAGATCGCCATGGCCGAACCCGCGCCGCTTCACGGCGCATTGACTAACTGGTGTGCGAAGCACGCCGGGCCGGCCACCCATCGCGCCCGCGTGGGCGGGCGCACAAGACTCATTGGCTCGCAATACTCGCCTGATGGATGGCCGCCTCGGAGGGCGGCCATGACGCGCAGGGAGAGTCACCGTTTCACTTCCCAATCCGTCGTGCCGTCGGAATTGTCCTTGAGAATGATGCCTTTAGATTCGAGCTCGTCGCGAATGCGATCGGATTCTTTGAAGTTCTTCGCTTTGCGTGCGGCGTTGCGCAGATTGATCTTCTCATAGAGTTCTTCTTTTGACACGCCTAGTGCTGAAAGAGTCTGCTCCAAAGTTCTGAATTGTTTCGTCTTAATTCCGAGCAGCGCCAGGCTATTGGCAAGATCTTGCCGCGCGTTGTCGCTGTCTTCAGACTTATGCCACAAGTCGTGAAGAACAGTTAGGGCATTTGGCGTATTGAGATCATCCTTGAGAGCGTCGAGCATTGCATCGGGCACTCGATCACTTACAGGCACGCTCTTTGCGCGATAGTCCCAACGTGCCACAAGACCATATGCTTCACTGAGACGCTCCGATGTCCAATCCATGGGTTGACGATAATGCGTCATCAGCATCGCAGTGCGTATAGCTGCGCCCAACCCGAGTGGCTGGTGCAATAGATCATTTATCGTCACAAAATTCCCGAGCGACTTCGACATCTTCTCGCCTTCCATCTGCAGGAAGCCGTTATGTAACCAAACGCGTGCGAATTGTGATCGCGGGTTGGCGCATTCGCTTTGAGCGATTTCGTTTTCGTGGTGCGGGAAGAGGAGATCAATGCCGCCGCCGTGAATGTCGAAGGTTTGGCCGAGATATTCCTCCGCCATCGCCGAGCATTCGAGATGCCAACCGGGGCGCCCCCTGCCCCACGGGCTGTCCCAGCCGGGAAGCTCGGGCGTAGAAGGCTTCCACAGCACGAAATCCATCGGGTTTTTCTTGTACGGCGCCACTTCCACGCGTGCGCCCGCGATCATTTCGTCGAGCGCGCGCCTAGACAGCTTGCCGTAATCGGGCTTGGACGAAACGTCGAACAGCACATGGCCTTGCGCCGGATAAGCGTGCTTGGCCGCAATCAGCTTTTTGATCATCGCGATCATCTGCGGGATGTTTTCCGTTGCGCGCGGCTCGCGCGTGGGCTTGAGGCAGCCCAGTGCGGTTACATCGTCCTCATATTGTTTCGCGGTCTGCGCAGTGATTTCGCGGATGGCGTCCAGCACCGGGATGCCGCGTTCCTTCGCCAATTTCTGCGCGCGTGCGTTGATTTTGTCGTCCACGTCCGTGATGTTGCGCACGTAGGTAACGTGCTGCTCGCCATAGAGATGGCGCAGCAGCCGGAACAGCACGTCGAAGACGATCACGGGCCGCGCATTGCCGATATGGGCGAAGTCATAGACCGTCGGCCCGCAGACATACATGCGCACGTTCTTGGGATCGAGCGGCGCGAAGTCCTCTTTCTTGCGCGTGAGCGTGTTGTAAAGGCGAAGCTGGCTCACGCGACCTTCCCCTCAAGCCGGGCCAGCGCCCGCGCGCGGCCGATTAGTGGAAGAAGTTTTTTCAGCTCCGGTCCGGTTTCGCTGCCAGTGAGTGCGAGCCGCAGCGGATGATACAGCGCGCGGCCCTTGCGCCCCGTGGCCGCGCCAACAGCGCTTGTCCATTCGTTCCAGCTCGCATCCGTATAGGGCTCGGGCGGCAATAACGACGCCGCCTTGGTGAGCAGCTCAGGATCCTCGCGCAATGGCGTCACGGGGCCTTCGATGAGAGTGCGGAAGTTGGCGGCGTCCGCCAGGCGCGTGAGATTTGGCTTCACCGCCTCCCAAAAGGCTTCGCCCAGATCGGCGCCCGCGCCCGCCAAGCGCTCGCGTACGATGTCGTAGGTGAGCGTGTGCAGCAGCTTGCCGTTCAGCGTCATCAGCTCGCCCACGTCGAAATGCGCGGGCGCGCGGCCCACCTTGGCAAATTCGAATTCGGTGGCGAGAACGTCGAGCGAAGGCCGCGGCTCTATGGGGTCTGAGGTACCGATCTTGGCGAGATAGGCCACGAGCGCCGGCGGCTCGACGCCTTCGTCGCGCAAGTACTGTAGCGACAATGAGCCGAGGCGCTTCGACAGCGACTCCCCACCCGCGCCGACCAAGAGCGGATGGTGCGCAAACTCTGGCCGGCCTGCGCCAAGCGCCTCGAAGATCTCGATCTGTGCCGCCGTGTTGGTGACATGGTCCTCGCCACGGATGATGTGGCTGACCTTGAAGTCGATGTCGTCCACCACCGAAGGGAGCGTATAGAGAAAGCGCCCATCCTCGCGCACCAGCACGGGATCGGACAGCGTGGCCGTATCGATCACCACATCGCCACGGATCAAATCGTGCCATGCGACGGGCTGCTGCGTGAGTTTGAAGCGCCAATGCGGTTTGCGTCCTTCCGCCTCCAGCTTGGCCCGCTCTGCCGCCGTCAGTTCCAGCGCGGCACGGTCATAGACCGGCGGTTTTCCCCTCGCCGCCGCGCGCTTGCGCTTGCGTTCCAGCTCATCCGGCGTCTCGTAGGCGGGATAAAGCCGGCCACTTGCTTTCAATTTTTCCGCGGCCGCGCGGTACGCATCCTCGCGCTCCGACTGCCGGGCGAACACATCATGCAGCAAACCAAGCCACGCCAGGTCGGCGACGATGGCGGCCTCGAACTCCGGCTTGGAACGGCCAGCATCCGTGTCATCGATGCGCAGGAAGAACTTGCCGCCGGTCTTGCGCACGAACAGATAGTTGATGACGGCGGTGCGCGCATTGCCGGCATGCAGCAATCCGGTCGGCGACGGCGCAAAGCGGACGAGTGTACTAACGGGCATCGCGGAACGCATTCGTTATCGGATAGCGCCGGTCACGGCCGAAATTGCGCGCCGACAATTTGACGCCCGGCGGCGCCTGGCGGCGCTTGTATTCGGACGTGTAAAGCAACTGCTCGACGCGCTTCACCACCGTGCGATCGAAGCCCTTGGCCACGATCTCGTCGACGCTGAGCTCGCCTTCCACGAGATCGGCAAGGATGGCGTCGAGAATTTTATATGGCGGCAGCGAGTCTTCATCTTTCTGGTTCGCGCGCAGCTCGGCCGACGGTGGTTTCTCGATCACACGCTCGGGCATGACGCGGCCGGCCGGCCCAAGCGCGCCCCGGGGTTGGGTCTGATTGCGCCAGCGCGACAGCGCGAACACCTGGGTTTTGTAGAGATCTTTCAAAACATTGTAACCGCCGTTCATGTCGCCATAGAGCGTGGCGTAGCCCACGCTCATCTCGGATTTGTTCCCGGTGGTGAGCACCATCGGCCCGAATTTGTTGGAGATCGCCATCAGCAGCAGCCCGCGTGCGCGCGCCTGGATGTTTTCCTCAGTCGCGTCGGCAGGTCGCGCATTGAACAGCGGCGCCAGCGACTTGTTCAAGCTTTCAACCGCGGGCTCGATGGGAACGGTTTCGAGCGAAACGCCCAACAATTTCGCCACGGCCGTCGCGTCTTCGATGCTTTCCTTCGACGTGTAGCGCGATGGCAGCAGCACGCAGCGCACACGATCCTTGCCCAGTGCATCCACGGCGACCGCCGCCGTGATTGCAGAGTCGATCCCGCCGGAGAGCCCGAGCACCACGCCGGGAAACCGGTTCTTGTTCACGTAGTCCTTGAGGCCCAGCATCATCGCGCGATAGAGTGCGGAATTATCTTCCTCGCCGTCAGCAATCGTGCCGCGCTCGCAGTGCCAACCCTTCGCATCTTGTTGCCAGCGCGTGACCACAACGGCTTCCTCAAACGACGGCAGCTGCCAGGCGCGCTTGCGATCGGCGTTGAGCACAAACGACGCGCCGTCGAATACGAGCTCATCCTGCCCGCCGACCTGATTGAGATAAACCAGCGGCAATCCGCTCTCGACCACGCGCAGCCAGGCGATCTCCAGCCGCTCGTCGCGCTTGTGCTGATCGAAGGGCGAGCCATTGGGCACGAGCAGGATCTCGGCGCCGGTGCGCTTGAGGCACTCCACCGGTCCACTGGTCCAGATGTCTTCGCAGATGGGCACGCCCAGCTTGACGCCGCGCACGGGCAGCGGGCCAGGCAAAGGCCCGGGCCGGAACACGCGCTTCTCGTCGAACACACCATAATTGGGCAGGTCCGACTTGAAGGTGAGCTGCATCGCGCTGCCCAGATCGAGATGGGCCACCGCGTTGAGCACCGAGCCGTCCACCGCCCACGGCGTGCCAACAAGCACGGCCGGCCCGCCGTCGATCGTGTCGTTGGCGAAGTCCGTGACTGCTTCCATTGCGTCCTTCAGGAAGGCGCGCTTGAGCACCAGATCCTCGGGCGGATAGCCGCTCATGTAGAGTTCGCTGAAAAGGATCACGTCCGCGCCTTGCGCGGCGGCGGTCTTTCGCGCCTCTCGCGCGCGCGCAAGGTTGCCCGGAATATCGCCCATGACGGGATCGAGCTGAGCGAGCGCAATGCTCAGGCGCTTGGACATGGCTTCGGTTTAGCGCGGGCGGCCCTGACCCGCCATAGGCGGGCCCCGGAACTCAGGCGTAGGCCCCCATCTCGTCGAGCGTGCGCGCGTGATGCGCGGGCTCGGCGGCCTCTTCGATCATCAGCGCCGTTTCCAGCGCCTGGCAGGCTTCCTCGGGGCGAACCATGGCGCTGCGGCCCGCACGCACGGCCGCCACAAAATCGGCCATCGATTCGGCCAGCGGATCCTGCACGTCGAGTGCGCGTAAGGAGCGCTTGGTCGTGTTGCGCACCTGACGGGTGAGGAAATCGATCTCGATTTCCCCGTCGTCGTACACCGCGCGCAACGAGCGGCGGCGCAACTCGGAGCTGCGGCTGGCGAGCAGCCTCACTTCCGTGCCGTTGTCGAAGGTGAGCGAGGCGGCCACTTCATCGTGCATCACGCCCTTGACGGAACGCCCGCGGGCGCTGGCATTGGCGACCCGGCCAGGTACAAGGCGATGCGTCAGGTCGAGATCGTGGATCATGAGATCGAGCACGACGCTGACATCGGTGCCGCGGCCGGTCCACGGACCGGTGCGCACGCAATCGAGCGCGACGGGTGCATCGGCGTAATCGAGCAAGCCGGTGCGGGCGAAGACAAAGCGCTCCTGATGGCCGACCGTCAGCACGCGGTCATGGGCCTCGGCGAGCGCGATCAGATCTTCGGCTTCCTCGACATCGGTGGCGATGGGCTTCTCGACCAACACGTGCGTGCCTTCTCCGAGGAAGGCGCGGACGAGCAAGGCATGGGTGCGCGCGGGGGAGCAGATGCTCACCACGTCGACGCGGCCCAAAAGGTTGCGCCAGTCGCCGGTTGCGGGAACATGGAAATGGGTTTCCGCGCCATGGCGCGCGGCAGGGTCCGGATCGGCAAAGCCGACAAGCTTCACGCCTGGCAGACGGGCATATTTGCTGGCGTGATGCCGCCCAAAAACCCCGGCCCCAACTACGCCGGCCCGAAGTTCTCGATTTGCGGGAAAGGCGTGGCCGTTCAACACAGTGCGGTCCAATACACGAGCCCCTGTTCGCCAAGGACTTGATGGCCCGCGAGTAGCCAAGCGGCGACTCATAAAATGTTTCGCCTTGTTACACCCAAGCAAAATCAAAGGGTTAAGATCGATTCAGCCTGTCAGGCAGTGGCGGCGAAGCTGGGCGTCCTGAGCCGTTCGGCTCGCAAGCTTTCCGCCATCAGAAAGGCCAGTTCGAGGGCCTGGCTCGCGTTGAGGCGCGGGTCGCAGTGCGTGTGGTAGCGGCTGGAGAGATCTTCGTCCCTGATGGCCTGTGCGCCGCCCAGACACTCGGTGACGTTCTTGCCCGTGAGCTCGAGATGGATACCGCCGGCATGCGTGCCGTCGGCGCGGTGGATCTCGAAATTGGTTCGTACTTCCTTGAGCACACGCTCGAAGGGGCGTGTCTTGTAGCCCGTGCCCGATTTTATGGTGTTGCCGTGCATGGGATCGCAGGACCACACCACTTTGCGACCCTCGCGCGTGACCGCACGCAGCAGCTTGGGCAGTTTCTCGGCCGCCTTGTCAGCGCCAAAGCGGCAGATGAGCGTGAGGCGGCCCGCAAGATCGTCGGGGTTGAGCACGTCGATCAGGCGGAGCAATTCGTCCGGCGCCATGCTGGGCCCACATTTCAGGCCGATAGGATTTTTGATGCCACGCACGAATTCGATGTGCGCGCCATCTAGGCTGCGCGTGCGATCGCCTATCCAGACAAAATGCGCGCCCGTATCGAAACATTCGCCCGTCGTGTCCATGCGCGTGAGCGCTTCCTCGTAGGGAAGCAGAAGCGCCTCGTGGCTGGTATAGAAATCAACCGAGCGCAGATGCGGCACAGCCTCGGCGGTGATGCCGCACGCGGCCATGAAGTCGAGCGTCTCGGTAATGCGCTCGGCCAGCGCGCGGTAGCGTTCGCTGGCGGGCGAGCCGGCAACGAAGCCGAGCGTCCACCGGTGCACGTTGTGCAGATCGGCAAAGCCGCCGTGTGCGAGAGCGCGCAAGAGATTCAGCGTGGACGCCGATTGTCCATAGGCCTGGAGCAGCCGCGCGGGGTCCGGCGTGCGCGCGGTCTCGTTGAAGTCCATGCCGTTGATGCAGTCGCCGCGATAGGAGGTCAGCGTCTTGCCATCGCGCGTTTCGGTCGGCTCGCTGCGCGGTTTGGCGAATTGGCCGGCGATGCGGCCCACTTTCACCACGGGCATCGCGGCCGCGAAGGTCAGAACGACGGCCATCTGCAGAATGACGCGTAGCGTGTCGCGGATGCTGTCGGGATGGAATTCGGCAAAAGACTCTGCGCAGTCACCGCCCTGCAGCAAGAACGCCTTGCCCTCGGCGACCTGGCCCAGCGCGCCCATGAGATTGCGCGCCTCGCCCGCGAACACCAGCGGCGGCGAGCTCCTAAGCTGCGCTTCCACGCGCGCAAGCGCCGCCGCGTCCGGATATTCCGGAACATGGCTGATCGGCTTGCCGCGCCAGCTCGATGGGCTCCAAGTCTTCGTAACCAAACCACTCCCCACTCTTTGGAATGGATATAATGCAAGCCGCGCAAGGCCGCCAGCGCGTCCGCGCAACAGGCCTAACCGATCTCGTTGGCGCCCTGCGGGACGCGGCCGGCCACCACCTTCCGGCGCATGGTCACAAGCTCCTCGGCCGCCGTCGGATGAACGGCCACGGCTGCGCTAAATTGGGCCTTGGTCGCGCCCATCTTCATCGCCACCGCCACCAGTTGCACCAGCTCGCCCGCCTCGTCGGCGAAGATATGGCAGCCGAGAACCCGATCGGTCTTCGCGTCCACCACGAGCTTCATCAGCGCCCGCTCGTCACGGCCCGAAAGCGCGTGGCGCAGCGGCCGGTAGTTGGTCTCGTAGATGTCGAGCGTGTAACCCTTGGTACGCGCCGCTTCTTCGGTAAGACCGATGGCGCCGATCTCCGGCTGGCTGAACACGGCGGTCGCCACCAGATTGTGGTCAGGTTTGGTGGGTTTATGGCCAAAAACTGTGCGCGTGAAGCACATGGCGTCGTGAATGGCGACGGGCGTGAGATTGAGCCGGTCTGTTACATCGCCAATAGCGTAAATGTTTGGCACGGTGGTACGCGAAAGTTCGTCGACCTGGATCGCGCCATGCTTGCCGAGTGCGACGCCAGCTTGCTCCAATCCCATATCGGCTGTGTTCGCCTCGCGGCCGATGGCCAGCATGACTTGTTCGGCATCCAACGATTCGCCGGACGCCAAACGCGCGCGGACCAGCCCGCCTTTTTTTTCGAAACTTCCGAGGGCGGCATTGAGCACAAGCTTAATACCCTTTTTTTGCATGGTGTCCTGCAACATGTCGCGCATGTCGTCATCGAACCCGCGCAGGATCTTCGGCCCGCGATAGACAACAGTCGTTTCGACGCCCAGATTCTGAAAAATATGCGCGAATTCGATGGCGATATAACCGCCACCCACGATGACCATGCTCTTCGGTAGTTTCTCAAGATGGAAGGCATCATCCGATACGATGCAGTTTTCGGCGCCCGCTATGTTGCGTGAAGGCTTGCCGCCCGTCGCAATCAAGATCGTGGCCGCCGTGACATCGCGCTTGGCCTTCACCAGATGGATGGTGTGCGCGGCCTTGAGCACGGCACGGTCCTCGAAAATCGTCCCGCCGGCATTCTCGACCGCCTTGCGATAGATGCCCGAAAGATGGGCGATGGCCCTGTCCTTGTTGCGGATCAGCGTCGGCCAGTCGAAGCGTGCACCCTCGATTGTCCAGCCATAGCCGCGCGCGTCCTCGAGCTCTTCCGCGTAATGACTGGCGTAGACGAAGAGTTTTTTCGGCACACAGCCGCGGATAACGCATGTACCGCCAAAACGGTTCTCTTCCGCAATAGCCACGCGCGCGCCCATCTCGGCGGAGACGCGCGCCGCGCGCACGCCGCCCGAACCGCCGCCGATGACGAAGAGATCGAAATCGTAATTAGGCATTGCGTTCGATCAGTTTCACGCCCTTGGGGCCGGCGAGAATGAGTGACGAGGCGAGACCCACAAACAATCCATGCTCGACCACGCCGGTGATTTGCGAAATCTGCGCTGCAAGTTCGGCCACATCGGTGATAGCGTCAAAGGGACAGTCGTAAATATAATTGCCGCTGTCGGTACGATAGGGCGCGCCGTCTTTCATGCGCAAGTTTGGTGAGAAATTCTTGTAGCCCAGTTTTTGAGCAACCGGCACAATGCGGTGAGCCGTTGTTGCGTGGCCGAAGACGATGACTTCGACCGGCAAGGGAAATTTGCCCAGGTGCTGAACCAGCTTGCTCTCGTCGGCGATCACGGCCATGCGCTTGGAAGATGCGGCCACGATTTTCTCTCGCAGCAACGCGCCACCGCCGCCCTTGATGAGATTGAGGTCGTTGTCGGCTTCATCGGCGCCGTCAATGGTGAGGTCCAGCGGCGCCAGCCTGTCGAGATCGTCTAGGGGAATGCCAAGCGCACGCGCTTTGTCTTCCGTGCGCTTGGACGTTGGCGTACCGACGATCTTCAATCCGCCGCGCATGCGGTCGGCTAAAATCTCGACGAAAATCTCGGCCGTCGAGCCCGTACCTAGCCCAAGCTTCATGCCGCTTTGCACAAGATCGGCCGCGCGCATTGCGGCGGCGCGTTTCAATGTGTCCGCGTTCTGAATCATCATGGGTCCTCAACCTAATTGTCATCCCGGCCGAGCGCAAAGCGCGAGAGCCGGGACCCACCGACCAAGCTGCACCGTGGGTCCCGCAGAGCCGCTGCGCGGCTTCCGGGATGACAGTCGGGTTATTCCACCGTCACCGACTTGGCGAGGTTGCGCGGCTGATCCACGTCGGTGCCTTTGGCGACGGCCGTGTGATAGGCGAGCAATTGCACCGGCAACGCATAAAGCAACGGCGCGATGAAGGGATCGGCCTCTGGCACTTCGATGGTGGCCCAGGCAGATTCGCCGATGGCGGCAATGCCCCGCTTGTCCGAGATCAGCACCACTTTGCCGCCGCGCGCCATGACTTCCTGCGCGTTGGAGGCTGTCTTCTCGAACAATCCGTCATGGGGCGCGATGACGATGATCGGCACTTTTTCGTCGATCAGCGCGATGGGGCCGTGCTTCATCTCGCCCGCGGCATAGCCTTCCGCATGGATATAGGAAATTTCCTTGAGCTTGAGAGCGCCTTCCAGGGCCAGCGGGAAATGCACGCCGCGCCCGAGATAAAGCACGTCACTGGCATGCGCGAGTTGCTGGCCCAGCGCCTCGATCTTGGAGTCTTCCGTTAACAGCCGCACCATATGCCGCGGCGTTTCCAACAGAACTGAGCAGAGCCGGCTCTCTTCCGCCGCACCGATCGTGCCGCGCGCGCGCGCGGCAGCGATGGCTAGCGCGGCCAGCACCGAAAGCTGGCAGGTGAAGGCCTTGGTCGAGGCCACGCCGATTTCGGGGCCGGCGTAGGTCGGAAACACGAGATCGGCGTCGCGCGTCATCGTGCTGTGCGGCGCGTTGACGATGGCCGCTGTGTGCTGGCCCGCGCGCTTGGCCTCACGCAACGCGGCCAGCGTGTCCGCTGTCTCGCCCGATTGCGAGATGTAAAGGCAAAGCCCGCCCTTCGGATAAACCGGATCGCGATAACGCAGCTCGGAGGCGATGTCGGCTTCGACCGGCAGCCGCGCCAGTTTCTCGAACCAGTATTTGCCGACAAGGCCCGCATAAAACGCCGTGCCGCAGGCCGAGATCGTCAGACGGGGGACAGATGCGAACAGTTTCTTCGCATCGGTATGAATGTCAGTGGCGGGGCCTGCCGGATCCACGTAACGCGCGATGGTATGGCCCACGACTTCGGGTTGCTCGTAAATTTCCTTCGCCATGAAGTGGCGATGGCCACCCTTGTCGATCATCTGCGACGATGCGGGCACCAGCTTGATATCGCGCCGCACTTTCTTGCCATGTTCGTCAAAGACTTCGATCTTGTCGCCCCGCGCCACAACGATATCGCCGTCGTCGAGATAGGCGATGCGATCGGTGAACGGGGCCAGCGCATATGCGTCCGAGCCGACAAATGCCTCGCCCTTGCCGTAACCCACGGCGAGTGGTGCCCCGCGCCGCGCGCCGACCAGCAGCTGCTCTTCGTCCTTGAAGATGAGCGCCAGTGCGAACGCGCCCTTGAGGCGGCGCACAGCTGCCTGCGCCGCGTCGGCGGGCGTCATGCCTTTGTCGAGATAGTCCGTGACCAGATGCACGGCGACTTCCGTGTCGGTCTCGGATTCGAATTGATGGCCTGCGGCGAGCAATTCATTACGCAGCTCACGCCAGTTCTCGATGATGCCATTGTGCACGAGCGCCACGCGCGACGACGCGTGCGGATGCGCATTGCGCTCGGTCGGCGCGCCATGCGTTGCCCATCGCGTGTGGCCGATGCCGGTGTGGCCCGCAAGCGGCTGCTTCGCCAGCAGGCGCTCGAGCTCTCCCAGCTTGCCCGGGCTGCGGCGGCGCTCGATGCGCCCCTCGATCAGCGTGGCGATGCCTGCTGAATCATAGCCGCGATATTCAAGCCGCTTCAGCGCTTCCAGGATGACCGGCGCGGCCTCGCCCTTCCCCGCTATGCCGACAATGCCGCACATTTATTATGTCTTCGCCTTGTCTTTGCTTTTTTGGGCACGAAATTCTTTAGCGCGGCCTTTCTTGTTTTCCTGCCGCGCGCGGCCGAACGCCATGGCGTCAGCTTCGATATCGTCAGTGACCACGCTGCCCGCCGCCACATAGGCACCGTCGCCAATCTTCACCGGTGCAACCAAAGTTGCGTTTGACCCGACAAACACATCCTTGCCGATATCGGTCTTGGTTTTCTGGAAGCCGTCGTAATTGCAGGTGATGGTGCCCGCGCCGATATTGGCCTTGGCGCCCACGCGTGTATCGCCCAGATAGGCGAGATGGTTCGCCTTGGCGCCTTTTTCAATACGGCTGTTCTTCACCTCGACGAAATTGCCGATGTGCACGCCTTCTTCCAGCACTGCACCGGGGCGGAGCCGCGCGAATGGGCCGACGATGGCGCCAGCGCCTACTTCGGCACCCTCGATATGACAGAAGGCCCGGATCTCCGCGCCCTTCCGCACGGTGACGTTCGGGCCGAACACCACGAACGGACCAACGGTCGCATCCGATTCAATAACAGTGTCGGCGGAAAGATAGACGGTTGCAGGATCAATGAAGGTCACGCCTGCATCCATCAATTCGCGGCGGCGGCGCTCCTGGAACGCGGCTTCGGCGGTTGCCAGATCGGCTCGCGAATTCACTCCCAGCATCTCCTCGGTGGCTGCTTCGGCAAAGCCACAGCGAAGCCCTCGCTTGCCGGCGGCCGCGACCAAATCGGTCAGATAATACTCGCCCTGTGCATTGCGCGTATCAATTGTCTTGAGCAGTTCGAAAAGCGTGGCCGCCTTCCCCGCCATCGGTCCGGCGAAGCACAGGCCGATGCGGCGTTCCTCCTCACTCGCGTCCTTATGTTCGACGATGCGTTCAAGAGTGCCGCCCTTCGTCACCATGCGGCCATAGCCGGTTGCGTCGGCGGGCCGGAAGCCGAGCGCCACGATGTCGGCACCATCCAGGCGTGCGATCAATTTGCGCAAGGTCTGCGCTGTCACCAGCGGCGCATCGCCGAACAGCACCAGCACATTGCCCGAGAAATTCCTGAGCGTGCTTTCTGCCGCGCGCACGGCATCGCCGGTGCCAAGCTGCTCTTTCTGTACCGCGCTCGCGGCACCCGCACTTGCCGCAAGTTGCGCCACGCCTTCGGCGTCCGCCGCCGCGACGACGACGATCCTGTCGGCCTTCAGTGTCTTCGCCGTGGCGAGCACATGCCCGAGCATCGGCTGCCCGCCGATGGCGTGCAGCACTTTGGGCCGCACGGATTTCATCCGCACGCCCTTCCCCGCTGCGAGAACAACGATCGCGAACGCGCTCATGGACACGTTAGGCTTTGGTGCACGGATGATCCCCTAAGCGAGCATCATGACCGACGTAAATTGACGATTTGTTTCCTATTCTTTCCCTTTGGCGCAGCTAGGGCATATTTGTGGCGTATCCGCGATTAATCCGTTTACAAACTCGCCCATGAGCAGCCGCCCCACTCTCGTCTTCGACCTCGACGGCACGCTGGTCGACACCGCGCCCGATCTGGCGGCGGCCATGAATGCGGTGCTGATCGAGGCTGGCCGCCACGAGCTCAGCCTCGACACCGTGCGGCATCTCGTGGGGCGCGGTGCGCGCACGCTGATCGCGCGCGGCTTCGGGGCGACCGGCACGCCTGCGGCGGCGGATAAGATGGACGACTACGTCGCGTCCTTCCTTGCGCACTACCGCGAGAACATCGAAACCAGCGAGCCGTTCCCGCATGTGCCCGAGACGCTGGCGCTCTTACATCGGGAAGCGGCGCTCGGTGTCTGCACCAGCAAGCCGCAGGAATTCGCCGACATCCTTCTCAAGAAACTCGACCTCGCACGTTTCTTTGGCGACGTGCATGGCGCGGGCCGCACCGCGCACGTCAAACCGGACCCGCGCCATTACACCGATGTGGTGGCGGCGCTGGGCGGCACGCCTGCGCGCAGTCTTATGGTGGGTGACAGCATCACCGATGTGGAACTGGCGCGTGCGGCGGGCGTTCCCGTCATTCTCGTGTCATACGGGTACACGAGCGTTCATGCGCGTGAACTCAGCGCCGACGCGGTCGTGGATGATTTTCGTGAAGTACGCACGCTAATCCGTAAATTACTGCCATAGACCGCGCGCGCCCGTACGCATATGCTCCGGCACGGGGGCAAGACACGACAAGAGGATGCTGCCATGACCCCACTCAGAATTGCTGCTGCCGCTTTGCTTCTTTCCGCGCCACTGATCGTCGTTGGCTACGCACAATCCGACGTCGCCTCGGGTGCTGCCGATTGGTCGAAGGCCGAGACGATCGAGATCGATCTCGACTCCTATTCCTTCACGCCGAAATCGCTGCACCTGAAACAGGGCGGCGCGTACACACTGCATTTCGTCAACAAGGCGTCCAAGAGCCACGATTTCACCGCGCCGGAATTCTTCTCGGCGCTGACGGTGGCGCCCGGCGACGTCGCCAAAGTGGCCGAAGGCGAAGTCGAGCTCGGGAGCGGCGAATCTGTCGACGTGAAAGCCGTCGCCAACAAGCCCGGCAAATACAGCGTGAAATGCTCGAAGTTCCTGCACGCTTCTTTCGGCATGACCGGCGAAGCGGTTATCGAATAGCAGATTGCACCGAGGCTCCCACTTGCGCCGGGACACCCACCCTCCCCTTGAGGGAGGGTGAATTTGGGTTTTAAAGCCGCGCCTTGACGCTGCTTGCCAGCACGCTCTATCAGGGCGTCCCCTTAAAGGGCGCGTAGCTCAGCGGGAGAGCACTCCCTTCACACGGGAGGGGTCGCATGTTCAATCCATGCCGCGCCCACCACTCATAAGGAGATCACTAAGTTCTGTGAATTTGTCGGATTTGCGTGTAGCGCTCGCAAATCGAGCGTCCGAATCTTAATATTAGCCAGCTGGCGGCGGCCATAAATGGCCTGCGAGCCTGCATAAGCGCGACGCGGATACAGCAGTTGCGATGATGCCTCCGTATTGTTGTGAACACTAAGAAAATATACTCGAGAGAACCTTGGCTCCCTGAGACGAAGCGCTCGCAGCACAAGCTCCTCGCTGGGCGGCGCGAGCGCGAAACGCGCGTCTGTTGTGTAGACAAGCAAGAAATGATCTACGCCCCCATATCGAGCCGACTTCCGTTCAATCAGTTCCAGCAACCAGCTCGCGACATGGCCTGGCATCCGTCACCCGGATTGAACAGCGCCACGGTATCCGGCGACGCTTCCCACGACAGGACCGCGACAGGCGGCGAAGCGGCGTGGCCATGTTCGACCTTCACCGCGCGGATAGCGAGGCGGCCACGATGCTCCGTCACGCGGCTGTCGCCCAGTTTGATCGCGGCCAAGCCCGCATTTTCGAGAATGACGGTCACACGCAGAACGCGGCGCGCGTCGTCGAATTCCGAAATGCCGACATCCATGCGCAGCTTCACATTGGCTTCGAAGGGCCGCTCCTTGGTGAAGCGATGTAGCGCCCAGCCGCCGCCCACGATGACGGCTAGCATGGTGACGAGACTCTGAATAAAGATGCCGATATTGCCGATCGCCGTGATGGCGTCTTTGTTGTCGGCGAGAAATGAGAGCATGCCCCCTGCTCGCTGCTTTGCCGGCCAGCATGTTACTGACGAGCTCGCGCAAAGGAAAACCCCGCCAGTTTCCCGGCGGGGTTCTTTGGAAGACGCGTGCTAGTTGATAACGAAGTTCAGGATGAAGTTGTCGCTGACGCGAACGAGGATGAAGCCGTCCCAGGTCCGGATCCAGATATAGCCGCGGGGCGGCGGCTCAAGGCCATAGAACCACCAATCATCGATCACAAAGTAATTGTCGTTATCGTAGCGACGGAAGAACATGCCGCGATGCCAGTTGTGGTGGTTCCACCACGCCGGGCGGTTCCACCAGCCATGATGCCTGTCCCAATCCTTGTTCCAGCCTTTGTGATGACCGCCCTTCTTCCAGCCATGATCGCCGTCGTGATCCTTATCCTTCCAGTCGCCATCATGGTCGCTATGATGTTTTCCATCATCCTTTTTCCAGCCGTGATCTTTCGCCGAGGCTGCGGCGGTTGCACCGAGCAGCGCGAACGCGGCCGCAGCGCCCAGACATATCAGCTTGTGCATCGGAGTTTCCTCGTTGATGCGCCGGAGGGCGCAAGCCAAAAGGATACTCCTCACGCCGCATGAACGGAAGCTGAACCGAATATTCCGGGGTGTGGCCGCGCGGATTCAGTGGCCATTTGTCCAGGCTAGCACGTCGTCCCACACCACCTCGGCTCGCAAATCGCGCAGCAGCATGTGGTAGCCGTTCGGATAGCGCTCGACGGTCACGTCACCTTCGAGCTTGGCGGCGACCTCCTCGGTCGGCGCGCGCGGGACAATTTGATCTTTCTCGCCATACATGAAGAGCACAGGCGTGCCGTTCACGTGCACGGCCGCGTCGTAGCTCTCGTCCATCAAGGTCACGAGTCCATAGACCGCATCGGCGCGTGCGCGATGCTGATAGAGCGGATCGCGTGCGAGCGCGCGCAGCATCGGGATGTTGTCCGATGGCATGAGGTGCAAGCCTTCGCCCGAAAGCTTCCACCACGGGGTCGAATGGCTGGCGAGCCAAAGCGCTGCACGGTGCGTGAGCGGGAGCGTGCGCCAGCCCCAAACAGCGGGCGCGACCAGAACAATGCCATCTACATGCGGCGGGGGTGATGCCATGGCGCTCAACACCACGGCGCCACCCATGCTTTCGCCGAGCGCGTATACCGGCCGTCCGGGGTGGCGCGCGCGGACGACGTCGACAAAATCTGTCAAATCGCGACGCATGACGTCGCCACCTGCCCACATCCCGGTATCGGGCGAGCGGCCGAAACCGCGCTGGTCGTAAGCGTAGGTCGTAACGCTGTGTTTCGCCCAATACGCGGCCGGCATGGCAAAGACGTTCGAATAATCGCTCATGCCGTGGAGCGCGACGATGATTGTGCGCGGATGCTCGGCATCCCAGTGCTGCAGACCGAGAGCCAAGCCATCGCGCGTCATATAGCGATCGCCTTCGATGGCGGGCGCGCGCGACTCCACGCCCTGCGTTGCGAGCCGCGGAGCGCACGCCGACACAACGACGGCGAGCGTCAGGCCTACGGTACGGAAAGCGCGCGGCGCACGCGACGGCGCAACACCGGCAACAGCTCGTCCGCGAACCATGGATTTTTCTTCAGCCATGCATTGTTACGCCAAGAGGGATGGGGAAGCGGGATGTAATGAGGACCATAATCACGCCAAGCGCGGACGGTTTCATACACGCTTTTCTTCGCGCGCTCACGCAGATGGTAGCGCTGCGCGTATCCGCCGATCACAATTGTCAGTGCAAACATTGGCGCGGCGGCAAAGAGGCGATCGTGCCAGTG
>Ga0075301_1000019_pt1 | contig 56814 bp, 57 predicted proteins | sample Browns_TuleA_D1_FD_120053 | JGI IMG/M metagenome (GOLD analysis project Ga0075301, IMG submission 120053) | Natural and restored wetland microbial communities from the San Francisco Bay, California, USA, that impact long-term carbon... | ecosystem: Environmental > Terrestrial > Soil > Wetlands ... | reverse complement strand
GCGCATCCGGCGATCGCCGACGTGACGGCCGACTTCGTCTATGCGCGCCTGCAGCAGTCGGCGGCCAAGGTCGCGACGGGCTATACTGCGGCGGCGATCAAGGCTTGGACCGAACGCGCGAGAACCTGGGCCGAAGGCAATGTTCCCAAGGGCTTGCCCGTGCTCGGCAAACCCATGAAGACCACCGCGACAGATGTCTTTATTTACTTCATCTCGGGCGCTAAAGAGCGAAACCCCGCCGCGGCGCAGGCGCTGCTGAAGGAGCTGAGGAAATGATCGACACCGAGTCCCTTGTTCTTTCCGCGCGCGACGGCGGCGTGTTCACGCTCACCCTCAACCGGCCCGAGGCTCGCAATGCACTCTCGGATGCGCTCATCGCCGATTTGCAGGGCGCACTCGATAAGGCAACCAAAGATCCCGCAGTGCGCGTGATCATCTTGGCAGCGAACGGCCCGGCCTTCTGCGCCGGCCACGATCTGAAAGAGCTGACTGGCCACCGCAAGGAATACGACAAGGGCGCCTACCGCTTCCGCGCCACCTTCGGCGAATGCAGTACGCTGATGAAGACCATCGTGAACCATCCGATCCCGGTCATCGCCCAGGTGCAGGGCGTTGCGACGGCCGCCGGCTGCCAGCTCGTTGCCAGCTGCGATCTTGCCGTCGCCTCGACCGAGGCCAAGTTCGCCACGCCTGGCGTGAACATCGGCCTGTTCTGCTCGACCCCCATGGTGGCGCTCTCGCGCAACCTCTCGCGCAAGCATGCGATGGAAATGCTGCTGACCGGCGACATGGTCGACGCCAAGCACGCGAAAGAGATCGGTTTGGTCAATCGCGTGGCCACGCCCGAAAAGCTGGCGGCCGAAACCATGGCGCTGGCGCGCCAGATCGCCACCAAGCCGCGCACCACTGTGAAGATCGGCAAGCAGGCTTTCTATCGCCAGCTCGAGATGAGGCTGGACGACGCCTACGACTATGCCAGCGAAGTCATGACGCGCAACATGATGGACGCCGAGGCCTGCGAAGGCATTAGCGCCTTCGTCGAAAAGCGCGACGCGAAGTGGCCGTCATAATACCTAGTCATCCCGGCCAAGCGATGCGTAAGCATCGCGCAGAGCCGGGACCCACCGCGACGCGGCACTGTGGGTCCCGGGTCTCGCGGCTACCGCCGCTCGCCCGGGATGACAACAAGGTTTGAAATGCGCCCCTATCCTGACGATCTCATCAAATCCATCCTGCGCTCGGTCAAGACCATAATCATGGTGGGCTCGAGCGCGGCCGAGATGCGCCCCAGTTACTTCGCCATGAAATATCTTCTGGACAAAGGCTTCAACATCATTCCCGTCAATCCCACACTTCCCGGCCAGGAGATTCTAGGACAAAAAGTCTACCCAACAATCTCCGACGTGCCACCGCCCGTTGATATGGCCGACATCTTTCGCAATTCGGAAGCAGCAGGCGCGGTCGTGGATGAAGCTATTGCCAACAAGGATCGGCTCGGCCTCAAGGTCGTGTGGATGCAGCTTGGCGTCGTCAACGAAGATGCGGCCGCGCGTGCCGAAGCGGCCGGGCTCACGGTTATCATGGACCGTTGCCCAAAGATCGAATATGGCAGGCTGTCCGGTGAGATCAGCTGGATGGGCGTGAACCGCCGTGTCATCGACAACCGCAAGCCACTGCTGTTCGGCAAAGGCGGCTCGCTGAAACGCGGCACCCCGAAAAAATAACCTCACCCTTCGACAGGCTCGGGGTGTGGAATTGCATTCAATCCCTCATGCTGAGCTTGTCGAAGCATGAGGGCTAGCAGGAGACGGAAATGACCGAATACGGTTTCAACACCTTGGCGGTGCATGCAGGCGCGCAACCCGATCCGGCGACGGGCGCCCGCATCACGCCCATCTATCAGACCGCCGGATACGTATTCGAGGACGCCGACCACGCCGCATCGCTGTTTAATCTTCAGGTCTTCGGCAACATCTATTCGCGCCTCACCAATCCGACCAATTCGGTGTTGGAAGAGCGCGTGGCGGCGCTCGAAGGCGGCACGGCGGCCGTGGCGGTAGCGTCGGGCCATGCGGCGCAATACCTGGTCTTTCACACGCTGATGCAGCCGGGCGCCGAGTTCATCGCCGCGCGCCAGCTCTATGGCGGTTCGGTCAACCAGTTCGGCCAGTCGTTCCAGAAATCGGATTGGCGCGTGAAATGGGCCGACGCCACCAAGCCCGACAGCTTCAAACAGGCCGTCACCGACAAGACGCGCGCGATCTTTGTCGAGTCCATCGCCAACCCGGGCGGCGTGATCACCGATCTGGAAGTGGTGGCGCGCATCGCCGAGGACGCTGGCGTGCCGCTTGTCGTCGACAACACGTTGGCCACGCCCTATCTGATCAAGCCGTTCCAGTACGGCGCCGATATCGTCATCCATTCGCTGACGAAATTTTTGAACGGCCACGGCAATTCGATTGGCGGCGTGGTGGTGGAAGGCGGTAAGTTCGATTGGAGCAAGTCGGGCAAATTCCCAACGCTCAGCCAGCCTTCGCCGTCCTATCACGGGCTGAAATTCCACGAGACGTTCGGCGATCTCGGCTTCGCCGTGGCCGTGCGCGCGCTCGCACTGCGCGATGTCGGCCCGGCCATGTCACCGTTCAACGCGTTTCTTATATTGACCGGCATCGAGACTTTGCCGCTGCGCATGCAGCGCCATTGCGATAACGCGCTGGCGGTCGCCGGATGGCTGGAGAAGCATCCGAAAGTGCAATGGGTTTCGTACGCGGGCCTCAAGAGCAGCCCCGCCTACGACCTGCACAAGAAATACTGCCCCAAGGGCGCGGGCTCGGTGTTCACCTTTGGCCTGAAGGGCGGCTACGACGCAGGTGTTGCGCTGGTGAACAGTGTGAAGCTGTTCAGCCATCTGGCCAACGTCGGCGACACGCGCAGCCTGATCATCCATCCGGCCTCGACGACACACCGCCAGCTCACGGCCGAGGAACTGGTGAAGGCCGGCGCGGGCCCGGAAGTCGTGCGCCTCTCCATCGGCATCGAGGACAAGGAAGACATCATCGCCGACCTGGAACAGGCCCTGGCGGGCTGAGAACGAAGGCAAGCCAAGCGGCCGAACCGAACAACGCCAGCGCCACGATCTGGTGCGCGGCGGCAAGCGCCAGTGGCACGCCGTTCACGACGGTCAGAACGCCAAGCGCGATCTGCAGAATGACAAGTGCGAGAACGTGAACGGCGGCGATGCGCACGGGCTTGTCGGCCCGGCGCAACGCGATGAAAAGCCAGATCACCAAAATGGCGATGACGTAACCAACCGTGCGGTGCTGGAAATGCACCAGTGCGTGGTTCTCGAAATGATTGATCCACCACGGATTGAGATCGTAGAGCCCAGGCGGTATCCAAGCGCCGCCATAAGTCGGCCAGGTGTCGAACGCCTGCCCCGCATCGAGGCCCGCCATCAATGCGCCGAGCAGGATCTGGAGGAAGACCAGAACAGTCAGTCCGATCGCCCAGGGCCTGAAACGCGCCAGCGCAGCAACGCTCGTTCGCCGCGCGCCAATAACGTCAAGCGCAGTCCATAAGACGAAACCAAACAGCGCCACCGCCAATCCGAGATGCATGGCGAGGCGATACTGGCTAACAGCAACGCGCGCGGGCTCGAGCCCCGACTTCACCATCCACCAGCCAAGCACGCCTTGCGCGGCGCCCAGCAGGAAGATCACCACCAGCCGTGGCACCAGAGCGTGATCAATGCGGCGCTTCCACAAGAAATAAAGAAACGGCAGCAGGAATACCGCGCCCAGCACGCGGCCCAGCAGACGGTGCGTCCACTCCCACCAATAGATGGTCTGGAACGACGCCAGCCCCATGCCCCGGTTGAGCAGCTCGTATTGTGGCGTGCCCTGATATTTGGCGAACTCGGCCTGCCAGTCGGCGTCGCTCATCGGCGGCAAGACGCCCGTGACCGGATGCCATTCGGTGATCGAAAGCCCCGAGCCCGTCAGCCGGGTCAGCCCACCCACCACCACCATGGCGGCGATGAACAGCGCAATGACCAGCAGCCAGACGCCTACGGATTTGTCGCTTCGCATGGCTGTCATGCTATGGATTGCCCATGTCGCCGCGCACCAAAAAATTCATCGGGCTGCTGATCATCCTTGCGTGGCTCTTTATCTACGGCCTCGTCGCCATGCGCGTGGGCGTGGGGGTTCTGCCCAACGCGAACGGGCTCATCAAGCTGCTTTACTACGCGATTGCCGGCACGGCATGGATCATCCCCATCGGCCTGCTGCTGCCCTGGATGCATCGCGAGCCGAAAAAGAAATCGCGGCTGACATAGCGAAGACGGCGAACCAGCTCGTGCCGAGAATGGCCGCTTACCGAAGAGCATCGCGTAATCTCTAGCGAAGCTTGCCCGCGACCCCCTCCTACCCTCCCCCTTTCAGGGGGAGGAACGATGTCTTTCGCACTCACTTATATTCCCTCCCCTGAAAGGGGAGGGTTAGGGAGGGGTCAGTCCGCCTCAGCTAATGCCGCCAGCTTGTCGTAGTCCACGTCGTTCAGCACGGCCTTCATCTGATCCATGCTGACATTGGACCCGTTGACCGAGATGGCGAAACGATTGCCCGCGATCAGCCCCACCTCGCCGCTACGAGACTGATTGTCATAGCGCTCGTGCATGAGCTGGCCGTCGACCCGTGTCGTGCGCTCGTAGCCGGAATCCGTTTCCTTATCGAGATTGGGATCGAAATGCGCGGCGAACCCCGCGAGCCCCGACAGCGAACCCATATCCGTTATCTCGACTGTCATATGCTTGTCGCCACCGGAGTAGCTCGCTGTTGCCTTCGATGCACGAATGCCCATGGCTTCATTCATCTCGCCGCTCATGCTGCCACGTTCCATGCCATCGATCGACTCCGGCAGCAGGTCCTTCAGCGCACGAAAGTCCACCGGTTTGACGTTGCTGCCGCCTGTAGCGATGCGCCCGATATCGGCCAGCGTCTCGTCGACATCGACCTTCCCATCGTCTGCATTGCGGCTGAGGCTCTCGAGCGAGTCCGCCACGCGCTTGCGGTCGGCCTCGCTCTTGCCGCCGAACCAGTTCGACAGCCAGCTCGCCGCCACCTGCGCGCCGTCTTCATTCGAGCCGAACGGCCGTATCGAATACGGACTGTAACTGCTCGCCACGCCTGATCCCACAACGGCGCCAAGCACTAGCCAGACGACAATCGCCGCGATGGTCACAGTCGCCGTATAGCCGATGGCCTTTTCCTTCGGCGCCTTCATCAACACCGGCAGGCCGAGATAAAGGACATAAATCCCGTAGAGCCCCGCCAGCACGCCGATCCAGGCGAGCGAGGGAATGACAGAGAACACCGCCGCCACCCAGGCCGGCGTGTAACTGTACGCGGTCACCTTCAACGCCCGCAGAGGATCCTTCGTTCCGCCGAAGGTCGGCGCGAACGCATCGACGATAAGGGCGACCACGAACACGGCGGCGAAACTCAGCACATACATGATGATCGCCGAAATCAGGCCGCTGAGGATCGGCGTGCGGAACGTCCCTATAAACGTGCTGTAGCCGATCAGAGAGCCACCGATGAACCCGGCGATCGCGCCGATAGCCGCCAGCACTGCCACGTAATTCACGTAGATGCCGCGGCTGTCCGTGGCCTCCGCCTCGACCAGCTTCCACTCTTCCGCCGGTTTCAGGATCATGCCCTTGACGCGGGCCACCAGACTCTCGGTCACAATGTCTTTGGCAAACTTCGGGAAGCCGCCCCCTTGATCAGTCATTTCGTCGCTCCCAAATCGGACGCGCGTACTTCTATCTGTTATTGGTCCGTATGGGTAGCAAGGGCCGGGCTAAACCGGAAAGAAAAGTCAGTCGCGGGCTTGGGCCCCGAGTCTAAGATAGAACCCGGTGCCAATCGCGGCCAAAAGGAATAGCCCCAGCACGACCGAAGTGGCGTCGCGCGCGAACAAAATTGTGGACAGTACGGCGGCGGCACCGACCGCCGCATGCGCTGCGACGCGCAATATCGTGGCGCCCCTTTCCCCCGCGCGCAGCCAGGCGCTGACCACATCGGCGAACCACAATACCGTCGTCAGCGTATTGAAAGAGGCGGTGACCACGCCCTGACTGGCAATCACGGCTGCCACGCTGGCGTGAAACATGATGACAAACGCATACCACAAATGGACGAGATACGCGGCCAGAGCGAACGTCCAATACAATCTCCAGGTCTGCGTCATCCCCGCCAGCCGATAGTCGCGGATGAAAAGCGCCAGAGCCGGCGCCGCCAGTGCGATACTCAACCAGATGCTGAACTTCGCGCGCGCATGAGGTATGTCGGGGGCGGCGATCGAGGCAAAAACCACAAATCCCATACCCAACGCAAACGGCACCCAGGCGATAAGAAGCCGAACCAATCTGGGTGGAAAGCTTTTGGCAGGAGCGGCGGAATTGGCCATGGATTTTTCCTACTGGGTCCGCAAATAGAGGAGCAAATCCTCCAATAGCGCTTGATATTCCGGATGATCCTTTATCTCGGTTCGCGTCCAAGGATAGTCGTGGCCCGTATTGGAATTTCCCAGCCGAGTGGCATCAAAGTGAAACAGCGATGCGGAACATGTCTCTCCGCTCGCAAGTACTCGCACGCGAAGTCCCATTGCCTCGGGATCATACGCGTCGTCGCCGCGGCAAAACTGCATCGGCCGGTCTTCCATGTTCAGAAGCTCGCGCATCGTCGGCACTGATGCGTTATGCAGGTACGGCGCCCGCAAATAAGCGAGTGGGATGGGATTGTTGAAGTAACCGACCTTATCTGGATCGCTGCAAATTTCCTTGTCCGTAAACGCCAACGGATGGCCTGCCGGATAGGTGCGGCGGTCCCGATCGAATTGCTCCTTGCGCGCGGCCCAATATTGCGCGAGGACAAAATCCTTTTCCTCGACTGCTTTTCTGGACTCTTTGTCGAGTGCTGCGCGCTGCGCCTGAAGAAGATTTGTGCCCGCCGGCAGCGAATGGACAGGGTCGGCCTTACAGGTTGGAATCGGTGTCTCTTCGCCCAATGTGACGGGAGACGCTGGGAAAGTAATCCACAAGGTCGTGGGAAGCATCTCCGAATAACGAAAGCGCACGCGCGTGGCATCTGTCTTGAGCTCGGCAACATCCACGACGCTGTGAATGCGCGACGCGCCGCTTGCGACGTCCCATTGCGCGTCAGGCGACGGCCGATGTCCATGGCACGACGCGCAGTATTGCATGTAGACCTGTTGCCCGGTCTGCAATGCTTGCGGATCAGGCGCGGAAAGAGACGGGAACATTTGGGCAAATGTTTTTACCCCCGTCAGCGGGCCCAAGGTCTCGGTATATTTCGCTGCGGCGCGAATATTGTGCGCCGCCGGAGGGCGAGCGAGCGCTCCGAGATGCGAGCCTGAGGTAAATGCGGCGATCAGACTGCGGCTTACGGTATTGGCAATCGAGCCGTCAAATTGCGACTGGGGCCTGAGATCGCGCGCCTGCTCAAAAGCCGCCGGCACTTTCGAGAAGGCGCTATTGTGAGCCGCGGGAAGATCGAGCGTGTTTCGGATCACAGAACGAAACGGCCGGGTGCGGCTTGGCCCGGCTTCGATGGAGTCCGGATCGAGCAGCTGCTTACCGTGGAATGGCATGTCATACTTGCTGGCATCCGCCAGATTGACCTTACGGAACGCGTCAAGCCATTGGCTGATGAAATAGCGCTCGATGAAACGGCCGATGAGCCTGTACCACAAATCTCCGTGCTCGCCGCACTTTGCCGCATAGGTGCTTTGTATCAGCTTCGGTGTGAGAGCAGGTATGGCGACCGCCTGTTGCAACGCATCCGAAAAGGCAATCACATCGGCTGAGCTGCTACCCGCGCCCATGACAACGTCGTTCACGCCCAGGCTTGCATTATGCACACGCTGGCTGTGACACGCCGCGCAGGTCAGACCCACGAACTGGACAGGCACGGGCGTGCCGCTGACGGGAAGCAAGTGCGTAACATTGAAGCCTACCGGCAATCTGCAGCTGGCCTTGTGGCCGGGGGCGCTATCGATGAAGCCATAATGTTCCCACCAAGGCTGACCGCGTGCTTCGGGATCGCGGATGAGGGCGTCATCCGCGAGTTCATCGAGCACGGCAACAAGCTTGTATGGCGCGATTTCGAGACCAAGTGTCCCCATGCGGAACGCATCTGGTGGCGAGAGGTCGGCCTTCTCGTCCCAGCTTCTTTCCGCAACCAGCCAGCAAATGGAAAGCAGGAAAACCAGACTGGAAAGGCCAACGAAGGCCCACCCGGCCCACAGCAGTGCCCTGTTCGCCAGGGCAAAGAGCTTCTTTATGCGATTGCGAAGGAGAATCTGTGCCTCCCCATTAAACCATCCCACTTACATGGGCGGCGGCTTGTAGTGCAGCTTGTCAACTTCAATGACTTTGATGGGCCCGAATGCGGATTCGATGGCAGCGCTTACCGCCGCTGCATCCGCCAGAGCGGATAACACCCAGATCAGCCGCTTGTCTTTCAACGTAGCTTGAACATCTTTCGGCGAGCGAAACTCGACACAATCGTCGATTGCCATGATATCGGCTTCACCGATTGTCCACGGTTCATTGAGCTTGCTCTCCGATTTGTGCTTTTTTCCGGCGACCGCCTCAAAAACGCGCGTGGCAGGCAGATAGAGCGCATACTTCTGATGGACTGTGAACTCGCTCGCCACAGCTACAGCAAACGTCGTCTTGCCGGAGCCGGCTTTGCCGGTGATGACGAGACAACGTGTCTGCCCCTCGCCCGCGATGAAGTCGTTGATGCAGTCGCGAATTTCGTCCGAGAAGTGACCGTCGTACCTGCCCAGCCTGTAGAAGTAAGGCAGGCCCGCTTTGTCGAAGGCCCGCTTTTGCGGCATGAAATGCAGGCCAAAAACGAGCGCCGCCAAAAGAAGCAGCCCAACCGTTTCAGCGATCCCAATCCATCCGTGCGTCGAGAGAAATAGAAACGCGACACCGATTGAAAAGAAACACGAATCCGCAACGGAGTCGAAAACAAGTTCTGAAACCGGAATTCGGAAGGCGCCTTTGAAGGTCCGCGATGCGGTAAAGAGATCTATGCCTTCCTTGCCAATGTAAGGGATGAAGAGAACCCATCCATGATTGTGCGCCCAAGGCCACAGCGCGGCGACGGTTGTCGCAGCAAGGTACCCTAGTCCGGTATGCGCGGCCTGGTTTGATGCCCAGGCGTAGGCCGCAGTGTACGTTTCGTAGACATCGGATTCGAACAAACTGCCTGCAGCGCGAAACAACTGGCGGCGGCGTTGATCGCGAGGTTCGCTCATCTCACCAAACCTTTTTCGAACCTAGGAGATGAGCAACCTCTTCCGATGTAGAAACCGAATAGACCTTTCCTTTCGTCACGACGTATTTCCAGGTTGACTTATTCGAGCTGGCCACCTCTTCGGGGGTCGTTGCCAAGATCCGCGTCACGTCGGCATTCGCGTCGAGTTCCGCACTGAAAATCACGTCGTTAATGCTTGCGTCGTTCAATTTCCCCTGGCTGGCAAGCCAGCGTGCCGCCGCGATATAGCCGTATTGCACGAAACCGCTGCACACGAAGCGCGTTGGTATCAGCTTTTTATTTGTACGAGCCTTCTCCACCGCTTTCTGCAGTCCGGACATTCGCACCCGCACGCCAAAAAGGAAGCTGCGCAGCGCTGCCATGGCGAAGCTGCCGATGGCGTGGAAGTCATACTCGGCCCTGACAAAATCGAGCATGTGGCCGCGCACCAGCCTCTGCACGTCTTCGGTAAACCACGGCTTTTCGACGCGTTTGATGACGATGTCGTAGTCTTTCGCCCGTTCGACCACATAGTGATGCATATTCGTAATCGTCACGCCGGTGGGTATGGCCTCGAGCACAAACGTGTTGTCGAAACCTTCGTTGGGTTCTGGAACAAGAAAAATAAGGGCCGCATGGCTGAAATAGCTCCGCGTCGTCCAACGGATCATCTTTGAGAAGAGTGAGCGTCCGCGGCACAGCACAATGTCGGACCGTTGCAAGTGCCCGCCGGCGAAAAAATCTTTCACCGGCAAAGATGGAGATGTGGTGGCTAAATCGGCGCCCAAAATTGTCCCAGCGGAAAACGAACTAATGAAAATGAATACGCGAAGCAAAATGTTAGACCAAATCGCCCTGCTCCGAAAGTCTTGGCCGAAATTCAGTGATATTCTGGCCGATTTGAGCGTGTGGATTCAGCCCGCGGCCTTCATTTCCCCCGACTCATGCGCCCCCGGTACAGACTGGGCACAAACGCGCCCGCGTTATCTCCCGGCGAATGCGGCCCTTCTCGCGGTCTCAATTGCTCGTGAGGACGGCAACTTTGCAATCGCGCTCCGGCCGCTCTTTCGTTAGCCTCACTATTTTCAGGGGGCATACGATGAAGCGCATTTTCATACTGGCATTTTGTACCGCTGCTTTGGCTTCGCAAGTCGAGGCCGCACCCGCAAGCGGGCGCATCGTGCTCCCCTCAAACGTGCTCCCAATCCATTACGATATTTCGCTCCAGCCTGATGTCGCGAAACTCGTCTTCAGCGGCTCGGTCAAGATCACGCTCGACGTCAAGAGCCCAACCGATACGATCCAGTTCAACGCGGCCGATCTGACCCTGGGCAAGGTTTCGCTCAGCGGCGCGCCAGCACCTTCCCTTTCCTACAATCAAGAACATCAGATCGAGACGCTGAAATTCCCCTCTCCGGTCGCTGCCGGGCGCCACACACTTTCGATCGACTACACCGGCAAAATCAACACGCACGCGGCCGGTATCTTCGTACTCGACTACGACGCCAAGCAGGGCAAGAAGCAGGCGCTCTTCACGCAGTTCGAGAATTCCGACGCGCGCCGCTTCGTGCCGTCATGGGACGAGCCCAACCGCAAGGCGACCTTTGCCCTCACCGTCACCGTTCCCAAGAACGAGATGGCGGTCTCCAACACGCCGGTAGAGATCACCGACAATTTGCCGAACGGCATGAAGGTCGTTCACTTCGCCAAGTCGCCAAAGATGTCGTCCTATCTGCTTTTCTTCGGCGTAGGCGATTTCGAGCGCATCGCACGCAAGGTGAACGGCGTCGATGTCGGCATCATCTTCAAGCGCGGCGATGGTCCCCGCGCGCAATATGCGCTCGACGCGGCGTCGCGCATCCTGCCCTTTTACGAAGACTATTTCGGCGTGAAATACCCGCTGCCGAAGCTCGACCTTATCGCCGGTCCCGGCGAGAGCCAGTTCTTCGGCGCAATGGAGAATTGGGGCGCGATCTTCTACTTCGAGCGCCTGCTGCTCATCGATCGGAAGATCTCCTCCGAAACCGACAAGCGCAATGTCTACACGGTCATCGCCCACGAAATGGCGCACCAGTGGTTCGGCGATCTCGTCACCATGGACTGGTGGGAGGATATCTGGCTGAACGAAGGCTTCGCCTCGTGGATGGAGGACAAGGCGACGGATCACTTCCATCCCGAATGGCACATCTGGATGCAGGCGCAGAATGACAAGGAAGCCGCCATGCAGGTGGACGCCCGCAACGGCACGCATCCGATTATCCAGCCCATCCGCGACGTGCTCCAGGCGAACGAAGCCTTCGATGTCATCACCTATTCCAAGGGCGCGGCCGTCATCCGCATGCTGGAGGGCTTTGTGGGCGAGGACGCGTTCCGCACCGGCGTGCGCGCCTACATCAAGAAACATGCCTATGGAAACACCGTCACCGACGATCTGTGGCGCGAGCTCGACGCGAGCTCGCACGCGCCGGTGACCCAGATTGCGCACGACTTCACCCTGCAAGCGGGAGTGCCCCTCATCCGCGTGGCGAGGACCGCGAAGGGTCTGCATCTCACCCAGGATCGCGTGGCCAGCGACGAAGCCGGCAAGGCTCCAACCCGTTGGCGCGTGCCGGTCGCCGAACGGTCGCTCGGCGCGTCCCAACGCTGGCAGGGCCTGGTTACACGTGAAGCACCACAGGATATCGCCGTTCCAGCGGGCGCGGCTTCCGTCGTCAACGCGGGCCAGACGAGTTATTTCCGCACGGTCTATGACGCCGCGTCGTTCAAGCCATTGGTCACGCGTTTCCGTGCGCTTTCACCAGAGGACCAGCTTGGCCTCATCAATGACACGCTCGCGGAAGGCTACGCCGGCATCGCGCCGTTTGGGAATTTCCTAGAGCTTGCGGAACAGGCCTCGCCCGGCATGCATCCAAATATGCTCGATACACTGGTTCGCCGCCTCGCGCGCATCGACTTCCTGTACCGCGACCTAAAGGGGCAACCTGCCTACCGCGCCTTTGTGCGCCGTGTGCTGCAACCGATCTTTGCCAAGGTCGGCTGGATGCCGTCCCCGGGCGAGGACCAAAACGTCACGCTGTTGCGCCATGATCTGATCGATGCGCTAAGCCAGGTTGGCGATCAGGCGGTCATCAAAGAAGCCAAGCGCCGCTTCGCCGAATTCGTGAAGAATCCTTCGGGCTTCTCCGCCGATTTGCGTCAAAGCGTATTGACCACGGCCGCGTTCAATGCCGATGACCGGATTTGGGGTCAACTGCATACGCTCGCCAAGACGACGAACGATACGTTGCAGAAGAACGAATATTACACGCTGCTCGGCGTCGCTCAGGATAAAGAGCTTGCGCAGCGGTCGCTGGCGCTCACTCTCACCGGCGAAGCACCGATTACCGTGCGGCCGTCAATCGCCGCCGCGGTTGCCAATTGGTACCCGGAAATGGCTTTCGATTTCGTCGTAGCGCATTTCGACCAATTCAACGCCATGCTCGAACCGAACAGCCGCAGCGAGTACGAGGTGAACATGGCGGGGAACTCATCCAATCTCGCCATGGTGCCCAAGGCGCGCGCTTACGCCAAGGCGCATATCCCGCCGACCGCACGCCAAACAGCCGTGAAGGCCGAAGCCGCCATCACCTTTTACGCACGCATTCGCGCCAAATATTTACCGGACATCGACCGCTGGCTGTCGCTTCACGGGAGTTGAGTACCTCGCTTGCCGAGCCGTAGCTGCGAAGCAGCGACGGCTGGTCGGAGCGGCGGGATTTGAACCCGCGACCCCCAGTCCCCCAGACTGGTGCGCTACCATGCTGCGCTACGCTCCGAAAAACGCGGGGATGAGGGTTGAACTATACCACCGGCGCGCGAGCCGCAACCGCGTGGTGCACGTCCTCGCGAAGATCGCGTGTCAGGAAGAGATTTGCCTGCGCTTCGCTGCCTGCAGACGTTCCTTGAGATCCATCAATTCCGTCAGCAGCGCTTCCAACCGCTCGCGTTGCGCGGGCGTGACGTCGGTGACCTGCGCCGCATTCGTGCGCGGAAACGGATGCACGTTGGAGCCCGGCTCCATCACCGGCGCCGCATCGCGCATCAGGGAAATCTCTTTGCGGCCGAACTCGGCGACGTAACGCACGCCCTGTTCACGCAGCAATTTCTGAACGCCCTTAATCGTCAATCCATCGACATAAAGCAGCGAACGGATGCCACGCAGCAGATCGACATCCTCGGGGCGGTAATAGCGCCGCCCGCCGCCGCGCTTCATAGGCTTCACTTGCGCGAACTTCGTTTCCCAGAAACGCAGCACATGCTGCGGCACGTCGAGGTCCGTTGCCACCTCGCTGATGGTGCGGAAGGCTTCAGGCGATTTCTGCGCGATGCCGATCGCCATGCCTATTCGGACTCCGTCAGCGAATGATTGCCGTTGATATGGCCTTTGAGCACATGGCTGGGGCGGAACACCAGAACGCGGCGCGGCGCGATGGGCACCTCTTCGCCGGTCTTGGGATTGCGGCCGATGCGCTGAGCCTTCTGCCGCACTTGAAAGGTGCCGAAAGAAGAAAGCTTCACCGTTTCGCCCTGGCCCAATGCCACTGCCATCTCTTCCAGAATGTCCTCGACCATCTGAGCCGATTCATTCCGGGACAAGCCGACCGATTTGAAAACCGATTCTGTGAGATCGGCACGCGTTAGCGTCTTGGCAGCCATGGACCCCCTCCCGGCGACTCCCTGAGAGCCTAGGCGTGGCGTGTTTTCAGGTCAACATCAAAGGGTTGTGCGCGGGTCTTAACGCGCTCGCGCAACTTACCAGCGGATCAGCGAAGCGCCCCAGGTGAAGCCGCCACCCATCGCTTCAAGAAGCACCAGATCGCCGCGTTTGATGCGGCCATCCTTGACTGCTGTGGACAAGGCAAGCGGCACGGATGCCGCCGACGTGTTGCCGTGCTCGGCGATGGTGGAAATAACCTTGTCGGTGGAAATTCCGAGCCGGCGCGCTGTGCCGTCGAGGATGCGCTGGTTGGCTTGGTGCGGCACGAACCAGTCGATTGCCTGGGGCGTAATACCTGCACTCTTCGCCGATTCCTCGATGGCCGAGGCGATATTGAGCACGGCGTGCCTGAATACTTCCTTGCCCTGCATGCGCAAGTGCCCAACCGTGCCGGTCGATGATGGCCCACCGTCGACATAAAGCATCTCGCGCTGGCGGCCGTCGGAATGGATCTTGGCGTTCAGCACGCCGCGATCTTTGATGGTGCCTTTGCCGGGCGCCGCTTGCAGCACGATCGCGCCCGCGCCGTCCCCGAACAGCACGCAAGTGCTGCGGTCCTTCCAGTCCAAAAGCCGCGTCATGGTCTCGGCGCCGATGAGCAGCACTGTCTTCGCCTCGCCGCAGCGGATGAAATTATCGGCGACGGACAGCCCGTAGATGAAGCCGGAACACACGGCCTGCACGTCGAAAGCGGCGCCGCGCTTCATGCCGAGCCGCGCCTGAATCTTGGTGGCGACAGACGGGAACGTGTCGTCGGGGGTCGTCGTTGCACAGACGACGAGATCGATGTCATCGACCGCAATGCGCGCGTCATCTACGGCGGCGCGCGCCGCCTTGTAGGCGAGATCGGACGTCATCTCGCCCTCCGTCGCCATGTGGCGGCGCTTGATGCCAGTGCGCGCGGTGATCCATTCGTCGGACGTGTCGACGATCTTGGCAAGGTCGTCATTTGTCACGACCTTCGCCGGCAGATACGCGCCGCAACCCATCACAACGGAACGCGTGACCGTCACGAAGCCGCTGCCTGTGCTTGGCCACTGGCTGCAGGCTTCCCCACGCCGTTCTCAAGCTTCGTGGCGATGCCGGCGCGATCCGCCGCAATGCGCGCAATCACGTCAGACTGGCCAAGATCGACAGCAAGGTCGAGCGCGCTGGCGAAACCCAACGCGTCGGTGCCGCCATGGCTTTTTACCACGGCGCCGTTGAGGCCGAGGAACGTGCCGCCATTGACGGAGCGCGGATCCATCTTCTTGCGCAGCGTGCGCAGCGCGCCGCCTGCAAGGATCGCCCCCAGCTTGCCGAAGATGGAGCGCGTCAGCGCCGCGCGCAGGAAGTGGGCAACAAGCTTCGCCGTGCCTTCAGCCGTCTTCAGCGCCACGTTGCCCGTGAAGCCATCGGTGACAACGACATCCACCAGCCCGGTGCCGATATCGTCGCCTTCGATGAAGCCACGAAACTCAATAGGGAGATGCGACGCGCGCAAGATCTGCGCCGCGCGCTTCACGGACTCGATACCCTTCACTTCCTCTTCGCCGATATTCAGCAATCCAACCGAGGGCCGCTCGATGCCGAAAATGGCGCGGGCGAAGGCCTCGCCCATCACCGCGAAATCCACCAGCTGCTCCGCATCGCAGCCGGCATTGGCGCCCACATCCAGCACCACGCTTTGCGCCCGCATGGTAGGCCAAATGGCGGCGATCGCCGGCCGGCTCACGCCTTCAATGATGCGAAGCTGGACCATCGACATCGCCATCAGCGCGCCGGTGTTGCCGCATGAGACGACGACTTGCGCTTCGCCTTTGGCAACCGATTCAATCGCGCGCCACATGGAAGAATTACGCCCGCGCCTGAGCGCCTGGCTCGGCTTCTCGCCCATCTTCACGACATCGGGTGCGTGGCGGATTTCGGCGTGCTTGGCGAGCCTGCGCTTGCGCCTAAGCAGCGGTGCCAGCACTGTCTCGTCGCCATGAAAGATGAACCGCGACCTGGGGTGACGCACGCGGCTGATCGCGGCGCCCGCAATCACGGCTTCGGGGCCGGCATCGCCGCCCATGGCATCAATGGATAATGTCAGCTCCCGCACGTCGATCTCGTTTTCGCGCGCGCGCCCCGGTTACCGGCTGCGCCGGTACTATTCCTTGGCCGCGATGACCACGCGCCCATCATAATGCCCGCACGCGGGACAGATATGGTGCGGCCGCTTGAGCTCGCCGCAATTCGAGCATTCCGCCTTCGCCTCGGGCTTCAGCCGATGGTGCGAGCGGCGCATGTTCCGCCGGGACGGTGAGGTTTTTCTTTTAGGCACCGCCATGGCGGTAGGCTCCCTAGTCTGGCGCCCGTGACTGCTTAAAAAGCAAGAAAACCGCCCCCTTTTTCCGTCAGAGGCGGCCCAGGCATGTTCGGCGGCAGTCAACCCGAAACCGTGTTGCGTTGCAAGAACCATCCTTTTGCCTCCCCCCTTGAGGGGGAGGCAGACCTTTTCGCGCGAGCGCGAAAAGGTCGGTGGGGGGTCTGGGCCCCTCCCCGAAATTTGCTCTCGCAAATTTTGACCCTCCCTCAGGGGGAGGGTAGCGATTTTTATTTACCGCTTGGTCTTGAGGCCCTTGAGCACGGCGAAGGGGCTTTCGCGCGCGGCCTCATTTTCCTTGGGCGGCTGAAACGCTGCGCCCGGCGCGCGCGGGTAAGGATCGATGGCAAGACTGAGTTCTTCGAGCACCGGCCCCGCGACGTCGAACTTTGAACTTTCCAGAATCTCGGGCTCATCGTCGTCCGCGGTGGCGGAAAGCTCGATCGCGCGTTTGCCGATCGGCGCGTTGCGCATGCTTTCGACCTGATAGAGGCGCTTGAACGCGCGCTCGATATGCGAATGCACCGGCTCCAGCGTCACCACGCAAGACTGTGTCACGTCGGCCGTGAAGCGTGCGTCGTAATGGAAATGCCCGGCGCCGAGCTTCTTCAACCGGATCGTTCCTGCGAGCGCGTCCACCGCATCAACGCCCGCCCAATCGGCCAACGCCTCGCGCTCTCCCGCCTTGGGCGCGAGCGCAATTTCCGTCTCGCCTTCCGGCAGGCGGGCAAGATCGACGGCGTGGACAAAGGGAGAAGGCTTTTCGCTCATGGCTTGGTCGGCAGCGGCGCGAAATCGATCTCGCCGGTGGAAACGTCCTGATCGCGCAATCGCTCGCGCACAGCCTGCATATAGTGCGCAAGCGTGTTCGCTTCCACCTTGCGATCCTCGCCACGGTAAAGATTGCGCAAGACCACCTCGGCCAGCGCGTCCTCTGATGTGGCAGCATCGTAAGCCGCCACGCGGCCATAGAAGGCGTTGGCCATCGCCTTGATGCGGCGCGAGAAGCCGGCATCGCTCACCCCCATCTCGCGCAGTGCGTTTTCGAAGCTTGCGAAAATTTCATTCGCCAGATGCTGGCCCGCCTCTTCGCTGCCCATCGCCTTCAACCGCTCCAGCACCAGATAGGCGTGCAAGGTGAACAGATCGAAACGCCCGTCTACAGTGTCCGGCACGGCATAATGCGTATGGAAAACGGGCGAGCGCGCACGTTCGGCGATTGCCCTCTGCAACCGGGCGGCCGCTAAACGCACAGGATCTTCGCGGCGAAACAGGCCGAGCACGCGCGCCTCGTGGGCTTGCAAGGTTACGCCCGCAAGGCTAGCACATTCGCCGTCGGCCGCCCCTCGGCCCGAATCACGGAGCAAAACGATGTTGCGTCCCTCCCTCGCGGGAACCGTTTTTCTCTTATGCGCCGCGTGCGTTCCCGTCCAAACCCAGCGCGGCTATCTGCCGGACAAGCAAACGGTGTCGAGCATCTCGGTCGGCACCGACACCAAGTCGACCATCGCGGACCGTCTCGGCAATCCCTCGACCACGGCCACCTTCGGCAATGAGGTCTGGTATTACATTTCGAGCAAGGAAGAACAGATGGCGTTCTTCACGCCGCGCATTCTCTCGCGCGACGTGCTGGCGGTGGAATTCAACAAGGACGGCCAAGTCGCGGACGTGCGGCACTACGGCCTGAAGGACGGTCGCGTGGTCGCCTTTGCCAGCCGCGAGACGCCGACCAAAGGCCGCGAGCTCACGCTGATCCAGCAGATCTTCAATGCGGTCCCGGGCGCAGCCCTGCCCAAAGACGACAAGGACAAGCAGGGCCGCTAGCGACTTAGATGTGCCCGTGCGCCAGCGTGGCGATAAGCAACAGTGCCACGATGTTGGTGATCTTGATCATCGGGTTCACCGCCGGGCCCGCCGTATCCTTGTAGGGATCGCCGACCGTGTCGCCCGTGACCGCCGCCTTGTGCGCGTCCGATCCCTTGCCGCCGTAATTTCCGTCTTCGATGAATTTCTTGGCGTTGTCCCATGCACCGCCGCCTGAGGTCATCGAGATGGCGACGAACAGGCCGGTGACAATCACGCCGAGCAGCATCGCCCCCAGCGCCGAGAACGCCGACGTCGTGCCGGCAATCCATTGCACGAGCAGAAACAGCACGATGGGTGACAGCACCGGCAGCAGCGACGGCACGATCATCTCGCGGATCGCGGCGCGCGTGAGCAAATCCACGGCGCGGCCGTAATCCGGCTTCTGCGTACCCTTCATGATGCCGGGCATTTCCTTGAACTGGCGGCGCACTTCTTCCACCACCGCGCTTGCGGCACGGCCCACGGCGGTCATGGTGATTCCGCCGAAGAGATACGGCAGCAAGCCACCAATGAAGAGGCCAACCACGACCCACGGATCGGCAAGACTGAAGACCGGCACGTCGAGGCCCTGGAAGAACGTGTAGGTATCGCCATTGGCGATGAAGTATTTGAGGTCTTCCGTGTAGGCCGCGAACAGCACAAGCGCGCCCAGTCCGGCCGAGCCGATGGCGTAGCCCTTGGTCACGGCTTTAGTGGTGTTACCGACCGCGTCGAGCGCGTCGGTTGTCTTGCGCACGTCGCCCTTGAGGCCCGCCATCTGCGCGATGCCGCCTGCGTTGTCGGTTACAGGTCCGAATGCGTCCAGCGCCACCACGACGCCGGCAAGCGACAGCATGGTCGTCACCGCGATGGCGATGCCGAACAAACCGGCAAGCAGATAAGCGCCGATGATACCAACGCAGATGACAAGCGCGGGCAGCGCCGTAGCTTCCATCGAAATGGCCAAGCCCTGAATGACATTCGTGCCATGGCCTGTGATGGAAGCCCTGGCGATCATCTGCACGGGCCGGAAGTTGGTGCCCGTGTAGTACTCGGTGATCCAGATAATGGCGCCGGTGACGGCTAGCCCGACTACGCCGCAGAAGAACAGATACATGCCGGTGAACGTCGTGCCGCCCGAGGTGGTAAAGCTCGTGTCCATCCCCAGCAGGTAATTCGTCAGCGGCCACAGGCCTGCAAGCGACAACACCGCCGTGGCGATGAAGCCCTTATAGAGCGCGCCCATGATCGAGCCGCCTTTGCCCAGGCGCACAAAGAACGTCCCCAGCACCGAGGTGACGATGCACATGCCCGCGATGGCGAGCGGGTAGAGCATCATCGCGCTCTTGGTGTCGCCGGTGAAAAAGATCGAGGCCAGCACCATGGTGGCGACAGTCGTCACCGCATAGGTCTCGAACAGATCGGCCGCCATGCCGGCGCAATCTCCGACATTGTCGCCCACGTTGTCGGCAATGGTCGCCGGGTTGCGGGGATCGTCTTCGGGAATACCCGCTTCGACTTTGCCAACCATGTCGCCACCCACGTCGGCGCCTTTGGTGAAGATGCCGCCGCCAAGGCGCGCAAAGATCGAAATCAGCGAGGCGCCGAAGCCGAGCCCTACGAGGCTATCCACGATGGTGCGGCTCTGCTCCGCGTCATTGGTCGAAAGGCCAAGACCCGAAGTGAGGAACGCGTAGTAGCCAGCGACACCCAGCAGGCCCAATCCGACGACCAGCAACCCCGTCACTGCGCCGGAACGGAACGCGACCGACAACCCTTGCGCCAGTCCGTGACGCGCGGCTTCCGCCGTGCGCACGTTGGCGCGAACCGAAACATTCATGCCGATGAAGCCGGCCGCGCCTGACAGCAGCGCACCAATCAGATAACCAACCGCCACCTGCCAGCCGAGCACGAAGAAGGCGATGACGAACACCACCGCGCCTACCATGGCGATGGTCATGTATTGGCGATTGAGATAGGCGCGCGCGCCTTCCTGAATGGCGGCGGCGATCTGCTGCATCTCTTTTGTGCCGGCGCTCATGGCGAGAATGCTGCGCGTGTTGAGCGCGCCGTAAAGAATGGCCAGCACACCGGCAACAAGAACGAGAGAAAGCACGAGGCTCATCGTTGGACCTTCGAATTGTGTGGGGAGGAAAAATGACGCGCTTTCAGCGGGCCCCAGCCCGAAAAAGCGCGCGGAACATGCCAAAACAGGGGATTAGAGGCAACACGCCGCACTGCGGCAAACCAGCTTCTTCCCTGCGCTATGGAAGAGGACATGGATCGTTTCCGTCCCCCCTTGTGGGGGAAGCTGTCACGCCGAAGGCGTGACGGAAGGGGGCATGACTGAACCCGCGTGCTGCTATTGGCAAAATGCTCGTTGCTTGCGAAGCGCCCCCCTTCTGGCCCTTCGGGCCATCTTCCCCCACAAGGGGGAAGAAAGTGCTGGTGTCGACTAGAAATGCGTAAAGCCCGCGCGCTTGATAGGGATTTCCATCCTGGCCGCGTCTATAAGTATGACACCCTCGCCTTCTTCGACGCGGCCGATTTCGGTGACCGGCGTGCCCGCTCTCTGCGCGGCGGCCATCACTGCATCCCGCTTCGCAGGCGGCGCGGTGAAGGCGATCTCGTAGTCGTCACCAGAGGTGGCGGCGCGAGCGACGGCCTCGTTCGAAGTTCCCCATAGTGCGCGGCAGGCATCCGACAGCGGCACGCGCATGGCATCAATGGTGATGTGCACATTGGACGTTTCTGCGATGTGGCCGAAATCGGCGATGACGCCATCCGATACATCGAGTGCCGCGCTCGCGACGCCGACGAGCGCTTGGCCAAGCTTCAGGCGCGGTTCCGGTATCTGATAGCGCGCGATAAGTGCATCGCGCAGCGGTGCGCTGAGGTTTGCGCCCTCGCCTTTCAGCACGGCAAGCCCTGCGCCGCCATCGCCGATCGTGCCGGACACGAACACCAGGTCGCCAGCGCGCGCCCCCGTGCGCCGGATTATCTTGCCTTCGGCAATCTCCCCAATCGCCGTGATCGAGATCGTCAACGGCCCCGGTGTGCGATCCGTGTCGCCGCCCAACAACGCGATATCGAATATTCCTTGATCGTCAGCTAGGCCGCGCGCGAATACAGCCAGCCAGTCATCCGTCACCCACTCGGGCAATGCGAGTGTCAGCAGATAGCCCACGGGCTGCGCCCCCTTCGCCGCCAGATCGGACAGATTCACGCGCAGCGCCTTGCGCGCGATCGTGTGAGCGGGATCCTCTTTGCGGAAGTGCACGCCTTCGACGAGCCCATCGGTTTTCAACACCAGCTCATAACCAGGCTTGGGCCTCAGCAGGGCCACATCGTCCTTCAGCCCGAGTGCACCGGGATGCTTGGCTAGTGGCGCAAAGAAATGCGCGATGACCTCGAACTCGCCGGAGCGCTTTTCACTGCTCAACGTCTGGCCTCATGCTTCGACAAGCTCAGCATGAGGCCTCACCCTGAGCCTGTCGAAGGGTGAGGCCTATTCAAGAAAACTCCGCGGGCCGTTTCTCATGCGCCAGCCGGTCCAGCACCGCATTGACGAATTTCGGCTCGTCGCCCTCGAAAAAATCGCGCGCCAGCTCGATATATTCATCGATCACGACTTTGGCCGGCACATCCTTGCGGCCAATCAGCTCGTACGCGCCCCCGCGCAACAGCGCGCGCAAGATCGAGTCGATACGCGCCAACGTCCAGCCCTCGGCCAGCGAATGCGCGAGCGCCTGATCGATCTCGACCTGATGTTTGACCACGCCCCGCACGATATCGGCGAAAAATGCCTCGTCGTGCACGCCTTCGTGGAAGCGATGCTGGATGAACTCTTCGGTGACCTCGCCAGGATCGGCGCCTGTCATCTCCAGCTGATAGAGCGCCTGAAGCGCCGCAAGCCGCGCGGCACTACGCGCCAAACTAGCGGCGTGCGCCACGCCCGCACTCATGACCCGCGGCCGCCTAGCGCCATCAACGCGAGACAGGCGCGCGCGGCATCGCCCCCCTTGTCGAGCTGATCGCGCCGCGCGCGCATCAGCGCCTGTTCCTCGTTCTCGACCGTGAGAATGCCGTTGCCGATGAAAAGCCCGTCACGCACGGCGAGATCCATCAGCCCGCGCGCCGATTCCCGCGCAACGATCTCGAAGTGATAGGTCTCACCGCGGATGACGCAGCCCAGCGCAACGAAACCATCGTAATTGCCGCTCGTGAGCTTGATGGCCGCTGGAATCTCCAGCGCGCCAGGCACATCCAGCCGCTCGCTGTGCACGCCCGCGATGTCGAGCGCATGCGCGGCGCCGTCGTACAGCGCGTCGGAAATGTGCGGATAGAACCGCGCCTCGACAATGAGCACGCGCGTCATGCGCCGCCCTTGCCGATTCCGCGCGTGCCCACGATGCGCAGGCCGTAACCATCAAGCGCCACCACGCGCCGCTCGGGTGCGTTGGTCAGCAGCGTCATGTTTGTCACGCCGAGGTCGAGCAGGATCTGCGCGCCGATGCCGTATTCCTTCAGCGGCTCCTCGAGCTTGGATGTAGGCTTTTTCGCCACAGCATCGGCAAGGCTCGGCAGATTCCGCATGCGCAAGAGAACAACGACGCCGCGGCCTTCCTCAGCGATCATGCGCATGGCTTCCGCCATCACGTCCGTGTCGCTGCGCGCGCTCGACAGCACATCGTAAAAAACATTCAGCGCATGCATGCGCACGAGCACGGGCTCCGGACCCGAAATATCGCCTTTGACCAGCGCCAAATATTCGCTGCCATCGATACTGTTCACATAAGTGATCAGCTTGAACGTGCCGCCGTTGCGGCTCTCGAACTCGCCCTCGGCGCTGCGTTTGACAAAATGATCGTAGAGGCGGCGATGGGCGATCAGATCGGCGATGGTGCCGACCTTAAGCCCGTGGTGCTGCGCAAACTTCACGAGATCGGGCAGCCGCGCCATCGTGCCGTCGTCGTTCATCACCTCGCAGACAACGCCCGCGGGGTACAGACCGGCAAGGCGGGCGATATCGACGGCCGCTTCGGTATGGCCCGCACGCACGAGCACGCCACCGTGCCGCGCGATCAGCGGGAAAACGTGGCCCGGCATGACGATGTCGACCGGACCTTTGGTCGGATCGATCGCCACCGAGATCGTATGGGAGCGGTCGTGGGCCGAGATGCCCGTGGACACGCCCTCTTTCGCTTCGATGGAGACCGTGAAGGCCGTGCGGTTACGCGTGCCGTTGTGCGGCGTCATCATCGGCAGTTTGAGCTGGTCAGCGCGTTCCTGCGTCAACGCGAGGCAGATCAAGCCGCGGCCGTGTTTGGCCATGAAGTTGATCGCCTGCGGCGTGCACATCTGCGCGGGGATGACGAGGTCGCCCTCGTTCTCGCGGTCCTCAGCGTCCACCAGAATAAACATGCGGCCGTTGCGTGCGTCCTCAATGACGTCGGCGATATCGGAGATGTAGTCGCGGAACTGGCTCATTGGCCGAGCCTCGCCACGTAGCGCGCCAGCACATCGACTTCGAGATTCATTCTGGTGCCGGGCCTGGCATTGGCAAACGTCGTCACCTTCGCTGTGTGCGGGATGATGTTGACGCCGAAGCCGGTGCCGTTCGTTTCGTTGACGGTGAGCGCGACGCCATCCAGCGTGATCGAGCCTTTGGGCGCGATGAATTTGGCGAGCTCTGACGGCGCATTGAATGTGATGCGCAAGGAGCCGCCCTCCGGCACGACACGCGTGGCTTCGGCGACGCCATCGACATGGCCAAGCACGATATGCCCGCCCAATTCGTCGCCAACTTTCAGGGGACGCTCCAAATTCACAGTGTCGCCCACCTTCCATTGGCCAAGCGTTGTCTTAGCCAATGTCTCGGCGGACGCGGTCACGGCGAACCAATCCTTGCCCTTTTCCGCCACCGTCAGGCAGCAACCGTTGCAGGCGATCGACGCGCCGATCTCGAGCGCGCTCGCGTCGAACGGCGTGGCGATTTTGATGCGCGTGTCGCCCCGCGGCTCGATCCCGGCCACGCGGCCCACGGCCGTAACAATGCCTGTGAACATGCGGCGCTTTTAGAACATTTCCGGGCCAATTTCGCCCCTGATTTCACCTCCCCTTGGTGGGGAGGTCGGCGAGCGAAGCGAGCCGGGTGGGGGGATGGGCCTTACCCCCCACCCGATCCATTTTCGCTTCGCTCAAATGGATCGACCTCCCCACATAGGGGAAGGTAAAAATCGTGGTTCAGCGCCCGACAACGAAACTTTCCAGAACATCGGGGGCCAGCGCGCGCCGCCCGATGCATGCAAGGCGCTTGGTGGGCAGGGCAGCACCCCGCACGCCTTTGGCCCCAACCACGGTGGGGCTTTGATAGAGATGCACGCGGCCGGCGAGGCCGGCCTCGAAAAACGAGGCGTGGACCGCAGGCCCGCCTTCGACCAGCAGCCGCGTGATGCCGCGCTTGGCGAGCGCGGTCAGAACCTCGCGCAAATCGGGATGGCCTTTGCTGTCCGCGTTCACACGCACGATCTCGACGCCGAGCGCAATCAGGTTTTCACCGCCATCTTTCATCGTCGTGAACACCAGCAGCGGAACCTTGCGCGAGGTCTGCACGAGCTTCGAGTTCGCAGGTAGCCGCAAATGCGAATCCAAAACCACGCGCACCGGCGAGCGATCTTCCAATCCCGGAATGCGGCAGGTGAGTTCCGGATCGTCGGCCATCGCCGTGCCGACGCCGATCAGAATGGCATCGTGCTGCGCGCGCAGCATCTGCCCGTGATCGCGCGCGCGTTTTCCCGTGATCCATCTATCCTGACCCCGTTCGCGTCCGACATAGCCATCGGTGCTTTGGGCGATCTTGAGCGCCACCAGCGGGCGATTTTCCGTGATGGTTTTGAAAAACCCTTCGTTGAGGAATTTTGCTTCGTCGGTGAGCACGCCTTCGCTGACCGCGATGCCCGCTGCCTTCAGTTTCGTAAAACCCGTGCCCGAAGTGCGTGGATCGGGATCCTTGATGGCGCCCACGACGCCCGCAACGCCGGCGGCAATCAGCGCGTCCGCGCAGGGCGGCGTCTTGCCGTGATGCGCGCAAGGCTCCAGCGAAACGTATGCCGTGCTCCCACGCGCGGCCTCGCCCGCCTGCCCCAGCGCAATCGTTTCCGCGTGCGGCCTGCCGCCGTTCGCTGTCCAGCCGCGGCCAACGATGCGCCCTTCGCGCGAAACGATCACGCAGCCCACCGCAGGATTGGGCGCGACATTGCCCAGCCCCCGCGCCGCAAGCGTGAGCGCATGGCGCATGTGGGTGATGTTATTGTTCTCAGAACTCATAGCCCAGATTGTCATTCCCGGCCGAGCATTGCGACAGCAATGCGAGGGGAAGGGAACCCAGGTGGATGGATTAGAGGTAATCGACCCACCTGGGTCCCCTTCCCTCGCCGCGCATTCGCGCGGCTCGCCGGGGGTGACAGTTGGGACTAATCCCTATCCACTGTCGTCGACAGCTCGCCCACGAAGTTCTCGAAATCCTTGGCCTCGCGGAAATTCTTATACACGGACGCGAAGCGGATATAGGCGACCTTGTCCAAACTCCCCAGCGCCTGCATCACCAGCTCGCCGATGACCGTCGATGGGATCTCGTTCTCACCCATGCTTTCAAGGCGCCGCACAATGCCCGTGATCATGCGCTCCACGCGCTCGGCCTCTACCGGGCGCTTGCGCAGCGCATGCTGGACCGCGCGCTCGAGCTTCTCGCGGTCGAACGCCTCGCGCCGCCCGCTCTTCTTTACCACTGTGAGCTCGCGCAACTGCACGCGCTCGAAGGTGGTGAAACGGCCGCCGCAGGCCGGGCACATGCGGCGGCGGCGGATCGCCGCGTTGTCGTCCGAGGGACGGCTGTCTTTCACCTGGGAATCTTCATGTCCGCAAAATGGGCAGCGCACGTCAAAGCCCTCACTGATAGATGGGGAAGCGGCGGCACAGCTCGAGCACGCGGCCGCGTACGCGCTCTTCCGCGGCCGCATCGCCCTCGTCGCTGTTGCGCCCGGAGATGCTGTCGACGATCTCGACGATCCACTTGCCGATATCGCGGAACTCGCTCACGCCAAAGCCGCGCGTGGTGCCGGCAGGCGAGCCCAGCCGGATGCCCGAGGTGATCGCGGGTTTTTCCGGATCGCCAGGGATGGCGTTCTTGTTGGTGGTGATGTAGGCGCGGTCGAGCGAGCGTTCCGCCGCGCGTCCCGTCGCCTTCTTGGGCCGCAAATCCACCAGCATGAGATGCGTGTCCGTGCCGCCCGAAACGATGTCGAGTCCAAGCGATTTCAACGTCTCGGCCAGCGCCTTCGCGTTCTCGACCACGTTGCGCGCGTAGATCTTGAATTCGGGCTTAAGCGCCTCGCCGAGCGCCACGGCCTTGGCCGCAATCACATGCATCAGCGGCCCGCCTTGAAGCCCTGGGAACACCGCCGAATTGATCTTCTTGCCGATCTCTTCGCTGTTTGCGAGGATCATGCCGCCGCGCGGGCCCCGCAGCGTCTTGTGCGTGGTCGTCGTCACCACATGGGCGTGTTCGAGCGGATTGGGATGCACCCCGCCCGCCACCAATCCGGCAAAATGCGCCATGTCCACCATGAACACCGCGCCGACCGCGTCTGCAATTTTACGGAACGCGGCAAAATCGATGAAGCGCGAATAGGCCGAGCCGCCGGTCAAGATGAGCTTCGGCTTGTGCTCATGCGCGAGGCGCTCGACATCTTTCATGTCGATGCGCTGGTTCGCGTCCAGCCCGTAACTCACCGCCTTGAACCATTTACCCGACTGATTGACCGGCGAGCCGTGGGTGAGATGCCCGCCCGAGTCCAGCCGCAGGCCCAGGAACGTATCGCCCGGCTGCAGCAGCGCCATGAACACACCCTGGTTCGCCTGCGCGCCCGAATGCGGCTGCACATTGGCAAAGCTGCAATGGAACAGCTGGCAGGCGCGCTCGATGGCGAGGCGCTCGGCCACGTCGACGAACTCGCAGCCGCCGTAGTAGCGCCGGCCGGGATAGCCTTCGGCGTATTTGTTGGTGAGCACCGTGCCCTGCGCTTCGAGGACGGCCTTCGACACGATGTTCTCGGAAGCGATGAGTTCGATTTTCTCCTGCTGGCGCTTGAGCTCGTCCTGGACGGCGCGCCAGATCGGCGGATCGGCCTCGGCCAGGCCGCGGGTGAAGAACCCCGAAGATTCGCGCGCCCTATCGCCCAACGCCGCCATTCCTTCACTCCCCGCGCCACGCCAACGCCGCACCCTTTTGTGGAGCGGCTGTTCACCTTTACCAAATCTAGCGCTTATGCGCGAAGAATCGCGTGTCCTGCGTTGGGATGTCCACGACAATTGAGGGGGCTACTCCGCTCAAATCTCGTGAAACATTCGTGGTGCAAGCGACCAGTATTGGCGGGCGCTAGCATAAGCAAAACGGGCCAGAATAGGCCGAAACCGGCCATTTCTCTTGGCCGATATTGAACCCGCCAAGAGATCGGCCAGACCAGCCGCGAATGGCCGCCTTGATTTATTCGAGCGCGCGAGCAATCTGCGCCGTCCCAAGACATGAATCAGTGAAGGTGCAGGAGAGGCCCACGAATGCCGCAGAGTACGGACAGCACAAACATGAAAACCGACGACATTCTCAAGCTCACAAGCGAGATCGTTGCCGCCTATGTCCGCAACAATCCTGTGCCCGCGGCCGAGGTGCCGGCGATGATCAAGAGCGTGCATGCGACGCTGGGCGGATTGGCCGCTAATGCGCAATCCGATGGCGCGTCGGCGCAGAAGCCCGCGATTTCGATCAAGCGTTCGATCACGCCCGAATACATCGTCTGTCTGGAAGACGGCAAAAAACTGAAAATGCTCAAGCGTTATTTGCGCTCGAACTACGCCATGACGCCGGAGGAATATCGCGCCAAGTGGGGCCTGCCCGCCGATTATCCGATGGTGGCGCCCAATTACGCCAAGCAGCGCTCCGACTTCGCCAAGAAAATCGGCCTCGGCCGCAGCGCGGCACAGCCAAAGCGGAAGTAATCAACCAAAATTGTCATCACCCGCGAATGCGGGTGACCCAGGTTGTGAAGGCCAGAGTCGTCGCGCGTCACCTGGATGGCCCGCATTCGCGGGCCATGACATTCGAGATGAACTACTTTGGTTACGCCGCCCTACCCAGCCGCATTTCGGTCCACACGGCGTCGAGCGCGCTCACCAGCTCATCCATCATCGCGTCGGTATGCAAGGGCGACGGCGTCAGGCGAAGCCGCTCGGTGCCGCGCGGCACGGTGGGATAATTGATAGGCTGCACATAGATGCGATGGTGGGAAAGCAACGCATCGCATACTGATTTACAAAGTCCCGCATCGCCCACGATCAGCGGCACGATGTGGCTGGGCGACGGCGCCGCGGGCAGCCCAGCATCCACCAGTTTCTGCTTGAGCCGCGCCACGCGTTCGGCATGCGCGTTGCGTTCGGCGTCGCTGGTTTTCAGATGCCGTACGCTCGCCAGCGCACCGGCAGCGATCGCCGGCGGCAGCGAGGTGGTGAAAATAAACGAGCCCGCGAACGAACGAACGCAATCGATAATCGTAGCGTCGCCCGCGATATAGCCACCCATGACGCCGAAAGCCTTGGCCATAGTTCCTTCGATAATATCCACGCGATCCATTACGCCATCGCGCGCGGCAACACCTGCCCCGCGCGGCCCGTAAAGACCGACGGCATGTACTTCATCGAGATAGGTCATCGCGCCATAACGCGAGGCCAGATCGCAGAACGCCGCCACTGGCGCGAAATCGCCGTCCATCGAATAGACGGACTCGAAAGCGACAATCTTGGGCGCTTTCGGATCGACGCTGCGCAGCAGCTCTTCCAGATGGGCCACATCGTTGTGGCGGAAGATGTGCTTGGCCGCGCCTGAATGGCGGATGCCCGCGATCATTGAGGCGTGGTTCAGCTCGTCCGAGAACACGATGCAGCCCGGCAGCAGCCGCGCCAGCGTGGAAAGCGTCGCCTCGTTCGAAATGAAGCCCGAGGTGAAAGTGAGCGCCGCCTCCTTGCCGTGCAGCTCGGCCAGCTCGGTCTCGAGCTCGACATGGAAATGATGCGTGCCGGCGATGTTGCGCGTGCCGCCGGAGCCCGCGCCGGCAGCGTCAATCGCCGCATGCATGGCCGCCAGCACTTTCGGGTGCTGGCCCATGCCGAGATAATCGTTGCTGCACCACACCGTGATCGGCTTCACGCCGGCCTGCGAGTGGTGCTCGGCGTGCGGAAACCTCCCGCGGCTGCGCACGATATCGGCGAAGACGCGATAGCGCCCCTCGCCGCGCAACCGCGCGAGCGCATCCTTGAAGGCCTGGGCGTATGGAAAGGGCATCGGACGCCCTGCTCTCCTCAACGCGGGAACCGAGGGAGATTATCGCAGGCTTGCCAGCGCTTTCCACGCCAATTGTCGCGGGTTTATTTGCGAAGCAATCGCAACTGCGGCTGACAACCCGCAGGTGGTGCTCACCGTGCTGCCTGAACTGATGAAGGAAGACGGTCCAAAAGTCGGACCGCGTCATGATCACATTTTATCCACCCTGCTTGCAGCCGCTCCATATTGGTTGCGCGCGTAACCCGCGCGAGCGATTGGAGGCGATGAACGAGCGTGGATAGATTTCTGCGAAAAGCTCTGCCGCGAGAGAAATTGGTTCGGCGGTGCGGAGCGGTTTCCGCCGCAATCAGCGAAAAGCCATTGCGCGCTGCTCGCCTATGGGGAGGGGGGAGGCGCCGGAATCCGAAAAACGAATACGGGGATAGAATCCAATCGTGTCATTCCCGGCCGAGCGATGCATCAGCATCGCGAGGGGAAGGGAACCCAGGTGGAGAGAATTGACGTAACCGATCCACCTGGGTCCCCTTCCCTCGCGCAAACCTGCGGTTTGCGCTCGCCGGGGATGACAAGTGTGGAACGTTTACAGCCGGTAACGCACCTGGTCGAGCCAGAAGCGCTCGAGACGGCGCAGGCTCGTATTCAGCGCGTCGAAATCGCCCGCGCCAACATTGCCCACGGCCTCGATCGATTCCAGATGGCGCTCGAACAGCTTGGTCACCGTGTCGCGGATCTGGATGCCCTTGTCGGTCAGGCTTACGCGCACCGAGCGGCGATCCACATCGGAGCGCTCATGATTGATGAAGCCCATTTCGACCAGCTTCTTGAGATTGTAGGAGACGTTGGAGCCGAGATAGTGCCCGCGCGAGCGCAACTCGCCGGCCGTCAGTTCCTGATCGCCGATATTGAAGAGCAGCAAAGCCTGCACGGAATTGATTTCGCGCTCGGCTTTGCGGTCCAGCTCGTCCTTGATGACGTCGAGAAGCTGACGGTGAAGGCGCTCGACCAAATTGAGACACTCGAGATAGCGCGAGGCCAACTCCGGCGCTTCGCTGAGCTCCATCGCGGTCTGAGATTTTGCCAATGCGGTCATGCCCTTACACCCCTGGGCGGTCTCCGCCCTGATGATGAAGCTAGCAGTCCCCTCGTTAATGGCGGCTTAAGCGTGGGTGGCCAGATCGCCCCGTATCATCTTGATGATGCCGGAGAAATCGAGCCCCTCGTGTCCCCGTGCCGCGAGCAGGGCGTACATCTGCGCGGCCGCACCACCCAGAGGTGTGGCCGCGCCCGCCGCCATCGCCGCGTTCTGCGCGAGCTTGAGGTCTTTGAGCATCATGGCGACGGTGAAGCCGGCTTTGTAGTCGCGATTGGCGGGCGACGTCGGCACCGGCCCAGGCACGGGACAATAGGTGGTCAGCGACCAGCACTGTGCCGAGGAAGTCGAGGCGATCTCGAACAGCTTGTCATGCGCGAGGCCAAGCTTTTCGGCGAGTACAAAAGCCTCGCAGGTGCCGATCATGGAAATGGCAAGCGCCATGTTGTTGCAGATCTTGGCCGCCTGCCCCATGCCGGGCCCACCCGCCAGCACCACGCGCTTGCCCATCTTGTCGAGCACAGGCTTGGCGCGGGCGAAGGCCTTTTCGGTCCCGCCGCACATAAAGGTGAGCGTGGCGCCTTCCGCGCCGCCGACGCCGCCAGACACTGGTGCATCGAGAAAGTCGTACCCGGCTTTGGCAGAGGCTTCGTGCACCGCCTTGGCGGATTCGACATCGATGGTCGAGCAATCGATCAGCACTGCGCCTTTCGCGGCGTTCACCAGCACACCGTCAGGCCCAAGATAGACGGCACGCACATGGGCGCCTGCGGGAAGCATGGAGACGACCACCTCCGCGCCCTGCACGGCTTCGCGCGCCGATGCCGCGATGGTCGCACCGGCTGCTTTCGCGGCATCCGTCGCGGGCTTCGAGAGATCGAACGCGCGCACCGCGTGCTCGGCCTTCAAAAGATTGCGCGCCATTGGCCCACCCATATTGCCAAGACCGATAAAAGCAATGGTGGTCATGTGTTCCTCCTAAAACGTGAGTTCATTGGCGAGCGGCGCGAAGTATGCGGAGACATCCGCGTCACTGACAGTTTCGAGTGTCGGCGGATACCATTTTGGGTCTTGCGTCTTATCGACGACTACCGCACGCACGCCCTCGCGGAAATCGTGGCTTGCCACAGCATGAACCGCCAACCGGTACTCCATTCGCATGCAGTCATCGAAGCCAAGCTTTTTCCCTTCGCGCATTTCGCGATAGGTTACCTTGAGCGCGGTCGGTGACTTCATGCGGAGCGCTGCCGCCGTCTCCCTGCCCCACGCCCCCTCGCCTTGCAGCGCGTCGATGATGATCTCAACCGACCCTTGCACGAAATCGCGATCGATATTGCCGCGATTTTCGGCCAATATGGGTTCGTCGGCCTTTTCGGAAAGCTCTTTCAGGATTCTGTCCGGCGCCTCCCCCGCTACGAGCCGCGGGACGATGCCAGGGATTTTTTCCGCGCGCACAAAATGCGTGGCGACGCCAGCATAGATCATGTCGGGCGCTTTCAGGCGCAACCCCGTGAGAGCAAGATACATTCCGAGTTCACCTTCAAGCCGCGGCAAGAAATAGCTGCCGCCGACATCGGGAAAGAATCCGATCGCCGTTTCCGGCATGGCAAAGATGACATTCTCCGTCACCACGCGGTGACTGCCGTGAACCGACACGCCAACGCCGCCGCCCATGCATATGCCGTCGATCAGCGCGACATACGGCTTCGGATAATGCTTGATGCGCGCGTTCAACCGGTACTCGTCGGCATAGAACTGCGGGGCGTAACCTGTGGGATCGTCATAGAGATGGCGAATATCGCCGCCGGCACAGAAAGCGCGGCCGGAAACCGCGTCAATGGCCACCGCCTTGACGGCCGGATCATCGGCCCATGCATCGAGTGCACGCTTCATCTCCAAGCACATATCGCGCGTCAGCGCGTTCAGCGCCTTGGGGCGGTTGAGCGTGATGCGGCCAAGCGCGCCCTCTTCGCGGCAAAGAACGTCTTCGGTCATGGCAAGCAGATAACAAGAAAGACCCTGCGCTTTGCAACGGGCAGGGCCAGAGGTTAGATGTTCGCATGGTTCTGACGCCCACCTTCCCCGCACATCGCATGCGCCGCCTGCGCCGCCGCGCCTGGACGCGTGCGCTGGTGGCGGAAAGCACGCTCGCGCCCTCCGATCTGATCTGGCCATTGTTCCTGATCGACGGTGCAAACAAGCGCCAGCCCGTGGCATCCATGCCCGGCGTCGAGCGCCTGTCGACCGAGCTGGCTGTGGCCGCAGCGGAAGAAGCGGCTAAGCTAGGCATACCGGCCATCGCGCTGTTTCCATACACGGATGAGAAATTGAAAACCACCGACGGGCGCGAAGCCATCAATCCCGACAATCTCGTTTGCCGCGCCGTGCGCGCGATCAAGAAAGCCGTGCCCGATATCGGCATCATGTGCGACGTGGCGCTCGACCCCTATACCAGCCACGGCCACGACGGATTGCTGGTCGGCAATTACGTCGCCAACGACGAGACAATCGAGGTGCTGGTCAAGCAGGCGCTGGTGCAGGTCGAAGCGGGCTGCGACATCATCGCGCCGTCCGACATGATGGATGGACGCGTCGGCGCCATCCGCAACGCGATGGAAAAGCACGGCCACAAGGACACGTTGATCCTCGCTTATGCTGCGAAGTACGCCTCCGCTTTTTATGGGCCGTTCCGCGATGCGGTTGGCTCGGCCAAGGCGCTGCAGGGCGACAAACGCACCTATCAGATGGATCCGGCGAACAGCGACGAAGCATTGCGCGAAGTGGCCGCCGATATCGCCGAAGGCGCCGACATGGTGATGGTGAAGCCCGGCATGCCGTATCTCGACATCGTCGCCCGCGTGAAACGCGAGTTCGGCGTGCCGACGCTCGTCTATCAGGTGTCGGGCGAGTACACGATGCTGAAGGCCGCGGTGGAAAAAGGTTGGCTCGATGGCGAGCGCGCCATGATGGAAAGCCTGATCGCTTTCAAACGCGCCGGCGCGGATGCGATTCTCACCTATTTCGCGCGCGATGCGGCGAGAATGCTCCAAGCATGAACGCCGTAGCACGAAATGCTGCCTTTGGCGCGACGATCTACAGCCGCAACGACGCAGGCTTTACGGCGACAGAGCGTGCCTATGAGGCGGACACATTAATTCCAATGCACCGGCATCGTGATGCCTATATCGCGCTCGTTCTGGACGGCGGCTACGACGAGATCGGAATGGAAGGCTCGTGCCCGGGCAAATGCGGCACGGCGATCTATCATCCGCCGTTTCATGCCCACTCCGATCACATCGATAAGCCAGGCGCCAGGATTCTGGACATTAGCGTTGACGGTTGTGCGAGCGCCGTGACATTGGGATCGCGGGCGTTCTTGATTCAACACGGTGTGTTGAACGCGATCTCTTTGCTGGCGGAGCGCGACGCCCGCGGCGCCTATTTCGGGGTGATGGAAGAATTTGAGACTGCCGAGCCGCTTGAGGACGAGGACCAACTGTCCTGGCTCGATGACACACGGAACACCTTGACCGCGACTCCCTCGGCAAGGCTTGGCGCTGCCGCCTATCTGGCTGGGCGCAGTCCCGATTACATTTCCCGCACGCTCAAAGCCCGTTTTGGCTTCGGGGCGTCCGCGCTTAAGGGCGAGGCGAGATTGCGCCGCGCAATCGCGGGTCTCGCCAGCCGGACAATGACACTTTGCGAAGCCGCCTTGATGGCGGGCTACGCCGACCAAGCGCACATGACGCGCGAATTGAAGCGCAGAACGGACCTCACGCCGGGTCAGATCCGGCGGTACCTCGATCGCGGATTCGTTCAAGACGCCTAAATCGCTCTTCGACATTGTGGCAGGAACCCTACACAGGTGCGCCGGTGCGAAGTCTTCCCTTTGTCGCGTTGTTGATTTGTATGAGCTTTGCGCCTCCCGCTCTCGCCAAAACGCAATGGGATATTCACGGCGCGCCGGCGCTCGATGCCGCGTGCCTGATAAATGTGCTGAGCGGCGATTCGCTGGTGGCGGAAGGCAAATATTATCCCGATATAGACAAGCAGTTCGGCGACCGCTTGAACGCGGATACCCGCACAGCTATCGGCCGCCTCGGCGCGAAAATGAAGGCAACCGGCAATCTGGTGGGGCCAACGCTCGCCCTTTACCTATCGGCAGCAGCGGACCAAAGCCTCGACGGTTTTATCGCGGCTCTGCGCGACCCGACGCAGCTCAAGGAAAACTTCGAAAGAACACAGTTCTGGGACACAGCCGGCTGGCTCCAGTTCGACGCCATCCGCAAGGACGCGGAAGTTGCCCTCTCCGGATTAAAGAAAGCGGGATACCTGAAGTTCTGGGCGCAAACCAATGGCCCCCGCGTCAGCAAGCGTGCTGCCGCGCTGCAAACGGAAATCGGTCATTTCGATCTGCTGGGCGAACAAGAACGCCTGCTTGGCCACAATTTCCCCGACCGCAAGATCGAAGTGCTCCTGATGCGTTTCTGCCAGCCTTATGGCATTCGCATTACGGGAATGCGCTTCTTGACCGACGTCGATTATCCCAATGACATCGTGTTGCGAAACACCGCACACGAACCGTTTCATCCACCGTTCCCCGACCCTGCGCCCATGAAGCTCGTTTATGTCGCATTGCAAAAGGATCCGTTCGTGTCTCGCGCCTTCGCCAAACACGACCCGAAATATGGCTACAATAGTTTCGAAGGTTATGTGGACGAAGACAGCGTCCAGGCACTGGAACAAATCGTTTCAGAACGCCTTGGGTTCGCGGCCGACGCGGCCACGCGTTGGCAGGAAGCAGACGGTGGCATGCATGTGCTGGCAGCAGCGCTCTATCAAGCAATGAAGGATGACGAATTCGATAAACGCGGCGGCGTTTACGAGGAATGGTTGATCGACATGGTCAAGTCTGGGCGCCTTGCGCCCGGGAAACTCGAACCGCTGGCAAAGCGCGTTCTAGAGGTCAAAGGCAACTAATTACGTCCAGCGTCCTAGGCCGCGATCCTGTTGAACAGACTGCGCAGCAAGATCTCCGCGCGTGATGGCAACACATCGAATCCCGATTGCCGTTGGCCGAGATCGATCACGTCCTCCAAAATCAGCATCGAAAGGCCGTGCACGGTCGCCCACACCGCCAACCCGAGCGCGCGGTCGCCAAGCGCCTTGCCGATCTCCTCGCCGATCGCATCTGCCGCCGTGGCCAGCGCCGGGAAGGCGGCGCGATTGGGCAGTTGCTGCCCGAACATCAACCGGAGCAACCCGCCGTGACGCGAGGCGAAGCGAACATAGGCGCCGCCGATATGGGCGATGCGGTCGGCTTCCTGACCCGGCGCCGAAGCGGCCTGAACAACCTCGTCGCGCAACCGCTCGAAACCGGCAGTCGCGACATCTGCCAGCAACGCTTCGCGATTGTGATAATGCCGATAGGGCGCCGCATGGCTGACGCCCGCGCGCCGCGCCACCGAGCGCAGGCTCAGCGACTCAAGCCCTTCTGTTTCGAGAATATTGCTCGCCGCTTCGCGCAGGGCCTTGCCAAGGTCACCGTGATGATAAGGGCGGTCACGTTTCAATTGGCGTGGGTGCAGGTTCATTGGCTTTCCATCCACATCCCCCGCCGCTGGTATAATAGCATTCTGCTCCAGTTTATAAACTGGATAAACGTTTTCTTTCACGACTCGATCCATCGTCAACGTAGCTTAGAGTATCAGCCAAAAGGTTCCATGCTTTCCTCAAGATTACTCGTTCACATTCGCTCGACGGCATCTATCTTTGCCGCGTTCATCATGCTGGGCGCATCGGCCGATGCCGCAGGCGAAAATCGTGTCACAGTATTCGCCGCCGCATCGCTGACCAACGCGATGCAAGACATCGGCAACGCATACGAAGCGAAAGCCAGAGCCAAGCTTGTGTTTTCCTTTGCGGCCTCCTCGCTGCTGGCGAAGCAGATTGAGCTCGGCGGCGGCGTGGATATCTTCTTCTCCGCCGACAGCGAATGGATGGATTATCTCGATAAGAAGGAGCTTCTCGCACAAGGCACGCGGCACGATCTTCTCGGCAATCGTCTTGTACTGATTTCGCCCACAGCTCTTCCCGCACAGATCAGGATCGAAAAGGATTTTCCGTTGGCACAGGCCGTTGGCACAGGCCGGCTGGCCTTGGCCGATCCGGATAGCGTGCCTGCCGGTAGATATGCGCGCGCGGCACTGATCTCGCTTGGTGTGTGGAAGAGCCTGGTGGGCCATCTGGCGCTGGCCGAGAACGTGCGCATGGCGCTGGCCTATGTCGCGCGCGGCGAGACCTCGTTTGGCATCGTCTATGACACGGATGCGCGTATCGAACCCAAGGTTCATGTCGTGGATACGTTCCCTGAGGACACGCACCCGCCCATCCTTTATCCTGTGGCGCTCACGAAGGACGCAAAACCCGAGGCTAAGGCGTTCCTAGCTTATCTTGATGGTGCAGCCGCGCGCGTTGTATTCGAAAAGTACGGCTTCAAGATTGTGAAGCATTAACATGAAACGCTGGCTCATCCGCATTGGCCTCGGCCTTGTCGCCATTATTATGGTGGCCGCATTGCTGATCTTCGACCGCGTGCGGTCGTTCGAGCGCTCCCTGCCCTCCTACGATGGCATCGCCTCTGTAGTGGGGCTTTCCGGCCCGGTGCACATTGCGCGCGACGCATATGCCATTCCGCATATCAGCGCCCAATCGTTCAACGACGTGGTCTTCGGGCTCGGTTACGCCCACGCCCAGGATCGCCTCTGGCAGATGGAACTGGCGCGCCGCTTCGTTGGCGGCCGGCTGGCGGAAATTGTCGGCGAGCCAGGCCTCGCACCCGATTTGACTATGCGCGGGCTCGGCCTCTATCGCGCAGCAGAAAATGCACTACCACATCTCACGCCGGAGACACGCGCGGCCTTGCAAGCGTACGCCGATGGCGTGAACGCCTATATCGCCAATCACGAAGGGCCATGGCCGATCGAATTCGCACTTGCCGGCATAACGCCTGAGCCGTGGAAGCCAGCCGACAGCGTCGCCGTGCTCAAGGGCATGTCGTTCACGCTTTCGGAAAACGCCTTCCGCGAGATCGCACGCGTAAAACTCCTGCAGCGCATCGGCAGGCGCGGGCTCGAGGATTTCTTCGCACCCTATCCAGGCGATCCCGTACCGAAATTGCCAGAATATCTCGACACGCTGTTCGGCGTGACACAGATGGGCGCGGCCGCGATCCCCGACACCACCGCCTCCAATAACTGGGTGGTGGATGGCGCCCATAGCACGAGCGGTAAGCCACTGCTCGCCAATGATCCGCATCTGCCGTTGACCATTCCCTCGACCTGGTATCTTGCCCACCTTGCCTATCCGGACCACGACGCAGTCGGCGGAACCTTGCCGGGTATTCCCGCCATCATCGCAGGCCGCAACCGCCACACGGCTTGGGGAGTCACGAACACCGGATCCGACACACAGGATCTTTTCGTCGAACGCGTGAACCCTGAAGACTCCGACGAATACCAGACGCCGCAGGGCTGGGCGCGTTTCGAGACGCGCGAAGAGACGATCAAAGTCCGTTTCGGCAAGGACAAGCGCGTCATCTTTCGCACGACGCGCCACGGGCCTGTGCTTCCCGAGAACGGCATCTTCGCCAACGCGGCGCCCAGGGGCTATGTGCTGGCGCTGTCGTGGACGGCGCTCGCGCCCGATGACACGACGATGGACATGTCCATTCGTGTGCACGATGCGCAATCGGCGGCCGAATTCCCCAAGGGCGGCGCGAGCTTTGTCACGCCGATGCAAAACTTCATCTTCGCCGACGATGCCGGCCATATCGGCCTGATGCTGCCTGGCCGCGTGCCCATGCGGGCCGACGACAATGACGCGCAGGGCCTTGTGCCCGCACCAGGCTGGGACGCGCGATACGACTGGACCGGTTACGTCGGCACCATGGCGACGATCATGGATCCGCCGTCGGGTCACATCGCTACTGCGAACAACAAGACCGTCCCCAATGACTATCCATATCTGCTCACCCGCGAATGGGCCGATCCGTATCGCTTCCAGCGCATTGATGCGCTATTGGCCGCGACGCCAAAGCATTCCGTTGCCACATTCGAGGCAATCCAGCACGACACCGTCGACCTTTATGCAGTCGAATTGAAGAATCTGCTCGTGGCCGCCGGCCCATTCGAAGGCCGCGAGAAAGAAGCGGCCGCACTGATGGATGCTTGGGACGGCATTAACCGGCGCGACCTACCGCAGCCGCTGATCTATGCGGCGTGGGCGCGCGCCCTGGCCAAGCGCATCTATGCCGACGAGCTTGGCGACGACTTCACGTCGTTCTGGGGCTTTGAGCCGCAGTTCATGCTGCATGTGCTGCGTAACGAGGACGGCGAGGCGCGCTGGTGCGATGACCGCGCGACGCCCGCTATCGAGGATTGCCGTTCGCGCATTCGGCTTGCGTTAGAGGACGCGCTGGACGAACTCACGAAGACCTACGGGAGCGATATGGCAGGCTGGCGCTGGGGCGACGCGCATGTGGCGATCAACGTGCACCGTCCGCTGGGAAACTTCCCCATCATCGGTGGCTTGTTCAACCGCGAGATCGAGATGGACGGCGGCGCCTTCACGATATTCCGCGCCGACTATTCGTTCGCCTCAAAGCGCCCCTATGCCGCCATGCACGGGGCCGGCTATCGCGCGATCTACGATCTCGGCGATCCTGATCGCTCGGTCTACATAATCTCGACCGGCGAATCCGGTAACGTGTTTTCGGATCACTACGACGATCTGATGAAGCTATGGGCCGCGGGCGAGTACATCACGATCCCGACGACGCCGGCAGCCATCGCCGCAAAGACCAAGCACACGCTCATCCTGCAACCGAAAATCAATCGCTAGGTTCGCTCATCGCTGCATAACGCCCATGATAAAACAGCAGCGGCTTGTCTTTCGCCGCCGCGCCAGCGTGATGGTGGAAGCGCAGCACGCGGCCCACGATGATCACATGATCGCCCCCGTCGTGACGCGCATGCGCCTCGCACTCGAACACAGCCAGCGCCTCGGGAAATGTCGGCGGCCCCAGCTTGGTAGGCACGGTCGGCACGCTCTCTTCCACGACATGGCTGCCGAACGTGGCAAAGCGCTTCGCCACGGTGCTGCCGTCGGCCGCCATCAGACTGATCACGAAGTTTGGGCTCGCGTGAAATGCTTCGAACGTCACCGATCGCTTGTTGAGGCACCACAGCAGCAAAGGCGGCGCCAGCGAGACAGAGGTAAACGAATTGGCCGTCTTGCCGATGGCCCTCCCACTCGAATCAAGCGTGGTAACCACGGCGATCCCAGTGGCAAAACAGCCAAAGGCGTTCCTGAGCTCGCGCGCGTCAATTTGCGTTTCAGACAACAACAGCTCCCCGAGTTTCGCGGCCCGCCTCAGCGAAATTAGGCAAGTCCGCCGCCCCTGAGAAGGCGAGCCGGTGGTGCGGCCCCGCCACAAATGCAGATGTTGACGCTGTGCACCAGCCCAAAGCCAGTGGCGAAAAACCGGCTTACCGTCCATATTTGCGCCGCCGTATGCGACGCGGGGGGAGCCGGGGTCGTGACGCAGCAGCATCTTGCGCGTCTTCCGCAATTTTTCCTGACGCCGGGCGGGCCCTGCCCGTATTTGCCCGGCCGCGTCGAACGCAAGGTGTTCGCCCGCCTCATGGGCCCCCATGCCGGCTCGCTCAACGACGCGCTTACCCATTCCGGCTTCCGCCGCAGCCAGATGATCGCCTATCGCCCTGCCTGCGATGGCTGCACCGCCTGCGTTTCCGTGCGCATCGTGGCCGACGAATTCGCCCCCAGCCGTAGCATGCGCCGGATCGAAAAGCGCAACGGCGATTTGATGCGTATGCAGGTTCCGGCGGAAGCGACGCGCGAGCAATTTGCGATGTTGCAGCCCTACCTGAATTCGCGCCATCCCGGCGGCGGCATGTCCGACATCAGCCTGTTCGACTATGTCGCCATGGTGGAAGAGACGCCGGTTGAGACCATCATGTTTGAATATCGACTGCGTGGGCGCGACGGAAAGCCGGGCGAGCTTCTGGCTTGCGCGCTGACCGACGTGCTCGAAGACGGCCTCTCCATGGTCTACAGCTTCTTCGCGCCATCCGAGAGTGAACGCAGCCTCGGGACTCACATGATCATCGACCATGTGCGCGCCGCTGCCTCGCGCGGGCTACCTTATGTTTATCTCGGCTATTGGGTGAACGGCAGCACCAAGATGGGCTACAAGGGCCGCTTCCGCCCGCTCGAAGCGCTTGGCCCGGCAGGCTGGTCGCGGCTGGAAAATTGCGAGGAGTTACGCAGAGATTAGTCGATCTATCTGCGCCTCAGATTATCATCGTAAATAAAACGTTCACCGCCTGGGCCGATAATCCGGGCTGGGGCATATCGTCCGCGGGTGGAGATGGCCGTACTCGCCGCCATACTTTGCATCGCCTTGCTTGGCGCGGGCGGAATGCTTGTCTTTCTTCTGCGCGAGAAGAATGCGGTCATTGCCATGCACAAGAAGAAGCTGGCGCAGTTCCGGGTGATGGCCGAAGAAGCTTCGGATATCATCATGTTATTCGAGAACAACCGCGTGGTGTGCGCTTCTAGTGGGCTCGAACGTATTCTCAAATGCAAGCCGGAAGACATCGAGGACGGTGGTTATCTCAACCTCGTGCACCCAGACGATCTCGCCGAAGCGCAAAAGCTGCGCGGCCAGCCGAAGCCAGGCGAGATTTGGACGGCAACCTATCGCGGCCAGCATGCCGACGGACATTATGTCTGGCTCGAAGCCTCGACGCGCGGCGCCTTAGACAAGTCAACCGGCGCGCTGCACGAGATCACGGTCACTCGCGATATCACCGAGCGAAAAGAACACGAGTTGAAAATGCGCGCGGCGCAGGAACGCGCAGAGGCAGCCAACAGAGCCAAATCGCAATTCCTGGCGACGATGAGCCATGAACTGCGCACCCCGCTTAACGCCATCCTGGGCTTTTCCGATATCCTGAAAACCGAGCAATTCGGCGCTATCGGCAACACACGTTACCGCGAATATGCGGCTGCCATCAATGACAGCGGCCAGCATTTGTTGGGCCTGATCAACGACATCCTGGACATATCGAAGCTGGACACGGGTAAACTCGAGCTTCATCCGGAACCCATCGAATTGCGCCCGCTCATCGTCGAATGCGCGCGCTATGTGGAACCGCTGGCCGCGAAGACTGGCGTTCGCGTTCAGATTGATCTCGAAACACCTGCCTGTACTTTGCAGGCGGACCGCAGGCGCTTGCGGCAGATGCTGCTTAATCTTCTGTCGAATGCCGTGAAATTTACTCCCGAAGGCGGGGAAGTGCGGATTTCCACGCGACGCAGCGCAGTCGGCGTTTCGCTTACGGTCGCCGACACGGGTATCGGCATGGACGAGGCAGCTATCCCAAAAGCCTTCGAGCGCTTCGGCCAGATCGACAGTTCGTTAAGCCGCAAATATGAAGGCACCGGACTCGGCCTTCCCCTCACGAAGCAATTGGCGGAGTTGCATGGCGCAACCCTCGCTATGCAAAGCAAGCCGGGAGCCGGTACAACGGTGACAATTCTTTTCCCCGAGGAATCCGTCTTGGCCAGCCGCCACGTCGCCTGACGGGCTCTTTTCAGGCGCTCCCCTTGACAGCGGGGCGCTCCGTCCCCACCTCACGCTTATCTCCGGAATTTTATTCAGAAGAACGGCTTCGCGGGCTTATTGCTCGTAGGTCCCGGTGAGTGTGGCTTTGGCGATGGCGCTTCTCTCAAGCGAGGTCTCGATGTCGAGGGCGCTCGTGCCGGCCGCAAACGACGGCGCCGAACCTCTAAGCGCCCAAACCGTAAAGCGGTAGCTGTGCTTGCCCGAGCTTTTAGGCGGACAGGGTCCGCCGTATTTCGGATCGCCGAAATCGGTGACTGGCTGCGTTGCACCCGACGGCAAAGCGGAAACGCCTTTGGCGAGCGAAGTCGTGCCGGGCGGCAAGCCCATGACCAGCCAGTGCGACCAGCCCGACGGTTTGACGGAAACGTCGATCATCGTAATGGCAAGACTCTTCGTGCCGGCAGGAACGCCCTTCCATGCGAGCGCGGGGGAAATGTTGCTGCCACCGCACCGCGTGTAGACCTGTTCCTTGGCAATGGTTCCGTTCGGCGCGATGTCGGGGCTGGTCAGCTCCATTGCCACCGCTTGAGCGATTGAGCCAAGTACGAACAGCCCAGCGATTAGGAACCTGCCCATGTCATCCTCCTACTCCGCGCCACCGAAACGCGCCTGCCATTCCTTGAGTTTATCGTCTTCGATCTTTGCGAACAGCAAATGGGGAGCCATAACTGGCTCGCCTGCCTTCAAAGTTTGTAGGTAGCTCTGCATTGGCCTACTCGGCCAATCACGAACCCGCGGAACCGCCCCCACGGCAGCATTTATGTGAACCGAAGTGTGTGGAAGCACTGGCCAAGATGCTTCAGCGAATAGGCGAACCAGATTAAGCCCCGTACGAATAGACACTGCAGCGGCAGCCTGATTTTCCTTTATCGCGGACCAGGGCGCTGCGCGGGTCAGATATTCGTTGCCAAGTACCCACATCGCCCGAAGTTCGACCAATGCCTTACGGAATTCCATCGCCTCGAGATGCGCCTCATATAGTGCGAAATGTGTATCGAGCGCCGCAGCAAGTGATTGCTCTTGATCGCCAAATGCGCCGCCTTCAGGGACTTTACCCTCGAAGCGGGCAATGCAGAACTTCGTCACCCGATTGACGAAGTTGCCGAGCACGTCCGCCAAATCTTTGTTCACGACTGTAGCAAAATGCTCCCAGGTGAAGGAGGAGTCTGCACTCTCCGGGGCGTTGGCGATCAAATAATAGCGCCAGTAATCCGCAGGCAGCAGTTCGAGTGCCGCATCCATAAAGACACCGCGCTTGCCGCTGGTCGAGAACTTGCCGCCGTAATAGGTCAACCAATTGAAACCTTTTAATTGATCAACCACTTTCCACTTCTGGCCCGCCGGCAGTTTCTCGTTGACGCCGAACAACGTCACCGGAAAGCCCACCGTGTGAAACGGCACATTGTCCTTGGCCATGAACTCGACATAGCGAACGTAATTAGGATCTTTCCTATCTCTCTCCGTCCACCAATCGCGCCAGGCATCGCCCTTTTTGTTGGCATCGGCCCATTCTTTGGTGGCGCCGATATATTCGATCGGCGCATCGAACCAGACATAGAAAACTTTTCCTTTGAGCTGGCCATCGGCGATGTCATCAGGCACTGGCACACCCCAGGCGAGGTCGCGCGTGATGCCGCGATCGTGCAAGCCTTCGTCGAGCCACTTGAAAGCGATCGAGGTGACGAGCTGTGGCCATTCGCCCTTCTTGCTTTCGATCCATTCGCGCAGGCACCCTGCGAAAGTCGACTGTTTCAGAAACAGATGCTTGCTGTCGCGGATCTCGATCTCAGGCGAACCGGAAACGGCCGAGCGCGGCTTGATCAGATCGGTAGGATCAAGCACCCGCGTGCAATTCTCACACTGGTCGCCGCGCGCACGATCGTAACCGCAATGCGGACATGTGCCGATGACATAGCGATCGGGAAGGAACCGGCCTTCGGCTTTCGAATAGACCTGCCGCGTCGTGCGCACTTCGAGGTGGCCGTTCTTCCACAGCGCGCGGGCGAAATCCTGCGTCAGCTTGTGGTTCTGCGGGCTCGAAGAGCGGCCGAAATAATCCCAGGACAGGCCGAATCGCTCACCCACGTCCTTCTGGATCTGGTGCTGCTCGCGGCAGTAATCAGCCACGTTCTGGCCGGCCTCGTGGGCGGCCAGCTCGGCTGGCGTGCCATGCTCGTCGGTGGCGCAGATATAGAGGACATCGTTACCGCGGGCCCGCTGGAAGCGCGCGTAGACGTCAGCGGGCAGCATCGAGCCAACCAGGTTGCCCAGATGCTTTACGCCGTTGATATAGGGAAGCGCGCTGGTAATCAAAACGCGGGTCATGGAATCGCGGCTTGCATCCTAGTACAAGGAGCCGCGACATTATCCGAGGTGGGCACGGCATGCACGTGCCCAGGGAGCGGCAGAATGACTATCGCACGCGGAGGCAGACTTGGCTGAACGCAAGTCGTTCTTGAAGACCATCCAATCGAATCTGATCGCGGGCATCCTCACGGTGCTGCCGATCATCGTGGTCTGGATCGTCATCTCGTTCCTGCTCAACCTGCTGTCGTCAGCGGGTGCACCGGTGGCCAGTGCGCTTGCCCATTTCGTCGAGAACCGCTTCCCGACGATGGCGCCGGTTCTGGCGGATCCCAACATCCAGGCGGCCTTCGCCGTCATCTTCGTGCTGGTGCTGCTTTACGTTGTCGGCGCGCTGGCCTCGCGCATGCTGGGGATGCAGCTCATCACGTTCATGGAGAAACTGATCAACCGCATTCCCCTCATTCACACCGTCTATCGCGCGGCCAAGCAACTTGTCGGCGTGATGCAGCAATCGCCGGGAGGTACCGCGCGCGTCGTTCTGATCGATTTTCCGCATCCCGGCGCCAAAGCCATTGGGCTCGTCATGCGCACCTTCACCGATACGCAAACGGGCGAAGAGATAGCCGCAGTCTATGTGCCGACGGCGCCCAATCCTACGTCGGGTTATCTGCAACTCTTGCCTGTGTCGAAGCTGGTGCCCTCCGACATGTCGATGGATCAGGCGATGACAATGATCGTATCTGGCGGCGCGGTGACGCCGGACCGAGTCAGCTTGCAAGGCCACCCGGGCAAACCCCCCGGCATGTGATGGCCTCGTTCGCCGAGTATCTCAGGTTCCAGGTCGCATCCAATCCGGGTGCGCCCGCTATCGTCTACCCGCGCGGCGTCGTCGAGTATGGCCAATTCCTGAAAGGGGCCATGTCGGCAGCGACCCGCATCGCCGCCAATTTCAGGCCGGGTGATCTGCTGGCGCTCAGGATCCAGAATCCGGAACTTCACTGCTGCATGATTGTGGGCGGCATGCTCGCGGGCGTCACGACTCTGTCGCTTGGCGCGCGCGGCGTCCGTGCGGACAACCTGAATGGCCAGGTGTCCTGGACGTTGGCGCCTTCGAGCATCTCAACGATATGGCCATGGGCGAGATCGCTGTTGCCGTCGTGTCCGACGGTAAGCTCGATCAGCAGGCGTTAGGGAAATTTTGCCACGAGCGGCTGCGCGAGTGTGCGCCACGGCGCATCCTCCTCGTGAAGGAAGTGCCGAGAAATGAGATGGGCAAAATCGATCGTGCGGGACTACAGCGCATGGCCAAGCAGGCCTTTGCGCGCAAGGCGGCGGAGTCGCGCGCGCAACCCCCAGCGTGAACCGTGATTGCCTTACGATACGAAGCGGCGTATTGCGCTGGCCCCACGATATAGACTTGGCCGGCTTAGCTCAGGCGGTAGAGCGGCTGATTTGTAATCAGTAGGTCGGGGGTTCGACTCCCTCAGCCGGCACCATGGTCTCCAGGTCAGGATCACGTCCAACACATCAATGATTATGTTTGCAATATGACTATTGAGTTTGTAGATAGCAGAGCACGTTCAAGTCCCCCGAGACGAAATGATATCAGCCCCTCAATTGCGCGCCGCCCGAGCTCTTTTGGGTGTCGATCAGCGCAAGCTCGCCGAACTCTCCGGCCTTTCGGTGCCCACCATTCAGCGCATGGAAGCGAGCGACGGTGTCATCCGCGGCAATGTCGACTCCCTGATGAAGTTGATCAACGCGTTGAACCACGCAGGCATTGAACTCATCGGCGAGGGAGCAGTCAGCCAGCAAGGCGGGCGCGGCGTTCGCTTGAAAGAATGACACGAACATGCCGGCCGCTTTGATTCTCTATTGCGTCGGGGCGCTGCTCGCGCTTGCAATTCTCGCGGCCGGTATCGCACGGCGGCGTGTTGCAACGCCAATCATCTATGGAACAAGCCTCGTCGTAACACTCGCAATCTTGACGGTCGTCTTGAGCGAGTTGTTGGCTGGCGCGCAGCCGTCATCAATAACGCTGCCTCTCGGTCTGCCCTGGATCGGCGCGCATTTCCGTCTCGACGCCCTGTCGGCGTTCTTTCTTGCCGTAGTCAGTCTGGGCGCCGCCGCCGCCAGCCTCTTTGCGCTCGGCTACGGCCGCCATGAAAGCGAGCCCGCGCGCGTGCTGCCGTTTTTCCCCGCGTTTCTCGCCGCGATGAATCTCGTGGTGCTAGCCGACGATGCCTTCACGTTTCTGCTGAGCTGGGAGTTCATGTCGCTCACTTCCTGGGCGCTGGTCGTGGCGCATCACCATAATCGCGACAATTTGCGCGCGGGTTATATCTATCTGCTGATGGCGAGCTTCGGCACGCTGATGCTGCTGTTCACATTTGGCATGCTGGCCGGTCCCGATGGCGGCTATGCCTTCGCCACCATCCGCGAGGCCAGCCGCTCGCCGGAACTCGCAGCGCTTGTTCTTGCCTTCGTGCTGATCGGGACAGGTTCAAAGGCAGGTCTTGTGCCGCTGCATGTCTGGTTACCGCTCGCGCATCCGGCCGCGCCTAGTCATGTCTCGGCGCTGATGAGCGGCGTTATGACCAAGGTGGCAGTCTACGCCTTTATCCGCATTGTGTTCGATCTGCTGGGCCCGCCTGAATGGTGGTGGAGCATGGTCGTGCTGGCGCTCGGTGGCATCACCGCCGTGCTTGGCGTGCTCTACGCGCTGATGCAGCACGATCTCAAGCGGCTGCTGGCCTATCACACGGTCGAAAATATCGGCATTATTTTTATCGGGCTCGGCCTAGCGCTTGCGTTTCAGGCAAACGGCCTTGGCTGGGCGGCGGCACTCGCGCTCACCGCCGCGCTGTTCCACGTCTTCAATCACTCATTATTCAAGAGCCTGCTGTTTTTCGGCTCGGGCGCCGTGCTCACCTCCACCGGCGAACGCGACATGGAGCATCTCGGCGGCCTCATCCGTTTCATGCCGCAAACCGCGTTTGTATTTCTCGTGGGCTCCGCCGCGATCTCGGCGCTGCCACCGCTCAACGGTTTTGTCTCCGAATGGATGACGTTTCAGGCAATATTCTTGAGCCCTGAATTGCCGCAATGGGGCTTGCGGCTCCTGATCCCGGCCATCGGCGCGATGCTTGCGCTGTCTGCCGCGTTGGCGGCGGCCTGCTTCGTCAAAGCCTTCGGCGTGAGCTTCCTGGGGCGTCCCCGCTCCGCTGCTGCCGAACGGGCAAGAGAGACCGACAGCTTTTCGCTGGCGGCGATGTTCGCCTTCGCAGGCCTTTGCCTTGTCGCCGGCGTGCTGCCGGGTTTTGTCATCGACGGCCTGTCGCCCGTAACGCAAAGTCTTATTGGTGATCATATGCCGATGCAGGCGGCGCGGCCATTTCTATCCATCACGCCCGCGATACAGAGTCACAATTCCTATAGCGGTCTATTGATCTTTATTTTTGTCACCATCGCGGCATCGCTGGGCGCCTATTTCATTCGCAGCTTTGCCAGCCACAAAGTCCGCCGCAGCCCTGCGTGGGATTGTGGTTTCCCCGACACGAGCCCGGTAACCCAATACACCGCTGGAAGTTTTGCCCAACCGATCCGGCGCGTGTTCGGCACGATGATCTTTCATGCGCGCGAGCACGTCGCAATGCCTCGCCCAGGTGACACACAGCCCGCACGCTTCAGCGTCACCTTGCGGGATCTCGTCTGGGACGTATTTTATGCCCCCATTGGTGTCGCGGTTTCCTTCGCTGCTACGCGCTTCAATCATCTCCAATTTCTCACTATCCGGCGCTATCTGGGTCTCGTGTTCTTTGCGCTGGTCTTCCTGTTGTTGGTGTTGGCGGTGTGGCAATGATCGCGGCAATCGCTGCCCAGACATTGCAGATGCTGCTGGTGGTGCTACTGGCGCCGCTGCTAGCCGGCCTTGTGCGAAAGACGAAGGCGCGCCTCCTGCGCCGGCGAGGACCCCCGCTCATTCAGCCCTACCGCGACCTGCTACGCCTACTGCGCAAAGAAGTGGTGTTGGCCGAGAATGCGTCCTGGCTGTTCCGCGCAGCGCCCTATTTGATCTTTGCTGTTATTTGGGTAGCCGCCGTGTTGGTGCCAACGTTCGCCATTGGGCTTCCGTTCAGCGTCGCCGCCGATCTTATCGCCATCGTGGCGCTCGTGGGCAGTGCGCGGTTCCTGCTGGCGCTCGCTGGGCTCGACGTCGGCACCAGCTTTGGTGGTATTGGCTCGAGCCGCGAAGTGATGATCGCCTCGCTCGCCGAACCGGCGATGCTGATGATTATCTTCGCGTTGGCGTTGATCGCCGGCACAACGCAGCTTTCGGTAATCACCCAATTCATGCTCTCCCCTGAAGTCGGCTTGCGCGTTTCGCTTGCCCTTGCACTGATCGGCCTTATTATCGTTGCGATCGCTGAAAACGCGCGCATTCCGGTCGATAATCCGGCCACACACCTTGAGCTCACTATGGTGCATGAGGCGATGGTGCTCGAATATTCCGGCCGGCACCTAGCCATGATCGAGATGGCGGCCGCGCTCAAGCTGGTCCTTTATATCTCTCTGATCGCCTGCATCTTTGTGCCCTGGGGCATCGCGGCATCTGGCGCAAGCGCGGCCGCGCTGGCGATCGGACTAGCTGCTTATATCGGTAAGCTTGCCTTAGGCGGCGTTCTGCTTGCCGTCTTCGAAGTCACCATCGCCAAGATGCGCGTCTTCCGCGTGCCAGAGTTTCTCGGCGCAGCGCTCATGTTGGCGCTTCTCGCCACACTTCTCCGTCTCGTGTCGCGGGGTTTCTAATGGCAGGCCTCGCCTTCGATATTTCCCATTTGCTCGCTGGCGGTCTCGTGCTCGTCAGCTTCATGTTGCTCTATCAAGACCGCATGATCGGCCTGATCAATGTATTTGCGCTGCATGCGCTCGTGCTAGCGCTGTCCGTAGCATGGCAGGCTAATATCCAGGACGCACCGCACCTCTACATCACTGCGGCGATCGCACTATTCTTCAAAGGGCTCATCATTCCGCTGACGTTGCGGCGCATCGTCCGTCGGCTCGAAATCCACCGCACGATCGAGACGGTCGTAGGCATTGGCCCGACGATGCTGGTTGGCATGGGGCTGGTCGCCCTTTCCATGGTTGTGATGCTCCACGTCACTGCGCAAGAGGCCCTGCTTGTGCGTGAGGATATGGCGTTCGCACTTTCGGTCGTGCTGCTCGGCCTCCTTATGATGGTGTCGCGGCGCAATGCCGTGGGCCAGGTGATCGGTTTCATGTCGATAGAGAATGGGCTGGTGCTCGCGGCCACCGGCGCGCGAGGCATGCCGCTGGTCGTCGAAATCAGCGTCGCCTTTTCGATCCTCATCGCCTTCATCGTTATCGGCATCTTTCTCTTCCGCATCCGCGAGCGTTTCGACACGGTGGACGTACATGCGCTCGACAGCTTCCGGGGTGACCGGCAATGACGCTTGGCGCCTTCGAGCCACAATTCGCTGTGCTGATCATTCCCGCGGCAGCCGCAGCGATCCTTGCGCTGTTGCCCGATTACCGAATCGCCTCGCGCGTGAATATCACTGCGGCGCTACTTACCCTGCTTGCCGCTCTTACGCTCTTCATCGCGCGGCCCACGCCCAACCGTTTTCTTTTGGTGGACGATCTCAACATTGTCTTCATCGTGCTCAGCACGTTCGTCGGCCTCACCACAAGCATCTTCAGCAGCGGCTACATCGCGCACGAGCTCGAAATTGGCCGCCTCACGCCTGCCTACCTCCGCTTCTATCACGCGATGTACCAGGTGCTGATGTTCGCTATGAACCTTGCGTTGCTTGCCAACATCACGGGGCTCATGTGGGTCGCGATTGAAATCGCCACGCTTACCACGGTGCTGATGGTTGGCATTTACCGCACGCATGAGGCATTGGAAGCGGCCTGGAAATATTTCATTTTGGGCAGCGTCGGCATCGCGCTGGCGCTATTCGGCACAATCCTAGTTTACATGGCGGCCCAACCTGTGATCGGCGAAGGCCTGGAGGCCATGACCTGGACGGTGCTGATCACGCGCGTGGCCGAGTTCGACCCATCGCTGCTCAACGTGGCCTTCATTTTTTTGCTGCTGGGTTACGGCACCAAAGTTGGCCTGGCGCCGCTCCATGCCTGGCTGCCTGATGCGCACGCGGAGGGCCCCACGCCCATTTCCGCCGTGCTGTCCGGCCTGCTGCTCAATGTCGCGCTTTATGCTGTGTTGCGGTTCAAGATTTTGCTGGCGGCAAATAGCGCGGCCATCGCGCCAGGACCGCTGATGGTGGCAATGGGGCTCACCTCGCTGCTTTTCGCTGCCTTCATGCTTTACCGCCGACGCGACATCAAACGGCTGTTTGCCTATTCGTCCATCGAACACATGGGCATCATCGCATTTGCCTTCGGTATGGGCGGACCACTCGCCAACTTCGCCGGCCTCCTGCACATGACGATGCACAGCCTGACAAAATCGGCGATCTTCTTCACGATCGGTCACATCACGCGCATAAAAGGCACACAGCGGATCGCTGAGATCACTGGCCTCACTGAAAGCCACCCTATGCTTGGCTGGACGCTGGTTCTCGGCGTCGTGGCGATTGCAGGCCTGCCACCGCTCGGCATTTTCACCAGCGAATTTCTGGTCGTTAGCTCGACTTTCGCTGAGCAACCCCTGCTTGCTGTCCCGCTGGTGCTAGGCCTGCTGGTCTCCATCGGCGCACTGTTTCTGCGGCTCAACGGGCTCGCCTTTGGCGATCCCACGGGCAGCCGCGAGCCCACGCGCATGTCTTATTTGCCGATGTTCGCGCATTTGTCGCTCGTCCTCATGGCCGGCATCTATTTGCCGGGTCCTCTGGTCACCTGGTTCCAACACGTTGCGAAATTGCTGGGTTAGTCCGATGACTACGCTGCTCGAGCTCGTGTCGCAAGGCCGTAAAAACGAACGCCACCATCCGTGGCCGCGCGCGGTCGTCGACACAAACACCTGGCACGCCGCCAGCCACCAACTTGCGACCGGCGCTTGGACGTTGCTTGGACTTTGGGGCGAGGAAAAAACGGTTCACATCGCGGTGATGGAGGGTGACAGCGCCGTCGCTGTCCTGAGCCTCGAATGCCCGCAAGGCAAATTTCCTTCGGTCGGCAAGCAGCACGCGCCCGCGATCCGCCTTGAACGCGCTATCGGCGACTTGTTCGGATTGGAAGCGGAAGGAGCGCCCGATGCTCGTCTCTGGCTCGATCACAGCACGTGGGATGTGCGTCACCCGCTTGGACAAGAAACGCAAGCGTCGCCGGCTACGGCCTACGCCTTTCTCCAGGTCGAGGGCGGAAGCCTGCATCAGATTCCTGTCGGCCCCGTTCATGCGGGGATTATCGAGCCGGGGCATTTCCGTTTCACCGCGAGCGGCGAGACCGTTGTCCGTCTGGAAGAGCGCCTAGGCTATGTCCACAAAGGCATAGATGGGTTGATGGCAGGCACGGATCTGGCGCGCGCGGCCAAGCTGGCCAGTCACGTCTCGGGCGACAGCGCCGTTGCGTATTCCATCGCTTTTGCGCGTGCGGTCGAGGCGGCCGTGGGCATCGAGGCGCCGCCGCGCGCAGTTTGGCTGCGCGCCCTCATGGCGGAGCTTGAGCGCATCGCCAACCATCTGGGCGATATCGGCGCCATCTGCAACGATGCCTCATTCTCGCTCATGCATGCCCACTGCGGCGCATTGCGTGAGCAGGTGCTACGCGCAGCCAACAGTGTTTTCGGTCATCGCCTGATGATGGACCGTGTGGTGCCCGGAGGCGTTTCCGAGGATTTTCCAGCCGCTGCACTCAGCCACATTCAGGTTCTTATCAACGATTTGCGCCACCGTTTCCCGGCGCTGGTCAACCTGTATGATGACACTGCGTCGCTGCAGGATCGCACTTCCGGCACGGGCATTCTCGCCGCGGGCCTCGCGCAGCGGTTTGGCGCCGGAGGCTATGTTGGCCGCGCTTCGGGGCGCAATTTTGATACGCGGCGGAATCTCGCCTATCCGCCTTACAGTCAGCTGACCTTCGACGTTCCCACGCGCACGAAGGGCGATGTCGATACGCGCGTCTGGCTCCGTATCAAGGAGGTGACGCAAGGCCTTTCGCTCATCGACCAAATCCTGACACGGCTTCCGAGTGGCCCCACGCGCGTGGATGTGCCGCTGCGTGCGGGCGAAGGTATGGCGCTGATCGAAGGTTTCCGCGGCGATGTTCTGGCATGGGTGCGGCTTACTGATGACGGCAGAATCGCGCGCTGCCATCTGCGCGACCCCTCCTGGTTCCAGTGGCCGCTGCTGGAAGCCGCGATCGAAGGCAACATCGTCGCTGACTTCCCGTTGATCAACAAATCCTTCAATTGCTCCTATTCGGGCCACGATCTTTAGATGCGCAAGCTGCTCTACCAAAGCATCGTTCTGCCGCCGTTGACCGAAGAACGGCCCGCAGTCGATGAATCTGCGCTGGCGGAACTTGCAGTGAGCGTGGATCGAGCCGCGCGCCGACGCCTCGGCCGCAGCCTCGCCATCCGGGAGGTCGATGCTGGATCGTGTAATGGCTGCGAGCTGGAGATTCACGCCCTTAACAACGCGTTCTATGATCTCGAGCGCTTTGGCATCCGCTTCGTCGCTTCGCCGCGTCATGCCGATGTGTTGATGGTCACGGGGCCGGTCACCAAGAATATGCGCGAAGCACTGGAGCGCACCTATGCCGTCACGCCCGATCCCAAATGGGTAGTCGCTGTTGGCGATTGCGCGCTCAATGGCGGTATGTTCGCGGGCAGCTACGCCATCACGGGAGGTGTATCCTCGGTAGTGCCAGTGGATCTGCACATCGGCGGCTGCCCCCCAACCCCGACAGCTCTCCTCAAAGGTTTGCTCGCCCTGCTTGAAGGTGCCGCTGTCCAGCGACGGTGATGTTGCGAGTGGATCCGGGACTTCAATCTGAGCGCCGGCACCACAAAAAAGACACAGTGCGGACGCTCCATTGGGGGGCTCGGACATTCAGGGGGTAACGATGTCCAGATCTTGTCTACTAGCGCTGAGCGCTACATTAGCCATCACCACCGCAATGTTGGCTGCGCCCGTCGTACAGGCCAGCCAGAGCGAAAGCGAGACCGTGGTTGTGACCGGATCGCGCGCCGATCCCAATGCGATCATCTGCAAGTCATCGGGATTGCCCGGATCGCACATTCTGACCACGCGCGAATGCCGCACCAAACGCCAGTGGGACGACATCCGCCGCCGTTCTCAGAGCGAGCTGGATGGCGTGCAATTGAGGGCATTGACCACGCTGCCGCAGATGTAGGCGCGCCTCAGAACTTCCACCAAAAGGACACGAGCGCTCCGCGCTCGGCGCCCGTGTGCGAGTGCACGACGCTGGCAAACCCGCCCACCTGCAGCCACGTGCGACCATAGAGGCGGTAAGCGGCCGAGGCCTGCGCCTTGCTGAGAAGGTAGCTGCGATAGGGCGATTGGGCGTCGTCGATGCTGACCGTCGAGAATGATTGAAGCAGCAATAGCGATCTTGGCGTCGGTGCCATGCCCAGCGTTGCGTCGAAACTGGCCTCGTCGGCGGGCGGCCCGGATCGCCAACGGCCTCCGGCTTCCAGCGCGGTGAAGCTGTCGAGACCGAACAGCTTGAAGGACCGGCCTAGCATGAGACGCGCCTCCGCTGCCCCACGTGTGGACGCGAAAATCTCATGCGGATTGTTGTCGTATACGGCGTCCGTGCCGAACAGTCCCTCGAACGAAAGAACGGTTCGGTTCCATCGCGCGATCGGCACACGCAAGCCGGCCATCGCCTTATCAAGGCGATAACCGGAAGTGCCAAAATTCAGATCGCCGGGTGAAAAGCGTTGAAGCGCTCCATCGGCAACGAATGTGACGTTACCGGTAAGCCCAATCTCGAAATGCGTGCATAACGTTAGACGCGGCAGGTCTGTTGGATTGGGAATGCTCTCAAAGCCGTCATCCGAATAGGTCGCGATGGTGGAAGTAATCAGTTGGCCGTCTCCGGCCTTAGGCAACCACGGGCCAGCGAATGCGGGCGCCGACAGCATAAGAAAGAGAAGCGCCACCGCACCGCGCATCAGGCCGCCTGCCATGCGGGCGTGCGCGGTTCATCCTGTGTCGATCGCGTCAATCCGTGTTTCGTCTTCTCCCAGTAGAAGGGTCGGGTGACGAGCTGGCCCAGCGCCTTGTAGGCAGCCACAGAGATGAGCAGCCAGTAGATGAAAACGGTCGCGCCGTAGGGTGCGAGCGAAAGCCAGCGCCGTTTCACCGGCGCGAGGATCGACAGTACGGTCAGAATTCCGTTGCCTATGAGAAGACTGGCGATTGAGACAGCCAGTGACGCCGATCCGAAGATCCCGCCGAATGGCCCGACGCCAGTCCACAACCAGACAATGAAAAGTGCCCAAAAGAATGGACAGATGAGACCGGTAAAGATCGCGCCACCGATGAACAGTACGAAGCCACCGAACGGCGCCCAACCGACCTTGCGGGCAAACGATTTCGGCGAACGTAGATGCACCAGCCAAGTCTGCATGTAGCCCTTGATCCAGCGCGAGCGTTGTCGCAACCAGTTGCCGAAGTCCTTGGCGGCTTCCTCAAAGGTCGAAGAATCCAAAGGCACGACCTTGTAGCCACATTGCGCGAGCCGCATGCCCAAATCGGCGTCTTCGGTGACATTGAATGCGTCCCAGCCATGCAGGCCGCGCAGCACTTCAGTGCGAAAATGATTGGAAGTCCCCCCAAGTGGAAGTGGTATGCCCAGACGGTCGAGCCCCGGCAGAAGGAAATCGAACCACAGCGCATATTCGAGCGCGAACATCCGCGTGAGCCAGTTGTCGTGGCTGTTGTAGAAGTTTAACCGCGCCTGATAGCAGGCGACCTTGCGGCCGGCTGCGCGGAACGCAGCGACTGCTTTCTTCAGTTGATCGGGTTCCGGCCGATCTTCGGCATCATAGATGACGACGTACGTGCCGCGTACGAAGCGCAATGCGTAATTGCACGCCTTTGGTTTCGTTCGCGGCTGGGACGGCGGCACGCGCAAGATCTCGAAGCGGCCATCCAGCTGCAGCGCCTTGGCCACATCAATTGTCGTGATGTCGTCCTCTTCGAGGACGAGCTTGATGTCCAATTTGGCGGCCGGATAGTCGAGTTTGCTTAAGCTGGTGACCAATGGGGCCACCATATTGGCCTCATGATAGAGCGGCACCAGGATCGAATAGACCGGCAGATCGCGCTCGCTGATGGCTTGGAACTCGCGTTTGCTCACGTGCCGCCCAGTCGTCCGCGCAGTACCGCCAGCCCAGAACAACACCAGTCGAAAGATCAGGTTGGCCAAATAACAAATGCTGAGAAAGGCGAGCAGCGCATTTGTCATCAGATTTGGCGCAAGCGCAAACAGCGCTGTGATAATCAGTAGGGTCATGGCTGCGGCAAAAAGCTGTGATTGCGCAACGACTCGCCGCGCGGAAAAACGCGGCGCGCGTTCCTCGAGGCGGAATACCGCCTCGTGGCTCAGATGATCACGGAATAGGCGTTGTACCGCATGGATAACATCGAGCTTCGACGTGACGGCAATGCCAGTGCGCGGGCCGTAAATTTCGCTAACAAGCTTGGCCAATCCGGGTGTCGGATCCGCACAGGCTACTAAAAGGCCGTCGGCCGTATGGCGCCACGGCACGAAAAGGTTGCGGAGGTAGAGATCGACATCGGCTTTCTTGCCGAGCGCGGGATCTGGTGGATCAGCCATAAGATCGGCCAGCGGCAGACGCATTTGTTCCGCGCGCGCTTCGGCAATTTCGACCGGCGTCACCAAACCGGCTGCAAGCAAGACATCCTCAAGGCGGCAGCCCCAGCGCCGCTGCAGGCGAAGCACATTGGAAATCGCAGCCTGCGGCAGTAGCCTTTTGTGCGCGAGCCGCTCACTCAGCCGCGCTTCGGCTGTGAAAGGCACGGCGCTATCGG
>Ga0075301_1000017_pt1 | contig 62231 bp, 54 predicted proteins | sample Browns_TuleA_D1_FD_120053 | JGI IMG/M metagenome (GOLD analysis project Ga0075301, IMG submission 120053) | Natural and restored wetland microbial communities from the San Francisco Bay, California, USA, that impact long-term carbon... | ecosystem: Environmental > Terrestrial > Soil > Wetlands ... | reverse complement strand
CCTTCACGCATTGATTGGACAGATCGGCGCCATGCAGATCGCAGAAGCGGCAATCGCGTTCACCCGCCTTGATGCGCTCAATTGGGGACAGGGATGCGGTCCGCACGGGCTTCGCAGGCGTGCCGGATTGGGACGGCTCAGCCAACGCGGCTCCGCCGATAGCAAGACCTCCAAGCAAAAAGGCCATAACCAGACGCAAACGCGCACCTGCGGAACCGGGCTTCCGCCTATGGCCATGCAAGCGTGATGCCGTCAGACCGGAAGGTCCGTCGGATAGCCGAAATACTCGAAATCGCGGGCGAAGATTTCGCGCACGGCCCGCGCGATTTCGGGCGTGTAGAAGCCGCCGAGCTTTTCTTCCGTAGGCACGGACTTCTTGCGCACCGGCCTGATCTCGGCGGCGCCGAAGAATTTTTCCAGCACGGCATAGAACTCGGTGGTGTAATTCTCGAAGCGAACGAATTTGTCGTACCTGATCAGCTCGCAAAAAATATTGTGGTACTGCACACGCCAATGCGGGTCCATTTCCTCCGGCTTCTGCTGGCCGATCAGGGCAACGAAATCAGCGAAGTCCTTGGGTGCGCGCGCCACCGTGCGCGCAAATTTCTGTGCCTGCGCACCGCGACCGTGAAATTTATTGAGATAGACCGATAGCGTGCGCACATAAGGGTTCCTGACGATGGCGAACTTGAAGGGGATTGCCTCGTTGATCCCGGCCGCGCGCTTCAGGCCGAGATCGCTGGGCTGAAGCATGGGCGCCGTCCAGCGGTTGGTGTCGATAAAATCGTCGGGAAGCGGATTCTTCGCAGTCAAAAACTGCAACGTCCGCCGCGCGGTGTTGTTGCCGCATTTCTCGTTTTTGGTGAAGAGAAAGCGCCGCCCCGGATCGATGAACACAGCCTCGTTGAAGCGCGCGCGCTGTTTGTTGGTGCCGCCCAAGTGCCACGGATCGGCCACGCAGAACCACCAATGGCGCGCGCAGCGGACGATGCCGTTCATTCGGTGAAGCCCGGAAAAGCGCGCGGAACCTATCGCGCGCGGCCGCCCAGGGCTAGGCCCGCGTCATGCGCTCTGACAACGTGGCGAGCTCGCGGGAGATGGCTTCCCAGCGCTTCTTGGACGCACGCACCAAATCAAGCTCGTCCGCGCTGGGCGTGGCGTCCTGGTGGCCGCGTGCCGCCGCCGCCTGCTTGGCGATGACCGCCTGCGACAGGCGCTGATATTCGTGCCAAGCGTCATGGCGCGCCGTTTCCTTGGCGTGCCACTCGTCGTGCAGCAGGTCCCACTCGCTGACCTTCAGTGCCGGTTTACTCATTGTTCCCTCTTGACGCTCGATAACCTTACTAGCTGCATCCGCTCGTCGAGCCGCAGCTGTCGCACTTCATGCAAGTGCCGTTCCGCACCAGTGTGAAGTTGCCGCAACTTTCGCAGGCGTCGCCCTCATAGCCTTTGAGCCGCGCCTCCGCCGCGCGCTTGGCATAGGCTTGACGCGCGCTGCCGGCGCGGCCGGCCACCATCTGCGCCTGGTCGCTCAGCCGGCTGCCCAGCGCCGCCACGACGTCGCCGACGGGGTTCGCGGCCCCCGCCGCCTCCATGACCTGCTGGGCCAACTCCGCGACCGCCGTCTCGACCGCCGTGTCCTGCGCGGTCTCGGTGGCTACCTCGGCCTCCACTTTTTGCAACGCGCCCCCATGCACGACGACGAGCTGATTAAGCTGCCCGCGCACGAAGCCGTTGGACGTCACCTTGGACAGCCTCTGGGCCAGCGCCTCGCGCTTTTCGTTGCTCACGTCGGGGCCGCCGATGTCCTCGTCCGGCGCAGGCGTCACATGGGCGAGGTCGTAGCGTCCGAGATAGGAGACGGCGAGCTCGCGGAAGATGTAGTCGAGCACAGATGTCGCGTTCTTGATCGAGTCATTGCCGGTCACCGGTCCCGCCGGCTCGAAGCGCGTAAACGTGAAGACGTCGACGAATTCCTCCAGCGGCACGCCGTATTGCAGGCCGATGGAGATGGCGATCGCCATGGCGTCCATCAGGCTACGGAAGGCGGCGCCTTCCTTGTGCATGTCGATGAAGATCTCGCCGAGACGGCCATCTTCGTATTCGCCCGTGCGCAGGTAGACCTTGTGGCCGCCGACGCTGGCTTTCTGCGTGTAGCCCTTGCGGCGATGGGGTAGGCGCTCGCGATCCTGCATGCGATAGCGCTCGACCACCTTCTCGACGATGCGCTCGGTGACGACGGTGGTCCGCGCGGCCTGTGGCTGCGCCAGCAGTTCTTCCAATTCGTCTTCCTCGCCATCGATGGCGAGGACCTGCGACGACAGGGGCTGCGAGAGTTTCGAGCCATCGCGATAGAGCGCGTTGGCCTTGAGGCCCAGCTTCCACGACAGCATGTAGGACTCGCCGCAATCCTTGACGCTGGCATTGTTAGGCATGTTGATGGTCTTGGAGATGGCGCCCGAAATGAACGGCTGCACGGCGGCCATCATGCGGATGTGACTTTCGACGTTGAGCGAGCGCGTGCCGATGCGACCACAGGGATTGGCGCAATCGAAGACGGGCAGGTGCTCGGCTTTCAGATGCGGCGCACCTTCCAGTGTCATGGCGCCGCAAACATAGAGGTTGGCAGCTTCGATATCGGATTTGCTGAAGCCAAGCGCTTTCAGCATGTCGAAGTCCGGCGCGTTGATGGCCTCGGCATCGAGGCCGAGTTGGGCGCAGAATTTCTCGCCCAGTGTCCATCTGTTGAAGACGAAGCGGATGTCGAAGGCGCTTTCGAGCGCGCTCTCCACAGCCTCGATCTCGGCGTCGCCGAATCCGCGCTTGCGCAAGGTCTCATGGCCAAGCGCGGGCGTGCCTTGCAGTGTGCCATGACCGACCGCGTAGCCAATGATCTCTTCGATCTCGGCTTGCGCGTAACCCAGCGTGCGCAGCGCTTCCGGCACGCAGCGGTTGATGATCTTGAAATAACCGCCGCCCGCCAGCTTCTTGAACTTCACCAGCGCGAAATCGGGTTCGACCCCCGTGGTATCGCAATCCATGACGAGGCCGATGGTGCCCGTGGGCGCGATCACAGTAGCCTGCGCATTGCGACAGCCGTAGGCGGTACCAAGCGAGAGCGCCTCATCCCACGCGGCTTGCGCGGCTTCGGCCAACTCCTTGTCGGGAACGCCTTCGACATCGAGGGCGACGGGCAGCGTGGCTAGCCCGTCATAGCCCTGCTTCTCGCCATAGGCCGCGCGGCGATGATTGCGGATCACACGGAGCATGTGCTCGCGGTTTTCTTCGAAGCGCGGGAAGGGGCCGAGCGCCGCCGCCATCTTGGCCGACGTGGCGTACGAAATGCCGGTCATCAGCGCCGAGATGGCGCCGGCGATGGCGCGCGCCTCACGGCTGTCATAAGCGATGCCGGCCGACATCAGAAGGCCGCCGATATTGGCGAAGCCCAGGCCCAGCGTGCGGTAGTCATAGGATAGCTGCGCGATCTCGCGGCTGGGGAACTGCGCCATTAGCACTGAGATCTCGAGCACGATGGTCCACAGACGCGTGGCATGCTCGAAGGCGTTGACGTCGAATTGCAAATTTCCTCCCCCTGAAAGGGGGAGGTCGGCATGCGCAGCATGCCGGGTGGGGGCCGCATCGCCGTCGACCCCTCCCCGAACCGCTTCGCGGTTCGACCCTCCCCTTGCGGGGGAGGGAGAAGAGCGCCGGAAGGCCATGAGGTTCAGCGAGGCCAGATTGCACGCCGTGTCGTCGAGGAACATGTACTCCGAGCACGGATTCGACGCGCGGATTGGGCCGCCCGCGGGGCAGGTGTGCCAGTCGTTGACCGTCGTGTGGAACTGGATGCCCGGATCGGCGCAAGCCCAGGCGGCGTAGGAAATCTTATCCCACAGCTCGCGCGCGTTGAGCTCCTTGGATATGGCGCCGTCCTTGCGGCGCTTGAGTTGCCACCGTCCATCCTCTTCGACCGCGCGCAGGAATTCGTCGGTCACGCGCACCGAATTGTTCGAGTTCTGGCCTGACACCGTCATATAGGCTTCGGAATCCCAATCGGTGTCGTAGACGCGGAAATCGATCTCGGTGGTGCCCTGCCTGGCGAGCGCGATCACCCGCTCGATGTAATTATCGGGGACCATGCTCTTGCGCGCGGCGCGGACTTCACGCTTGAGGGCCGGGTTCTTGGTCGGATCGAAGCAATCGTCGTCCGAGCCTTCGCAGTTGACGCAAGCCTTGACGATGGCGTTGAGGTGCTTGCGCGTGAGCTTGGAGCCAGCGACGAGCGCGGCCACTTTCTGCTCCTCGATCACCTTCCAGTTGATGAAGTGCTCGATGTCGGGGTGATCGACATCGACGATGACCATCTTGGCCGCGCGCCGCGTGGTGCCGCCAGACTTGATGGCTCCGGCCGCGCGGTCACCGATCTTGAGGAAACTCATCAGGCCGGACGACTTGCCGCCGCCAGAGAGGGGTTCGTTCTCGCCGCGCAGGTTCGAGAAATTCGTGCCGGTGCCCGAGCCGTATTTGAACAGCCGCGCCTCGCGCGTCCACAGATCCATGATCCCGCCATCGTTGACGAGATCGTCCTTGATGCCCTGGATGAAACAGGCGTGCGGTTGGGGATGTTCGTAAGCTGAATCCGATTTCTTCAGTTCGCCCGAAACGTGGTCGACATAGAAATGGCCTTGGCTCGGGCCGTCGATGCCGTAAGCCCAATGCAGACCAGTGTTGAACCACTGCGGCGAATTGGGCGCGCCTTTTTGCGTCGCCAGCATGTGGCACATCTCGTCATAGAAGGCGCGCGCTTCGTGCTCGGAATCGAAGTAGCCGCCCTTCCAGCCCCAATACGTCCAAGTGCCGGCCAGGCGATGGAAGACCTGCTTGGCGGATGTCTCGCCCCCCATGCGTTCGTCAGCGGGGAGGCCGGCAAGCGCCGTTTCATCGGGCACTTGACGCCACAGGAAGGAGGGGACGGTGTTCTCTTCGACCGGCTTCAGGCGGGCGGGCACGCCGGCGCGGCGGAAATACTTTTGCGCCAGCACATCGCAGGCGACCTGGCTCCAGGCCTCCGGCACCTCGATGGCCTCTTGGCGGAAAACGATCGAGCCGTCGGGGTTTCGGATTTCGCTGGTGGCGTTTCGGAAGGGGATGCCTTCGTAGGGCGACTTGTTCTCTGTCGTGAAGAAACGCCGAATACGCATTTGTGCCCCCTAAAAAACGTAAGTGACTGAACCCGGCCCCCCGCCACCGAGGCCCAGATTTCAGGGGCAAAGCTGCCTTCCCGGGAGTTTGGATAAGCTCCAACGCTCCCGGCGGGCATTACTCGAGCCGCCAGATCTTGGGCCGCCAGACGCGGCGGGAACTAATTATAGGACACGCTTGTGACAGGCATGCAAGGATTAAGTAGTAAACGAACTCTTACCCACTACATCTTGGGGTTCGGGCCTCGGGCGGAATCCCGCGAGTCAAGCGGGCCCCCGGTAAAGCAGGCGAAAAAAATTTTTCACTCACAGACGGTCCCTGTGGATCGGGCGTCCGATCTCGGTGTCAACGAATGCCAGGGGCGTTCATTGGCACCCTTAGGAGCGGCCTCCTATAGTCCCGCGCGAATCCGATTTGGGGGCCGGCGGGCTTTCATGCTTTTCAGCTGGTGGCATAACGCGACACCGGGAACGCTCATGACCACCCTGTTTTCGGGGCGGCGCGTCGGTGAGGACCCATTCGGCAACCGCTACTACCAGAATCGCAAGGGCACTCGCCGCTGGGTGATCTACGCGGGAACGGTCGAGGCAAGCCGCGTGCCCCCCGAATGGCATGGCTGGCTGCATCACACGTTCAAGAACCCGCCGACGGTCGAGCCGCCGAAAGTGCGGCCGTGGGAAAAGGAGCATGTGCCGAATCTGACGGGCACGCCTGATGCCTATCGTCCATCAGGCAGCCTATGGGAAAGCGGCCAGCGCCCACCCGCGACTGGAGACTATGAGGCCTGGCGGCCAGGTGTTAGAGGGAGAGGGGGATGAAGAACCACACGTTCGAAACGCTGGTCGGCGCCATCGTCATCGCGATTGCGGTGATCTTCGTCTACTACGCCTACAGCCGCGCCAGCACGACCGGCGCCGGCGGCTACGAAGTGTCGGCCCGCTTCAATCGCGTGGATGGCATCGCGGTCGGTTCGGACGTGCTGCTCTCGGGCATCAAGATCGGCAGCGTTTCGCAGATGGACCTTGATTCAGCCACCTACGACGCCATCGTTCGGATCGCAATCGCCAGAGACGTGAAGCTGCCCGACGATTCTTCGATCAAGATCACATCATCAGGGTTGCTCGGCAGCTCCTATCTCGCCATCGAACCGGGTGGCAGCGACAAGATGATTCCGCCAGGTGGAAAAATCACCAACACGCAGGGCTCCATCGACCTGATCGGGCTGCTGGGTAAATTCATGTTCTCGGAAGGCAGTAGTTCGAGCAGTGCGCCAGCGCCTGCACCCACGCCCGCGCAGGCCACACCAGAACCACATCCATAGATATCGTGCGTCTATCCGTAACCGTCGCGTTCCTGAGTTTGGTTCTAGCGGTCTCGGCTTTCGCGCAGAGTCCGCCGCCTTTGCGAAAGCTGACGCTCGACGACGCAATGCCCGACCCCAAGGGCATCAAACGGCTCGCGGTTCTGCGCGGGCTCGACAAGATCACCGGGCGCGCGACTGACATCGCCGCGCCAGCCGGCGTGCCGGTGCGCTATGGCTCACTCTTGATCACTGTGCGGTATTGCTACACGAGGCCGCCCGAAGAACCGCCGGAGACGGCGGCGTTCCTTCAGATCGATGACGTGCGGCCTGGACAGCAGCCGGAACGCGTGTTTTCAGGCTGGATGTTCGCCTCGACGCCCGCGCTGCATGCGCTCGAACATCCCGTCTATGACGTTTGGGTGATCACCTGCAAAACCAACGCGCCTATGCCGGCACTACCACTGCCGGCGCCGCCGGCCCCGCCCGCTGTCGCGCCACCGTCAGCAGAAGAGCCAACGGCTGAGCCCGCGCCCGAGCCGGAATCCAACCCGTAGAAATTTCCCTCGCGCTTGATGGCGTCGCCGAGCAGCTTCTCGAAGCGTTCGCGTCCGACGATAATGGCGCCGAATTGCGTCAGATGCTCGTTGGGGAATTGCGCATCCAGCAGCGTGTAACCTCCGGTCTTGAGGCGCGCCGCGAGATGAACGAGCGCGACCTTGCTGGCATCGCGGGTGGCGGAAAACATGCTTTCGCCAAAAAATGCGCCGCCCAGCGAGAGGCCGTAGAGCCCGCCCACCAGTTCGCCGTTTTCATAAGCCTCGACGCTGTGCGCGAGTTTGCGGAAATGCAACTTCTCGAACACGTCGATGATGTCGTCGTTGATCCAGGTCTGCGGGCGGCCCTCGCGCGACGCGGCGCAAGCCTGAAGCACTTTGCTGAAGGCGGTATCGACCCTCACCTCAAAGCGGTCACTGCGCACGGTTCGCGCAAGCCGGCCCGGCACGTGAAAGCGCTCGAGCGGCAGGATGGCGCGCTCCTGCGGGCGCACCCAGAGCGTCTCGGGCGCGTTTCTCGTCTCCGCCATCGGGAAAATGCCGAGGCGATAGGCGAGGATCAGTTCATCCGGATCGATGGCCATGCGCACGAATTCTACCGTTCAGCCACGTGAACAAAATAATTTTCCGTAGCCCCCTTGAAGGGTGGCGCTGTCAAGACCACTTGGCATTACATCCGCAGAAGTGCGGACGCGACGGCGCGAGCCCAGACAGGGTCCGCGCCGTTTCCACATTGGCGTTCATCTTTCAGGAGAAAGCCATGCACCGGCGCGTTCGCACGCGCTAAGCAGTCCTTCGTTACACAAAAAATAAGGCATTCCTGTTGGGCGCTACAATCACGACTTCCTGCCAGCCAGATATTTTTCCAGCCAGTGGATGTTGTAGTCGCCGTCCAGAATGTCCGGCTCGCGGATCAGTTCCTGGAATAGCGGAATGGTGGTTTCTATGCCGCCGACCACCAACTCATCCAACGCGCGCCGCAGGCGCATGAGGCATTCATTGCGGCTGCGCCCATGCACGATCAGCTTGCCGACGAGACTGTCGTAGTAGGGCGGGATGCGGTAGCCGGAATAGGCCGCTGAATCCATGCGCACGCCCAAACCGCCCGGCGCGTGGAATTCCGTGATCTTGCCCGGTGACGGCGTGAATGTGAACGGATTCTCGGCATTGATGCGGCATTCAATCGCGTGGCCGGAGATGGTCACGTCGCCCTGATCGAATTCAAGCGCCGCGCCGGCCGCGATGCGGATCTGCTCGCGCACGAGATCGAGGCCAGTGACGAGTTCCGTCACCGGATGCTCGACCTGAAGGCGTGTATTCATTTCGATGAAATAGAACGATCCGTTCTCATAAAGAAATTCGACCGTTCCGACGCCGAGATAACCGAGTTGTGTTAGACCTTGCGTCACCACGCGGCCGATGCGGTCGCGCATTTCTGTATTCACGGCGGGAGAGGGTGCTTCCTCCCACACCTTCTGATGGCGGCGCTGCAATGAGCAGTCGCGTTCGCCCAGATGCACGACCTTGCCTTGGCTATCGGCAATGATCTGGATTTCGATGTGGCGCGGCCGCTCGAGGTATTTTTCGAGGTAGACACTTGCATCGCCGAAGGCCGCATTGGCTTCGGCGCGCGCCGTCGAAAGCGCCGACGACAGCTCGCCGGCCGAGCGCGCTATCTTCATGCCGCGGCCGCCGCCGCCGGCCGCCGCCTTGACGATGACGGGAAAGCCGATTTCCTCGGCCAGGCGGACGGCTTCGATATCGGAATTGATGGCACCGGACGAGCCAGGGACCACCGGCATGCCCAGCGATTGCACCGCCTGCTTGGCTGCGATCTTGTCGCCCATCAGGCGAATGTGTTCGGGCAGAGGCCCAATGAAGGTCTTGCCGTGAGCTTTGACGATTTCCGCAAAGCGCGCGTTCTCCGACAGGAATCCGTAGCCGGGATGCACGGCGTCGGCGCCGGTAATTTCGCACGCGGCAATGATAGCGGGAATGTTCAAATATGACTGACTTGCCGGAGGCGGGCCGACGCACACGCTTTCATCGGCCAGTCGCACATGCATCGCCTCTGCGTCGGCTGTGGAATGGATCGCCACCGTGGCGATGCCCATTTCCTTGCAGGCGCGGTTGACGCGAAGCGCAATCTCGCCGCGGTTTGCGATGAGGACTTTCTCGAACATCTATCAGCCGATGACGAGAAGAGGCTCGCCGAATTCGACCGGCTGTGTGTCGCGGACGAAAATCTCGATCACCTTGCCGCTGCGCGGGGCGGGGATCGGGTTCATCGTCTTCATGGCTTCGACGATGAGAAGCGTCTGGCCTTCCTTCACCTCGTCGCCGACCTTGACGAAGGGGGCCGCGCCCGGCTGCGGGCTGATATAGACCGTGCCGACCATGGGCGAACTGACGGTACCGGGATGCGGCGTTGCCGGTGCCTCTGGCGTAGGTGCGGCCGACGGCAGCGTTCTCACCGGCGCGCCTGGATCAGGCATGGGCATGGCCATCGTCGCACCACCACGTGCCACGCGGATACGCATGCCGTTCTGCTCGACTTCGATTTCGTTGAGCCCGGTTTCTTCCAACAGCGCCGCGAGCTCGCGCACAAGCGCGGCGCGTCCCGTCTCGCTGTTCTTGGTGGCCGGTTTCTTAGCGATCATTTCAGATCCTTGCCCATCGCGGCCAAGGCATCGATCGCAAGCAAATAGGATTGCGGGCCGAAACCGACGATGACGCCGAGCGCGCCTTCGCTGATATAGGTGCGGCGGCGAAAATGTTCGCGGCGGAAAATGTTGGAAAGGTGCACTTCGATCACCGGCTTGCCAAAGGCACGGCAGGCGTCCAACAGCGCGATGGAGGTGTGGGCGTACGCTCCAGCGTTGAGGATGAGCGCGGACGCATTGTCGCGTGCCTCCTGGACCCAATTGACCAGGATGCCTTCCTGGTTGGTTTGGCGGAAAACGGTCTCAAGCCCGTGGCTTTTGGCACGTGCCGCCACGGCCGTCTCGATGTCGGCAAGGCTCTGACGCCCATAAATCTCGGTTTCGCGCGCGCCAAGAAGATTGAGATTAGGCCCGTTCAGGACATATATCGGTTGTGGCATAGGTGTGGGGTCGGCCCATGGTTAAGGCGGCTTTATACTGGGCTTGGGATCAAACGGAAACTCGTAATTGCCGGAAAGCTTTATGCGCCTAAGGCTGACATTGAACGGGGAAGACAGGGAGTTCGATCGGGCCCTGACGGTCGAGGGGCTTCTAGGCGAGCTCAAGCTCAATCCCGCCAAGATCGCGGTCGAGCGGAACCTCGAGATCGTGCCGCGTTCGGCCTATGGCGCGATCCGGCTTGAGACCGGCGACCGACTGGAGATCGTTCAGTTTATTGGCGGCGGGAACGATATCGGGAAAACGGTAGCCGCGGACAAACCGTTTGTGATCGCAGGCAAGGCGTATAGCTCGCGCCTCATCATCGGCACCGGCAAGTATAAGGACTACGCGCAGAATGCGGCCGCCTTGGAAGCGAGCGGCGCCGAGATCGTCACGGTCGCGCTGCGCCGCGTGAACGTGATGGATGCGGGCGCGCCCAAGCTCGTCGATTTCATCGATCCGAAAAAATACACCTATCTTCCCAACACTGCCGGGTGTTTCACCGCGGAAGAGGCGTTACGCACGTTGCGGCTTGCTCGCGAAGCGGGCGGCTGGTCGCTGGTGAAGCTCGAAGTGCTGGGCGACAAGAAGACCCTTTATCCCGACATGGTGGAAACGTTGCGTGCGACGGAGGTCCTCATCAAAGAGGGCTTCCAGGTGATGGTCTATTGCAGCGACGATCCTCTGATGGCCAAGCGGCTGGAAGAGATGGGCGCGGCTGCCATTATGCCTTTGGCTGCGCCCATCGGTTCCGGGCTTGGGATTCAGAACCCCGTGAACATCCGTTTGATTGTCGAAGAGGCCAAAGTGCCGGTGATTGTGGATGCGGGTGTTGGCACAGCGTCGGATGCGACGGTGGCGATGGAGTTGGGCTGCGACGGTGTGTTGATGAACACGGCAATCGCCGAAGCGAAAGACCCGATCATGATGGCGCGTGCGATGAAACTCGCAGTTGAAGCGGGCAGGTTGGCCTATCTCGCTGGCCGCATGGCGAAGAAGCGTTACGCCGATCCGTCAAGCCCGCTGGCGGGGTTGATTTAGGTCGGCGTCGGCTTCTGCCGCGCGCGTGCCCGCCTCGCGCCCCACCAAACGCCAAGCACGAATGGCAAGATCAGCAAGACAAATAGAAGCGCAGTCGCGGCGACGCCGGGGATTGTCAGGTATTCGCCGAACTGGATTTCGTTCTGCGTCATGTCAGTGAGCGTGCTTTGCAGCCAGGGGCGTCCAAGATCGACGGCGAAGAAGGCACTGGTGAGGGCCACGAACCACATGGCAGGCCCGGTCTTGTTGCGAATGGCAAGGAAGGCGCTGACGACGGCGGAGAGGAAGACCGCGCCCGCAACCAGCGTGGTCTCTATGCCTCGGCCCGAGTGCAGGTAGCCGAAGTTGAAGCCGATATAGTTGGGATCGACATACCCGCGCACCGGCGCGGCCGAACACAGGCTGGCCACGATCAAATGCGCGAACGAAACGACGATGGCGATCGGGCCAGGGCGGTAACGGAAGGCCTGCATCAGCCAAAGCAGGAACAGCGCGCCCGAAACGCCACCAGCCCAGAGTGCCCAAATCATATGCGAGAAATCCACGATCCGCCCCCCGACTATGGCGTGAGATTAATCGAGGAAAAGCACCGCGGGTACTGAGAATACCGTGAAGACGCCTATTTGCGTCGCGTCTTTTTCTTGGTCTTCTTCATGGCGCGCTTCTTGGCTTTCGCTTTGCGCGCGCCCTTGGCTTTGGCCGCGCGAGGCTTACCCGCCCACATGTCGATCACCGTATCGCCAGAGATGGGGTCGGTGAGACCAACCCCCATGCCAAAATCCATCAGCATGTCTCGGATACCATCGAGATTGGCGATCATGTTGGGGCGGGCCTCGACGATACTTGAGAAATTGTCCCATTCACCGATGATGCAATAACCACCATCGCCGGTCTTGATCATCGAGAAGCGCCGCGCGCCAGGGAATGTGCCTTTCATGTTCTTATGCGCCTGGAGGAAGTCATCCTCGCGGCCTGGCTTCACCCGGAAACGCACCACATTGAACGCCGTCATTTCGTCCTCCCTTGAAGGTGCTCAGCTCTTCGCTTCTTTGAGCAGTTTCTGCATTTCTTCAGTCGTCAGTTCGCCGCCCACTATCTTGCCGCCGACGATGAAGGTCGGCGTGCCCTCGATGAAAAGCTTGTCGGCCATTGCGTTCGAGGCGATCACCGAGTCCGCGGTGGCCTTGTCTTCCATATCCTTCTTGAGCTGGGTCGTATCGAGGCCTGCCTCTTTGGCAATCTGCATGATGCGCTCGACCGGCAGGTCACCGGACGTTTTCATCAGCGCAAAGTGGAAGGGCACATATTTGTCCTTCTGACGGCGCGCAGCGACGGCTGCGCGTGCGGCCACGAGCGAATCCGGCGTCAGGATAGGGTGCTCAATGAAGACGACCCGGGCCTGCTTGTCGGTGATGAGCTTCTGCATCGCCGGCAGCGAATTCTTGCAGTGGACGCAGCGATAATCGAAGAACTCGACCACGGTCACCTTGGCGTCGGCGGGCCCGGTCACAAACGCCACTTTGGGATCAAGCAGCGCACCCTTGGGCAGCTTGGCCATGGCGTCATTCCGGCTCTTCTCCGCGGCCGCGGCGTTTTTTGCGTCCAGCGCGTTCGACATCTCGATCAGGATCTCGGGATGCCCGATCAGATAATCGTGCACGATCTTTTCGATCGCGTGTTTGTCCGGCTGGGTTGCGGGCTCTGCAGATGCGTTCGCAAATACCATCGCGCCCGTTACGGCCAATAGAACACCGATCTTTTGTATCATCGTCATTTTCTAATCCCCGTTAGTGGTCATCTGGTACCTGCGCCTGGGCAGTGGCAAGAATGTCGTTCGCGCGCTGCCATTCGACGGTGCCTTGCGACAATCCCTTTTGCGCCCGGAATGCGAACTGCATAGCGGGCCGATAGTTACCGACGGCATAATAGCGCTCAGCAGTGGCCAGTGCAGCCTTGGCCGGCTGGTTCATACGGGCGTAGGCTTCCGCGGCCTCGTACCAGCCGAAATCGTTGTCGGGCTCTTGGCGCAGCGCGATTTCCAATTCCTTGGCGGCAGACGGGACCAGCTTTGGGTCCTCTGTCGCCAGCATGGCCTGCGCGTAAGCGATGCGCAGCAGCGGCGCATCGGGCGCGAGCTGGACCGACTTCTTATACGGCGCAACGCCTTCCGCGGGGCGCGCCATCTCGACCATGATCTGGCCAAGCACTTCCTGGAAATATGGACTGTTGGGTTCGTCGGCGATGAGCCCATTGATCTCTTTCAGCGCCGCCTGCATGTCGGGCTTGTGGAAGTACGCCATCGTGCGCGCATAACGCGCGGGCTTGCTGGTGTCGGACGCTGGAAACATGCGGAATACGACATCGGACTGCTTGATGTAGCCAATGAGCTTGGCGCGCACCATGTCGAACTCGTGCTGCTTCTCGGGGCTGTCGCGTTCATCGCGATAGGGCGAAGCCGCCACAAGGCGCTCGAGCAAATCGATGCGGTCCTGCGAGGCCGGATGGCTGCGCGCGAATTTGTCCTGGCGCTGGTAGGTCAGCATTTCCTGGTTCTGGAATTTCTTGAACGTCTGGAGCATTCCACGGCCCGACTGATGCGTCTTGTCGAGATAGTTGATGCCCGCCTGGTCGGCCGACGCTTCCTGTGTTCGCGTAAACGAGAGGAATGTGCGTTCGCCGATCTGCTGGCTGCCCATGATCAGCGCTTGGCCCGCTTGGCCCGCGCCCAGCGCCATGGCGGCGATACCAGCCGCCATTCCGATTAGCATGGGAATGGTCGCCGCGCGCACGCCCTCCGCCATGCGGATCAAGTGTCCGCCCGCCATGTGGCCGGTCTCGTGCGCGAGCACGCCGGTCACCTGGTTCGGCGTCTGCAGTTGCATGATGAGCCCGGTGTGAACGAAGATATTCTGGCCCTCAGCGACGAAGGCGTTAATCGAAGGATCGTTGATCAGATACAGATGAACGCTTTGCGGGCTGAGCCCCGCGGCAACGAGAATCGGATCAAGGTAGGAGCGCAGCATGCGCTCGGTCTCGGTGTCGCGGACGAAGCTCATGCCCTGTTGCGCGGACGCCGACTGCAACGGTAGAGCGAGCATGAGGCCAAGCGCCACGGTCATCGCGACGAGTCGGCGGTCGGGGCCCGGCCGGAAAGGGTTGAAAATCCTCAACGCCTGGATTCTCCTTCAATTGCCCCCCGGCGCCCGCGAGGGTAGGGATGGGCAATGAAGGCGTCAACGCTGGTCGCTTTGGGACAATCCTCTTGGTCATGAACAGGAAAGGCACGCGTTGAGCAGGCTCACGGCAGGGTTGGTTTCAATATGCATTTTGTCATCTGTCTGCGGTCTCGTTCATCGCGCGCAGGCGGCAGGTCTGGTCGTCGGTGATGAGCCATTGGCGGTCCAGGCGGGCGCTGCAGCGCTTCGCGCCGGGGGAACCGCCGCCGACGCCGCTACCGCCACCTATTTCGCGCTTGCCGTTACCTATCCGGTCGCAGCCGGCCTCGGGGGCGGTGGAATTTGCCTCATGCGCGACGCCAATCGGGAGACCGTCGAAAGCATCGATTTCCTCCCGCGCAACGTGCGCAGCGGCGGACCGTTCGCCGTGCCGGGGAATGTGCGCGGCTTCGCGTTGTTGCACACGCTGCATGGCAAGCTTCCATGGCAGGCCCTGGTTGCCAAAGGTGAGCGGTTGGCGACGCTTGGCTTCCCCATGTCGCGTGCGCTGTCGCAGCGCGTGGCGGATTCCGCAAACATCGTGCGTCTCGATGCCGGTCTGGCAAAAGTCTTCATGGACGAATCCGGACGGATGCATCATGAAGGCGAAATGATCCGCAACACGGAGCTCGGTGAAACGCTGTCCCTCGTTCGCACGATCGGACCCGGAGCGATCTACGGCGGCATCTTGGGCGCGCGTCTGTCGTCTTACACCATGATCCAGAAAGGGCCGATTGCGCTCGACGAGTTGGAGCGGTACCCCCCGATCCGCGTCAGCGCGCAGGCGACCGCCATCGGCGACGAGACGATCTACCTTCCAGCTTCGCGCACGGGCTCGGGCAAGCTCTCAGTGCGGGTGCTCGGCGATCTCGCCGGGCGCGACCTCGCCAGCATGGTAGCGGCCGATGTCTCGGCAAATGTCAGAACAGCATTGCGCGGCTTTGGCGTTGTTGGCCTTCCGGACGATCTCGGCGCGACGGGGTTCGCGGCGGTGGATGACCAAGGGCAAGCGGTCAGTTGCGCCGTGACAATGTCAGGACCGTTCGGCAGCGGCCGCACGGCCGAAGGCACCGGCATTACGCTCGCCACGGCACCGTCCAGCAGCAACGTTGGACTGGCGGTGGCGTTCCTGACGCCGGTGATCGCGAGCGAGGGTGCAGGTGGCACGCTGAACATGTTGGGCGCGGGCGCTGGCGGTCCCGATGCAACCGCCGCCATTCTCTTTATGGCGGTCGCGCGCGCGCGCGACGAAAACGTGCGGGGGATAAAAAGCACGGATGCGCGGCACTCGGTCAACGTCATCGCTTGCGCGTCGAATGGTTGCGCAGCAACACCGGGCTCGGCCGCCGGCGGCATGGCCGCAGTCGCAGGCCAATAGACATGACCGTTTTTCAGCTTGGCGCCATTCTGATGACATTCGTCGCCGTCGCGGGATGGATTAACATCAAGACCATCAATATTGCGCACGGCGTCGCTATGCTGTTCGCCGGGATTATCGGCTCGCTGATTTTCTTCGCCATCGAATCGATCTGGCCATCGCTGAGTGTGGTCAAGCAGATCAAGGACATGGTGTCCCATATCGACTTCGCTTCGGCCGTGCTCCGTTACATGCTGGCCTTCCTGTTGTTTGCGGGCTCGATGCAGGTCGATTTCGGGGAAATGCGTCGCCGTTGGTTTTCGGTTAGCGCGCTCGCGACGCTGGGCGTTGCGACGTCCGTGATCGTCGTGGGCGCCGGGATCTGGGGCGTCGCCAAGCTATTGGGCATCCCGCTGCCGCTTCCATGGGCGCTGGTCTTCGGCGCGCTGATCAGCCCAACCGATCCGATTGCGGTCCTTGCCACCGTCAAGCATGGTCGACTGCCGAAATCGCTGATGGTGATCCTGCAAGGCGAGGCTCTCTTCAATGACGGCGTTGGCATTGTTGCCTTCACGGCCTTGCTTGCTCTCGCTCTGGGCTCGGGCTCTGTCGATCCCTTGCATGCGATCCTGGAGGTCGGTTTCGAGGCGCTCGGCGGGTTGGTCTTCGGTATGGCCGTCAGCGCGCTTGCCATCGAAGCCATGCGAACCATCGACGATTTTGCCGTTGAGGTGGCGATGTCGATTGCGATCGCCATGGTTGCCTTTGCAGGTGCCCAGGCGATGGGGCTAAGCGGCGCCATTGCCGTTGTCGGTGCGGGGCTCCTGTTCGGCGGCAAGCGCGGACAGCAAGCCATGCAAGGCGAGACCGAGGCCTATCTGCGCGGTTTCTGGAAACTGGTAGATGAGATCCTGAACGCGCTTCTGTTCTTACTGCTCGGCATCGAGATGCTGGTTGTTCCGTTCTATTTCAACCAGATCGGATTGCTGCTGGCGGCGATACCGTTGGTCTTGCTGGCGCGACTTATTGTCGTGCTGCCATGGGGTGCGTATTATCGCGTTCGCCATTCCGATAAGGGCGCCTTCGCCATCATGACATGGGGCGGATTGCACGGGGCCTTGTCGCTCGCGTTGGCGCTCGCCATACCTCAAGGCCCGGAGCGCGCACTCCTGTTGTCGGTGACGTATGCTGTGGTGGCATTCTCGATCAGCGTCCAGGGGCTGACGTTTGTACCGCTGACCAAGTACCTCAATCGCCAAGCTTGAAGGCGCTCCGCTACGGAGTGGGGTGCCATCCGAGCGTTCCCAGCATGACCAGGAAACCGACGATATAGGCGGCAGGAAGCCACCATGCCGCCCGCGACCATGCGACGACCGATCGCGCCTGCGGAAAGATGTTGGACACCGCAACGCCAGCGGACGATCCAAACCAGGTCATCGATCCGCCAAAGCCCACTGCGTAGGCGAGCAAGCCCCAGTCGTAGTTGCCCTGGTCGAGGGCGAGCGCGGTCAACGGAATATTATCGAAGACGGCAGAGATCAGGCCCAAGCTGAATGCACTCTGCCACGACGCCGCCGGCAGCGCCTCCACAGGCATCAGCGAAGCGGCGAGCACGAGGGCAACAAGAAACAGAGTGCCCTTGCCCGCCTCATTCAGGGCCGACCACTCCGTATGCCGTATTGGCGCAGCCAGAAGAATCGCACCCCACACGGCAACACCGATGACCGGAAAATGGTCCGAGAAAGTTGGCGCGAAGATCGTGGCGATCACATTCGCTGAGACGGCGGCGACCAGGATGAACGCTACAATTCCGACACGCATCCAATCCACACGTGGCTTGCCGCCGGTCGGCCGGGCGGCAGGTTGGTGCTTGTGCTGCGCAAGGGCTGCGGGAATAGCGAAGACGGCCACGCAAGCAATGGCGCCAACATAGGCGTGCATCACTTCGAGCGGGCTCTTTCCGGCGATCCACATCATGGTAGTCGTAGTGTCGCCCACGACGCTACCGGCGCCACCAGCGTTCGAAGCCGCGACAATTGCGGCCAAAAAACCGATGTGTACGCGCGATTTATAGACATGCTGCGCGATCGTGGCGCCGATCAGCGCGCCGGCAATGTTGTCGAGAAGACCCGACAAAATGAAAACGAGCGCCAACAGCGTCAAACCGCCTTGCCACCCTTCCGGCAGATAGAGCGGCGTGACCTCGGGCAACCTGCTTCGTTCGAAGTGCCGCGACAGAATAGCGAAACCGGTAAGAATGAGCGCGAGATTTGCCAAGGTAACCAGTTCCCCCCGAAGGTGGAGACCGAGCCCGATGAGGCTATGGCCTTGGTCAAAGCCGGCGATCGTCAGCTTATAGACGGCGATCGCCGATAGCCCGGCAAGCGCGACACGCAGCGTATGGCGGTGAAAAACTGCGATGCCGAGCAAGGTTAGAGCGAACAGTACAAATTCCAGCGGCGCTCCGAGAATGGCGGTATCGGCACTCAAGGTCGCTAGTCGCCAAGCTTGAAGTTGCGCTGCCACCAGCCCTTGCGCGCGGGTGCCGCTTGCGCGGGCTCGGGCACGGGTTCCGGCTTCGGTTCATGCCGCGGCGCTTCGCGCGAGGCTTGCTCCTGACGCACGGGCTCTTGTCTGCCCACCAATGACCATTCCGGTTGCGAAGGCATATTTGGCGCGTGCTCGTGAACGAAGGCATTATCGGCCGGCATGGGCGGTTGTCCCTGCTGGCCGTTCTGCTGCTGGCCCTGTTGGAAGCCTTCGCCATGCCGGCCGCGGCCGCGGCGTCCACGGCGCCGGCGCTTGCGGCGTCCACCGCCCGGTCCGCCGCCTTGGCTGAATTGCTGTCCGCCTTCGCCTTGCGGACGTTGCTGTTCCTGCTGCTGTGGCTGGGAGAAACGCTCCTGCTGCTCTGCGTGATGTTGCCGCTGCATGTCGGCGTGCTGCTCGGGCGTCAAATCCTGACGGAAGGGCCGATGCTGTTCGTGCTGCCCGCCTGTTTCGCCACTATGCGTCGCTTGAGGTTGATGCTCGCCGTGGCCACGCCCACGGCCGCCACGCCGGCGCCTGCGGCGCCTGCCGCGTCCACCGCCTTCGCCTTGGCTCTGGAATTGCTGCTGGGGTTGCGGATATTGGTCTTGGTGCTGTGCCTGAGGCGGTTGTTCTTCAGCTTCTTCCAGAACCTCCTCTTCCGCTTCTTCCTCCTCGACGAGCTCTTCTTCGGCGGGTTCCGGCTCTGCCTGTTCTTGCTCGGTGACAAAGCCGCCTTCGACGGAGACAGCCGTTGATTTCGCGCGCGGCGGGCCAAGTCGGGCGCCGACGCGATCGATCTCAAAAGTCGCACCAATCATGCTCGGCTGCGGTTCGAACGCGATCGAGACGTCATAGGATTCCTCGATGCGGGCAATCTCGCGGCGTTTCTGGTTGAGCGCGTAGATGACGACATCGGATGGCGCCTTGACGGAAAGATGCGATGAGCGCTGGCCCTGGCCTTCCTCGTCGAGGGCGCGCAAGAGACGCAGCGCCGCGGATTCGGTCGAGCGCACGAGCCCCGTGCCGCCGCAGTGCGGACAGGTCACGCTGGAACTCGCCACTATGCCCGTACGCAAGCGCTGGCGCGACATTTCCAGCAATCCAAACTGGCTGATCTTACCGATCTGCACCCGCGCGCGGTCACCGCGCACGGCGTCGCGCAGTCGCTTTTCGACATGGCGGTCGTTGCGGCCGTCTTCCATGTCGATGAAGTCGATGACGATAAGACCGGCCAAATCGCGCAGCCGCAACTGGCGGCCGATTTCGTCGGCGGCCTCTAGATTCGTTTTGTGTGCGGTTTCCTCGATCGAATGTTCGCGCGTCGCTTTGCCCGAATTGACGTCGATCGAGACCAGGGCTTCTGTCTGATTGATGACGATGTAGCCGCCCGATTTCAGCGTCACGGTTGGGCTGAACATGGCGTCGAGCTGCGTCTCGACATGGAAGCGCTGGAATAGAGGCAGCGGCTCCTTGTACGGCTTCACGTTCTTGGCGTGGCTCGGCATGATCATGCGCATGAAGTCTTTGGCGTCGCGGTAGCCGTCATCCCCTTCGACCAAGACTTCCGAGATATCCTTGTTGTAGAGATCGCGGATGGCGCGCTTGATCAGATTGCCTTCCTCGTAGACGAGGGCGGGCGCATTCGATTTGAGCGTAAGCTCGCGCACTGTGTCCCACAGTCTGAGCAGGTATTCGTAGTCGCGCTTGATCTCGACCTTGGTGCGGTTGGCGCCAGCCGTGCGAATGATCAGACCCATGCCTTCGGGTAGCTCAAGTGCCTGCGCCGCCGATTTCAGACGCTTGCGGTCGGTGACGCTGGTGATCTTGCGCGAGATGCCGCCGCCGCGCGGTGTGTTGGGCATCAGCACGCAATAGCGTCCGGCCAGCGACAGATACGAGGTAAGCGCCGCACCCTTGGTGCCGCGTTCTTCCTTGACCACCTGCACCAGCATGATCTGGCGGCGCTTGATGACTTCCTGGATCTTATAGTGGCGGCGGCGCGGCCGGCGGCCGCGAGCCTGGCGCTGTTCCTGCGGTTGCTCCTGAGTGGGCGGCGCTTCAGGCGCTTCGCGCACTTCGATGTTGATTTCTTCGTCGTCGCCGAAGATCGGTTCGATGCCTTCCTCATGCGCCGGCTGTTCGTCGCTTGGCGCTTCCGGCATGCCTTCGTCGGAAGCAACTTCTTCCGCTTCGCCTTCTTCGCCGGGGGATTCGGAGCTGCCGGCTTCTCCGACTCGCGCGGAATGCTCGGCCTCGGTGCCTGAGACAGGCACGGGCTGCTCCATCGGCACGGTTGCGATCTCGACGTGCTCGAAGCCTTCGTCATCTTCGGACATGCGGCGGGCGTCTTCTTGCTGCTGTGCGATCAGCGCCTGCCGGTCCGCAACCGGTATTTGATAGTAGTCGGGATGGATTTCCGGGAAGGCGAGGAAGCCTTGCCGGTTACCCCCGTACTCGACGAAGGCCGCCTGAAGCGACGGCTCTACGCGCGTCACCTTGGCAAGATAGATATTGCCTTTTAGGGGCCGCCGGCTGGCGGACTCGAAATCAAATTCCTCGACCTTGTTTCCGTCGAGTACCACCACACGGGTCTCTTCCGGGTGGCTTGCATCGATTAGCATACGTTTGGGCATGGAATTCTCCGGGCGCCATCACGCGCCGCAGGCGGCCGCGCGCGGTCATCGCGGCGCGGGCTCGTTCATGCGGGGAACGGCGAATTGTCAGGGTGATTGTCGAAGCCGGCAGGGACGCGCCATTGCGCCGCGAGTGTCTCGCGGGGGTTGTCAGGGCGCAGTCAGCGTTAATGCCAGCCATTATCTCTCGGTTGTCCAAGCCGCTGCCGTGTCAATTTGGCGTCGGCCATTGCCTGCTGCCGGTGGCAGCGGTGGCAGGGACGACTCCTATGTATTGTCCGCGCGGGCCAACGGCAAGTGGTTTCGCGCGCCGCCCGCAGGCATTCTCTAGGTTTGATTTGCTAACGAAGAATAAATGGGTAAACACGGACATTCGCGGGCGTTTCCGCGAAGGGGCGAGCGAGCGGTGAGCAGCCGATTGGCGGTAAGAGTAGGCGTAGCCATCGCGTTGGCGCTGGTAGGGTCAGCGTTCGCCGAGTCTATTCCGGTGCCCCAACGAAATCCGCGCCTTGCGGCCAGTCAGGTCGAGGCGGCCAAGGACCCCATCGCAGCGCTGGTAGGCAAGTCGGCTCCCGTCGCGTTGAGCGCGCGGCTGGGCGAACATCCCGACAAGACCCGCTTTGTAATCGAGCTGAGCGACGGCGTGGAGGCGCGACTGTTCACACTGACCGATCCATATCGCGTCGTCATCGACATGCCCGAAGTGTTGTGGCGCGTACAGGACAACGACCGCCCCACCGGCAAGGGCGCGGTGAACTCTTATCGCTACGGCTTGTTCCGCAAAGGCGTCTCTCGCTTCGTCATCGATCTCAATCGACCCGTTCGCGTGGATGGCCCGCGTATACTGCCACCACAAGGCGGCTTTGGCTTTCGTCTCATCTTCGATCTCTATCCTACGACGCAACAGGGATTCGCCGCTCACGCTGGCTGGCCGAAAACGGATCGGACGACGGAGACAGCGGAAGCGACCCCGCAGCCTTCGACAGGGAAGCGCGTAGTCGTGGTGGATGCGGGCCATGGGGGCGTCGACCCAGGCACGCATGGGACAAACGGGCTCGTGGAGAAAGATTTGGTTCTCGCAGTAGCAAAAAACCTGCGCGATACGCTGGAGGCCGCAGGTCGGTACAACGTGCAGCTTACTCGCGACAGCGACGTGTTTATTCCGTTGCGAGAGCGTGTGAACATCGCACGCGCAGCGCACGGCGATTTGCTCATTTCGATCCACGCCGATGCGAACGATCACCGTGAGATTCGCGGTGCGTCCATCTATACGCTGTCGGAATCGGCATCCGACCGCGAGGCGGCGAAATTGGCCGAGCGCGAGAACATGTCCGATGTGATTGCGGGCGTGGATCTGGCGGGCGAGAACAGCCCGGTTGCCTCGATCCTGATCGATCTGGCCCAGCGCGACACCATGAACCGGTCTGCGCGCTTCTCGCAGACGGCCCTGGAAAAATTGGGTAGGGCGACGCTTCTGCAACACTCTTCGCCGCATCGTTCCGCGGGCTTCGCCGTCCTTAAGGCGCCGGACGTGCCGGCCGTGCTGGTGGAGTTGGGTTATCTGTCCAACCCAGATGACGAGGCGGAAATGCGTATGGACGCGTGGCGCAAGAAAGTGGCGCAGGCGCTTGCTGCCGCCGTCAACAAGCATTTCGCGCAGGAAACGGCCGCCACTCCGCGGGAGGCCGCGATCCCGTGACGTAGCCGCCGTCTGAGGCCATAATCGGCCCAGAGCGAAAACGAGGACCGCGTTAGCGGGGCCACAGCCATATGCCGCGCATTTGGAAATTTATACTTGGAGGTATGGTCGGCCTTGCGTTCGTGTCGTTCGCGACCGTCAGCATCTACGTTTACGCCATCACGCGGGACCTCCCCGGCTACGATGCGCTGAGACATTACGAGCCGCCGATAACAACTCGCGTCTACGCCGGTAACGGCACGCTGATTGGTGAATGGGCACGCGAACGGCGCCTGTTCGTGCCAATCCATTCTGTGCCGAACCGCGTGATCGGCGCCTTCCTCTCGGCCGAGGATAAGAATTTCTATCGTCATCCCGGTATCGATGTGGCTGGCATTGTGCGCGCCATCGTGAAGAACATCTCCGCATACGGCGAGAACCGCCGTATGGAGGGCGCCTCGACCATCACGCAGCAAGTGGCCAAGAACTTCCTCCTCTCGAGTGAATACAAATTTTCACGCAAGGTGCGCGAGGCGGTTCTCGCCATGCGCATCGACAGCGCTTTTAGCAAGGATGAGATACTCGAGCTTTATCTGAACCAGATCTTTCTCGGTCAAAGCTCGTATGGCGTGGCTGCCGCCGCGCTAAATTATTTCGGAAAGTCGTTGGATGAGCTGAGCATCGACGAAGCTGCTTTCTTGGCTGCGCTGCCAAAGGCGCCCCAGAATTATCATCCGGTCTACCGCACCCAGGCAGCAATCAGCCGGCGCAATTTGGTCATCGAGCAGATGGCCCATAACGGGTATATCAGTGAGACCGAAGCCGAAGTCGCAATGCGCAAGCGGCTCGTCACGCAGACACGCGGACAGGGCGCGGTGGCGCCCGACGTCGATTATTTTGTCGAAGAGGTCCGGCGTCAGCTCTACGACCAATATGGCGAGCGCGCGCTTTACGACGGTGGCTTGCAGGTACGCTCGACGTTGGATACGCGCCTTCAGGACATCGCAGTGCGCAGTCTGCGTCAGGGCCTGATCAATTACGACCGGCGCCACGGCTGGCGCGGGGCAAAAGAGCATATCGAATTGGCGGCCGACTGGCGCGCCACTTTGCAGAATTTCAAGAATGAGTCTGGCATGCCGAATTGGCAGGTTGCCGCCGTCACCGGCATCGCGCTGCCGAACGAAATCCAGATAGGCCTACAGGGGGGCGGCTCCGGTCACATTCCGTTTTCCGAACTCAGCTGGGCGCGCAGACACGTCGGTACTGGGCTTGGGGGGCAGGTGACCAAGGCATCAGACGTCATAAAGCCCGGCGACGTGATCTATGTCGAGCGTCTGCCCGACAAGGGCGAAGGCGTATACGGCCTGCGGCAGGTGCCGCTCGTGAATGGTGCTCTTGTCGCGCTCAACCCCCATACGGGGCAGGTGTTGGCGCTGGAAGGCGGTTTCAGCTTCGCCTCGAGCCAGTTCGACCGCGCCATGCAGGCGCTGCGCCAGCCGGGCTCGGCCTTCAAGCCGTTCGTGTACGCGGCAGCGCTTGATCACGGCTACACGCCCGCAAGCCGCGTCCTCGATGCGCCGTTCGTTATGGAGCAGGGGCCGGGCCTGCCGCTGTGGTCGCCACAAAATTTCAGCAAGAAATTCTATGGGATCGTCACGCTGCGGCATGCGCTGGAGGACTCGTTGGACGCCGTCACTGTGCGCGTGGCCCAGGACATCGGCATGACCACCATCGCTGATTATGCCGAGCGAATGGGCGTCTATGATCACCTGTCACATTATCTTTCGAATGCCATCGGCGCAGGCGATTCGACGCCTCTGCGCGTGGCGTCTGGTTATGCGGTGTTCGCCAATGGCGGCCACAAGATTGCGGCAACGCTCATCGACCGCATCCAGGATCGGCATGGCAAGACCGTTTATCGGCACGACAAGCGTCCCTGTGAAGGCTGCGACGCCGCCCAGTGGCACAATCAGGAAGAGCCGCTTTTGCCAGATGACCGGCCCACAGTGCTGAGCCCGCAGACGGCCTATCAGGTTACGTCGCTGATGGAGGGCGTCGTGCAGCGCGGCACCGGCGCGATCGTCGCCTCGGTTGGCAAGCCGCTGGCCGGAAAGACTGGCACGACAAATGACGCCAAGGACCTGTGGTTCGTCGGGTTCTCGCCCGATCTTCTGTGCGGCGTCTATATTGGCTACGACACGCCGACATCCTTGGGCGCAAGAGAGCAGGCCGCATTCACCGCCGCGCCGATCTTCCGTGACTTCATGAAGGAGGCGCTGGCCGACACGCCGGCAATTCCCTTCCGCGTGCCGCCGGGCATCGTGTTGGTGTCGGTGGACAGGCACACCGGGGGGCTCGCACCTGCTGGCGCGCCGGGGACGATCCTGGAAGCCTTCCGCCCGGGCACGGAGCCCACGACGGCGATCGTGGACGCGCCGGCAGATGGCGTAACCACCGGTACGACGGTCGATACGCAGATCAGCAACGGCACCGGCGGGCTGTATTGATCTTCATCAAGCGGGGGCATCGTGACTGGCGCAGCTGACGCAGAACTTCTTGCGCCTGTTCGCACGCGCACCTTTTTTGGCGAGCCGCGGGCGCTTGGTTATCTCGCGTTCACAGAAGTCTGGGAACGATTTTCTTTTTACGGAATGACGGCGCTCCTGGTTCTCTACATGACCCAGGCGCTGTTCATGCCGGGCCGCATCGAGCTTATCGCGGGCTTCACGGCGTTCAGGGCCACACTCGAAGCCGTGTTCGGTCCAATGACGACGCTGGCGCTGGCGTCGCAGATCATGGGGCTTTACGCCGGCCTCGTCTATTTCACGCCCGTGTTTGGCGGGCTGATTGCCGACCGCCTGATCGGCAGACGCAACGCGGTGATTGTCGGCGCAGTGATGATGAGCGGCGGGCATATCGCCATGACGTTCGATCAGTCGTTCCTGGTTGCGCTGCTTCTCCTGATCGTTGGTGCCGGCTTCCTCAAGGGGAACATCTCGACGCAAGTGGGCGGGCTTTACGCCGCCAATGACGCTGCCGGGCGCACACGCGGCTTCTCGATCTTTTCGATGGCGATCAACATCGGCGCGGTGGCCGGCCCACTCTTGTGCGGGTTGGCAGCCCAAATCTACGGCTGGCACGCCGGCTTCGGGCTTGCCGCTGTGCTGATGCTGGTCGGCCTCGCCACCTACCTTTCCGGTTCACGATACTTGCGCGACGCGGCGCAGACCGTTCAGGCAAAGCCCGAAGCCGCGCGGCTGGATCGCCAAGCGTGGATCGCCATTGCCGCACTCTTGGTCGTCATCGCCGCGAGCGTCTTCCAGACCATTTCCTATTATCAGCTGACGAACATCGGCCTGATCTGGATCAACGGTCACGTCGACCTCGAATTCCTCGGCTTTCATATCCCGGTCGCTTGGTTCAATTCCGTCGATGCGTTCTCCAGCATCGTGAGCGTGCCCGTGCTACTTGCGCTGTGGCGCTGGCAGGCCGGGCGCCGGCACGAACCCAGTGAAATGGCCAAGATGGCGACCGGTGCGTTTATCGCGGCCGCAGCCAATCTCGTGCTCGTCGCTGCGTCCAGCCTGAGCGATCGTTCGCCGGTATTTGTGCCTCTCGTTTACGAGATGCTGCAGGGGATCGGGTTCCTGTATTACTGGCCGACGCTTTTGGCGCTGGTGTCGCGCGCGTCACCGCCCAGCGTGCAGGCCACAATGATGGGCATCGCCTTCACGTCCTATTTTGTTGGCAATATCGTCATCGGCCGGCTGGGCGGGTTCTACGAGCAGATGACGCCTGCGAGTTTCTGGGCACTGCATGCGGGCATCGGCGTGGCCGGCGGAATCCTCGTGCTGACTTTGAAACGCCCGCTGGAGCGGGTGCTGATCGGCAATTAGCCAAGCTTCAGAACGGCCCGGCGATACAGGATCAGCTTCACGATTTCGAGCAGGATCAGCATGCCGGCGCCGACCACGGCGCTGACAGCGAGATCGTGCCAATGCACGGCACCAAACCGGAAGAAGCGCGCGCCGGCCGGGGTGTAAAGCGCAAGCCCAAGCACCACGGCGACCCCCGTTAACAGATACCAGAGTGACCGATTGGGCCTCGAGAAGGCGCGCAACAGCGAGGCGCTGAACGAGCGATTGACGAGGATGAGCCCGACGTTCGTGAGAACCAATGTCATGAACACCAATGCGCGAAGATCGCCTTCCGGCATGGACAATTGCGCGCCAATGACAAGTACGCCACCCACCAAGGCGAAAGCGAGCAGGCCCTGGATGAGCGCCCAAACGATGAGCCGGCGGGGCAGCAGCGCGCTCTGGGGGTCGCGAGGTCGGCGGCGCATAACATCATCTTCTTCGCGCTCCGCCTCGAAAACGACCGAGCATGCAGGATCGATCACCATTTCGAGGAAGGCGATATGCACGGGAAGGAGTATCAGTGGCAATCCAAGGAATAGAGGCAGCAGGGCCAGGCCAACGATCGGCATGTGCACGGCCACGATATAGGCCATCGCCTTACGCAGGTTGTCGTAGATCCGCCGGCCCAGCCGGATCGTCGAGACGATCGAATCGAAATCATCGTTCAGCAGAACAAGCGAAGATGCCTCGCGCGCAACATCCGTGCCTCGCCCGCCCATGGCAATGCCGATATGGGCTGCCTTCATGGCGGGCGCATCGTTGACGCCATCGCCCGTCATGGCCACGACTTGGCCTTGGGCTTTCAAGGCTTCAACGATCCTGAGTTTTTGCGCCGGCCGAATGCGCGCGAACACCGAAACCGAACGAACGCGCGCCGCCAATGTGGCATCATCCAACGTGTCGATCTCGCCTCCAGACAACACACCGCCCTCCAGACTGATGCCGGCCTGCGCCGCGATCGCCAACGCCGTGCTGGGGTAGTCGCCCGTGATCATGATCACGCGAACGCCGGCGGAGTGGCACTCGCTCACCGCTGCAGGCACGTTCGGCCGCAGCGGATCGGCAAAACCCATCAATCCTAGAAATTCGAACTCAAAGCCGAGTTGTGAGTCGGGCAGATTGGATGCCATTGCGCTCGCCGTCGCTACGGCCAGCACACGCATCCCCCGGTCGGCAAAAGCACCTGCAGACTTCTGGATGTCGGCCATGCTGGCGGAATCCCGGCGGCAAAGGCGCGCAATCGTTTCGGGCGCGCCTTTGACGTAGGCTGTGGCTTCGCCGGAACCAGCCGCGCCCCAAACATTCGTTATCGCAAACAGGTCTGGACTCAAGCCGTACGTCTTGAGAAGCGTCCGGTCGTTGTGCGGTCGCGCCCCGGCATGGACGGCGAACGCGCGCGCTGCCTTGTCCATGGGGTCTGCGCTCGCTGGTGGGCTCGCCAGATAGCCTGCTTCGGCCAGCGATGTGAGCGCACCCGACAAGGGAACGTGATCATCGATACCCCAGTCTTCCTCTTCGGTTGCCAGTGCAACGACCTCCATGCGGTTTTCCGTGAGCGTTCCCGTCTTATCCGTGCAGAGAACGGTTGCTGCGCCCAAGGTCTCGATTGTCGCTGCACGGCGGGTGAGCACGCGCGCTTGCGATATTCGCCAGGCGCCCATGGCCATGAACACTGTCAGCACTAGCGGAAATTCTTCCGGTAAAACCGCCATGCCAAAGGCAATGCCCGCCAACGCCGCCGCCAGCCATGAGCCGCGCAACAGGCCGAACAGCAAGACAACCAGTGTGCCGCAAGAGACACCAACTATGGCGAAGTCGCGCACAATCCAGCGTATCTGCCGTTGCAGATGCGGCGGTTCGAGTACAATGGCGCCAAGAGATCGGCCTATCTTGCCGATTTCGCTTGCCGAACCGATCGCTGTGACACGAGCCATGCCGCTGCCGCGCACGACAATCGAGCCGGCAAATGCATACGGTTGATCGTCGCCGCCCGGAATCGGCACACCCGGCACGGTTGCCGCGACCGCCTTTCGCACCGGAAGGGATTCTCCCGTCAACAGGGACTCATCCAGCAGGAGATCATGGTTCGAGAGCAGCAGCGCATCCGCGGGGACGCGATCGCCCTCGACAAGTATGATGATGTCTTCGCGCACGACTTCGCGTCCCGGTATGCGAATGCGCTCGCCATCGCGGACGACCAAAGCACGGGGGCTTGTGAGTTCACGCAAGGCTTCGAGCACGCGCTCGCTGCGATACTCCTGAATAATTGTGATCGAAACAGAAAGTGTCGCGAAGCCAAGAAGCACGAGCGCTTCTGTGACCTCGCCCAGAAGCAAATAGATCGCGCCACCTCCCAGCAGCAGCGCAAACATGGGCTGCCGGATAACCTCGAGAAAGATATGGATTATGGTGCGGCGTTCACCCCGCGGCAGCTCATTATACCCTTCCGCGCGAAGCCTCGCGGCCGCGGCTGCGGCGTCAAGCCCTTGGATGGGTTCCTGCTCGATGCCTTCGCCAGGCACAGATCGCTCGCTGCTGCGGTCGTTGGCGATGCTATAGCATGCATTGCACGCTTTGACGGAAGGCAGGGGGTACGTATTAGTCGTACTCATCCGCCAAAAGAACAGTCAGCGAGATCGGGCAGTTGCTCACGCAGCTGAGGAGGCATCTTTGACGAACGCGCACCGGAATGCCGGCTAATGGACCCGATAGGATTCATTAGACAGCACGGGGTCGTGTTGGAAGCTGGCCGGGGACCCAGACCCAGCCTGGCCGAAGCCATAGCCGGCGAGCCCGTACTTGGCAGCTGGTGGGGGCACAAGAAGGGGCGCGAAATTTTTCGCGCCACCCGCGCCGTGCGCGATTGTGATCGGATTCTCGTGTGCCGCCTGGTGGGTGGCAAAATTACATACGTTCATCGCCGGCTCTGGCCGGCGATCGTTCGTTTGGCAGACGATCTAGACAAGAAAACTCTCGCCGCTCTACGGGAAGAGCACACGTCATCGGGCGCGCACAAAGTTCGCGCCATCCCGTTTCCGCGCTGGGTTCCGCCGAAGGTCCTCCGAGCGGCCGAAAAAATTTCAGAAGCGCAAGCCTGTCGGCAATTGGGCGATTGGATTGAGACCTATATGCGCAAAGGACGCCGGAGCGCTCGAGACAAGCCAACTCCGTTCTCACGCGACGCGTGAGCGAGGAAAAGCAAAGTCACCGATCTATTGTATTCCTTTAACCAGCGTCACGGTCGAGCCGACGCCCGCCCAAGTATCGCCGACCTTGTGGGCCGACGCAGGCACGCAAAACGAGTAGGACGGTTTGGAGGGCGCGGGCGCAAATGTGAGGCATACATTGCCGCCGTCGAGTTTCCACGTGCCCGCGAAATTCTCTGTGCCCTGTTTGCCGGTGAAGGTGCCATCTGCGTTGTAATAGGTTCTGGTTTGCACGCCATTCGCATCCGTAGAGATCGTTGTATTGCCGTAGCGTGAGGCCATGATGTCGTCGGCGACCGCAAACGAGGCTGGGAACGCAAATGCCGTTGCGGCCACCGCCGCCAGATGAATCGTACGCATTATATCCTTCCGAGTATGTTGTTGGAGCCGGTCCCTCTATCTCTGGGAACAGGCGATCAATAACCTCGCCCAACCGCTCCAGCCATCAGTTGGCACACTATAACAATCGCGTAAAGGCGGCGCTTTGACGTCTGCGCCTCGCACACCTATATCAGCAGCGTATATTGTGGATTCGAAGAGATGCGCAGCGAGACGGAACGAACCATCAGCGAGATCAAGCAGTCGCTGGATCTGCTGAGGAGGCATCTTTGACTGGGACAACGCCCAACGCCGCCTAGCCGAGCTGAACGCTAAGGCCGAAGATCCCAACCTCTGGAACAAGCCGCAGGACGCGCAAAGTCTGATGCGCGAGCGCACGCGGCTCGATCAGTCACTCTCGCACTACACGGCGCTTGAGCGCGAGTTGAACGACGCCGTGGGCCTGATCGAAATAGCCGAGAGTGAAAGCGACAAGGCGATGGTGGCGGAAGGCGAGGCGACGCTCGCGGGCCTGCGCAGCCGCGCGAAAGCGATTGAGCTCGAATCCATGCTGTCGGGCGAGGCCGATGCCAACGATGCCTATCTGGAAGTCCATGCGGGCGCCGGAGGCACCGAGTCACAGGACTGGGCGAACATGCTCTTGCGCATGTACACGCGCTGGGCCGAGCGCAAGGGTTACAAGATCGAATACATCGAAGAGAGCGAAGGCGAAGAGGCCGGTATCAAGTCCGCCACTATCATGGTCAAGGGCACAAACGCCTATGGCTGGCTGAAGACAGAGTCTGGCGTGCATCGTCTCGTGCGCATCTCGCCATTCGATTCCAACGCGCGCAGGCACACCAGCTTCGCCAGTATTGGCGTCTTTCCGGTGATCGACGACAAAATCGAAGTCGATGTCGCGGAAAAGGACGTGCGCATCGACGTCTATCGCGCGTCAGGTGCTGGCGGTCAGCACGTCAACAAGACCGAGAGTGCGGTTCGCATCACGCATCTTCCCACGGGTATTGTCGTGCAATGTCAGAGCCAGCGCTCGCAACACCAGAACCGCGCCAAGGCGTGGGATATGTTGCGCGCGCGGATTTACGAACAAGAATTGGAGCGGCGTGAAGCAGTGGCACAGGCGCAGGCCGACGCAAAGACCGATATCGGCTGGGGCCACCAGATCCGCTCCTATGTGCTGCAACCCTATCAGTTGGTAAAAGACCTGCGCACGGGCGTCGAGCACCGCCAGCCGCAGGATGTGCTGGATGGCGAGCTCGACGGCTTCATGGCCGCCTCGCTGGCGCAGCGTGTGGGCGGCGACGAAGCGGCGGACGTGAAAGATTTAGAGTAATCTCGCACCATGCAGCGCAAACTCGCCGCTATCCTTTCGGCCGACGTGGTTGGCTACAGCGGCCTGATGGAGGCCGACGAAGCCGGCACCCTTGAGCGGCTGAAGGCCAATCGCACGCGTATTTTCGATCCGGCCGTCGTTGCTCATGGCGGGCGCGTCTTTAAGTTGATGGGCGATGGCGCGCTGGCGGAATTCCCGAGTGCCGTGGCGGCCGTCGATTGTGCATTGGCGATCCAAAAGGCGACCGTCTCAGATCCGAAGCAAGGCAATGGCAAACCGATCCGCTATCGCATCGGCGTCAATCTGGGAGAGGTCATCGTCGAGGGCGATGACATTTACGGCGACGGCGTCAATGTGGCGGCGCGCTTGCAGGCGCTGGCGCCCGTGGACGGCGTCGCTTTGTCGCGAATTGTCCGCGACCAGGTTGAGGGCAAGCTGGCCTGCTTGTTCGAGGACATGGGCGAGCATACGGTGAAGAACATCGAGCGCCCTGTACATGTGTTTTCCGTGCGGTGGGCGGATGAGGACGAGGGCGAGGACGAGGACCAAGTGGAAGCGGCAAACAAATTGTCGGTCTGCGTGTTGCCGTTCTCGAACATGAGCGGCGATGCCGAGCAGGAATATTTCAGCGACGGCATCAGCGAAGATATCATCACCGATCTGAGCAAGGTGTCGGCGCTGCATGTCATCTCGCGCAATACCGCATTTGGCTTCAAAGGCAAGAACGTCGATGTCCGTCAGGTCGCGCGCCAGCTCAAGGTCAGCCACATCCTGGAAGGGAGCGTACGCAAAGCGGGCGGCCGCGTGCGTATCACGGCGCAGCTGATTGACGGTTCAAGCGACGGCCATATCTGGGCCGAACGCTATGATCGCGACCTCAACGACATCTTCGCCCTTCAGGACGAGATCTCACAGGCCATCGTCAACGCGCTGAAACTCAAACTAATGCCGGAGGAAAGAAAGGCGATCGAGCAGCGCGGCACGTCCAACCCGGAGGCCTACAATCTGTTGCTGATGGCGCGTCAATACATGACGACGGGAAATCTTGGCGACGCGCGCAGAAGCGAAGCCGTGATCCGGCTGTGCCAGCGCGCCACCGAGCTCGATCCCAATTACGCGCGTGCTTGGGCGCTGAAGGCGGTGGCCCAGATGCATTTGCGCTTCTATGCGGGCGCACAGGGCGACAACGGGCTTGCGGCGGCGGAACGTGCGCTTGCGCTCGACAAGAATCTCGCCGAGGCGCACGCGGCGAAAGCGGTCGTGCTAACATTCGAAAACGATCTGGATGCCGCGCGTGCCGAAATCGAAAAGGCGCTGGCGCTCGATTCTGATTCATTCGAAGCCAATACGGCGGCGGGGCGTTTGTATTATGCGGAGCGGAAGCTCGAAGACTCTGTCCGCCATCTTGAGAAAGCTGCGGCTGCGAACGAGACGGATTTCTGGGCGGTCGGAATGCTCGTGCCCACGTACCATGCGCTTGGCAACAAGAAGGCTGAGCAGGATGCTGCGCGGCGCGTGTTGCAGCGGACAGAGGCGATCATCCGGCAGGAGCCGAACAACGGATCAGCAATCGGTTATACGGTTGGTGCGCTTGCGTCGCTGGGCGAGGTCGCGCGTGCCAAGGAGATGATCGGCCGGGCCATGCTGCTTGATCCTGACAACGCGAACATGCGCTACAATTTCGGCTGCACAATGATCCTTGATCTCCAGGATTATGAAGGGGCGCTCGATCTGTTCGAGCCTTTGTTCGAAAGGATCATCTCGCAGGCGTTATTGAACTGGTCGCGCTCGGATCCCGATCTTGATGCCATCCGCGACCATCCCCGTTTCAAGGCGATGATGGCGAAGGCAGAAGCGCGGGTCGCTGCGGAAACCAAAAAAACCTGAGGCAGAGAAAGGCCCGCGCTTGCGCGCGGGCCTTGCCAGTTCAGTTGAACATTCCGATTACGACGTCGGTTGGTGATCGGAATTGTCCGGGGCCGGCTGCGTGACGGCTGGCGGCGCGGTCGGCGTCATCGGCAGCTCGTAGACCGGCGGATACTCGTAATTTGCGCCGCTGGCAGCATCGACTGCGACACCGACCAACCCACCGGCAATCACATTGCCCAGCGTCGTCGTTTTGAACTCTGGTGCAATTGTGGTCGAGGCATTCTCGTAACCGTCTTTCACGCAATCCACGTGCAGGTCGTTCTTCGTCTTATGAACGACGACGGAACCGGGCGACGTCAAAAACCACGTCCCTTCAGTATTGACGAGCGTGCACTTCGCTCCATCAATCGGCGGCGTCTTGATGGAAATCGATTGCGTGGTGCCCTTCACAATGGTTGCACAATCAGACAAAACTAAAGCCAGGGCGATAAGCCCTGTAATACGAAGCAACATATGCCACTCCCACAAAAAAACTCCGCCTGGCGCCCTTTGCGCCAGGTCGGAGGATCTTTAAAAAATATTGTTAGCTCTTCAGCGGCGTGTAGCTCGCTGTCGGGGCGGCGGTTGCTGGGCGCCCAACCTCGGGACCGTTGGACGGCCGCATTCCCTGTTGCGCTGATCCGCTAGGCCGGCGATCGAATGCATCCTGCGGTCGGCGCTGAACCTGATCTGCGCCTTCGGCTAGCGGATTGTCCGAATGACGGCAATTGCCGTCGAAATAGGCGCCTGCCTCCATGGAGAGCGCCTCGTGCAGGATATTGCCCTGCACACGCCCCGTGGCGCAAAGCTGGATCTTGCGCGCACGGATACTGCCGTGAACGTTTCCGCGGATGGTCGCCTCTTCGGCGACGATATCGCCCTCGATGGAAGCCTTGTCGCCGACGACGAGCGCGCCAGCGCGGATGTCGCCTTCGACCCGACCGTCGACTTGCAGATCGCCCGCAGAGACGAGCGTGCCCTTTACGACCAGATCGCCGCTGATGATGGAGGGGACAGTGGAGCGCGCCATACGCTTGCCGGACTGTTGCGGCTGCTGGGGTGCCGGAGCCGCTTCGGGTTCTTTACTCCTTGAGAACATAACGCCCTGCCTCGATGAACTTTTTCGGATCCCTTGCCGCTGCGTCGTACCACACTTCGTAGTGGACATGCGGCCCAGTGCTGCGCCCGCTCGATCCGAGTCTGCCAACGGGTGAGCCCTTATCAACTTTCGTTCCCACGCGGACCAGAATGGCGCTCATGTGACCGTAGCGCGTCCTGATCCCCATGCCGTGATCTATCTCTACGGCGTTGCCATATGGTCCGCGTGGCCCAGCAAAGATCACCGTCCCCGGTGCCGTCGCGTGGATGATCGAACCAAATGGCCCAGTGAAGTCCAGTCCAGCATGAAAAGCTAAGCGTTTGGTAAAGGGGTCGACACGCGCGCCGAAACCGCTGGAGCGGCCGAACTCCGCACCCTGCACGGGCACGGTCAATGGCACGCTGCGGAAGGCTTTCACGATGTCGGACAGCTGATCCAGCTCAGCCGTGATCTTCGAGACATGATCGTTAAACCCGCTGTCGAGCACGCCCGTGAAGGCCGCAGTGGAAAGCGGAATCAGCGGGCCGCCGATGCCGGCGCCGGCTTCGACGCGGGCCGAGCGTAAGACGAAGCTGCTAGGGTCGATCCCCGCTGTGCGCATAGCGCCGTTCAAATGCGTGATCGTATTTGCCACGTCGCGCTCGGCTTCGTCGGTGAGCGAGCGCCCCGTCGCTTCGAGTTTGTTGAGTCGCGCGGTCTCGATCGCAATTTGACGGAGTGCGGGATGGTCGAGGTTCGCGGGCGTAGGCGGCCTGCGGCCGAAAAAGGCGCCAGCGAGTTTCTGCACGGCGCCTTCCAAGAAGCCCGAACGCGTCGGGCGCGCCGTACGCGGATCTGTTGCCGGCGTTTGGCGCAGCATCGGCACTTCGGCACCAGTCGCTGGCCGCGCGTTTGTCGCCGCTGTGCTCGATCCGGGCGGTCCGATAGCAGCGTCGTCTTCGCTTCCAATAGCAGCGTCGTCTTCGCTTCCAAGTGAGTCGGCCGGCGATGTGTTCGGCTCGGGTGTCTCCGAAACCGGTGTCGTGCTCGCGGGCCCAATGGCGCTATCGCTGACCATAGTGGCAAGCGCTTGCTTGTGATGGATCAAGTCGGAGAGCGTGCGCTGCTTGTTCTCAAGCTCGGTCGCATGGTCCTTGAACGTATCTTCCGCCGTGACCAGCGCAGAATTGAGCGTGTCATACGCAAGTTGCAGATCGCTGACGCGCGTTTCGTACGATGCCTGCATCTGCTGATAGCGCTTGTCCTTGGCCGCGATGATGTGGTCTTTGAAAACGACGTTCACGGAGGTAAAGGCGACCCAGCCCAAAAAGGCCAGCGTGCCTCCAGCGAGGATGGCTTGGATCAGCGGACCGAAGGTGAAGAATTGCACCCGGCCATCGCTGCGAATGTAGATTTGGCGCTCCGGGAAGGTAGCGCAAACGAATCTCCAGGCCTGCTCCCGGAGCGAGTCCGCCATATCCGTTTTACCCCTGGCCGCCGTTACTCGGCGGGAACCCCAACGTTACAGGCATTTCACCTAGTTCAGGGCGGACAATCAAGCGCTTAGGGTGAAAAATTCGCGCGATTTGTAAACGGAAGCCTGTCCGCTCCGTTCAGAGTGTTTTGACCGTAGACAGAACATCGGCCACATGCCCGGGAACCTTGACCTTCCGCCAGATTTTGCGGATGACGCCGCCGGCCTCGATGAGGAAGGTTGCGCGTTCCATACCCATGTACCGCCGGCCATACATGCTTTTCTTCACCCAGACGCCATAAGCCTTGGCAACCTTGGTTTCCTCATCAGAGACGAGTGTGAGCTCAAGTTTGTGCTTGGCCTTGAACTTGTCGTGGGAGGTAACATTGTCCTTTGACACACCTATGACGACGGCATCGGCGGCTTTGAAGGATTTCACGGCTTTGCTGAAGTCGCGGGCCTCGAGCGTGCAACCTGAGGTGTCGTCCTTGGGATAGAAGTAGAGGACAACCGCCTTGCCCCTAAGGCTGGATAAGGACACGGAACCACCGCCATCCGTGGGCAGGTTGAAGGCAGGCGCACGGTCACCGGGCTTGAGGTCTTTGGCCATATGGGCTTGTCCTGTCCGTATGCCCGACGGCCGCATCGTCGGGGCGTTGTTAACCGTTTCGGAGTAAGCGCGATAAGCGTGAAGAGCTTCTATCTCAGGCAATCGCATCACGCCAAAACTTTGGCGCGGATTGCCGTTCACAAGGTGCGCCGTTGGCGCCCCACACGCCGCCATATGGGTTTGGCCGCGCTGATGGTGGGGGGCACCATGGCGGGCCTGCTGTTCGCCGTGATGGGTCTGGTCCTGCGTTTGATGCTGGGGCCGATGTCGCTGGGCCCCTTCGTTAGCACGATAGAAGATTATCTCAACGCATCGGTTAGCGGCCTGGTGGTCCATTTCGATCAGGCGATGCTGGAATGGTCGCAAAGCGAGGGCCGCGTCGATCTCACGATTCTAGGAGCGAAGGTTTTCGATCGCGGTGGCCGCATTATCGCGCAGGCGCCTAAGGCCGAACTCGATTTCGATGCTAGTGCGCTGCTCGCCGGCCGCGCCGATCTCAAGCGTTTCGCGCTGATCGGCATGCAACTGACGGCGGTGCGCACAAACGAACGCGCGCTCAAGCTCGGCTTCCGCACCAGCGAAGGCGAAAGCGATGTGCTCAAGGCAATTTCCGACGCCTTGCGCTATCAGGGTGGCAAGACCCTGACGTCATGGGGCAGGGCGCGCAGCAAGCTCGATCGCTTTGCCATTTTGAATGCGCGCATAGCATTTCACGACGAGCGTACGGGGCTGTTCCTTATTTCTCCCAACGCCAATCTCACCATCCGCAGCAAGGGCCAATTGCTCAATGCGTCAATGACGGCCGCCATCGACATTTCGGGCGAGCGAGCGAGCCTCGTGGCCGAAGCCGAACTGACCGATCAGGGTGTCCCACGTCATGGCGAGATGGAGATTCACGGCCTCAGCCTAAAGGCGCTTGCGGCGAACAGCCCCACTTTCTCGGGTTTCGCGCCCTTTGGGCTCGCGCTCGACTTCAGTGGCGAGGTCTTCTTCCAGCCCAACGGCAAGGTGCAATTCGTGGATTTCGGCGTCGCCGGCAAAGGCACTGCGGGCCGGCCCAAATTGGACCCGGTCAGCATCGACATCGAGAAACTGGGTATCCTTGGCCGCTACGACGGTCTCACCGATCGGCTCCTGCTCGATGAGGTTTTGGTCAGGGGTGACGCGCTAACGGCCAGTGGCAGCGGTTTTCTGAAAGCCACCTGGCAGGAAAGTGCGTTGCTCTCGCTTACGGGCCAGCTCGACATGGTCGATGTTGCGGTGAACCTTCCGGACCGCTTCGCGGCACCCGTGCTGTTCGAACGCATCTCGCTCAGCGGCACATATGATCGCGAAGGCGGCAAGCTGACCATAGACAACGCGGCGCTCGGCGCGGGCCGCCTGCAGGCCAAGCTCGCCGGCGCCGTGACGCTGGCCGGTGAACAATGGCCGGCTCTTGATTTCGAAGGCTCCGTCGACCCGATCGCCGTACGTGACCTGCTGCACTATTGGCCCGCAGGGCTTGCGGAAGGTGCACGCAGTTGGATCGACGACAACATCTCCGCGGGTCGCCTCGGCGAAGCGGTTCTCACCACACGCATTCCGGCCGGCGCATTGGGCAAAGAAGCTCTGCCGGAGGAGTCGCTCTCCTTCGCCTTTCCCTTCACCGACGTTACGGCACAATACATCAAGGGCCTTACGCGCATCACCAATGCGTATGGCAGCGGTCATCTTTCCGGGAATACGTTCCGGGCGGAGGTGACGCGCGGGAACGTAGGCCCGCTCATGCTCAGGCGCGGTGACGCCGTCATCCCCAATCTGCACGTTGTCGGTGCACCGGGCACGGTCAGCGCGCATGTTGATGGCAAAGTGGAGGACGTGCTGCTCTTGGTCGATCAGCAGCCGCTCGGTTATCCCACGCGCTTCCATATCGATCCGAAACAGACCCGCGGCGAGGCCGCCCTCGACCTCAAATTCACCATCCCGATGCTGAAAGCTCTCAGCGTCGAGCAGATGGGCATTTCCATTCGGGCAAAGACCACCGGGCTTTCCATGCCGATGGGCATGGACCGCGTGATCGAGGATGGCAGCCTGAACTTCGCTATCGATTCGCACTCTCTTGTGGCGCAGGGCCCGGTGCGAGTCTCTGGCGTGCCGTTGGAAATGAAATGGGAGGAGACCTTCGCGCCGCTCGCAATCACCACGCGCGTGGACGTGAAAGGCACGATGGACAATGAAGGCCGCAACCGGCTCGGCCTGCCGGATGCAGGCCTCGTGACGGGCCCTTCGCAGGTGTCGTTGTTGCTCACGGGCCACCGTGCCAGGTTCACGGCCGCCACGCTGACGGCCGACCTCCGGGCCGCGGAGATCAGCGTTCCCACGATCAACCTGGAGAAGCCCGCGGGCCAGCCCGCGACACTGTCGGGCATTCTACATTTCGCCGATGACGGCGCCATCAGCGTGGAAAAATTTGCGGTCGCCAGTAAGGCCATCGATATCCGTGGTGGTTTCAGTATCGACGCCGACGGCGGCCTTGCGTCGGCAAACATGCCTGTCATCAAGGTGGGCACGGGAGACGACTTTTCGGCGGTCGCCAAACCGATGACGGGCGGCGGGCTAAATGTCAGCATTCAGGGGCGCAGCTACGATGCAAGCCGCCTGTTCGCTTCCAAGCCGAAGCCGCAATCGAAACCGACCAAGGCGGCACTGCAGGTACTGGCGCAGGAAGAGGCCGCGCTGAAAGATCCATTGGTCTTCGATGCCAGGCTCGACCGCGTGCTGTTGAACGGCGGCGTCGTGATGTCCAACTTCACGATGAATTCGGCCTTCGGCGCGAATGCGCATCTTGAAACGTTCGCGCTCGGTGCAAGCCTACCTGACAAAGGCACACTTGGTAGCGCGTTCACAGCAAAGCCGGATGGCGCCCGCGAGATCACCGTTGACGTGAGCGACGCCGGCGTCATGGTGCATGGGCTGACGGCGTTCGGCAGCATGCGCAAGGGCACGGCAACGCTTAGCGTGATGCTTGCCCGGCCGACGGAAGTCACAAGTACGAGCCCGACGCCAGATTATCACGGCACGCTGGTCCTGCGCGATTTCTCGCTGGTTGATCAGCCTTTCTTCATGCGGCTGTTCTCGGCGGGCTCGCTGCTTGGGCCTATCGCGCTCTTGCAAGGCAGCGGCATTCAGTTCGCCAAGCTTAATGCGCCGTTCCACGCGCGCGGGAAGGTCATCACGATCACCGAAGGCCGCGGCTCGGGCCCCGCGGTGGGCATTTCATTCCAGGGCGTGATCGACCGCCGCAACAACACGATCGATCTCGCCGGCACTATGGTGCCGATCTATGGGCTGAATTCGATGCTGGGCGCCGTTCCGATCATCGGAAACATCCTGGTCTCGAAGCAGGGAGAGGGCATCTTTGGCCTAACTTATTCGGTGCGCGGCGAAATCGACCATCCTTCGCTCTCGGTCAATCCGCTTTCCGTGCTGACGCCCGGAATTTTCCGCCGCATCTTCGAGCGGCCCATGCCGACGGCCGCTCTCTCCCCAAGCGAAAGCCCAACTGCAAACGACGCTGTGACGGATGCACAAGGTGGAGACCCGAACGCGGCCGCATCGGTGTCGGCGCAGGTTCCAGTGCCCAAGCCCAAGCCGGAAACCGCGACGCCTTAGACGGGGCGCACGAGAATGTGTTTCTTGCGCCCGATGGAGAGCTTGATGACGCCCTGTGGCGTCAAGCTCTTGAGATCCGCGACTGCTTTCACGTCTGTGACCGGCGTGTCGTTCAGGCGCATCCCACCACCTTCGATGTGACGCCGCGCCTCGCTGGCCGATGCGGTGAGCCCGGTCATATGCACGAGATTGGTGACCGGTAGGCCCGCGGCAAGTTTCGCTCGCGGGATCTCGAAAGTGGGCAGCCCTTCCGCCAAGCCGCCTTCTTCGAAGGTCCGGCGCGACGTATCGGCAGCCTTCGCGGCCGCTTCGCGACCATGGGCAAGCGCCGTTGCTTCGGTGGCGAGGATCTTCTTCGCCTCGTTAAGGTCCTCGCCCTTGAGTTTCTCCAGGCGCTTGATTTCGTCTTCCGCCAGATCAGTGAACAGACGCAGGAAACGGCCGACATCGGCATCTTCCGTGTTGCGCCAATACTGCCAGTAATCGTAGGGCGAGAGCTGTTCCGCGTTCAGCCACACTGCGCCCGTGTTGGTCTTCCCCATCTTGGCGCCCGACGACGTCGTGATCAGTGGTGAAGTGACGCCATAAAGCTCGGCCGTCGCCACGCGGCGCGCCAGCTCGATGCCCATGACGATGTTGCCCCATTGGTCCGAGCCGCCGCATTGCAAACGGCAGCCGTGGCGCCGGTAGAGCTCCAGGAAATCATAGGCCTGCAGCAGCATGTAATTGAATTCGAGGAAGGTCAGCGGCTGGTCGCGCTCAAGCCTGAGCTTCACGCTGTCCATGGTGAGCATGCGGTTGATGGAGAAGTGGCGCCCAATTTCTCGCAGGAACGGGATATAGCCAAGACCCTCCAACCATTCAGCGTTGTCCACCATGACTGCGTCGCTCGAGCCGCGGCCGAATTTCAAAAAACGCTCGAAGGTGCGCAGAATGCTCTTCTTGTTGGCGTCGATTTGCTCGTGCGTGAGGAGCGTGCGCGTCTCGTCCTTGCCCGACGGATCGCCCACCTGCGTCGTGCCGCCGCCCATGACGACGATCGGTTTGTGCCCGGCCTGCTGCAACCGGCGCAGTGTCATGATCTGCACCAGATTGCCGACATGCAGGCTCGGCCCCGTGCAATCGAAGCCGATATAGCCGGATACCGTCTCCTTCTGCATCAACGCGTCGAGGCCCGCCGCGTCGGTGCATTGATGCAGCTGCCCGCGGGCGGCAAGCAGGCGTAGGAAATCCGAGCGGAAGGTTGGCGCCATTAGCGGCCTGGGTCTGGGTTATCCATCCGGCGCTGAACATACGCCTCGACGGCGTCGACAACATCAGTCTCGTGATTGTCGAAGAAATGGTTGGCGCCCTCGACCTTCTGATAGGTGATCTTGATTCCCTTTTGCGCTGTGAGTCTGTCGACCAGTTTTTGTACGTCGGCCTCGGGCACGACCTGATCCTTGGTGCCGTGCAGGAACAGGCCTGATGCGGGGCAGGGTGCGAGGAAATTGAAGTCGTACATGTTGGCCGGCGGAGCGATGGAGATGAACCCGGTGATTTCCGGCCTACGCATCAGTAACTGCATGCCGATCCAGGCGCCGAAGGAAATTCCCGCCACCCAGCAATGCGATGGGTTGGGGTAGAGCGTGCTCATCCAGTCGAGCACGGCGGCCGCGTCCGACAATTCACCCGCGCCGTTGTCGAACGTGCCCTGGCTGCGCCCCACGCCGCGGAAATTGAAACGCACCGTCGTGCAGCCGAGTTTATGGAAGCGATGATACAGCTCGTAGACCATCGGGTTGTTCATCGAGCCGCCGAACTGCGGATGCGCGTGCAGCACCAGGGCCATGGGCGCGCCAGCGGCTTTCTGCCGCTGGTAGCGCGCTTCGATCCGCCCCGCCGGGCCCGGCAGGATGATGTCAGGCATCGCCGCCGCCCTCCGCCTGGCTGACTCGGGCGAGGTTGTTGCCCGTCCATTGAATCCAGTATGGATTGCCCGGCCTGGGGCCCTTGCTAAACAGTAGTGATTTCAAGTGATTACAGTCTTATGAGGTTGGAGGATATCGAATTCTTGACTAGTATAGTCAGGAATTCTATATCCCATTTGCCGCCGAAAACCTTGGAACGTCGGCGCTTCTTACACCATCGGCGGCTGTTGTTGGGAAGGAATCGAGCATGAAACTCAGCACAAGAGGCCGTTACGCCGTTATGGCCATGGCCGATTTGGCCGGCCACTCCGATGCCGCGCGGCCCGTGCCGTTGGCCGATATCTCGCTCAGGCAGGGGATCTCGCTGTCATATCTTGAGCAGCTTTTCGCCAAGCTCCGCCGCGGCGGGCTGGTGGCGAGCGCGCGTGGGCCCGGTGGCGGGTACAAGCTCGCGCGCACTGCACGCGACACGCGCATTGCCGACATCATCGTGGCGGTGGACGAACCCATTAGGGCAACGCGCTGCGAGAGCGGCAATTCCATGGGCTGCCTTGGCAAGAACGGGCGCTGTCTCACGCACGACCTTTGGGAAGAGTTGGGGCGCCAAATCGAAGTGTTTCTGGAATCCGTGACGCTGGCCGACGTGATCGAGCATCGCGTGCTGGGTCGTGCGCAGCCGTGTCAGCCGGCGGACGCGCACATCGCGGCATGAGATTTGGAATTTGAGATGAATTACCTCGACTACAACGCAACAGCACCACCGAGGCCCGCGGCCAAGGTCGCGATGCTGGACGCGTTTGAGGTTTGCGGCAACGCTTCGTCTATCCACGCGGCGGGACGGCGCGCGCGCGCGTTGGTCGAGGACGCGCGCGCGAAGGTGGCGGCGCTTGCCAGCGCCGATCCGAGTTCGGTGATTTTAACCAGCAGCGGCACGGAAGCCAACGCGACGGTGCTTAGAGGTGCGACCGGCATCACGCGCATTCTTGTTTCCGCCATCGAGCATGACAGCGTTCGCGCCAACGCGCGGGCTGTGGCCGTTTCCATGCCGTGCATTGAATTGCAGGAAATTCCAGTGACGGCCGAAGGCGTCATCAATGTGGATGCGTTGCGGCTATTGCTTGAAAGCGGCAAAGGCCGTGCGCTGGTCTGCGTCATCGCGGCCAACAACGAAACCGGCGTCATTCAGCCGATTGAAGCGATCGCAAAGCTTACGAAGCAACATAGCGCGCTGCTGCATGTAGACGCGGTGCAGGCCGCTGGCCGTATGCCGCTCACCCTCGATGCGGATTACATCACGCTCTCGGCGCACAAGCTTGGCGGGCCGCAGGGCGCGGGCGCGCTGATCGTGAGAGACAGTGCGCCGTTTTCGCCGCTGATTGCGGGCGGTGGGCAGGAATTCAATCGCCGCGCGGGAACCGAAAACGTTGCGGCAATCGCCGGCTTCGGCGCCGCCGCTGAAGCCGTGAAGGATTTGGCGTTAGAAAATGCGCGACTTGCCGCATTGCGCGATGGCTTTGAGGCGAAGCTGAAGGCGCTCGCGCCCGATACCATTATCTTTGGCGCGAATGCGAAGCGTCTTGCCAACACCTCGAACTTCGCAATTCCCAATCTGGCCGCTGAGACGGCGATCATCGCGCTCGATCTCGATGGCGTGGCGGTGAGTTCAGGTGCCGCGTGTTCATCGGGCAAAGTCGGGCGCAGTCACGTACTGGCGGCGATGGGAGTGAGCGACGAGCTGTCCCGTTGTGATCTGCGCGTAAGCTTCGGTTGGGCGTCAACAGAACAAGATGTTGATGCCGCCATCGCCTCGCTGAAGAAACTTCTGGAACGCAAGGGCGCTCGCGCTCTTGCGGCGGCATAGCCATGGCCATCGTTCCCGAAACCAAAGCGCGCGTCGCCGGCCTCGAGACCGGGAAATACAAATACGGCTTCGTCACCGACATCGAGATGGAGCGCGCGGCCAAAGGCCTCAACGAAGACGTGGTGCGGTTCATCTCGGCCAAGAAGGGTGAGCCCGAGTGGATGCTCGAATGGCGGCTCGGTGCGTACAAGCGCTGGATAGAAATGCGCGAGCCCACATGGGCGCGCGTGCACTACCCGCCGATCGATTATCAGAACGCCTATTACTATGCGGCGCCCAAATCGCAGGCGGAACGGCCAAAGAGTCTGGAAGACGTCGATCCCAAGCTGCTTGAGACGTACGCCAAGCTCGGCATCCCGCTGTCCGAACAGAAGATGCTGGCGGGCGTGGCCGTGGATGCTGTGTTCGATTCCGTTTCGGTCGCCACCACGTTCAAGGCGAAGTTGACGGAAGCTGGCGTGATCTTCTGCCCGATCTCGGAGGCGATCCGCGAACAGCCGGAGCTCGTGCGCAAATATCTGGGTTCGGTCGTGCCGGTGAGCGACAATTTCTTCGCCACGCTGAATTCGGCGGTGTTCTCCGACGGCACCTTTGTTTACGTGCCGAAAGGCGTGCGCTGCCCGATGGAGCTATCCACTTACTTCCGCATCAATGCGAGTGAGACTGGCCAGTTCGAGCGCACTCTGATCATTGCCGACGAAGGCGCTTACGTTTCCTATCTCGAAGGCTGCACCGCGCCCAAGCGCGATGAGAACCAGCTGCATGCCGCCGTGGTGGAGCTGGTCGCGCTTGAAGGCGCCGAGATCAAATATTCGACGGTGCAGAACTGGTATCCCGGCGACGAGGAAGGCAAGGGCGGCATCTACAATTTCGTTACCAAGCGCGGCGATGCCCGCGGGAACCGCTCAAAGATTTCGTGGACGCAGGTGGAAACGGGTTCCGCCATCACCTGGAAATATCCAAGCTGCATCCTGCGCGGCGACGACAGCACAGGCGAGTTCTACTCGATCGCCATCACCAACAATTTCCAGCAGGCAGATACCGGCACCAAGATGATCCATCTGGGCAAGAACACGCGCTCGCGCATCGTGTCGAAGGGCATTGCCGCTGGCCACGCGCAGAACACCTATCGTGGCCTCGTCAGCGTGCACCCAAAAGCGGCCAATGCCCGCAACCACACCCAGTGCGATTCACTTCTTATCGGCGCGAAGTGCGGCGCGCATACCGTGCCCTATATCGAGTGCCGCAATAAGACGGCCGCGGTGGAGCACGAGGCGACCACATCCAAGATTAGCGACGAGCAGCTGTTCTATTGCCTGCAGCGTGGCATCAATCAGGAAGAGGCTGTGGCGCTGATCGTCAACGGCTTCTGCCGCGATGTGCTGCAGCAACTGCCGATGGAGTTCGCTGTGGAAGCGCAGAAGCTGGTCGGAATCTCACTTGAAGGCAGCGTCGGATGAACATGCTCGAAATTCAAAATCTTCACGTAGCCGTTGGCGGCAAGGAAATCTTGAAAGGCATCAACCTTTCAGTGCCCGCGGGCGAGGTTCACGCCGTGATGGGACCGAACGGTTCGGGCAAATCCACGCTGTCTTATGCGCTGGCTGGCCGCGAGGGTTACGAGATCACAGAAGGGCGCATTCTCTATCAGGGCGCGGATCTGACCGCGCTTGCGCCGGAGGAGCGCGCCGACAAAGGCGTGTTCCTGGCCATGCAGTATCCGGTCGAGATCCCCGGCGTCACCACGCTCAATTTCCTCAAGACCGCACTCAATGCGCAGCGCCGCGCGCGTGGGGCGCCTGAACTCGACGCCATGAAGGTGATGAGACTGGTGCGTGAAAAAGCGGCCACGCTGAAAATCCCGGAAGACATGCTGAAGCGCGCACTCAATGTCGGATTCTCTGGCGGCGAGAAGAAACGCATGGAAATTCTTCAGATGGCGGTGTTCGAGCCCAAGCTCGCCATTCTCGACGAAACCGATTCCGGCCTTGATATCGATGCGCTGAAGCTCGTCGCTGACGGCGTCAATGCGCTGCGCGATCCTTCGCGCGCCATGCTGGTGATCACGCATTACCAGCGCCTGCTCACGCACATCGTGCCCGACCGCGTGCATGTGATGGTGGATGGCCGCATCGCCAAATCGGGCGGGCCGGAACTGGCCTTGGCGCTCGAGGAACAGGGCTATGAGCGCATAGTCGAGGCGGCGGCATGAGCCTGCGCGCGTCAAACCTCGCTGTTGTCTCGCGCGACGACGCGGCCGCGCCGTTCTGCAACGACTTCGTTGCCAACGAGGCCGATCTGCCCGGTGCGGGGTTGGATTGGCTCAGCGCGCGCCGCAAACAGGCGATGGATGCCTTCGCCAAAGCGGGCATGCCGCATCGCCGCGTCGAAGCATGGAAATACACCGACATCGCGGCGGCGCTGGACGGTGCGCTGGAACCGGCGACGCCGCTTCATTCACCGCTCATCCGCAAGGGCGCGCTCGCCGATCCGTTTGTGGATGTGCCGGGGCCGCGGCTTGCCTTCGTCAATGGATTTCTCGCGCCGCCGGCGCACATTCCAGCGGGTATCGAGATCGCCGATCTTGGCGCGCTGTCCTATCGCGCGCCCGACTGGGTTGCCGAGCATCTGGGGCGCGCAGCCACTGAAGCAAGCCCGCTTGGTGTGCTGTCGTTGGGATTAATGCGCGGCGGCGTTGCCATTCGCGTGAGCGACAAGATCGAAACGCCGCTGCATCTATCCTTCCTGACGCCGGATCGCGAGCAGGCGTTGGTCAGTCACACGCGAGTGCTGCTCATCCTCGAAGAAGGCGCATCGCTCACTCTTATTGAATCGCATCTGGGCGAAGGCGCGCAGCAAACGCTGGCCAATATCGGTGTGGAGATCGTGCTGGGCGAAGGCGCGCGGCTCGATCATGTGCGCCTGCATGCCGAAGGCAACGCGTCCCTTCATGTCACGACGTCCGACGTCAGCATCGCCGGCCGGGCGCAATATCGCGGATTGTTCGCAGCACTTGGCGGCAAGCTGAGCCGTCTCGATCTCGCTGTGCATCTGATGGGCGATGGCGCGGAAGCAAATTTGCGCGGGTTGACGGTGCTGGCGGGCGGGGCACATTCCGACATGACCACGCTGATGGACCACGCCGTGCCGCACACCAAGAGCCGCCAACTGTTCAAGAGCGTGCTGGGCGGCCGGGCGCGCGCGGTGATGCAGGGCCGCGTACTGGTGCGCGAAGGCGCCATGAAGTCAGACAGCCATCAGCTGTTCAAGGCGCTGCTTCTTGGCGAGCGCGCCGAAGCCGACGCCAAGCCGGAATTGGAAATTCTTGCCGACGATGTGGTCTGCGGCCATGGCGCCGCGGTCGGGCAGCTGGATACGGAGTCGCTGTTCTATTTGCGCGCGCGCGGCATTCCGGAAGCGGAGGCGCGCACGCTCCTCATGCGCGCGTTCCTGGAAGATGTGATCGAAGGTGCCGCTCGGTCAGATATACATGACGCATTGTGGTCGCGGCTCGATGCGGCGCTCCCTGCGATTTCGGGAGAAGGCGCATGAACGCCGAACCACAGCGCAAGGCACCCCTCGCATACGACGTCGCGGGCGCACGTGCGGACTTCCCGATCCTTGCCCGCCGCGTCTATGGCAAGAAGCTAGTCTACCTCGACAACGCCGCCTCGGCGCAGAAGACTCACGCCGTGATCGGCGCCATGGACGAGTTCATGCGCAACGAATACGGCAATGTGCATCGCGGCGTGCATTATCTTTCTGCTACGGCGACCGAGCGCTACGAAGGCGCGCGCAAGCGCGTGGCGCAATTTGTCAATGCCGCTGCCGACGAGATCGTTTTCACCAAGAGCGGCACGGAAGCGATCAATCTGGTTTCCTATTCCTTCCTCGCGCCCAGGATCAAAGCGGGTGACGAGATCGTGCTCTCGGTCATGGAGCATCATTCCAACATTGTGCCTTGGCATTTCCTGCGCGAGCGCAATGGCGCGGTGCTGAAATGGGTCGATGTGTCGGACGCAGGTGAGCTTGATCCAGCGGACGTGGCAAAGGCGATCACGTCGAAGACGAAACTCGTCGCCATCACGCACATGTCGAACGTGTTGGGCACCCAGACCGATCTGAAAGAGATCGTGCGGCTGGCACACAGCAAAAGCGTGCCGGTGTTGGCCGATGGCTGTCAGGCGGCTGTTCACAGCACGATTGACGTGCGCGATCTCGACGTCGATTTCTATGCCTTCACCGGCCACAAGCTTTACGGGCCGACTGGGATCGGCGTGCTTTACGGAAAGCGCGCGCATCTCAAAGCCATGCGCCCCTTTAATGGAGGCGGCGAAATGATCCGCGAAGTCAGCCGCAAGAAGATCACGTATGCCGATCCGCCCGCGCGTTTCGAAGCCGGTACGCCACCCATAGTCCAGGCCGTCGGTCTGGCCGCGGCGCTCGACTACGTGGACGGGTTGGGCCGCGACGCGATTGCCAGCCACGAGGCTGATCTCACGCACTATGCCATGCGACAACTGCGCGAGCTGAACTGGGTTCGTATCATCGGTGAAGCGAAAGGCAAGGGGCCGATTGTCTCGTTCGAGACGCAAGGCATTCACGCCCACGATCTTTCCACCGTGCTCGACCGCGAGGGCGTGGCGGTGCGCGGCGGCCATCATTGTGCGCAAGTGCTGATGGAACGCTTCGGCGTCATGTCGACCGCGCGTGCGTCTTTCGCGCTTTACAACACGCGGGACGAAGTGGACGCGCTGGTCGCGGCACTCCACGTCGCGCGAAAGGTGTTCTGCTGATGGACGCGGAGACACGCGAGCTTTATCAGGAGATCATCCTGGACCACAGCCGCCATCCGCGGCATTTCGGTGCGTTGAAAGGCGCGAACCGCAGTGCCGAAGGATTCAATCCGCTGTGCGGCGACCGCGTGAAAATTTACCTCGCGGTGGACGACAAAAACCGTATTGCCGATGTGACCTTCGAAGGCAAAGGCTGCGCTATTTCGGTGGCGTCGGCTTCGCTGATGACCGACATGCTGCAAGGCCGCACCACCCCGGAAGTAGAAAAACTCATGGGTGGTTTTCTGCATCTTGTGAAAGGCGAGGGCAACAAGGATCTGAGCGCGGATGACCGCGAGCAGCTGGCAGTGATGGCCGGCGTCTCGGGATTTCCCATGCGCATCAAATGCGCAACGCTCGCCTGGCATGCCATGAAAGCGGCACTTGACGGCAAGGAAACGGCACAGACCGAATGACCGACAACAGCAACGTCGCCGTGAAGCAGGAAGCCGCCCAGGCGGAATCCTCGGCCATCCCTCCCGATGAGCTGAAGGAGATTGGCGACAAGATTATCGCCGCGCTGAAGACGGTCTACGATCCGGAGATTCCGGTAGACATCTATGAACTCGGCCTTATCTATAAAGTGGATGTGGCCGACAACCGCGACGTGACGGTGGACATGACGCTGACGGCCCCGAGCTGCCCCGTCGCGGGCGAGATGCCCAACATGGTCAAGTCGGCGCTGGAAAACATTCCGAACCTAGGCGAGATCAAGGTCAACATGACGTTCGATCCGCCCTGGACGCCGGAACGCATGAGCGAAGAAGCGAAACTCGAATTGAACATGTACTGAGGTAAAATGCCGTTATGAGCACAGCATTACGAAACCGCGAACGGCCCAAGGTGATGCGTCTGACGGATGCCGCGGCCGCGCGCATCCACGAAATCATGACGCAATCGAATGGCCAGTACATCGGCGTGCGCGTGGGCGTGACCAATGGCGGCTGTGCGGGCCAGGCCTACACAATGGATTATGCCGAAGAGCAGAAGCCACTCGACGAAGTGGTCGAGGACAAGGGCGTGCGCATCTTTGTCGATCCAAAGGCGGTGATGTTCCTCGTCGGCACGGAGATGGATTACGTGCGCGAGAAGCTGGCCGCGCGCTTCATCTTCCACAATCCGAACCAGACCGAAGCCTGCGGCTGCGGTGAGTCCGTTACACTGAAACCGGCAAAGCATGAAGAAATGTAATCAGAATAGTCCGAGACATATCAGGAAGAATCTCAATAACTGGGTCCATAGGTAGATGACGGGGCTCGCAGTCTGGGCGACGGCAATTGCACTTTGTGTTGCCGCAGCAGTGCTTGAAGGCATATTCGCGGGCAAAGACCCACTGTCAAAATTGCGATCATTGCGCCAACCACGCTGGTCGCCACCCATCTGGCTTTGGATAGTTATCGGTCTGCTTTGGTACGCAGCCTGTTTGACGGGTCTTGTTCGCCTGCTGCCGCTTTACGATGCGCACCAGCTTCCCGTCATACTGCTCATCGCGATGATGCTCGCCAATGCAGTCGGAAATCTGTTGCTCTTCCGGATGCGGCACTTTGATTGGGCATTCTTGTTCATGTTGCTGTACGTGGTGCTTGCCGCTGGCTTTATCTGGTCGGCAAGCGATGTAGATCGCGTGACAACGCTCGTCTTTGTGGGTTACTTCGCATATTTGCCCTATGCAGCCGCTTGGATCTTCCGGCTGTGGCGCCTTAACAGATGAACTTCACCACAAACGTACGCGGTCCTTTGGCGCGATATACAATTTCTCGCCGGGCTGGACATCGAACGCCGCAAACCACGCATCGTCGTTGCGCACCACACCGTCCACGCGCGCTTCGGGCGGGCTGTGCGGGTTGGACAGCAACTGCGCACGCAAGCGGCCGTCGCGATCCTTCTGCCGCCAGCTTTGGCCATAGGCGATATAGAAGCGCTGATCGCCGGTGTAGCCGTCGAGCACGGGCGCGGGCTTGCCGCCCAGCGCGATGTGATACGCCTTGTAGGCGATCACGAGGCCCGCGAGATCGGCGATATTCTCGCCCAGCGTCAGCTTGCCGTTGATGTGAATGCCGGGCAGCGGCTCGTATTGGTCGTATTGCTTGGCGAGCGCCGTGGTCCGCGCATCGAAATTCTTGCGGTCCGTTTCCGTCCACCAGTTCTGGAACACGCCTTTGGCGTCGAACTTCGAGCCCTGGTCGTCGAAGCCGTGGCTGATCTCGTGCCCGATAGTGGCGCCGATCTCGCCGTAATTCACCGCATCGTCCGCGTTGGGATCGAAGAAGGGTGGCTGCAGAATGCCCGCCGGAAACACGATCTCGTTAAAGGTCGGGTTGTAATAGGCGTTGTTGGTGGGCGGCGTCATGCCCCATTCCATGCGGTCCACCGCACCGTCGATTCGTTTCACCTGCCGATTCCACTCGAACACGGTGGCGTTTTGGACATCGCGCACAAGATTGTCGCGGCTGATGGCAAGCGCGGAATAATCGCGCCACGTGTCGGGATAACCGATCTTCGGCATGAAGGTATGGATTTTGTCCAGCGCCTTGGTGCGCGTCGCCGGCGTCATCCAGGCAAGCGTCTTGATGTCTGCCTCATAGGCCTTGAGCAGATTGGTGACTAAAAGCTGCGCCTTCGCTTTTGCCTCGGGTGGGAAGTACTTGGCGACATAGAGCTTGCCCAGCGCCTCGCCGACATTGTTGTCGAGCAGATGAACGCCGCGCGTGGCGCGGTCGAGTTGCTTCTCATTGCCGCTCAATACCTTCCCGTAGAATGCGAAGTTCGCGTCGTCCACCTTCTTCGGTAGATAGGCCGCGAAGGAATGCAGGTATCGTGTGGTCAGGTAATCGCGCCAAACGGACAGCGGCGTCTTGGCAAAGATCGCTGCGAGTTTTGGGAACGCAGATTTCTCACTGACAACGACAATACGCTCGCCCTTGGGCGTGGTGGATGTGATCGCTGCCTTAGCGAAATATGCGTCCCAGGGAAATTCCGGAGCGAAAGCCTTCAACTCCGAAATTTTCATCGGGTTGTAGACCTTGTCCTGGTCACGGCGCTCTTCGGCGGGCCAATGCGCCTGCGCAATATCGTTTTCAAGCGCAAACACCGCGGCGGCGTGCTTGTCTGCATCTTTCACGCCCGCAAATTCGAGCATGGTGGCCAGGAATTTCTTGTACTCGTCGCGGGTGGTGACGATTTCCTTGTCATTGCGCAGATAGTAATCGCGGTCGGGCAGCCCGAGACCAGAATGATAAAGGTGCACAGAATATTCGTCGGGATGCTTCTCGTCGATGCCGATATACATATTGAACGGGCCATCCATCTGCAGCGCGGGATCACCCATGATCGTGGCGACATCATCCAACGATTTCACGGCGACGATCGCCGCGAGATCGGCTTTAGCCGGCTTCATGCCGTTCCGTTCGATCTGCTTCTGATCGGTGAAGGCGCCATAGAAGTCCCGCAGCTTGCGTTCTTCAACGCTCAGATCCTTGTCGGGGCGCGCAGCAAGCTCGGCAACAATGGTCTTCAGGCGGTCTTCGTTCTGTTTGTTCAATTCGTAATTTACGCCGGCGTAGGAACGATCGGCGGGGATCGTGGCGCCCTTCAGCCAAGTTCCGTTCGTGTAATTGAAAAACGCGTCGCCGGGTTTTACAGACTTGTCCATGTAAGACAGATCGACACCCCATGGCAGCGTGGCGGGTTTCTCTGCTGGTGTGGCGTAAGCAGTAGCAAGTACTGCGAAAAACATGCTGGCAAAAGCAGTGGCGAAAGCAGAGCGGTACATGGATCCCTCATTATCCGAAAAACGCCTGGGCGATTTCCTAGGCATGGGCATGGTAAAGGTCAACATGCCACCGCAGCGCATAAACCCGACATGGCGGCTAGCCGCGACTATCAAAACTATTTGATCGACCTGTTCGCGTCGTTCGGAAGGATTGTTATCAAGCGTATGTTCGGCGCCATCGGCTTGTACGCGGGCGACGTGATGTTCGGTCTGGTGGCGGATGAAATTATTTATCTTAAGATCACTGAACGCGACCGCAAATTATATGAAGACGAAGGCTCTAAGCCGTTCGGTTATCGCGTGAAATCGAGAGACGATAGGACGGTCATTCCCTCTTATTTCTCTTTGCCGGAACGGCTTTACGACGAGCCCGAGGAATTGGCGCTATGGGCGCGGCGCGCCTATGAGGCCGCGGCCGCATCGCCGCGCAACGAGGAAAAGCGGCGCGGGCGCATGAAGGAAAGAAGCAAGAAAAGAAGCGCGCGCCAGCCCACGAGGCGGCGAACGCGATCATGAGCCATCCCATCGACATCTACCGGCCAGAATTCGAAGAGCGCATTTTTGCGGTGAAGCCGAAATCCGTACTCGATGTGGGCTTTGGCGATGGCGCGTTTCTTCGTCGCGCGCACGAAAGAGGAATTCAGGCCACGGGAGTGGATCACAGCGATGAACGCATACAAGCCGCGCGCGAGGGAGGGCTTTCCGTTCAATGCGCCGTTGCTGATGCCCTACCTTTTGCGGATCGAAGTTTCGATTGTGTCGCTGCGCAACTCGTCGTCCATCATTTTCCGGACTTACGGAAGAGCTTGTTGGAAATGCTTCGCGTGGCGCGCTTTGGCGTCTTCATCCTCGATCCATGGTTCGACGAAACGATCCCTTCACAGGCCTCGGCCGCGGCATTGGAGCGCTGGATGAAGGCTATCGATCGCGCGCAAGGCGGCGTCAATAACGGCCCGCTAACGGCGGAAGATTTTCAGCGCGCGCTCCCTGGAGCCACGATCGATGTTGCGTATCGTCTGACGCTTGTGCCCGATGCAGTGGATGAGCGAGCGGAGAAGTGCACGGCCTATCTCGATAAAATCGATAAACCAGAAACGTTTCGCAAGGAACTTGATCGGCTGATTGCAGATGCGCGGCGCACTGGGCTGACTTCAGAAGGCGCGATCTTCGTTACCTTGGCACGCTAGCCGTGCCTAGCGCAGGGCGCCCCGGAAGCGTTGCTTGAATCGCCGCCAGGGGCTATTGCGCTTGCGCTCGCGTTCTTCCGCCGTGTTGTCATGCGGAAACGCCGCGCTGGGAATGGGGCGGTCGAGAAAAGTGCAAAGCCTGCTCCAGCCTTCGCCCTTTGCGAGATCGATTTCCAGCAGATCGTTCGGCCGTTTGGCGAAATATGCGCGCACTGCTGCGTTGTGCGCGCTGTAGATCTGAAGACAACGCGCTTCGTTGCCACTCACGTGCGACACGCCATAGATCCATTGCAGCGCGTCACTGTCGCGTTTGCCAAAATGGCGTTGAATGCTTTCCAGCCATTCCCGTGGCTCGCGCGTGGTAAGGATGAATTTCGAATGCGGGAACTCCGCGTCAAGCTCGCGATAAAGAAGCGGGAAGGGATTGTCACAAACGGCGTCGACTTCGCGTACATAAGCCAGAGCGAGCGGAAGGACCTTCTCCATCGTGACTGGCGGTTCGATGGTGACGCCCTTCGGCCCGTTGATAACGATGCCGTGGACGACCCTGCAGCCAAGCAATCTCAGCGCCTGTGCAAGCGACGATGTTCCCGTCTTGTGAAAGCCAATGCCAAAGATTTTCTGGCTTACCGGCATGGTGCGAAAATCGCGCGCGCCCGCTTAGGCGTCAACGTCGGATTTCTTGCTCGCGGGCTTCGGCAGCGTGACGGGCCGCAGCAGAAATGCCGGAAGCTCCTGCGCGTCCGGTTTCTTAGGCGCCTGCCCATGCCCATGCGACGGCTTATGATGTTCCTGCCGGTGTTCTTGCTTCTGTTCCGGCTTTTGTTCCGGCTTGTGCTCCTGGTGCTGCGCGGTGTGAACATGCGGCTTTTTTGCCGCCTCATGGCGCGGTTGCGCATGGTGCTTCTGAGGCGCGTGCTCATGAGTATGCCCAGGTCCACGTCCGCCGCGGCGATTTCTGCCGTGGTCGCGGCCATGGCGGCCATGTGGGCGGTTGGCGCCTTCCGGTTCCGGCGGCAGCTCGATGGTCTGTCGCGGAATAGACGTACCGAGAAGTTTTTCGATGGCTACGACATTTTCCTCGTCGTGGCGGTCCACCAGCATGATGGCGTGGCCTTCGCGGCCCGCGCGTCCGGTGCGGCCGATGCGGTGCACATAATCGTCGGGCTGAAATGGCACGTCGAAATTGAAGATGTGGCTCACATTCGGGATATCGAGCCCGCGCGCGGCCACGTCGGACGCCACCAGCAACTGAATCTCACCATTGCGGAAGGCGTCCAGCGTTTTCGTGCGCACGGATTGATCGAGGTCGCCATGCAGCGCGGCCGCCGAGAAGCCGTGCTTCTTCAGCGATTTCGCCACCACGTCCACGTCGCGCTTGCGATTGCAGAAGACGATGGCGTTCTTGACGTTCTGTTCGCGCACCAGTTTGCGTAGTGCCTCGCGCTTGGACCAATCGCCGCCGGGAATGGCGATGGCCAGCTGCACGATAGTGGTGGCGGCGGTCGCGGGGCGCGAAACTTCCACGCGCACGGGATTGTGCAGAAACTGGTTGGTCAGGCGCTGGATCTCCGGCGGCATGGTGGCGGAATAGAACAGCGTCTGCCGCGTGAAGGGGATCATCTTGCAGATGCGCTCGACGTCGGGGATGAAACCCATGTCGAGCATGCGGTCGGCTTCGTCGATCACCAGAATCTGCACCTGGTTCAGCATCAGCTTGCCGCGCTCGAAATGATCGAGCAGGCGGCCGGGTGTGGCGATCAGCACATCCACGCCGCGGTCGAGCTTCTTGTCCTGGTCGTCATACGATACGCCGCCGATCAGAAGCGCCATCGTAAGCTTGTGATATTTACCGTAGCGCTCGAAACTTTCGGCCACTTGCGCCGCCAGTTCGCGCGTCGGCTCCAGGATCAGCGTGCGCGGCATGCGCGCCTTGGCGCGGCCTTGGCTCAGCAACTCGATCATGGGCAGCGTGAACGATGCCGTCTTGCCGGTGCCGGTCTGGGCGATGCCGATGATATCGCGCCGCTTGAGCACGGGGGGGATGCCCTGCGCCTGGATGGGCGTGGGCTTGGTGTAGCCGGAATCGGCAACCGCTTTCAGGACCAGAGGGCCCAGGCCCAGATCCTCGAAACGCGCCTCGCTTACACTCGTAACTTCAGCTGAAGATTGGGCTTCAATGCCGGCTTCCGCGCCGGCGCTCGTCGAATGGGTCATGCGCTCCTAACAGGGGCGCATCTTCGCGCCCAATGGCCTGCCCGAATTGGCGGCCGAACCGTCTTGCACTGCAACATAGGGATGAATCGTTGAAAGTCAACGAACGCCCGAAAGCGCAGTTAAATGTCCAAATTCTTGGCCAGCGCGACATCGGGCTGGAGCCGCGCTGGCTTTTTCTGATCAGCGGGCAGGAGCGCCGCGACCGCCAGCGCCGCGAGCGAGAGGCCGACGAGCACGGCGAACACATTGAAGAAGCCGATGCCCGGATCATAGAACCTCGCCACCAGCCACACGCCCGCGGGCGTGCCGATGGTGGCGAGACCGTAGCGAATGCCGAAGACGAGACCGCGCTTGGCCGCCGGCGCGTAACGTGCAAGCAGCAGCGTCTCCACCGGCGCAATCCATTCGAACAGGAAGACGACCGCCGTGGCCGCGATGGCAAGGGCCCAACCCGTGCTCCACAGCAGCATCGGCAGAACGACCACGAGCAATCCGAAACCGCCGAGATAAGCGAGCTTGGCGTGGCCGCGATCGGCGAAATGCCCGCCGACGAATTGCGCGCCGGAGCCCAACAGCTCGATCACGCCAACCACGAGGCCGATGGCGAAGAAGCCATAGGCGCCGGCCGTGGTGCTGATCTGAATCAGCTTGGGCAACGCCGTGCCGAAGGCGGAGTAGAGCGCGAGCGTGATCGTCATGGTGACGCCGAGCACTGCGAAGGCGCGCATCTTGTCCTTGCGCGTGGTCGCCGCGTGCTCGACCGCGTCGTCCTTGCGATCGGTGATGCGGCCCATGAGATGAAAGACAAGCAGCGCGAAGCCAAGCACAATGGTAAGCGCGCCGGGCACGATGAAGCCCACGCGCCAGCCCGCGAGTGTAGCGAGGGCGCCGGCAACAACGGGGCTGAGCGCCACGCCGAAACTACCGGCGATACCGGTGGAGGCCACCGCGCGGCCGCGCACGAGAGCGTGCCGTACCACCCAAGGGAATCCGACCGGGTGATAGATCGAGCCCGAAAGGCCTAGGAGTGCAAGGGCGATTTCAAGTTGTAATGGCGTTTGCGCGAAGCCCGCCAGCACGCTTGAGACGCCGAGACCGAGAAAACACAGAATGAGCATGCGCGTCTGGCCGAAGCGATCGCCAAGCCAGCCGGAAAGCGGCGCGCCAAGGCCCAACAGCATCGCGCCCGGCGCCCACAGCGCGATGAGATCGCTGTAGGGCAGCTTCCATTCCTGCGCGACGACGAGAACCAGCGTCAGGTACAGCGCGATCAGCACATGGTTCATGCCATGCGCGGCACTGGCGAAGAACAGAACGGGGAAGGGGGCAGACCGGCGCATTGTCAGAAATCCAACTGTGGTGAATCCGTATAAACCAAGTATGCGCGCGTTTCGATAACATCAATTAGCACGCCAATAACGCTTTGCGACGAGAATTTACGGGCGGCAGGCGCGAGGCACCGCCATGCAAAGCATTTTCAAGATTGTAGGTGCCGCAGTCATCGTTGGCGCCGTCGTTGGCTCGGTCTGGGCAGCCAGCGATGCCTATCAGCGCCCTGGCGTCGGCTACACAGCCTCGAGTTCCGAACGCTCATCCGACTACTATGTGAATGTCAGCGGCAATCTCGTGCACCGGCCTATGTTCAGCGCCACGCAGCCGCCAGGCGCCACAGCACAATGCGCCGATGGATCGTGGAGCTTCAGCCAGCATCGCCGCGGTACCTGCAACTATCATGGCGGCGTTCGCCACTGGCTGAATTAAATCCATCGCCAGCATTGACTTGAATTCACATTGTACGTATTATTGTACAATGTCCATTGTCACTTACAGCTATGCTCGCCAGAACCTCGCCAAGCTGATGGATGAGGTCGAACGCGATAGCGCGCCCGTGGTTATCTCACGGCAACGCAAGCGCGGGGCGGCAATTCTGGTGTCGGAGAGCGAGTGGAATTCAATTCAGGAAACCCTCTATCTGCTGAGTAGCCCGGAAAATGCGCGGCAGCTGCGCAAGGGCATGGCCGAACTTAATGCCGGGAAATGGATTGAGTACGATCCGACGAAATCCACGTCAGCGCAGAAAACAGCGATGCCCAAGCACACTGCATCAAGAAAGCGGCTCAAGCGCAACACGCGCAAATGAGAGTCGTTTGGATTGTCGATGCATTTGACGAATATCAAGCGCTCCGTCAATCCAGCCCCACCCTGGCGGACAAGATCGACAGGCTGATAGAGGGTATCAAGCGGCAACCGTTTACCGGGCTCGGCAAGCCGGAACCTCTGCGCGGCGAACTCACGGGCTACTGGTCGCGGCGCATCGCCAAAGGTCACCGCCTCGTCTATCGCATCGCTGGAAAGCGTGGAACCGATCAACGTCTCGAAATCTTGCAGTGCCGGTTCCATTATCGAAAGTGACCAAAGTCATGCGCGGCACTGGCGAAAAACAAAACGGGGAAGAGCGCTGAACGGCGCATTGGAATGGCCACCGCCGCGATTTTTTATTTTCTGTTATGACTGCGAAACGAGTACGTATGAGACCTTACGCAATGCATTGATCAACGCATCAAAACAAGCTCCCGGGTCACATATTCACGGACTCTGCGTGCTTTCAGAGGACTGGTTTTTCTATCGCGAACCATTCGATGGTGAGACACATGACTATAGAGGAATGCAAAGAGGGGCGTGGCCGCATTGTCTTTTGAACATTTATCCAATTCTGCTTTTTCCACCTCCAGAGCTCATGATTGATCCTTTTGCGTATTTGGAACCTAGTGTTTAGGCGAGAGGCTTATACATCCACGTCCTTCGCGAACTGCGCGTTTTCCTGGATGAACTGAAAGCGCAGTTCCGGCTTCTTGCCCATCAGGCGTTCGACGAGGTTGTCGGTCTTCTTGTCGCCGTCGGAAGTTTCGACGCGAATGAGCGTGCGGTTGCCGGGCCGCATGGTGGTTTCCTTCAATTGCGCCGGCATCATTTCGCCGAGGCCCTTGAAGCGCGAAACCTCGACCTTGGCGTTGCCGCGAAATTCACTCTTGATCAGCTGATCCTTGTGCTTGTCGTCGCGCGCGTACATCGACTTGGCGCCCGCGCTCAGCCGGTAAAGCGGCGGCATGGCGAGAAACAGATGCTTGTGTGAAATCAGCTTGGGCATTTCGCGGTAGAAGAAGGTCAGCAGCAGCGAGGCGATATGCGCGCCGTCCACGTCGGCGTCGGTCATGACGATGACGCGCTCATAGCGCAGCGCCGCTTCGTTGTATTTCGCGCCCGCGCCGCAGCCCAACGCCTGCACCAGATCGGCCAGTTCCTGATTTTGCTGCAACTTGCCGGCCGCGGCACTTGCAACGTTCAGAATTTTTCCACGTAACGGAAGCACGGCTTGTGTCGAGCGATCTCGCGCCTGCTTGGCCGAGCCGCCCGCTGAATCGCCTTCCACCAAAAAAATTTCGGTGCCGCCCGGCGCGTCGCGTGTGCAGTCTGCCAACTTGCCTGGCAGTCTCAATTTGCGCGTGGCGCTCTTGCGGGTGATTTCTTTTTCCTGTTTGCGCTTGAGGCGGTCTTCAGCGAGATCGATGCACCAGCCCAAGAGCGCGTCGGCTTCGGCCGGGCTTTCCGCCAGCCAATGATCGAAATGGTCGCGTATGGCGTTTTCCACCAGACGCTGCGCGTCGGGGCTCGATAGCTTCTCTTTCGTCTGGCCCTGGAATTCCGGCTCGCGGATGAAAATCGAAAGCACCGCGCAGGCGCCTTCCATCACGTCGTCGGGCATGATCAACGCGGTCTTGCGGTTGCCTGCGCGTTCGCCATGCGCGCGCAGGCCCTTGGTCAACGCGTTGCGCAAGCCCTGCTCGTGCGTGCCGCCATGCGTGGTCGGAATGGTGTTGCAATAGGAATTGATGAAGTTCTCGGCCTCGGGCGCCCAGGCCACCGCCCATTCGACCGTGGCGTTGTCGTTGCGCCGCGCGAAGGGCCGCTGGGTGATCGTCTTGGCGCCGTTCAGCGTCGTCGTCAGGTATTCGAGCAGCCCGCCGGGGAATTTCAGCGTCTCTTCAACGGGGGTATTGTCTTTGATGAGTGACTTTTCGCAGCGCCAGCGGATTTCCACGCCGCGGAACAGATAGGCCTTCGAGCGCGCCATGCGATACAGCCGCGCCGGCGAAAAATGCGTGCCTGTTCCAAAAATCTTTTCATCGGGCTTGAAGCTCACGATGGTGCCGCGCCGGTTCACCGCGCCGCCGTTTTTCAACTTGGTGACGGCCTTGCCACGCTCGAAGCGCATGGTGTGCGAGCGCTTGTCGCGCGCCACATCCACTTCCATCCATTCCGACAGCGCGTTGACGACGGAGGCGCCCACGCCATGCAGGCCGCCGGACGTATCGTAGACCTTGCCGCCAAACTTTCCGCCCGCATGTAGCGTGGTCATGATGACTTCCAACGCCGATCTGTTCTTGAACTTGGGGTGCGCGTCGGTGGGAATGCCGCGGCCATTGTCCTCGACCGTCAGCATGTCATTCTTACCCAATTCGATTTCTATGCGGGTGGCATGTCCCGCCACCGCCTCGTCCATGGCGTTGTCCATGATCTCTGCGGCCAGGTGGTGCAGCGCGGTCTCATCGGTGCCGCCGATATACATGCCGGGCCGGCGCCGCACCGGCTCCAGCCCCTCCAGTACCTCGATGTCCTTCGCGGTGTATTGCTTGGAGCGGCCGCGGCTTTCTTCGCCCGCGTCCTCAAACAGATCGCGAATCTTCGCCATAGCTCCTGTTTAGAGGTGTTCTGCGCGATTTGTTAAGGCTTTCAACTCCCACCAATTGCGTAGCCCGCGCGGGAAAAAACCGCAGATTTGTGCCGCTTTGGCCGTTCATCTCAGTAAATTTTAACTTTGCCCACCTAAGGTTTGCCACGCGAAACGTGGCCGACCGGGCAGCCGCGTTCCTCGCGAGGGGATTGTCGTGGCTCTTTTTTCCTCCACGTTCGAGCGGTGGTTGCGGCATCACGTCGATACCGATCCACGGCTCCTGAAGGTGCAGGTCGCGCGCGCGGCGGAAGCGGTGCGCAGCGCCATGTACGACGCACCGGTGTGGGCGGCGGCGATAGCTATTGTCTGCACGCCGATTACCGGCATGTTCGGCTCGGCGCCGATCGCGAACGGCAGCGCGTTTGTTGCGATTATAACCTTGTCGTCGATCGCACGCTTTCTCGTGATCGAGCGCTTCGCCAAATGGTCCGCCAAGCCGGACTCGCTTGAAGCGACCTTCCGCTGGTCGCGCTATTTTCTCATCATGCAGGCCGCTGTCAGCATCGCCTGGGGCACGTTGCCGTGGCTGATGTGGGACGACGGCAATGTCGTCAATCACGTTTTCCTTGCGCTTGCGGCTCTGGCCGTCTGCGGTCGCTTCCTGGTCACACGCGCGGGTCAGTACGATCTGCTGCTGATTGCCCTGCTGCCGCTGCTTATCCTTGTCTCGGGGCGTCTCCTGGTCGACATGACGTGGCACAGCACGACGCTTGCCATCATGATGTGCATGTTCGTGCTGCGTCTGGCCGTGGAAAGCCACAAGGTGAGCGACCGCACAGCTAGCGACGCGCATCTGCGCTTCGTCAACGAAGACATGGCGCGCGATCTGGAAGAGGCGCGCGACGAAGCACTAAAGAAACGTTTCGAGGCGGAAACCGCCAACGCGTCGAAGACCGCCTTCCTCGCCAATATGAGCCACGAACTCCGCACGCCGCTTAACGCCATTCTGGGTTTCTCGGAAATTATCGCGCGCGAGTGCCTGGGCCCGGTCGGCGTCGTCCGCTACAAGGAATACGCCGACGATATTCATACTTCAGGCGCGCATTTGCTCAGCTTGATCAATGACCTGCTTGATGTCGCAAAGATCGAAGCGGGGCGCATGGAGATCGAGCCGCAGATGATGGAGGCCGAGCGCACGCTGGAAGATGCGCTCAAGTTGGTCTCGATCAAGGCCCGCGAACGCAACCAGGCGCTGACCATCGAGATCGACCGCGACGCGGGCGTGCTGTTCGCCGACGAGCGCGCGTTCAAGCAGATCGCCATCAATCTTGTGTCGAACTCGGTCAAATTCACCCCGGAAGGCGGGCGCATCGTCGTGCGCGGCAGCCGCCTCGCCAATGGCGACTTCGAGCTGATGGTTGAAGATACGGGCGCCGGCATCCCCAAGGACAAGATCGACAGGATCTTCATGCCGTTCTCGCAGATCGACAACCGCTACGACCGGCAGACGGGCGGCACGGGCCTGGGCCTCGCGCTCGTG
>Ga0075301_1000016_pt1 | contig 62390 bp, 81 predicted proteins | sample Browns_TuleA_D1_FD_120053 | JGI IMG/M metagenome (GOLD analysis project Ga0075301, IMG submission 120053) | Natural and restored wetland microbial communities from the San Francisco Bay, California, USA, that impact long-term carbon... | ecosystem: Environmental > Terrestrial > Soil > Wetlands ... | reverse complement strand
GAACCGGATTGCGTAGTCCGAAGCTGACGGATTGACACCTCAACACACCAAGACGCTGCGGACGCGCTGGTTCGGGTGGGAGCGAGCGGAGTCATGGCAACGTCGAAGAGGCTGAGACGACTCGCCCGAGCAGAGCAGGCTCGGACGGGCGAGCTCTACACGACCACCTTGACCCGCCTGCGTCGGCAGCAGGGGGCTGACATGCAGAACGAGAGCCGGATCATCGAGGACCTGAAGCGTCAGGTGCACATCCTCAAGCGGACGGTCGACAACCAGGACGAGCTCATCAGCGCACTCAGGGGGCAGATTCCCCTCCGGCCGCTCGATCACCTCGAACGGGTACATCACGAGGTCCTGGACGAAGTCGAGCGGATCCGGGAGATGCCCCCGGCTCAGACCGCCATCTACTCCTCGGTCTTCTTCCTGCCGGAGGACGTGCTCTCACACAGTACGGTAAGGCTGTTCACGCACAGCTTGGGGCAGGCCGATAGCCGTGGTCGCCTCATCACCAGGAGCGAGTCCAACCTGAAGGAGGGCGGGTACCTGCCTGGGCGCTGTGCTGCCTGCATCAAGAGCGTCGTGGTCGAGCTCCTCGACGGCTCCGACGAGGACGCGAGGCAGGTTCGTGAGACCGGAGTCATCGCGTTCGACGCGATTCAGACGGACCTCGATGTCAGCCCGCTCGGGGTCTTCTCCTGGGACAGCTCGGGAAGGAAGGGCATCTTTCGGCTGGCTGATCGGGACGCTTCACCCGAGCCGACGAAATCGCCTGACCTGGTAGTCCTGAGTCAGAGCGGGCTTCTCTGGCCTGGAACCTTCCCGATCAGCATGGTCCTCATGTTCGGTCGGACCGACCGGCTCATCGAGAAGGAGCTCAAGGTTCGGGTCTCGCTCCTGTTCGACTTCGTCCAGGCCATCGAGGTGGGATAGTTGCCCCTTGAAGGGGGAAACATGTCCGTCATCGTTCTCGATGTCGAAGCCACATCCCACCACAAGGAGCCCCGAGCCTCGGTCATCGACCTCGGGGCGGTGGCGTTGACGACCAAGGGTCGAGAGCTTGGGAGTTTCTCGACCCTGATTCGGCCCTTGGCTCCTCTCGGTGAGTGGTCGAAGTACGCAATGGAGGTGAATCGGATCCCGGCGTCCGACCTGACGCATGCTCCGGCTCACGGGGAGGTCTTCGAGCGCTTCCTCGACTGGATGGGGCTCTACAAGCCGATCGAAGCCGTGCTGGCCTACAACGTCTCCTACGACCAGCGCATTGTCGTCAAGACCTGGCCCCTTGCGGAGCATCTGCCTTGGGGGCCCTGCGTGATGAGGAGGGCGAGCGAGATCATCCAGGGCAATCGAGTCGGGGTGAAGCTCCACGAAGCCGCGCGGTCCTTTGGTGTTTCTCTTCCCCCGGGTACTCATCATCGAGCGGTCTACGATGCCCGGGTAGCTTCCTTGATCTGGTCAGCGATGGTCGATCGAGGGGTCTGGGCAGCGTAGCACTCGAACTTCGGGCATCGCCGCGAAGCTGACGCTACACTCCCGGAGAGGACAAAACCATGGCGAACCACGAGAGCTACGGCCAGTCGGGCTTCGTTCCGGGCTACATGTCGAACCCGGGTCAGCAGCCGACGCCTGGTCAGCAGCCGACGCCGGAGCAGTACCGGTCCGCCGTGGTGGCGATGCCATCGTCGGCACAGCTCGGTGGGCCGGAGATCCTCCCCTGGGTCCGGTTCCCGTTCTACCCGACGGCTCCCTGGTACTCGACGAACCCGAACGTCGGCTACCAGGTTCGCTTCTACTCGTGCGGTCTGTCCTCGACGGACGCCGACTTCGTCGTGGGTGCCGAGACCAATCGGCCAGTCGCGTTCGACATTCCGGTCCGGGTGATCGCGATCAACGGCGCCGCCTTCGCCACCGAGCCCGATCTGGCAGCGCTGCTGATCACCGAGCAGAACATGAACCTGCTCTACAAGGTCCGGGTCGAGTACAGCAGCAACGACAAGCTCCACACCGCAGCCCGCTTCGCCTCCACGGTCGTCGGCACCATGCGCAACCCGGGCGAGCTCGGTGGTCACGGGTACAACGTCGACCAGGGTGCCACGCTGCTCGTCGGCATCACCCCCCTCGTGCCAGAGATCGACATCGACATCGTCTTCGTCTGCCTGGAGATTCGCGGGCCCCGCAACTTCACCATGCAGCGGGGCTGAGGATCGAGTGAAGAACTACCCGGCCGAGTTCGGGCACAGTCCGGAGTACGACAACCCGGGTGTCACGCTGCCGTTGCCGTCTCCGCAGGAGATGCCGCGGCCGATCTGGTTCACTCCCAAGATCGCCATCCGATGGGGCGATCCGGAGTTCAACCAGTTCCCGCCTCTGCCTCCTGGGGTCACCTGGCACTACCGGTGGTCGACGCCCGCCTTCGACCTGCGCCCGGACCTTCGATCGGCACAGGCTGCCCCAAAGGACGGCCAGCCCGTTTGGAGTGTCGGTGGACGGCTGTACGTCCAGTTGGCCGGAAACCCGGCTGCCACCGTGCCCCCCACTCCTGGCGAGCAGCCGTTCCTGACCACTGCCGGGATGACCGTGACGGCCATGGACTGGGTCCACACGACGACGAACTACAGCTCGGACCGGCGACCGGGTGAAGGCATCACCGGCGGTGCGGGGCTGCTCAACCTGAGTCCGCGCGACGTCACGGCCGACTTCATCGCCGTCCCGGCTGCCGGAGTGCAGCTTCCCACCTCGATCCTTGCCGGGTTCGCTCCCCCCGGCACGAGTCTGGGGGAGGGTGAGGGCAACCCTGTCAGGTACTGGCGGTTGCAGCTCGACTTCTTCTTCTTCATCGAAACGGGGCTGCCCGAGCCAGATCCGCTCCCGGCACCGGACGGGCACAACCCCTCCGTTCTCTGGGCCTCGGTGTACTGATGCCGTCGGTCGTCATCGAGCCCGCGAACGGAAGCAGCATCAGCGCCTCAGCGCAGGTGTTGCACAGCAAGAACACCATCATCGGTGCCGGTGCAGCCGACGGCTGGACCACGTTCGCCCCGCTCAGCACGACCGGAGCTGGGGCCCTGCGTGACGAAGTCATGGCTGTTCTGGCTGACAACCTCCAGGGCATCTACGTCAACGCGTACCAGTACCCGGAGTACGATCGTGGCGACGTCGTCTTCCCTGCGCGCATCTCGCTCGAATGGCGCATCGTCTTCTCGAACCCGCCCGACGTCAAGCCGCCCCTGACCGGCTTCGTGGCGGCGGGAGGGCTCCCGCTCTACAACTGGATTCCTGCCACCCCCCCGATGCTGCTCATCCCGGGTGTGCCTGTCCCGTTCCACGTCTGCTGCGCCGGGTTCAGTCTCGTGTCCATCGAGGTCAGGGACACCGACCCCGACACCGACCCAGCACAGCAGGACCGGGTCGTCTTCTCGATCTCTGCGAGTCAGTGATGCGGCCGGGCGACCGAGTCTCCCTCGGCAACCGCCTCGGGACGGTCGTGGGGTTCGTGCCGGCCGGCATGGTCGACGTGCAGTTCGACGACGCGTCGTGGGTCGAGCGCAAGCCTGCAGCGTCCCTCGTGGCTGCCCGAGCACGACGAAACCCGAGTCGGGCCCGGCGGAATCCGAGCTCCAAGGACCCGAGCCCGACGCTGGTGCCTGTCGGAGAGAGCATCACGGCCTCGGCCCACGCCATGTACCTGGCGCACCTCACCGAGCTGCGCCGGATGCTGCCGGAGGCCGAGGCAGAGTTGGCTCGGGTGCCGAACGAGAGGGCAAGGAACGCAGCCCAGGGCAGCGACCCGGAGAGGTACCTCTGGCACAAGTCGCCCGTGGACAAGGTCGACTGGATCCGGAAGCAGATCGACAGGACGGAGCGCAAGCTGCAGCTTCGTGTGGTTCCCGACCCACCCCCGGGCGCCTCGTCTGCACCTCCTCCCGATCTGCCTTCCCTGTCTCCCGAGACGGTGAAGGCGCGGCAGCGCGAGCAGCGTACTGCGTACTCTCGAAGTGCGGGTCGAGCACTCAAGAAGCAGGTGGAAGCCGACCTTGCGGCGGAGCTACCGAAGGCTGGTGCTGTACTCCTCACCGAGCCCGATCCGCCACGGCTCTCGAACGATCGTACGTCGTACTGCGGCAACCCGATCGATGGGGTTGCGTACTACATCGTGCTCCAGGAAGAGCGTCGAGCTCTCTCGCGCTACGTGACGAAGGAGGAGGTCTACCGGGCAGCGCAGGAAGCCGGTCTCGACCCGAAGCTGCTTGCCCGAGTCGTCACGGTGAAGCCTCGCCCGGAGTATCAGCCGATCTACGAGTTCCTCCGGTCGTTCCAGGTAGGACTGGAGAAGCGTGGCACGACGGTGGAGGTCGAGCGGGCAGCAGGCCGACAGTTCGTCCGCCCGCGGCCGGGCATGGGCATGTCCACCGAGCTGGCGGTGCGGGAGAAGAAGGCAGGTCCGGTCGGCATGGAAGCCGACCCGAACATCCACTTCTCGCTCATGGACGAAACCGGAGGGCTGAACTACCTCAAGGTCTACTCGTCCGGGGCAGCGGCACTGACGAACCTGGAGCGCTTCCAGGACTACATGCGTCGGCAGTTCGTTGCTCCCGAGACGATGCCGCTTCGCGATGCGATCGTGGCTGCGAGCAAACGGGACCCAGTTCTCGGTCCGCGAGGCATCCACCCGATCGTGGCCGACATGTTCGTCCGGTCGTGCGCCGTGTCGGTCGACCGGGTTCCCGTCGAGCCCCCGGACCCGAACATGGTCGTGAAGCAGGGAGCGAGGATCAGCCTCGTTCTCTGGGACAAGTCGAAGAGCCCATTCTTCTCCTGGGTGCCGGCTCCAGCGATCCCCCTGAGTGTGGCAACCCGAGACGTCGAGCACTGCCTCTCCGCCGACGACTACAAGGTCCGAGCGCTGCTCCAGAACACCCGTGACGCGCTCGGCCAGTTCAGGGCTGGGCTCGGTTCGGTGCGGTCTCTGTTCGCGCGCCTCGTCGAGCAGGGCACTCCGGACGCGGCCACGCTCGGCACGTGGATCGTGGCGGCTCTGGCCGGCACGGAGAAGCGAGGAGGTAAGCGCTTCGGTGGGTTGGCTCAGGGCTACACGGCCATGTGGCGGTGGTGGAACAGGCTCGTGGAGCGTGCCCGGCTGAACGAGATCCCGTTCATTCGTGCCTACCAGGCATTTGCCCAGACCGTGCTTCGTCCGGAAGACGAGACGTCTCCCTTCTACCAGGGTTTGACCCAGAACGTCAGGACGAGCGAGCAGTTCGCCGGACTCCTCGGGGGCGAGGGCTGGAACGAAGGGGGTCCGAGCGAGAAGCTGAAGGCCCATCGAGGGCTCGTCAAGGCAAACCTCAAGCGGCAACAGCAGAAGCTGACCCGAAGGGGCTACGACTTCGAGATCACGAGCGAGGAGCTCGGGACGTACCGCTACCGAGTCCCGCCCTCGCGAGCTCGCGCTGAAGTTGTGGATGCCGAAACGGCGAGCGCGTTCCTCAACGGGCTACTGTTGCTCGTCCTGTCCGCACGCTCCCCGGGTCAGGTAGAAGCCGATGACTGGTCAGGTGCAGTGTCGCTCCCTCGCCGCCCGGGTGTTGCGGCACTCCAGTTCCTCATCAACCCTGACGTGCGACCTCACCCCTACGACGACCTTTACGCGTACATCTACGGGAGCTTGCGCCCCGAAGCGGTCAACCATCTTGACGCATTGCGCAAGCAGGCGGGCGACACCGCGATCGGGATGATGCTGCACCAGGACGCGCCCCCGCCTCCACGAGTGAAGTCGGACAGTGGAGATGCGTCTGCTTGGCAGTTCCGCCGCCTGGTCGGCCTGTACGCGACTGGCGGCGTGCACATGCGTGCACACCACTACGAAGGAGCTCAGGGCGAGAGGGGGCCTTGTCGGATCTGCCGACTGGGTCCCGAGGCGGCCGTGCACCTCGGTGCTTCGACCCTCGATCCGCTCGACACTCGCTTCAACTTCGAGCTCAAGGCCCCTGCAGGCTGGCCGGTGTCGGCTGAGGAGCAGCAGGACGTCAACTGGGCCATCACGCTGGTCATCGACTCGGTCTACCCTGCGCTGCTTCGCCAGCGAGTCCCTCACGGTCTGGCCCGCCTGCTCTGTCGCGACCTCATCCTGCTGGCACTGCTCTACGACATGGTGCAGGGCTTCAACCTGGCAGGTCCTCTCAATCCGGAAGGTCCGGCCGGAGCGGCGGCTGCTCGAATGGCGGCGCTTCGCCACCAGCAGAGGCTGTTCGAGTTGCAGAGCAAGGCAGCTCATGCCGATTCAGTAGCGAAGAGGAAGGTATACGAGTCGAAGCTCAAGCAGGAGCTGGAGAAGCCGACCGTCGAGAGGGGAGCAAGCGAGGAGATCCTGTCCATCGCGCAACAGGAGCTCGGGGAGGCGGAAGCAGACCTGCTCGGTGGCAGCCGTGGCCTCGGCGGCACCGGGAAGTACCGCGCGTACCGGACCTACAACCCGGTGTTGTTCGAGCTGACGCGGCTGTTCTGGCCCCCGCGGCGTGGCGGCGATCGAAGTGGTCCCGAGGAGCAGCGTGTCAGCTTCGGCAGCATCCTCTCGTTCCCCGACCGGGTCTTCGACATCGACGTTGTGGGCCGATTCGGCCACGCCCTCCAGCAGACCCAGGGCATCGCGGCGCGAGCACACTCCGAAACCGAGGTGAGTGGGCGCCTGGAGCAGCTCCTGTCGCCGGTCCTCGGCCAGCCGATCAAGAACGTCATGTCCGGCTACAACCAGGCCTTCGCCCCGTTCGTGCTCAACTGGCCCCTCGGGGAGTACCCTACCGGGGCGGCCGAGGCAGCGCGGCAGTGGGTGGACGGGGCACTCGTGTACGACGAGACCGGAGCTCCGGCGGGCTACCTCAAGAACCTGAAGGACCTGGCAGAAGCGGCGATCTCGAAGGTGCGCTTCACACGCCGCAAGGGCATGCACGGGGTCAAGCCGGGTCAAGCGGACATCCCGTTCATGTACAAGGACCGGCCAGCCATCCACCCGTCCTCGGTCGTCAGAGCCGATCGAACGGAGGAAGAAGCTCGGGTGCAGGACGTCCTGGCCGAGCTCGACAGGGCGATCGACGCCTTGGGTGAACCGTGAACCCCGCCGTGCCCAACCAGTCGTTCATCCCGTCGTTCCTGCCTTCTCCGTACTCGACCGTGACGTCGTGGTTGGCGGACGACTCCATGGTCCTCGCAGCTCGATCGGGGATCAGCACCAGCCCGGCCATCTACAGCGAGCTCGACCCTCGGATGACGTCGGCCCCCTCGAACTTGATGGTGGCGTACGAGCAGGCGGTCTACTTCATCGCACTGGCTGCCCGAAGGGCCATGCGGGAGAAGCTTCCGACTACGTCGCTCTTCAGCAGCCTTGCCCAGGTGGAAGCCGAGGCGAATGCGGTGAGCGAGGGAGCTACCTGGCTCTGCACCATTGCCGGCGTCGGCTGCCCGGCAGGCGGGGCAGGGCTCGTTCTGGAGCACGCCGCCACCGCTATCGAGGGTTCAGGGCTCGGCGTGGACGATGTCGTTCAGCTCACGTCCATCCTTCGTCGCAACAAGTGGAGCTTTCAGCTTCGTCGGGCACTCCCTGTTCTCGCCTCGGGACTCCTCGGGATCGGGGTGGGCGTTTGGTGGTGGAGAAGCCGACAATCCTGAACGTAGCACTGGACGTTCTTCAGTGCGGCGGAACGGCTGACAGCACCGTGGTAGGACGAACCAGGCAGGTAGAAACATGACCGCACTCCAGAAGGTCAAGGCAAGGCTCAAGAAGGCCCGGCGCCATCGGCAGGGACGCCGCCAGGAGCGTCGCCAGGAGCAGGCAGGGACCAACAGCCACCTCACCCAGCACGGCAGGTGGCTCGCCTGGCTCGCCATGTACGCGCCCGACCTCCGAGTCCGCCAGCGTGCTGCTCTGGAGCTGAACCGGCTTCGCATGGCTCACGTCTTCGCTCGCGAGAACCGGGTCGGGAAGGGCACGGCAGCGGTGGCCGGCGGGACGGCTGCCGGCGGCGCTGCCGGCGCCGGCCTTCTCGCCGCGGGCGGTGCAGGTGCAGGTGCGGTCGGCGCAGCGGTCGGCACCGGAGCAGGTCTGACCGCCACCGGGGTCGGTGCGGCCATCGGCATCCCGATCCTGGCCGGTGCGGGCATCGCCGTCGCGGCCGAGCGCCTCATCCAGACGAAGGAGGAGAAGCTCACGGCGTCGATCAAGAACGTCGCCAAGTACAAGCTCAACTACGAGAAGTGCAAGGCCCGAAGGCTGAAGAAGGGCAAGCAGGCGTACCCCCAGGACTCCAGGACCGGCGTGTTCGCGTCCAACTGCCACAAGGACTACAAGAAGTGGAAGGACGCCGAGAAGCTCGTGGCCCAGCACTCGAAGGAAGTGCAGGACAAGCTCCAGAGCAAGGGCAAGCTCACGCGGGACATGAACGCCGACCTGACCCTGATGCAGCAGTACCCCGACATCTCCACCTCGTACGAGCGTATGAGGGACAAGGAAGAGCGCAAGCGCAAGCACAGGCAGCGCGGGAAGTCGGATGCCGAAGCCGAGGCGTTGGCCAACGCCGAGATGGTCGACATCGACTACGGTGGCGAGGAAGAGACCGACAACACGATGCTGTGGGTCGTCGGTGGTGTCGTGGTCGTGGGTGCCCTCGGTCTCGGTGGGTTCGCGTTCCTTCGTCGCTAGGCTGCCCTCGTAGGCAGACCAGGAGTTCCCCATGCTCGCGCTCAAGACCGACACCAACCCCGGCAACGCTCAGTGGCTTCCCGAGGGTGACTCTGGGCTCCGGACCCAGTTCATCTGGCGGCCGGCCGGGGTCGAGGACCCCTCGAACGGGATCTACACGACGTGGGACACGGTCCATGCGGCGGCAGCCGCATCGGGTACCCAGTCGAAGGTGATCTACGTCGACTCCCCTGGTGCGCCTGCCGTCATCACCGCCGGGAACTTCGACATGACCGGCATCCATCTGGCCGGGCTTCTCCTCCTCACGGGCGATGCGGCCGACGCTCCGACGGTCAACACCTCGGACGGGACGGTGTTCACGAACTGGGCCCTCGGTGCCTCGTTCCTGATCTTCCAGCACCTCGGCAACGCCCCCCTGTACACCCTCACCGACGCGCTCAGCCTCATCCGGACCGGTCCCAGCGTCTCCATGCTGGCACTGAGCGATGAAATCTACGAGGTGAACCCGGCTGGTGGGTCCGTGCAGCTCACCCTCCTGCGCGCCGCCGTCATCTCCAGCGTCGGCGGGTTCGAGCCCATCAGCGTCAGTGCCGGCAACACCGTCGAGGTGATCATCGCCGAGGAAGATGCCCGCCTCCAGGACGACACGGTTCGTGGTGCAGGCGACCTCAACCTGGCCCACAACGCTCTCGGCCAGGGATTCGCCGATGGCCGAACCCAGACGAACCTCGCCGGCGTGCTCACCACCACCGTCGGACGACTGACCTACATCCCCACGAATCTCGCCGACTGGAACAACGACGATCCACTCGATGTCGCCAACGCCCTCGATCGGATCGCCGCCCTCGTCGGCCCGGTCACCTGATTCTCCTCGGAGGTTCCCTTGTCGCTCATCCAGAAGCTCCAATCCGCGGGTCACCTCGGGCGATCGTACCCGGAGCGTCCGGCCCAGGTCGTGCTCCAGCAGCACACCAACGCGCACCTCAATGGCCTCGACGACGAGAAGCTCAGCGTGAAGCTCTCCGACGTCGTCAAGCTCGTGGCCGAGTCGCTCGCCGACGGCAAGCTCACGCTGCCCGAGCTCCTGGCCATCGGCGTGGCAGTCGGTCGGGCCGTCACGAGCTGTGCCCGTGACAAGAAGCCCGAGCCCGAGCTGCCCGTTGCCGAGGTCGCAGAACCTGCTGCCGAGGCCGCGGAGCCCACCGCCGAGACCGCTGCCGAGACCACGCTCGTCCCCGAGGGGGAAGAGGTGGAGGGGGCGGAGGGCGTCGAGGGCGAGCCGAGCGAGAGCTCCAGCTCCGGGGGCGGGAAGCGGCGGAAGAAGAAGGACTAGTCCAGCCGGACGTAGCCTTCGGGGTGAGACATGCTGTTTCTCCAGACTCCGACGAATCCAGGGACGGCCTTCTGGGGCCCGGGCGGGGGCGGCGACGACACGTACACGCCGCCGAACGAATACTACATCACCACGGCCCTGCCGGAAGATGCGACCAAGCGGCAGTACCAGACGCTGAACGCGGCCATGGCGGCGGCACAGGCTGCCGCGGAGACGCAGGCGAACTTCCGGCTGGCCGAGGAGCAGGTCCACGTCTGGGACGGCAGCGGACTCGCCACGACCCTCGCGGCGGTCGGGTCGCAGGTCACCATCTGGTGCGCGGGCGGTACCATCCTGGAGTTCGCTGTCGCCACGTCGCTGCTGACCGACGGCACGCTGCGCATCGAGCACGTACTCCTCGATTGCAACACGAACGGAGCCACTCTCACGACGGGCGTGGCGATCTTCGTGGTCGAGCAGTGCACGGGCCAGCTCGACATCGACTCGACCGACACCCCCGGGGTCCTCGGCAACCAGTGGTTCATCACCCGCTCGGTACTCGATCGAGCTTTGTTCGAGGGCACGGTCGGGGACCTGGGGGGCATCGCCCTGGAGGTGCAGGACAGCCAGATCACCTCCGACCCGGCAGCGCTCGTCGACTACTCGGCCGGTGTTTCGGGCTGCTCCGTCGGCATTCGACGCAGCGAGATCCTGTACGGGGGCGGCGCGACCATCTTCGTCAACAACGCCGGAGACCAGCTCAACACGGCCTTCGTCGACTCGCTCCTGAACATCAGCGGTGACGGCACCGTGATCATGTCCGGGGGGACGAACGGGGTCAACTGGACTGCCAGCAGGATCGTGATCAACGAGGGCGAGGGCGGTGCTGCCTGGACCTTCGGCAATCGAGGCCTTGCCACCGGCCTCTCCGTCGAGCACTACATCACCAACGTGGGCGCACGGCTCCCGGTCGATGGTCCCGCGAACGCCATCGCAAGGTCTCCGAACTACGGGGGCTGCTTCTTCAAGCAGCAGACCGATCCGCAGTCGCAATGGCGCGGTGACGGCGACGTCATGTACATGGAGGCTTCGCTCGCCGGCGCTGCCCCTCAGACTGCCATCATGACGTCGGTGCTCGACAACACCGACACGGTCTTCCTCGATCCAGTCCTGAAGCGCGCAGTGCGGGTCCAGGGCACGATCGGCTTCAACGTGGACGCGGTCGACGACACGACCGTCATCGAGTTCACGGGCATCGTGCGCGTCTCGGGTGCCGCGGTGACCTGGCTCGTCGGGCCGACGTTCACTGCCCTCTACGAAGACAACGTCGGCCGGTACACGGTGGTGAACGTGGACGTCGTCGGGCAGGGGTTTCAGGTCCAGGTCGACAAGACGGCCTCGGCGAACGATCCGGCCGTGCAGGCCACGATTCAGCTCATCGAGATCCCGTCGTCCCCTCCGTAGTCTGACCCTGAAAAACGAAGCGGCCCGAGCACTGATGCCCGGGCCGCACTGCTGCAGGAGGAAGCGTCCGCTGTCAGGGGGAAGCGCTACCGCTTCTTCTTGCCGTTCTTCTTGGCCTTGCGGGGGTTGCGCCGGTTGGTCGGCTGGAACCCGCTCGTCACCTGCGGGCTGAACTGCCCGAGGCGGTAGGCGAAGGCGCCGCGGGCGGGCTGCCTGCCGCCCCAGAACTGGCTGTAGCCCCACATGTCCTGGTCGGCGCCGGCACGCTGGCCGTGCTCGTACGCGCCCTCCTGGTCGTGGCCGTCCTCGAAGCGCTGGTCGTAGGTCAACCCCGTGGCCGAGCCCTGCTGGGCGATCGGGAACATCCCGCTGCCGCCACCACGACCACCGTGCTTGAGGGTGACCCCCGGAGGAAGCTGGCTCTCCTCCAGGCCCTCGTGGAAGCGGTGGAGCTGGGCGAGCTGACGCGCCGCCCGGAGGGGGTGGCGACCACGACCGGCTCCGTGGGGGTTCGGGACCACCGGCATCGAGTAGGCCCCACCCTCCAGCGCCGAGCGGGTCTGGGTGAAGTCGTCCGAGGGCCCGTACGGAGAGGGGACGAGGGACGAGCGGGTCTGGGTGCGGTCCGGCAGGTAGAGGCTCGGGACCAGCTCGGGGATGTACCAGGGGTTCGCCGCCGCGCGGGCACCCTTGACGTCCGCCCAGGCCTGCCGCAGCGCGGTGGACCAGTCGCAGCCCTGCTGGGAGAAGATCACCTTCGCGCGGTCGAAGGCAGCCTTGGCCATCGGGTTCGCCTTGCGCTTGACCCTCTTGTGGCGCCGGTTCTCGGTCGCGGCGCGCGCGTAGCCGTTGAGGACCGCCCGGCCGGGGTTGGCCTTCACCATCTGCCAGGCCTCCTTGAGGCTGCGTGCCTGCCCGGAGCGGAACAGCGACATCGCCCGGGCTGCGTTCGCCCGCCGCTGGGCCTTGCTGCCGCTGTTGCGGCGAGCGGCCGGAACCGCCTGCTGGGCACCGTACGGACCCTGGCGGTACTGCTCGAAGAAGTAGCGATCGTCGAAGTTCTTGCGGGACCGGCCCATGGGGTTCTCCTGCGAAATGGAAGGTTCCTGACTCGCGACCCGACTCAGCTCCGGTGCGGCCTTTCGGCCGGCCTTGGCGATGCGAAGCCAGGAAGAAGCGCGCCTTTCCGTCGTTTCCTTGAGGCCGACAACTCGGGTCCCCCCGGCACTGCGCACCGTGACCGGCCAGTAGACCCGACCGGGCTTCCCCGGAACGGGTACGAGCTCGCCGATTGCGGCCTTGCTTGCAACGAGTTCGGGGAGAGAGCTGGCATCGGCCATCGGGTTGCTACGGGTGGGTTCGAGTGGTTGTAGCCTTCGTCCCTTCCTCTTCTGCCGGCGAGCGAGGCTAGCCAGGAGGGGAGGCAAATCGCGAAGGGCGACGTTCCTCAAGGATCTGTACTTCACGTCCCCTTCGGGGGCAGCCCCACTCCACGGCTTCGAGTGCTCTCCCACGAAAAGGCGACGTTCCTTCCTAACTCCTCGCCTGATCGTATCGACCGTGACGGTGAGCTGCTTGGTTTCCCACGCCCTCTCCGAAGCGCGAAGGGTCTCGGTGAGGGCCAGGTAGAAGCGCTGGAGGAAGACCATGTCGTCCGCAGGCCCATACGGTCGCGTCTGCTGGATTTGCTCCTTCCAGGTTGCGTAGCCGGTCGAGATGTCGGCAGCCGACAGGACGACCTCGTGTCCCGGGGCAGAGACTACGACTCGCTGGACTTCCTCTGGCTGCTGCTCCCCTTGTACCGGGACGACTAGCCGTCCACGCCGAACGCTGGGGCGACTGCCGAGGGCGCGGGCAATGTCTTGTTCGAGTTCGAGCTCGGGAGCGAGTCGGATCGCAGCGACATGGACGGCAGGGAAGAACGCACCTGCAGCCCTGCGGACCAGGATGTTCGCCGCCTTCGAAGGCATGCCTGCCTGGATCAGGGGCCGGGGGTCGTGAGGAACGAGCAGTCCTGCTGCACCTTGGGGCGAGGTCTCCCTGTAGCGGTTGATGGCCGCTTGGATTTGCGCCACGTCCGGCTCTCCCCGAGGACCTCCGGGCTGGTGGGCACGGAGGTGTGCTTCGGAGGCCTGGGTTCTAGCGTTCCAGGGTGGTTCCTCCTCTGCAAGCCGCTTCTTCGTCGAGGCCGACAGCTTCGGGACGGGCCCACCGTAGCGAATGGTGGTCCGGCCTCCTTCGACCAGCACGTGCTCCAGCCGCTTCTTCCCCGTGCGAACGAGCTGTTCGTACTCTTCGCGGGTTTCGGCCGGGTAGCTCGGGGTGAAGGTCCGTCGGACCGGATTGTCTCTGGTCGACGTCACGCGGTCTGCCAGGGCAGTCGGCCAGCCTCCACGTTCATGCTGGCGAGCTTGCAGCAGCGGTAGCAGGTCGCGTACCTGCGCGCCGACTTGTAGAGCTTCTGGGGCTTCTTCGCCCGCCCCTTCCCGCTCGCGCAGATAACTCGCCCCGTCTCCGGGTTGAGGATGTGGCTGTGCTCGCCCCCTCCGATGCGCACAAGGGGAGAGTGGAGTAGGCCGACACCGATCGGATTGAGGCGAGCACGTGCCACGACTAAGGGGTAGCACAGGACCGATTCCGTGAGTACCTCTACGGAACAACCTGGAGTGCTGCACCGATCGTGCCGGGACTAAGACGCTTCCAGCGAGAAGACGTCGACAGGATCAAGGAGGCCGGCCTGCGGGCGCTCGTGGCCAGCAGCCCAGGTACAGGCAAAACGATAGTATCAATCGCCTCAATCATCGAGACGGCCCGTTCTCTCCCGGCCCTGGTCGTCTGCCCCGCCTCCGTGACCCTGAACTGGGCACGAGAGCTGCAGAAGTGGGCACCCAACCTCCAGCCGATCGTGATCGACGACGGCTCATCCGAGATTCAAGCGCTTCGAGGTGCCGTTTACATCATCAGTTGGGCCCTGCTCGACACACGATGGACGGACCTCCTTCAGCTTCAGCTCCAAACGATCGTGGCCGATGAGGCTCACTTCGCGAAGTCGGAGGAGGCGCTCAGGTCCCAGGCGCTCTACCGATTGACGAGGAAGATTCAGCATATCCTACTGCTGTCTGGCACGCCGATCATCAATCACGAGGGTGAACTCCGGGCGTTGAAGGCCTTGCTCGGAGACAAACCCCTCATGATCCGAAGGCTCCTCGAAGACGTCGAGCCGGACATCCCGCCGAAGACGAGGAATCACGTACCGATCAAGCTGCGCCCGGAGCACGAGGTCATCTACGACAAGGCCAGCGCAGACTTCGAGTCCTGGCTGCTCGACAGGCAGAAGGACCTCAAGGAGGCCGGCCTCAGCAGGGTCAGCATCGAGCGAACGCTGGCTGCCGAATCTCTGACCAAGATCGGCTACCTTCGCCGACTCGTGGGCGAGTTCAAGGTCCCTGCTGCTGTCGAGTGGATCGCCAAGGCTGTCCGCGTGGGCGAGCCCGTCGTCGTCTTCTGCGAGCACCAGAATGTGGTGCGCAAGCTGTCCCGGGGACTCAAACGGCAACGCATCCGGCACGGGATCCTCGACGGCAACACCCCGGTTCAGGAGCGCCAAGGGCTGATCGACGACTTCCAGGACCACAAGCTCCCCGTGTTCATCGGCACCAGGGCGGCCAAGGAGGGGATCACCCTCACTGCTGCACGCCACCTGCTCTTCGTCGAGCGCTTCTACACGAGTGCCGAAGAGGAGCAAGCTGAGGACCGAATCCGACGCATCGGTCAGAAATACCCGACCACGATCTGGTACCTCCACGCCTACGGCACGACCGATGACCGTGTGGACGTGATCGTGAGGACGAAGCGGCAGGTCATCCGAACGGCCATCGGCTCCAAGACGACCGCCGAGTCACCCCTCGGCAACGTCGCTGCACTCCTCAGCTCGTGGTCGAACCATGTCGGGAAGCAGGATCATGGCAAGGCATCGAATCTCGGCTTCGGGGGGCCACTTCCCCCACTACCGCCCGCGGCGAGGACGCACGGAGTGGTGTTCTACGGTGAGAGGTGGACCGCGAAGGCCGCTACCTGGTGGTGCAAGATGAACGGCTACGAGCCTCGAATGAAGATCGAGATGCAAGGCCGGTTCAAGCTGGTCGTCCAGCCCACCCAGTTGTTTCGCAGCAGGTCGTTCTCGTCCTTCAAGGTGTGCAAGGACGTCATGATCATCGTAGGGCGGAGGCTCGGTGCCCAGAATCGGAGGATCGTCCAGCGAAGCCGGTGAGCCTAGCGCCCGAGATGCGCTGGGCGGGGGAAGGAGCCCACCTTCGTGTTCTGGACCTCGTCGGAGTCGTACTTGATGGCCGACTGCCAGATCGCCTCTGCAACCGCGTCCGCTCGACGCTCGGGGGTCGAAGGCAGTCGGGTCAGCCGACTCGCCGCCCAGTTGTCAAGCGTGGATCGGGGCACGGACAGATCCACCACGTGCCCGATTTCGTGGCGAACGACCCCATCCACCCGCTCCGGGGGCGCTGCAAGGCACTTCGACGCGAAGCGCAGGTGGAAGCGCCGCCCAGGTGCGGGAAAGGTGACGCCGTAACCACGCTTCTTCTTGAAGTGGTCGTAGGCCCCGATGTCCCAGGTCACCACCACACCAGCGAGCAGTGGCCCGAGAGCCTGCTGGGTTTCCGCCCATCGGCGGTTCAGCAGGCCCCCGAGCCACTCCCTCGGACGCATCCGATGCTCAGGCGCTCGCGGTCTTGGCAGCCAGGCGGGCAGCGACGAGCTTCGGGTGTTCGAGCTGCTTGCCCGGCTTGACCACGGCCGCGATGAGCTTCTCGGCCCGGTCGCGGGTGATCCCCCCGGAGTGGTAGGCCGCCTTGATCTGCTCGATCTTCGCCGCCTTGCCGTCGTCCTTCTTCGCCTTGTTGATGACCTTGCGGCGATGGAGCTTCTTCATGAGGGCCTTGAGCTTGGCCCCACGCCCCTTCCTCTTCTCGCGCTTCTCCAGCCGCTTCTCCAGCCGCTTCTCGATGCGGTCGTGGGCGGCGAGGAGCTCGGAGTAGACCTTCTCCAGGGCCGGGCCACGGTCCTTCGTCGAGAGCTTCGTGAGGACCGACTCCAGCTTCTGGAGGCGATGGAGCGTCTCGTCCTTCAGGCCCACGAGGAGCTCGGGAGCGAAGGGCTCGAAGGGGTCGTCGGCCGCGACCTCGGCGGCGGTGACGATCTCCGCCTCCTGCACCGCAGCGACCTCGACCGGGCTCAGCTCGATGAGCCCGGCTCCCGGCACTGCGTCGGTGATCTCGGAACCCTGGTTGAAACGCGCGTGGTACGGCATGAAATCTCCAGCAGCGGGTGCTTGCACGATGTCGCCGTCCGGACCAACCATCGAATGGAGGTAGGGGAAGGCGTCGCCTTCCAGGCGGTAAAGGGGGCGAACTCGGTGGATCTGACGATCAGGGTACCTGAACGCCTGGAAAGACGGGCTTCCTGGCGGGAGATACAGCGGGGCGAACTGGGCCTGCGGCCAATCCACCGACTGGCGATTCGGCACCGGACCCCGATTCCGCCCCAGCGGAACAGGGAAAGGGACCGACTTCGGCCAGTAGGAGAACCAGTAGGGCCAGGGCTCCGCCACACACCCTCCGTACTGACTCTTTCCTGTTTCGAGCGCCGGGGGTAGGGTCGCCTTGCCAGTTCGAGTGCTACACGCGGCAGTTGAGGTCAAGGGAGCGAGGTTCCAGGCTCCCCCTGAAAGTTGGCCAACGACGAAGGCCACACCCGGGACGCTCGGCTGCGGGATGCGGCGAAGAGGGCACCAGGTCGCTCTGTCGTGCTCCCCGTCCAGCATGGCCACCCGAGGTCGCCTTGGCAGTGTGACGGAGAAAACATGGGCCAGACCCTGACCCCTGAGGCTGAACAGCCACGTGAGTCTGCCCGGCGCAACGTTGATCCCCGCTTCCTCACTCAGCTCACGTGCAGCCGCCCTTCGCGGTGACTCGTTCGGCTCCAGTCGCCCACCGGGGAAGTTCCAGTAGCCTGGACGCCATGGATCGGTCGGTCCGCGACGCAGGAGGAGGACGTTACCTTGATGGTCGAACACCAGGACGAGGGCTGACTCACCCATGGCGAAGATCGATCGGCAGAAGATGATCGAGTCGACGAAGAAGGCGGAGGAGCTTGCGGCCATCCAGGCCGAAGCTCGAATGCGGGACATCCTCCGCCAGCGCATCTCCGGGTCCGGAGTTCACGGGAACCCGATCTCCGACCCGGAGCATCGTGAGTCCGTCCGCCTCTGGGAGGAGCTGAAGCGCAGCGAGGACGAGCGGGGGAGGCAGACGCTGGAGCGCCAAGATCGACTCCTGCTCGAAGCCCGCAGGCTCGATCTGGAGGAGGAGAGGCTGCGCATCGAGAAGGCCAACGTCGTCGTACGCTTGATCGAAGCGGGGGTGCAGGGTGGACTGAAAGGGGAGCAGCTCCTGGGCATGATCGGCGGTGTTGCCGACCGACTTCTACCCGAAACTGCTCCCCTTGCTGCCCAGCTTCTCGAAGACAAGTCCAGGGCAGAAGCCAAGGACTAGCTCGGGGCAGAACTACGGCGAGGTGCCGAGGTTCGCCACCGGCGCGAGGAACGTGCAGTAGACGCGCCCGCGGGTCCCGGCCTGGTTGGCGGTGATGCGGAGCGAGTCACCGACCGAGAACTCGTTCGGGGGCGGCGCACCGGTCGTCGCGTCGATGGAGGCGGCGCGGGCGACGGTGTTCAGCGCCGCGCAGGCCATCGCGTTCGAGATGGCCGCGGCCCCCTTGCCGACGAGCAGGGTCCCACCGGCGTCCACCGCGGTCGGGATGACCGAGGCGTCGATGATCGAGCCCGGACGGGTCAGCGTGAAGTTGTCGGGGACCGCGTTCGCGGCGCCGGTGATGCGCGCCTCGATCGTGAGGGTGTTCTGGATGCCTGCGGTACCGGCCATTGGGGCCTCCTTGAAGGGTTGCACCCATGTCGTACCTGGGCTCCGGGGTCGGCTCAAGCCCTCAGGCGGACTTCGAGTGCTACCGACCGCACCGCGACCGTCATCTGCCGAGAAGCTTGACCAACCCCACGAGGGGCACACAACGCCTGCACTTCGGCGGGTCGAACCCGTGGAGCATCCCGGCCGCGCTCGTGTGCAGCGGAACGCCACAGCGGAGGCACGAGACCGCATCACCCGGCTGCGCAGTCATCCCCGAGTCGACGCAGACACAGCTCTCGAAGGCGAACCCGCGCTTCGTTTCGACCTCGTCGAGGGCGTACTGGCGATGGGGCATCCACTCGATCGGCCACGGAGCGACCGGATCGGCGTCCGGTCGGTCCGGCACGTTCCAGGTCGTGCGTCCCCCGAGGAAGGCCAGGTAGCGCACCCTCCACCCCTTCACCGGGCGGAGGAACCGCCCCCACTTCCAGAGTGCCAGTCTCACTCGGGAATAGCCTCGGGCTGGAGAAGCTCGATCCCGAGCACGCGACCGTGATGGACACGAAGCGCCGGGATCGACCTGCCCATGCGAGCGGGCTCCACCCGCCGGTACATGCGGGGGCGAACCCGTGCCGCACGAACCATCTCGTCGGTGCGAAGCTCGTGGAACTTGAACAGGCGGCGGAGGGCCTTGGTTCGACGTCCGGACATGGCTCCCCCTAACCCGACGCCTTGAGGTAGTGCCCCTTGAGGTAGCGCGCCACGTTCGCGAACTGCTGCACCCCCAGATGGTGCTGCAGGTCGATCAGGTCCCTCCCGCGCTGTAGCTCCATCGCGATGTAGGTCCGTCGGAGTCGGGCCGGGTTTAGTACGTGTCCTCGACCACCACTGAACCCCAGCTTCTCCCCCACGATGTTGAGCAGTCGATTCAGTCGACGGGACTCGATGTCGAAGAGCACGTCGTCGGGAGCGAGCTCGGAGCCCCGAACGTACGTAGCCAGGATTTGAGCCGCTTCCTGGGTCAAATGGATGGTTCTCTGGCTCTTCTTCTTCTTGTGGACGATCAGGCTGAGGTGTCCGTTCCCGTCCTGGATGACGTCGCTTCGCTTGAGGCTCAGCAACTCGGTGGATGTCAACCCGATCAGCGGGAGGAGCAGCATCGAGGCCCGAACGATGGGGTCTCGGTGCTCACCGACGATGGCGAAGTAGTTTCTGAGCTGGTTTTCGGTGAGCGCATCCTCGGGCACATCGACGGTGAGTCCCCCAACCCGTGGGAGCATCGCGTCGGCTTGGTCCGCCGTGTACCCGAGCTCGCTCATGAGGTAGTGCTTCGAAGCTGCTCTTTGAGTGAGAATCGTTCCGGCCGCCACTTCGTCTCGGATCATCCGGCGCAGGGTACTGACGAGCTCGTCCGCCGATCGACCATTGACGGCGACTGCGTAGCGTTCTTGGGTGCTGCGAGCCAGACCCCTCTTTCGCAGCCTCTCAACGAGCTTTTCCATCGTCCGCTCCAGCCAGCACAGCGCTCGGGTTGTTCTCGAACAGCGAGCCCCTCCGGATGTAACCGTGCAGGGTCTCCAGGTTCTTGTGCCTCGTCTGGGAGGCGATGGCTGCCAGGTTGAATCCGAGCCGACTCGCCTCGGTCGCGAACCCGGCTCGGAGGGAGTGCCCACCAAAGCGGGCTGGGTCGAGCCCGATCCGCTCGGCGTGCCCCTTGACGATGTTCCCGACGGCACCGGGGGTCAAGGCCGTGCCCGGCGAGCCGGACTTCACGTGGCGAAACAGGCGCCCGTCCGTGATTTTGCTCTCGTCCAACCATCGAACGATCGCATCCGCCGGGCACAGCTCGGTGTGGGTCGCGTGGACACCAAGGACTTCCCCCCGTTCCTCCTGGTCCGTCTTCGACTTCCAGATGGTGAGCTCCAGGCCCTCGGGGACGTGACGAACATCATCGACGTCGAACGCAACCAGCTCCGAGCGACGAAGGGCACCCATGAACCCGAGGAGCAACAGGGCCCGGTCGCGGTGGCCGATCAGCGTCCTCGGCAGCGTCGTCACCATCCGCCGAAGTTCGTCCACGCGGAGTGGCTCCTTCTTCGCTTGGAACCCGTGGTTTCGCTTCAGCACCCGAACGAGCTCCAGGACTTGAGGGGCTCGGGTGACCGGCAACCCCCCTTCGTCCTGCTGTCTCCGAGCCACGGCCGCCAGCCGAGCCCGAAGGGTCGCCAGCGCCACCCTGTCCGGATGCTTCGGGGGGAGGTCGAGCAGGGCCTCGTGGTCCCAGACGTAGGCCTCGACCATCTCGACCGTGGCGGGGAACGGGTGGAGGCCGTGCGCGGCGGCCCAGGCCTCCCAGTGGCGAAGATGAGCCCCGTAGGCTCTCTGCGTGTTCTCGGAAAGGGACCGCTCCTTACGGAGCCTGTCTGCCTGACGTACCTTCGGTTCGAGGCGTGCGGCAGCTTCGCTGCTGTCCGCGCGAACAAGGGCTTGAGTCCTGACCAGTTTCGCGTCGTCGTTGCTCATCGACCACACTCGTTAAGGGCTGATTAACACGAGTCAGACCCACTACCAGTGTGTACAGGAATAATATTCATGTACATCCGCCTGCGCCCTGTGCGCACACGCTCGCCTGCACGAAGGCTTCGCGGTAGGCTTCGACATGGCTCGGTCTCCGACAGACCCCGAGGCACTCGCCCACTGGAAGGGGCTCCAGAAGCGCGCAGAGCGGATCCTCCGCCGTACGCTCGGTCCCCACGCGAGCAGAGGGGCCGAACTGGTCGACGAGGTGGTTGTCGCGGCGGCTTCGCAGGCCGGCAGCATCGAAGGCGTCACCGACGAGCAGCTACAATCGGCCGCCAACGCTGCACGACGCCGGGTGCGTGCTGCCATCGAGGCTGAGCTCCAGTTCGGTGCCGGTCCCGAACACCGCGCCGTGACGGAGAGAGCGGAGCACGAGGCATGGAAACGACAGGAAGAACGGTCAGAATCCACTGGACCTGTGTTCGCGGAGGTCGAAGATCAGCTCCGGAGCATGGAAGGCGGGGACGTGGCCGAGCAGGCGAAGGCCATCATGGTACGCCTGCACTTCGGTCAGCAGGTCTTCCCGGGTCAGCCACTCAGGTTCCGGGCCGGTGCGACTCAGGCGAACCTCAAGCAGTTTCACCGCATCGGCCCTGGGCGTAACGGTAGCTGCCCGACCTGCAAGGCCATTGCCCAGTACCTGCGCGTACCGGGCATGACCGACAGAGACGTGGCCCGCGTTGTCGACGCGTTCCTGTTTCAGCTCGAACGCTGACTACTTCGCGGCGAGCGACAGGATGTTGCCCTGAGCCTGGACCTGCATGTCCCGAGCAGCAACCAGGATCGGCCGAAGGAAATCCCAAGCCTTCGGGCTGAGTTCGATGACGTTCCAGGGGTTGACCCGCTTCCCCTTGAGCTCCGCGAGCACCGCGGCGCGGATGCACCCGTCCACGGACAGGAGCCGCAGACCGTGAAACTCCAAGAGCCCCTTGTCCTCGTCGATCGCAGCCTCGAACGCCGCCCGTCCGCCCTTCGCCATTGCCACGTGGTATCGAGTCATGACCTGCATCTGTGCCTCCCTGTGCATTGCCGTGATAGCAGAAGTCTGTGCCATCTGTCAACTCGAACCTGTAGGGGCTGATAGTGCCGCCCGAAAGCGTCATTCGCCGCTACATCAAGGTCAAGGCGCTCGCGCTCGGCGGTGCGCCAGGGGAGCGGGACAACGCCATCACGATCCTTGCGGCGATGGAGGCCCGTCACCACGGCCTGCGAGAGGCGGCGAACAAGTACGTCAGGGAGCGAGCCCGACAACGCACCGCACCGCCACCGAGCCCCCCGCCGAAGCGCAGGGTTCACTTCGAGGACATCCTCGGCGGGTTCGCCGGGTTCGCCCGTGGGTTCAGCGACTTCGCCGAGGGGATCGGCAACGTGGTCGATGGGCGCCGCCTGGCGAGGGAGGTCAGGGTGGCGCTCCGTGCGTCGAACAAGTCCGACAGCCTGATCCTCCAGTTCAAGATTCCGCAATCGACCCTGACCGATGCTGTCGAACTCAACCCTTTCCAGTTTCAGGGATTCAAAGAGGGTTTGCACGCGAAGCTCGATGAGGTCCTGGAGGAAATCTTCTTCGACGACGAAGCCGAGCAGTCCGACTAGGGCTCGACCTCACCAGGCAGGGCAGGTGGGGTGGAGGCAGGGACCGACTCGGGTGTCGGGGCGGAAGGCACCGAGGCCGGCACGTCGCCCCATGGCAGCACGGCCTTCAAGATCTCCCCCACATCGATCTGCGCCACTCCGACGCCGAGACACGAGAGACCCGCCACACCCAGGAAGACTGTCGCCACGACGATCGCGACCTTGCTCTGGGTCACACCGCGGAGGAACTCGGCTGGAGTTGCGACCAGCGCTTCGCACCCGCGTGCGATGACGTCCGAGATCCGAGCACGGGCGATCTCCCCCCGAGCCTTGGCCTCGGCCCAGGGGACGAGGATCTTCTCCATGGCCTCCATTCGCCGGATGATCGCGGTGGTACGCCGGTCGAGTCGGCGGCCCTGCTGACGCACCGCAGCCGCCAGGTCCCGATGAGCTACCGCCTGCATCCAGTCGAGACGCTGCGCCGGCGTCAGGTCCGGAGGGATAGCCAAGAGCGGATCGGCGTTATCCGCCGAGGCGTCCTCGGAGAGGTCTTCGTCGTCGCCGCGTCTGCTCACAGCATGAGCGTGCGTCACAGAAAGGGCGACGCGCAAGTCGCTCCGATAAAATACCGTTGACGGTTGTCAACGCTCAGAGCTACCGGGAGGTTGACCCCGGCTAGTGGATTGATCGGCTGACGCGCGCTTCCGCCAAAGTGTCAGCTCGTCGATAGAGGGCGTCGAGCTGCATCGAGGCGACTCGCGAGTCCTCACTGTCCCAGGTTCGATCGACAGCGAGGAACGCACGCGCAGCCGAGTCCGGACTCGAATCGACAGCGGAATCTGGGCTCGCTTCGGCCGAGGGGGTCACGGTGGCGGAGAGGGGGGCAACGGGCGAAGCCGCCGGAAGGGGTCGGTGGTACCAGTGACAGCTGAGGGAAAAGCCCGCCGTGAAGCCGAAGATCAGGGTTGCGATCAACACAAAACCGGCGAGAAGTTCCCAGCCCATGTCTGCTCCCTTGTGTCGAATCGTACTACAAGGTCAGCGACCCGTGCCGCCCCCGAGGCACTGCACGTACGTCACGTTGAGCTCGACGTCGGCGCCAGACTCGGCCTTGAACACGATCCCGAGCTTGCTCCCAGGGGTGGGGATGGCCCAGAAGGCCACGGTACCGAGCGCATTGCGCTCACCCTCGGGCCCGATGCACAGGGAGAGCGACCCCCCTGCCGGGATGATCGAGCTGTTCGCCGCCGTGACGTCTCCGGCGATTGGCAGGCCCGCGCTCAAGTCGGCCACCCGGACGAAGATTCGATCGTCGGGGCTGCCGTTCAGGAAGATGACCTCCTTCGTGTTGCTGAAGGGCTGCGGATCGGCCTCCACGACGGTCAAGTTGTCGAGGAGGGTGAGAGAGAAGCCGACGAACGGCAGCGGGCTCAGCGGAGTCATGGTCCGACGCTATCTGTGAGTTGGCCCGTCTGCTACAAGTTCGAGTGCTCCCCGAGCTCCACCACCGTCCAGCCTGGAACGGCAGCCGGACGAACGGTGCTCATGATGAGCACCTGGGCCGGCGTCTCCGCGAGCGCCTCCATGACCGCGGTCAGGGTGATCGGGTCCCAAGCACGATCTTCGGGGGCGATGATGACGTCCTGGTCCCCGTTCGTCTTCGCCGCCAACGCCATGAGGACTCGGTTCCCCTCCGCACCCGACAGGGCCGAGTGGAACTCCGACCCCCGAACGAGACCGATGCGAGCCGAGTCGAGGTCGATGCCCACCTGCTCCCCGCTCGGGAGGAGACTACTGACCGACTGCTCGAAGTCGTGCTTCTTCGCCTCCAGATGCTTCACCCCGACGTCTGCCATCGACTTCCCGGCAGCACTCAGGTGGTCAGCACGGGCCCGGTGCTTGCGCACATCCAGTCGAACAGCTTCTGCGTTTCTCCAGGTTCGACGGTTGGCCTCGTCACTCGCCAGTCGGCGGCGAAGCCCCTCGACCTCTTCCGAGGTGTCCTCGACGACCACAGCAGCATCGCGTGTCGCGACCTGCTGCCGTAGCTGAGTCTCCAGGGCCTGGAGCTGCATGGTGATCGCCATGCGCTGCATAGCTGCGCTCTGACTCCGCGTCAGATCCGCAAGGATATGCTCCATTTGCTGCCGCTGGGCCTCGATCGCCTCGTCGCTGCCGACCCCGCAGACCCAGCAGCCACCAGGGCCGAGGGCCGTGCGGTGCTGAGCCTGCACAGCAATGGCCTTCTGCAACCGACCGATGGCTGCCACGAGCTCGGGTGTGACCGAGGCAGTCCTTTGCAACTCGACTTCGAGGGCCCCAAACGCAGCCACGCCTTCCTGGATACGGTCCTCCAGTGCGTTGTACTCCGCCTTGGTCATTCCCTTGACGGTCAACAGCCCGTCAAGGCGCGCCTGCATGGCCGATCGTTCCTCGTCGGACAGCGCGGGGGCCACCCCGATCGTCATCTGCTCCACCGTCTTCTCACTGCGCGTCGCCTCGGCACGCAGCGCTCTTGCCTCCTCCCGTGCTGCTTTCGCCATGCTGAGAAAGTCGAGGCGGCCCTTCCTCTTCAACTTCTTCGCCAGGGATCTCACCTCGGGGTGGACCTCGACAGGAAGCGGAGCCAGGAGCTCCTCCTCGGTCAGAGACCCGAGGACCTGCTGTTCCAGCCAGGCAGCCACCGTGGCCGCCTCACTCCCTAGAACCCGACGGAGTTCCTGGACGGCCCAGCGAACCGGACGCGGCCTGATATGCTCGATCTCATCGAGCTTGCCGTCACCCTCCTTCAGGGTGGCCTTCCAGGTGTAGACCCGACCATCCGACATGGTGCACTCGATGGCAGGTGCCACCCCGATGGGGAAGAGCCGTTGGAGCGCGCCCTTCTGTTTCACCTCGTCTCGTCCCTCCACGTCGGACACGTACCCGCAGGTGGCGAGCTCGATCGACTGGACGATGGTGGACTTCCCGTTGCCACTCCGGCCGAACAGAACAGTGCGCTGACCCAGAACGACGTCGGCACCGATCTTCATGTTGGTAGAGACACGAGTGAAGAACTCAGGCACCGGGAAGCTCCTGGGACGAGAGGTCGTTCGGGTCGTCCGGGCACCGCTCGCTCACAAGGCGGCACAGGGCCTCGTAGTCGCTACTGTTCCCGGGCACACTCTCTCCTTTCCCCCATCGGTAGATGGTTCGGGCGCTGACACGACCCTCCATCGCCTCGCTGATCTCCTGCGGGGTCATGTCGACCTCGTCGATCAGACGACTCACGAGGCGCTTCACGGTCTCCACGTCCATCACGACTCCTGAAGGATGAGAGCGAACTGCTCGTCACTTCGAATCTGGTTCAGAGCTGCTTCCCCCCCGACCAAGCTGGTGTAGTGGAACACCGGACGCTGCTTCTCGATGGCAAGTCTTGCGATCTGCCTGTTCACGGGTCCAAGTGCGCAAACCACGAACCCATCGAAGTGGATCCGGCGCGTGTTGTAGTCGTAGCCGAGAACCGAGTCCGTGACCCAAGACTCCCAGGTGCCACAACGCGCAAACGACTGGGTGAACCACATCGTCGAGGGCACGACCTCGCACTCCACTTCGAGCATGCCACGAACGTCAGCGACGATGGCGTCCACCCGAGCTTCGCCTTCGTCCGCATCCACGAGCACCAGGAGTCGAGGTCGCTGCATGCTCACAAGTAGCGTGCCGATTGACATTCGGCAAAGCCCACGAGTGCTACGTTAGAACCCAAGTGCTTCGTCGGACACATACACGTCGAACAGGGCCCCTTCGACCTCCAGTTGCCGCGCCGCTTGGTCCTGTTCCCGTCTGACGCGCAGCTCTGGGCAGAGCAGCTCGCGGATCATCCGCTGATGCTCCTCCCGGTCCCTCATGTTCTCCTCGAACGAACCCCATCGCAGGTTGGACGGTCGGTTGTCCTTCGGGTCGTGATTCGGCCCATGGAGCACAAGGCTGTGCTCCTCGTCCGGTGGAGGTCCATGCCAGGCAAAGCACACAAGCCGGTGGGCCCACACCCTGGCTCTTCGTCCCAGCGAAACGCGGAGATGACCCGACCTGTAATGGGCCTCGTGACTCAGCACCCGTATCGGGTGGCGCAGGCTCACGATTTGACCGGTCTCCACGGCCACGTAGACCGAAGGGACATTCGGCCAGTGGATCTGGCGGTAGGTCATCATCGACCCCGAACCGTGCCGGGGGCAACGCAAGCCCACGAGAGGAGGGACGTGCACGAAGTGCCCGTCCTTGCAGCAGAGCGACAGCATCGGATCAGACATCGGACCAGCGATGCCCCGTGGAGGGGTCGGCACTGAACTCGACGCCAGGAAGGCGCGGATGGGTCATCGTCATGGCCTCCTCCAGCATCTTCGCTACACCCTCCGCCTCCGACTCCGGACACTCCACCCCGATCCAGTCGTGCACCTGACCGATGATTCCGGTCCCAGGCCCCCACTTGTGCCTGGGAATCTGCTCGTGGAGTTGCAGCATCGCCAGGTTCATCAGGCCGGCTGCGGCACTGTTCTTCGAGATGAATCCCTCTCCCACGTACTGGTGAAGCTCGTCATCGACGGACAGAGTGAACACCGGAGCAACGTCTGGTAGCGCCTCGATCAGCTCGACTGAATCGTGGTCGTACAGGTTTCTTGCTCCCATACGCTGAAGCACGTACGGGCTGACATTCAACCTGTTCAGACTTCCAGACTGGATGTGCTTCTTAATACGCGACTTGATGACCACGTCGCTTCGAGAGGTAGGTTCCAGTCCGTCGGCGAAGGCCCGTACCAGCTCCCAGGCGGGTGTGCCGGCCTGCCTGTTCGTCCTCAGCTTGCCCGGCCCACCCCAGGTCAACTCACTCCAACACCTGTCGGCACTGAACATGGTGCGCCAGGCAATGTGGCCTACCTTGTCTGCCTCATAGGGCCCAAAGATTCCACTGGATGGGACACCGACCGTTTGCGCTACCAGGATCAGATCGCGCAGAAGCTCGTGCTGACACAGAGTCACCACGACCCTGGCCCCGTGCGTGTCGGAGAAGCACCCATCAGCATCAAGGAAACCGCGCATGAAGGAACGACGGGAAGGCAGCGAAGCCGACATGACCGACTGTGGAACCCGCTTCGTATGTGCCGCCTCGTACGGAGACAAACCTACAGCCTCCATCCAGTCTCGGGGACTGCCATTAAGCGCCGAGGCGGTCACCCGGGTCAGAGAGGCAGGCTGCTCTTCCACGTTGACGTGCCAGCCCATCGAGCGGCAGAACCTCACGAGCCGGGAGGAAATGTAGTTGATATCTCGCCTTCCGCCTTCTCGATGACCCACCACCCAGCTTATGTTCGTCCTGCCTGCCCGCTTGTCTGCACTCCCGTTGCCCAGCCAGAAGCCGATCACCCATGCTGCCTCCTCCGAAAGCCAGTTGCACTGGGGGAACTCGATGGGTGCCGCAAGATTGAGGGCGAAGATGTCTCCTGGGTGAAGGGGTTCCAGGCCGATCCCCCCTACGGCCCGCCATTCGTACCCTTCCAGCCCCTGCACCTTCAGGCCGTGAGATGCGTCGCAGACCACGGACAACCCACTTCTACTCGTGATCCTGTAGAGGGGCGCGGTTCCCTTGGCAATGGCAGTGGCTGGAGCCCAACGGTGCCCTGTCCACGCCAAGAACGACTGACCGACCAACCCATCGATCTGCTGCCAACCGGCGCCGGTCAGCACCCGGGTGTCTCCCCTGAAGCACTGGATGGGGAAGTTGACGATCTCGTTCGGGTTCTCCCCATCGTCACCCGTACCATCGAGGAAGTCCCGCCTACGCCCCGTGACCGCCTCGCGGAGGTAGCCCTGCCTCTTCCAGGTCTCGATGTCTCGTTGCCAGCCCCTCTCGTACTCTGGCACCCCCTTGAGCCAGCTCTCGCGCATCTGGCGGACCTCCTTGAGCCCGAGCCTCGCGTAGGGAAGGTCCGTCGTGCCGTCATCACGAGGCTTGCCGTTCTCGTCCTTGGCCGGCACCTCCGTAGCCGTGATGATCTTGTGGGCTCTGGGCGGCCCTGCCATGTACTGCGAGGCGAAGTGCACAGTCTTGGCGAGGTGCCGAAGGTCGTAGGCCTCTCCCTCCTTCAGGGAGAACTTGCCGTTCTTGTACACTGTCCCAACGAGGACCCCGGGCTGGTTGAAGGCCAGCGGGTCGATCCCGGCAGCCTTGCAGAAGGCGTCACCGAAAATCATGAACGCCGTCATGCTGTGCGGGTCCTTCTTCTCCCGGAAGGCCTGCAGGTAGCGCTCGATCTGCCACCAGGCTGCAGCGATGCGGACTTCGAGCTGGTTCGAATCAGCGCCTACAAGGACATGCCCTTCAGCGGCACAGACCATCCCCCGCATGCCGATGGGGAAATTCTGAGCGTTGAGGGGCTTACTGCTCGACAACCGGCCCGTGTTCGGCAGCGGGCTGTAGCCGGGGTGCATGCGCCCAGTGATCGGATCGACGATTCCGACCTTCTCCAGGCCGTACTTCTTCCTCGTTTCCTTGTCGACCCAGTCCTCGTCATCGTCCCACCCGAGATCGTCCTCGATGAGCACGTTCGAGAAACGCAGCTTCACCACGTAGGTGCCAAGAACCTTCTGCACCTTTCTGAAGTAGCGGACGAGCTTGATGAGGTTGCGTCGGTCCTTCTTGATCGTCCTGTCGCAAAGAAGCGCGCGAAGAACGATGTCGGCCGTGCTCGGGTCACCCGACGAAGTCAGCGCCTCGTCCTTCAACTCCTCCGTGGGAGGCGTGAGCCCCCAATGACCGAACAGCAGATCGCGAAGCTGCTGGACAGAGCCCGGGTTGAAGCCGGCAAACGTCTTGCCGAACTCATGGATGAGCCGATCGCGGATCTCGGTCAGGTAGACAAACCGGCGCTTCAGGAGCTTCTTCTCTTCCTCCAGCCTGCGTGCCTGGTCGACGAACATCCCCACCGCGTGCATGTCAGCACAAACGGCCTGCATCCCCTGGTCGAGCTTCCAAACGTCGAGCTGGTCCCGCAGGTTGACGGCATCGACAAGGGGAGGTAGGACCCGAGCGTCGATGGCAACGTCCAAAGCACAGTAGGAGTGGAGAGCTTCGTCGTTCTCGGCGAAGGTACTGACTTTGTTCCCATCCCGGTCGCTCTTCCATGCAGGGGCTTCGGTGTAGAGTGAGGCCACGTAGGCAAGGCCGTGTGGCAGCTCCGACTCGGCGCTCTTGTGGAGGATGAGGGTGTCCACGACAGGCTTGGGGGTGACTCCCCATTGGCTTTCGAGCACGAGGCGGTCGTAAAGCCCAAAGTTGTGCCCCACCTTCGTGCAGTTCGGGTCCGTGAAGAAGTCGCAGAGAACCTCACGAACCCGGCGCTCCTCTCCCGGCGAGTAGAAGCGGGTCGTGCCGTCCTTGCTGAGGAACCCGCAGATCATGACCTCGTCTGCAGTCCCGACCCCCACGCAGCGAATCTTGGCCGTCAGCGGCTCGATCCCGTCGGTCTCCAGGTCGCTCGCGATCCAGGGATGGTGCGACAAAAATGCCGCAAGGGTCGCGGCGTCGGGGTGGTAGGTGACCTTCGGCGGGTTCCACTGCGTCTCGCCTCGGAACCAGCGCCCGGCCTTCGCCAAGTCGTTCCGAAACACGTGGGCCCACCGCATCTGGCGCAGCACGAAGGCGGGATGCACCGTAGGCATCACCGAACGTTGAGGCTGGTCCGACGTCGCATCGACCACCATCAGGCCGCCACGGATGGCCATGATGGACGTCTCGGAGCCAGTCAACGCCCGCGTGGCCGTCTTGCCCAGCGTGATGACGTTCGAGTACGGCCGAAGCTCGTTCATGAGCCGCGGGTAGCAGCAGTCGATGGGAGAGGCGACCGGCGGGGGGACTGGCAGGTCGTTGGCCTTCGCGTGCTCGATCGCTTCGCGGTTCTGCCGGTTGATGTCCTGGATCAAGACGCGAAGGTCGTTGTTCTCCGGCCGGCAGAGCAACACGTTCGTGACCAAGGTGTCGCGACGGCGAATGCCCGCTACGCGCAGGTCATGGTCGAGTTCCTTGCCCGAGGCGCCGACAAATGGGCGGCGGAGCTTCTCTTCCATCTCGCCCGGGGCCTCACCCACGAGCGCGACGCCCTCACCCGACTCGTCGATCTGACCCTCACTGGGGACGACCGTCTTGCCCTTCAATGGGCACTCGTCGCAGCGAGCTCCGTGCGCTCGTGGATCGTAGTCCATGACGCCTCAGCGCGGGAGGACGAGCCTGCTGCTCGGCCGGGGCTTCGGAGGACCGACCTCCAGGAGCGCTTTTGCCTGGGCTACCACGCTCTCGTAGTCGGGCATCGGACCGTCCTCCACGCCCGTCTTCTTGCTCTCCTCGACGAGGCGATGGGCCACGTCACGGTAGCGCTTGAGCGACGCGATGATGCGGGCGAGCTGGATGAGCGGGATCGCTGCAGGGACGTTCGGCGGTACCCCCTGGCTCAGGGTCCCGTCCATGCCCTTGAAGAGCTCCATCAACTCCGGAGCGCAGAACGGTTCGATGGAATCGAGTCCCTTCTCCCCGATGAGGGGCACGTTCAAGGGCATCATCACACACCTCGACTGAAAGATTGAGGCCCGGCCAGCACCTATCCGGGTACTGACCGGGCCGGAAGGACCGAACTGGGGTCAGTTCCCGAGCGAGGGGGCGCCGCTGGCGTTGTTGCCGGCGCCGGCGAGACCGAGCCGGTTCAGGACGTCGTTCTTGCCGGTGGTGGCGGTCCCGTTGTTCCTCGAGGAGTCGACGAGGGTCCCGGCGGAGCCCGCGACCTCCTGACCGAGGGTGGCGCCGCCGCTGTTCGAGGCCTCCGCCCCCTTCACCTGGCTCGGAGGACGGGCCTTGAAGGCCTCCTTCTGCTTCGTCCACTCGGCCGGCGCGAGGTAGAGGATGTCCTCGTACTTGTCGGCCTCGCTCTTCGGGGTGAACTTGAACCCGACGACCTTGTTCACGAAGGCCTTCGGGCCGAGGTTCATCTCGCCCACGTCGAGGTGGGACGGCTGGTAGCCGCAGGCCTCGGCGAGACCGCGCCAGTAGTGGCGGACCTTGTCGTCGGCGCTCTTCGGGACGTTCAGCCCGTCGGTGCGGACGACCCCGGAGAACTCGGGCGGGTCGGTGACCTTGAGCTTGATCACGACGCGGCCGGCGTTCTTGCTCGTGTTGATGTACATCTCGCTGATGGTCGCCTGGTAGTAGCCTTCCGGCAGCGCGGTGTCCTGGCCGGTCGGGGCGCGAACGCCGGTGAGGTTGATGGGGAACGACCAGTTGTGGTCGAGGTTGTTGCTGTTGTCTTCCACGGGGACTCCTGTGCAGTGCTGTCGCTGTCCCAGCGACGATCATCCTGGGATAATCCCAGGAAAGTGTACTACGAACCGAGAATGCCGACGCTCGGCATGCTCGTGAAGAACTGGAGCCGGCGGGCTTCCAACGCCCTCCGAATGACGGCTCGATCCAAGGCGTCGCGAACGGTCCAGCGGGCCACCTTGTCGTTGTCACCTCGCCCGATGAGATTCGCGTAGACCGTGTTGGCAAGGGTCATGTCGTTCGCGGGAACCCCGGACATGGACTCGGAGATCACCTGGACCTCCTCCTCCTGGTTCGGGAGTGCCGGATGCCGGTGCACCTGACGACCCGCAGCACGAAGCAGCTCGCCGAGGTTCATCGGCGCGGGGTCGACGATGGACGCCACGTCGAACCGATCACCCATCACCCAGGAAGGGTCGACGTAGCAGCGATAGACGACCGGCCAAGGCTGCCGGCCGGGATCCGGCGCCGCGCGGAGAACCATGTCGCAGAGCGCAGGGATGGACTCGGGCAGCTTGCCGGCAAGCTGAGGGCCACCGCGAACCCGGGCACCGTCCTTGATCGACGGGCGGCCCTCCCAGCAGTTCATCACCACGTTGACCTTCGCGTATCGAGACTCGTTGCGAAACTCCAACGCCTGGTCACGGAGCTCGCCGAAGAGCTGAAAGCCCTTCTTGCCCGCCCTCTCCAAGGAGGAGAAGGTCTGCTCGGCGATGAAGCTGAAGTCGTCGAACACGACCGTGTCGTACCTGCCTTCCTTGCCCGTCTTCTTGACAAGGGCAATGCACTCGTTCAGCGTCTTGACGTCCACCCGCGAGGGCCGGTATCCGCAGGTGGACGCGATCGAGTCGAGTGCCCCCGGAGCTGCGGCAAACAGGGCACGAGGGAAGGAGTACCCGAGGTCCACCGTGTTGTGGGCGAAGATGTCGTTCGCGATGAAGTTGTGGACCTCCGGAACAGTCAGATCGAACGTCTCCTGCTCCCCGAGATCGTCGATCGACGCGATCTGGTCCCAGAAGATGTCCGAGTGGGCCAAGGAGTGCTCACGCGTTCCCGGTGCCACGTGCTTCTGGGCCTGGCTCCGACTGATGTACCTGTCGTCCTCCGCCCAGCCGAGCCCGAGGAGGGCATGGAACTGCTTCCTCGTGTAGGGCAAACGGTCGAACTTGTTGCCACCCGCAGCGTCATCGACAGTGATGGGCTTCGTGAAGACGCCGATCTCGGAGAGCCGACGCTTGCAGTCCGCGTCCCCCGTGCTCCATTCCCAGTACGTCCATCCCTGGACCACCTTCGACCTGAGCGTGCCCCACACACCGAAGCGAAGGATAAGGTGGGCGATCTGGCGAGCAAGCGTCTCGGACGCGGACGAGAACGACACCCGACCAGTAGCTTCGACTGAACCGTCACAACCGAGGTAGCAGGACAGGAGTTGTGCGATGCACTCCTTCTTCCAGGTGAAGACCACCTCGGGCACGAACTTGGTCCGTGCATGATGACCTTCGAGGCCCAGATCACGAATGAAGCACATGGCAGATGAGGTTTGCCCCTGACCCCCCTCCATCGATCGCTTCGAGATGGTGTAGTCGATCGTGGGCTCGCCGTGAACGACGCCCCGGTGAACCTTCACGTCGGGAAAGACCTCGGCTACCCGGATGAAGTCCTCGACCAGTGCCTGGTTCCCGGAGCTGAACCCGAGGTGGCTGTGGTCGAAGACACCGTTGGCGAGGTAATACCCAAGGAAGCGAGCCTCGTGCTCGGGTACGGACTTGTCGCCGAACACCGGCAGCACGCGCGGAACAGCCACGAACTCGCCCGGAGAGAAGTCCTGCGCTTCCTTCCACCCTTCCCCTCCTCGGAGCGGATGGTTCCGGGTCACATCGATCTGCCGACCACTCTTGGTCGTGACACGAACGATGCCCTTCACCCCGTTGCGCCAGTAGGTGGAAACCCTGGAAGTCCTGATGGTGAACGAGGTCTCATCGAGGGCGGGCAGTTCCACAGGCTGTCCGTGGTCCACGAGATCCTTGACGCTCATCACCCGGCCGTCGGCCAGAAGCACCTTGCAGGTACCCGCAAGGCACTTCCCGAGCTTGGGTGGCGCGTACGTCAAACAGACATACGGTTCCATGATGGACTGAACCATCGAAGCTTCCGTCATCGTTCCGTTCCTGTGCTGGCGATGTGTGCAGCACCGCCGACCCTGTGCTCGGTCGGAGTAACCCGCCCGAGGTCGTTGTCAAACGTCAAAGTCACTGATCAGACCAAACCCAGTTTCCCCCGACAGCAGCTCCGGCACCGTAACGGCATCGGTTGATGTGCTCGCATGCACCGTAACGGTGAAAACACGTCAGCTCGTTGATGGCCTTCGGCCAGTCGTCGTAGGGACGACCCGAGGCTTGAAGGCGCTCGATCGCCTCCTCGACATCCACGACGATGCGTTCGAAGCGAGACTCAAGGTTCGGGCTCCGTTCCAGGACGACGCGGGAGAAATTCGACCGTTCGCCGTCCTTGGCCACGAGTTCGATGAGGTTCACGCTCATCCCGGCATACGCCTCACCGTAGCGCTCGCGAGCCATGCGCCCGTAGCCGAGGAGCTGACCGGAGATGGCGTAGAACTGCTTGTGGCGCGCCGTGAGCCTGCTCGTGGTCTTGTGGTCCCACACGAACACGCGCTGCGAGCGGTCACGCACCGTCAGGTCCCGCCGACCGGTAAGGAGGTACTTCCCAGCGATCTTCGTGCTCCCCATCTCCTCGACGCCAAGGATCTCGAAGTCAGCCTCGTCGTTCTCGTAGAACTCGACGTACCGCCGAAACGTGCGCAACACGATGAGGACGTGCTCCTCGATACCTTCGAGCTTGGCGACGAGCTCAACCGCCTCCTCGGGCTCGCACCACTCATCCTCAGGCTCGTTCTGCTGCCTTGCCCTCATCCTAGCGTAGTGCTGGGCCAAGGCGAGGTGAACAAGAGCCCCGCGAGCAAGGGCAGGCCTGCCCGACATGCCCACCTGGGCCTTCGGGGCCTCGTAGTGCCAGGCGTACTTCTGGAGGCACTCCGCTGCAAGCTGAAGCCGATGCCAGCCCCGAGGCGACGGCCCGGTCCAGATGATCTTCGCGTCGTGCCTACTCGCCATTCGCAACCTCCACGAGAACCTCAGCATGGCAGCGTAGTGGTGAACACCAGCAGACGAGGTCTCGGCCACGAAGCTCTACCCTCGCTGCACTTAGCAGTCATCCTCCCGAGGCGCCCGGTCAGAAACTGTCCGCATCTGACCCTTGACAGACAACGACACACCGGGTAGCACCCGGCCCCAGTCGGCGTGGTAGGTCCCGGCCTCGATCGCTCGACCGGACGGGTCACCGAGTTGCCGGACCAGTCGGTGTAGGGCTTGATGTCGCAGCGTGAGCAGCTCGGCAAGGGTGGCGTTGCTCATTTCCGTCATTGAATCTCCTCTCTCTTGTTCCAGGTGGCAGTTGCAGTCGGCGGAGCGGCCCCCTTCGGGTACAGCCTCTTCGCCAATGTATACTGGTTGAAGCTGTAGAATCGGAGGAACGTGATGACGGTCACTCTCGACTTGTCAGCTCCCTCGGGGTCGGAGAGGACGAACAGGCCGGTGCGCTCGACGTGAAGCACGTACGAGCCGCTTCCCATGCTACGATGTGGACTCTTTCGACCGACCATCCTGAGCGCGATGGGGTTCGAGATCAGCAACCCCGCCTCCACCGCTCCGACGAGCACGTCCCGGTCCGCTGTCGGGTAGAAGAGGTTGTAGGCCTCGATTGCATGCGCTGAGACGTGGTAGGTCACGCTTCCTCATCGTCGTCGCTGGCCTTGTTGGGGGAATCGTTGTCGATGGCATCGAGAATCGAGGCGACGAAGTCCTCCTCGCTCAACTGACCGACACCGCTGAGGGGCCCGCGTGCCTCGGCCAACTCGCGGTCGCCAGCGATCTTCTCCACGGCAGGCAGCTTGTTGATGAGGATGTCGGCCACACGTTCGTCTGCGGTACCCTCGGCGATGATGTAGTAGATGATCACCGATCTCGTGGTCGATACTCGATGGAACCGACCTTCCCACTGCCGAAGTTGACCCGGCGTGTACGGCAGCATCACGAAGAGCGCTGCGTCGGTGGTGTCGAGGTTCAGCGACTCACCGAAAGCATCACCGGTCCCGATGAGCACGCACGGCCCTGGATGGGCCATGTAGTCGTCCACGACAGCTTGGCGTGCCCCGGGCGTCTGCCCCCCGTGTGAGGCCCAAACGGTGGCCACCTTGCCAAACTTCTGGTAGCAGAGCTTGCCGAGCTCATCGACGTCACGCCGTCTGGAGGTGAACACGCAGACCTTCTGGCCCGCGTTGATGTGGTCCTCGATGATACCCAGAACTGCCTTGCGCTTTCGACTGGCAGCGATGGCGAGTCGAACTTCGAGAAGAGCGGAGGCCCCAAACTTCTGAGCGTCCTTCAGCTCTTTGCCGAACCCACCGAGCTCCGCCACCTGATCCTCTGGTGCGATGTACATCGGCACTCGCCGCTTCGGGGGCAGGTGTTTGTGCGTTTGCTCGTACGCGAGCTTGTGGGTGAAGCTCACGAGCCGAGCATTGAGCTCGTCCTCGTTCGAGCGGCCTCGGTCGTCCATGCCGCCGTAGGTTCCGGGGTGCATGTTGCAGTAGCGAAGGCGGAAGTTGGTGCTCGATCCGAAGGAGTTCGGTTCGATCAGGTCGAGCTGCCCCCACAGGTCCCGAACACGGTCCTTCACCGGGGTAGCCGTGGTGGCAATCCTCTTCCTGACCGCCCGAGACAGCTCTGCTGCTGCAGTAGCCACGCTCTCGACCGGAATGAACGCCTTTCTCCCGTCTTCAGTGACCTTGATGAACCCCTTCTGGCGACGAACTCCCTCCTCCTGCTCCTTGGCCTCCTTCATCGCCTCAGCCGGATTGTCCGACAGATCATGCAGATGCACCACGCTGAAGCGCTTCGTGGACTTCACCTTGTGCGCTTCGTCAGCGATCAGGCAGCCAGGACCGATGGCCTTGAGCTCGTCGAGGCGAAGGGGAATCGCCTCCCAACCGAGCACGATGTACGGTCGGGTCCTTGTCGTACGGCAGGCCTTCACGTACTCCGAGATGGTCGGAGCTCGATCAGGACCGAACTTTGCCTTGCGCTCTTCCCACATCTGCGCGAGCTTGGCAGTCTTGAGGCCCTTGCCTTTGTGCCGCTTGCGAAACATGTGCCAGGTCTCACCCCTGACCTTGACTCCTCCGCTGTCGGACTCGGGACGAACAACGAGCGGCTCCACGCCAAGAAACCGCTTGATCTCCCGACCGAACTGAATGCGGCTGACGGCGCGGGTGACCACGACGACGGGACCGGTCGACTCCAAGGACGACAAGATCGCCGTGAGGGTCTTACCTGCTCCAGTCGTGTGCCAGAAGTTCACTCCTGTCTTGTTCCATCCGAACAGAACCGCATCTTTCTGGTACTGAGTAGCAAACGAGTCGAGAACCCAGGGAGCCACGCCCCCTTCCCTCAGCTTCGCGTCCACCTCGGCCCAAGTCGCGTCGCGCCGAGGAGCAACGAGCCAGCCACCGTCCACCACGCTGACCCCAACGCGATTTGCAAGGTCGTTCACGACACCGACCGCGTTCCTCGGGATCTCCCACCCCGACGCGCGCTTCATGAGCTTGCAACCAGGGATCAGAGCCAGTTCCGTGTAGAACTGGTGCAGCACGTTGCCATCGGGGTGGTCGAACACGAGCCGAGCGTGCGGCGACATGATGGTCCAGAGGTTCACCCCGACTCCTTCAGACTCAGTGCGCGAACAAAGGCATTGAAGGCCACGATCACATCGCACTCCGGACAGCCGGGAGCCCTCCTCATCCGGTGCAACGGCAGGTCTCTAGCATGCCGATCATCAAGGGCCACCATGCACCGCGACAGGAGTACGAGGGCCGCGCGGGCTCGACTGGCCTCCATCACGATGCCTCAAGTGTGGAGACGACCTCACCCACGTACGCCTCAACCAGCTCGTGATGGGGCCCACAGACCGGCACGCGATGCTCCGACGCACGGCACCGAAGTGCCTGCTCAACCGAAAGCACCTCCCCGCAGCAGGCGCAGCGCAGCCTCCCATCAGCCGTCGCCCAGGCGTGCGGCAGCGGCGCACCTCCACGGCGACCCCCGGCGGCGAGGAAGCTCTGCGTCCATGCCCTCCAGCACGGGAGTGGAGGCTTCGTTCGTCCCTTCCGCATCAGCCCGCCGGGATCAAGAGCGGCCACCGGGCGCTGATCCGCTTCCGCACCTCGTCCAAGACCTGCTGCTGGTCCAGGACGTCGCTGGGGTCGCCTTCATCAATGCCATGACCGGTCACGGTGACGAACTCCAACCGGTCGCGCCAGCCGTTCTCGGCAAGGATGCGGTAGGCGTTCGTGTAGGCGACATCGATCTGCCAAAGACGCGCCGGGGTCTCCCAAACGGCACGGCGCTCGTTCCGATCGCGCACTCGCCGATACGCAACCTCGGGGTGGCACGAGAGGTGGATGACGAGGTCCGGGACCCGGAACACCTTGTGCAGCTCGTACAGGCGTTGCACCGACCACGTTGGGCCCTGCTGGTAGGCCAGTGTCGAGGGGATGTAGCGGTCGCAGACGACCAGTCCGCGCTTGAGGCAGGGCTCGATGAAGCTCGTCAAGCTCACCGCACGGTCGGCGGCGAACAGGTACGGCAGGTACTCGCGTGCCACTGCGCGGGCCGCGTCGTCCAGGCCGCGTTCCTCCGGGTCGTCGTTCGAGGAAGTCTGGAAGGCCCATCGAATCGCATCGCCCGTGGGCTTGCCGGTCGGCTCGCGGACGGCGGTGGCGCCGGGGATCTCCCGGGCGAGCCTCTCGACGAGCGTGGTCTTGCCACTGCCGTCGATCCCCTCGATCACGATGAACGGATGCTGCTTCACGATGCCTCCGGGATGGCCAGCACGCCATTGTGCCAGCTCCAACCTCGATGCCCGCACTCGCAGACGTACTCGTGCTCGGTGTCGAGCATCCCGTAGCCTCGCCGCGACTTGGAGGGCTTCGTGCGCCCGGTCCGTCTCTGCCGATGGCCGCAGCCCAGCGGACTACGGCACTCCCGGCTCTTGCGGCACCTCCAGCAGCAGAAAGCGATCGGCTGCCCCGTCATCTACGCCCTCTCGCCCAGCCGACGCCGCGCCTTCCGATCCCGCTTCGCCTGCGCCCTCTCGATGCGACGCTTCGCCTCGTCGTCCAGGGGCTTCGGCTTCCCGGTTCCCGTAGAATCTGCCGGCAGGGGCTTCGGCTTCCCGGTTCCCGTAGAGTCTGCCGGCAGGGGCTTCGGCTTCCCGGTTCCCGTAGAGTCGGTCATGCCCGCAAGCAGCAGCATCGTGGCAAGTCGCATGGATCAGCTCCTCTTCGCGGTCGCGACGCAGCACTGGAAGTTTGTGCAGCAGTCCGTCTGATCTGGGTGCGGTGGGATGTCGGTCTTCCCGAAGCCCGCGATGGACACCCACCGACCCACGCGCCAGTCGTACGCCTCCCAGCGGCGTGCAGCGCCCTTTCCCGCAGCCCGCTGGCTGCCGACATTGGCGGGGCAGTCGCGATGCCGCTGGTTCTCCGCCATCGGGCAGTAGCGGACCGACCCGTACGGCTCGCCGGTCAACGCCGGACACCTGTCTGAGCAGGCCACGAACGACTCGTCGTCCATCTCAGCTCCCCTCCCTCTTCGGTGTGACGACCTGCCGCACGAACTCGCGTGGCGTCACCTCGATCGCCCCGAGCGCCCGCGCCGCGCCGATCCGCCCATCGAACAGGTCGAAGTGCTCCTTCGCGTCGCCGGATGCCTGGAGCCATTCGGCTTTCAAGCCGATACGGGCCGCGAAGGCGAGCAGCTCGGCAGTGCCCTCGGTTCCACGAAGCGTTGAGCCCAGGTGCGCGGTGCGCTTGTAGCGCCGAAACGCATCGGCGCCGACGCACGCGCGGGGAGTGTCGAACAGGATCACCGGGCAGCCTTGAGCGCCCGAAGGCAGACCTGGAGATCGTCAAGCTCACTGTCACCCTCGACGCCCGCAGCGTTCAGCTTCCTCTTCGAGCCCAGCTCGATCGCCCTGAGGGCCTGCCCCGCATACTCGGGCTCCAAGACGGAGTTCCTGACGCCATCGGCGATAGCGCAGGCGTACCCCTGGAGCCAGGGGTCGCCGGTCAGCTCGCGCTCACCGATGAAGAACGCCCAGACGCGCTTGGCCTGCGCCAGACCAGCCGGCTCGGTCACGAGCACGCCGGCTTCCGCGAACGCGAGCTCAACCCGCTCGTCGCCGAACTCCAGATCCCACCAACTGGTGCTCAGATCCCGCGCCACGCCCAGCGCGACGACGATGTCCTTCCAATCATCCTTGGTCATGACTTGCTCCTCATCATGCGTCTGACTCCCGCAGCGGTTCAGCCAGTTCGAGCGCCACGATCGGGGCCGAGCAGCGAGCGCACTCCACCCGCAGGCCTCCCGTTGCCAGAGCAACGACCCTGACGTCGGAACCGGGATGGCACCGACCGTTGAGGACGAGAACGTCGCCATGGTGGGTGCACCCGGGCTCTTGGCAGCCGCTCGCAACGAGGGCTCGGACATCAGCAGCGTTCAGAGAGCGCATCAGAACGACATCTCCTGGTTGACCTTGCAGACTCGCTCGAACATCGCGTCGAGTACCTCGCGCTTCACGAGGCCGTCACACAGGTGCTTCGGCAGCTCGTCGTACCCGACTGCCGCACCCATCTTCAACCGACTCATGGCGGACTCTTGTCGATCAGCGCGAGGACTTCCTCGATGTCGCGATCGAGCCACTTCGCGAGACCCCCACACGATCGGTCTTCCGGCAACCGGCCGGACTCCCACCGAGAGACTGTCTCGGGAGTCACACCGATCGCCTCGGCAGCTTGCTGCTGGGTCTGACCCAGCGCGATCCGCCGAGCACGAATGATGATCGACAGCTTCCTCTCGCTCATGACCCTCCGATAACGTGCGAAGTCGAATGGCGTCAAGTCGAGTCAAACGAATCGGTCCCTGATCGAGCCCAAGCTACGGCTGTCAGGGCTCATGTATACTCGACCAGCTCTGCGAAGGCGGCGCCCCGCGTTTAGCCCCCTGCGAGCACAGGGGACCACATGCCGTGGAAGGGCAACGCGCCGATGCCGAGCTGTAACGCTGAGCATCAGCAGGAGATCGTCGACGCGATCGAAGCACTCAGCAGCGCAGAGCGGGTCGCTGCTCGTCGGCTCCTCGCCCACATGGGACCGAAGGAGCTGTGCCGCGTGCTACACGCGATCCGCCGTTGGTACAGCTACAACTGCTGGAACGCGGCGAAGAAGATCCTGCCTTATCGGGAGGGCCTCATGCACTTTGGGGCCATGGACCTTCGCCCCTCGACCGTTCGAGGCGCCTATCGGGGGTTCAAGGTCGACCGCAACGATGCACTGCTCAACGGGGTAACCGTCGGGCGCCCGATCAACCTGCCCGTGGCGCGCAACGGAGGCTGCTCGTCATGGACCCTCGGCCGCAAGCTCGCCGACCGCTTCTCCGGCGGGGGCAAGGGCAAGGTCGGGCTCGTGGTCCAATTCCTCGACGGTGAGGACGTCGAGCCGTTCATCGCCCCGCCGAGTCGGTCAGCAGCGTGGTGGAACGCTCTCTACGGAAGCACGATGGGCACGAGCTTCCGCTTCAAGGAACAGGAGTACGCCCTTGCCAGTGGCGATCTGCGTGTGCGCGTGGTCGCGGTCAAGCCATGAATCGTGGTGTCACCGCGGCACGAGCACGGCGCGCACGGCTGCGTCCTTCGCTTCGAGCAGCTTCCGCAGCGCCACCTCGGTCTCGGGGTTCGACGAGGCTTCGGCGACCTGCTGCGCGAGGTCGGCGAACGGCTTGCTCACCGCCTGCAGGTGCGGCGGGAGGTGGCTGTACTTGAAGAACTGCATGACGTGGGCGATGGGATTCATGGAACCTCCGCCGCGCGGTGTATCCCGCGAGGGCAATCGGGGGCTAGGCCCTGCGCCCCGAACTCTGCCAATGGGTCACCCACTCCGGGTTCTTGCCTCGAAACGGGGACGTATCAGCCCTACCCGCGTTGATCCTCTCAACCGACCATCCATCAGCCACCAGTTCCCCGATCGGTTCAGCTTCCGAGACCAACACAGTCCAACCGGCCTCGGCACATGTCCGCGCCATGGCGACCACCTCATGCCGAGGCAAGTCCCCACACGGGTATCTCGTGGACCCACGGTATGGCGGATCGAGGTAGACCAAGACGCGCGAGCCGCAGAACTCTGGTGAGGTACTCACCGCCACATCGGCAAGCGTGGTGTCGTAGCTTTCGAGCACGCGAATCAAGCCTGGAACCATCGGACTAACCGCACCGAACCGCGACGTTCGCGGCAACCCGTACGCGCTGCTCGCGTTGAAGCCTGGCGACCACCACCGCCCATTGCGCTCGGCAACCGCCTTGCCCGAGAAGGCGAGCCTCTGGAGGAACAGGTACTCAGCAGCATAACGACCGTCTGACACTGGCACCGCTGCGCCGTTCAAACTGTTCCACACGGCCCGAGGATCGTCTTCGCTCATGCATCGCAGGTGCAGGATCACCTGGGCGCGAGCCAGCCGATCGAGCACGACCGGTGCTACCCTGCCCCACGGCCCGACGTCGCACAGCACTATGCGCTCGGGGCGGCCACCGAACCCGAGCCCAGTGATCAAGCTGGCCAGTTCGTACCGGAACCGCCACTTCGTGCCCTGGTAGGGCACGACGGGCCGTTGCGCGCCGAGCAAGTGAAGTGTGAGTGCCGCACTTCCACAGCACGGCTCCACGAGTGTCCACGGCTCGCTCACAGAAGCGCGTCCAGCTCGGCGAGGAGAGCTGAGATTGCCGGATCTTCCGTCTCTTGCACCTGCAGACCGCTACAGAAGCTGGTGTGCTCACCGTGGTACATGGACAGCCGCGAGTCGTGCGTTCGCCGGCAGTTCTCGACGTTGGCGACCCTGTCGCAGAGCTTCACCATCTGCGCGGCTTCGAGCAGCCACGGTGAGCGCTCGAACACCGGCCGCCACGTTTCGGCTCCGTTCGGGACGAGACCGTGTGGCTCGAAGCGCGCCGCCACGCGAAACCGGCTGAGCAGGTCGAGACCCTTCTCGGTTCGGTTCTTGCCCTCAACCGTACAGGCCCACACGATCGCGGCAACCTCCTCGCCAAACCGCGCCAGTACCTCGTCGAGCGTCGCGCGGCCGTCCTCGACGACGTCATGAAGCCAGCACGCGGCGTAGATGATGCGGCCGTGCTCCCGAAGCGGCGTCGGGAGCCGACCCAGGGCCCTCGCCGCTTGATGAACCACTTGGTCCAGGTGGACGATGTACGGATCGTCACCGTACTTCTGGCCGGCGTGACGCTCCTCGGCGAAGTCGGCCGCGGTTCTGGGCATGCCGTACCCGCAGTAACCCTCGTTGGTGCAGCCGTACCGACCGTGGCGGTGCCCGCAGGGCGGGTTGTAGTCCCTCATTGACGACTCCATGAGCACCGTCCTGCTGGCCCTCACCGTCGCTCCAGGTCGCGTGCCGCGTCGAGCAGCGCTTGTCGATGGCGGCCGAGGTCGCCGGGGAGCCTCGCGGCCACCTCGCGGAGCACCTCGGCGTCACGTCGCCACCTCGCGGCGGTGGTCGCCTCGGGCAGGTCGTCGGCAGGGGCGGGCACGAGCGGCACGTACTCTCCGTGGGTGGGGTGGTCGTTGTCGTCGTCGACGAAACAGTCACCGCACCAGCAACACACGTAGCCGCCGGGGCCGTCGTGCCGGTGGTAGCAGTGCCGGCCGTCGCCGCCGGGCTCAAGCTCCTCGTGGTCGGCGCAGGCGTTGCCCCACTCGTCCATGTGCTAGGTGTCCTCGTCGGAGACGAAGTGGCCACCGACGAGGGGCTCGTCCTCGGGGGCCCAGAGCTTACCCTTCATGATGACCTCCAGATCCTGTCGACTTCCTGGGCCAGAAACATGGCGTGGCCGATCTCCGTCACGAGCCCCGACCGCTCGATCGCCTGAAGCAGGTGCCTCGGCGACTCACGCTCGATGACATCGACGACCTCGTTGCCGTCGGCCGTCATGCAGACTGCCCGCAGTCCAGTCCGAACTTTGCCGGTTCCACCGCAATCGAGGCATTCGTCATGCTCGTACTCCAGGATGGTGCCGGTCCCCCCGCACTCCTGGCACGACTTCGTCACGACCTCGATCCGCCAGCTCGACCGTTGGTCCCAGCGGATGCCCCGCGGCCGGTGCTTCTCGACCTTCGCGAGCGCGGCCGACCAGTCCTTGCCGTAGACGTGCGCCGACCCAGAGACGCAGGTGAGCGTGCCGACGTCCATCCCGAGCTCTCGTGCCCACTCGACGAGCCAAACGCAGGCACCAGCGACGTTCGACGGCCAGCCCTGGAACAAGTCGTGGCTTCGGAAGTGCAACGTCATGTGCAGCTTGTGCCGAAGCTCGGCGAGCGGCGCGGCGCGGAACTGGACGCCGACGAGGCATGGTCGGCCCGACTCCTTCCCCGAGTCCTCGGCGGGGCGCCACGGCGTGAGGTACGCAGCCCTCGATCCTGGTGACGTGGTCAACAGAGACTTGATCGCCTCGAACTGGTCTACGCTGATGTCGAAGCCGTGCATCCGTGGCCCGTAGTTGTAGCTGCTGCCCTCCTGCCACTTCGAGCCGGTCAGCTCCTCGTGGTAGGCGAGCACCGCCTTGAACGTGAAGCCGAGGACCGGGTGCGGCTTGTACACGCTCGTCGTCCCTCCACAGGTGCCGCAGTCCTTCGGGAGCAACCGATGTCCGTGCTCGTCGACCCAGGCGTCCGCCTCGTCCTTCGTCGCGCAGCGCTTGGCCGGGTGCCAGCCGAGACTGCCATCCCGCAGGCGTTCGAGCCGCAGGACCACCCACCGACCACCTCGGCCAATGCTGTCGAAGACCGGAGCGACGTGGTCGTGCCCGATCTCGGCCGCCGCATGAGCAACGATGCACTCTCGGCAGGTCTCGCTGTCCTCCTCCAGTTCCCGGAGCGACTCCTCGGGCTTGCGCACGACCGCGACGAGGTTCAGCAGCTCCCGCGTCGGGCCGTACTGCGTCGGCACCTCGCGCCCGAACCGCATGGCGCGGAACAGCACCTCGGCCCACACGTCGGAGAGCAGGTCGCCGGTCACGCGCTCGCCGGGGTCGCCGTGCGGGGCCGGGGCGGTGGCAACCGGCGGTGGTGGCGGCAGGACGATGCGACCGCCGAGGCGGTCCTCATCGTCGGTCGGCAGGACAAGGTCATGATCGAAGGTTTCGATGGCGGAGGAGACTTCGGTGTAGTCCCAGCCTCCAGCCACCCGAGAGAATGCTTCGACGACGTCGGCGGCAAGCGGCTTGCCACCTTCACCGAGCCACGCCTCGCGGGCCTCGTCGAACCACAAGGCGCGGAAGAGGCTCAGGGCCGCACCGTCGACCGAGCGATCGGGACCGTCCCAGACGATCGAGCGGATCTGCGGGTTCGCGAGCAGGTTGCGCAGCACCAGCTCTACTCCGCCGACGGCCCTGCATGGACCCACCACCGAAGCGTGCGGCCACCTTTGCCGCGTGGCAACAGCGTTGTCCCAACCGCAGACGACGGCGACGCGCGCCCACAGGCCCGGCGGATCGTCGTGGATGGAGAGCTGCTGCTCGGGGCCGAAGATGGCCGAAGCGCAGACGTTCTCGAACCGCATCACTCCTCCACGAGCCGCCAGCGCCGACCATCGAACTGGTACGTCACGGCGGACCCGTAGGTATAGGTATCGCCGGCCCTCGGGTTGGGCGGTGCGCCCCAGCGCGCGTGGTCACGACGGCTGGCGGCGGTGCCTACCGGCCCGTTGACCTCCTGCAGCGTGTCGCAGTCGTAACCCACAAAGGCGTCGACGATCGCTGCCGCGACCTCGTCGACCTTGTCCGCCGGGATGTGTTGCTCGACGGCCGCCCAGATCCGCTCTGCCAGTTTCGCGCCACTACTCCACCCCACTCGGACCTCCTGGCTCGGGTGACGTCGATGATCTTGGCAATCACCACCCCGACAACGCCAGACCCACCGCCGATCTCCTCGTCGAAGGACAGCAGGCGCTGCGGGGGGACGTAGCCCACCGGCGGCTGGAAGCCGTAGACGACGGTGACGTTGAACGAGGTGCTCATGGCTGACCTTCCAGGTACGGGACCATCAGGTCAACACGACGAGCCGGTCTTCGGCTCCCTCGGCGCGCAGCACGATCTCCCGGCCCTCAGCCCGCGCTTCGAGCAGCGTCGCGTAGACCGTGAGGGCGCGGCGGATCAGCTCGCTCTTGCTCGCTGCGCCCGCCTGCTCGACGAGGCGCGCCATGCGCTCCTCGGCCTCGTCGGACAGCTCCAGCGTCATCCGGCGCATCAGAGGTCTCCGGCGGTGTCGTACACCCCGACCTCGGCGTCCCCGAACACGGGCTCGACCCCGACGCAGATGCACTCGGTGGGGCCGTTGAAGTCGTAGATGAACCGCTGGACGCGCCCCTCGCCGCAGGTCTGGACGCAGAGGTCGCGCTGCTGCTCCCCGTAGGACCGCTCCCGCCCGCCCGTAGTCGTGGTCAGGACTATGGCCGCAATCCCCACAGCCATGAACGCGAGCACACCGGCGAACAGCGCAGCACTGAACAGCATGTCCAACCGATCGCGCATGGAATCTCCGTACGAAGTGTTACCACGGATTCCGTGGGGCCGCAACCGGAATCGCGAACAGGTTGCCCTGACGCTCGCGCCATGCCTGACCAGCCGCGACGCCGTGGTAGCCGATCGCGTAGTCGAGGCGCTTGCCCCGCTCGGTGCCATCGCACCCGCGGCACTTCGCGCATGGGATGGCCCGGCTCTCGGCAAGGCACACGATCTCCCCATCGAGCAGGCCCTCCTCGGGCATCTTCGCGCGGAAGGTGCGCCAGCCGGCTGCCTTCGCCTCGGCGCGCTCGGTCGGGGTGTCGACGCTGGCCATGAGCCAGGACCGCCAGTCCGGCCCGAGGCTGCGCCACTGGTGTGTGTACCCGGTCCAGGCCCACAGCCGCGGAAGCAGCGGCGTCCAGACGTCGAGGGGCACTGCGGCCGGATCGCCCCAGGCCCCGAACCGGACCGCTGCGCCGGCGAGCAAACCGGCTGCCTGGGCAGGCGTGGCGGACCGGTAGGCGCCCCCGGCGCGCCAGGACCGCCACACGGCTTGCGGACCCCAGGAGATCGTGACGTAGCAGACCCCGTCGAGGGCAGGGCGGTGCTTGCAGTCGCCGCAGACAGACGCGTCGGCCCCCGAGCGGACCGCGTCTGTCGGCGCCACGTCGGCGGGTAGGATGTAGACCTGGAGCATGTCCCCGGTCTTGCGGTTCTTGGACGCAACGAGCAGCCCGGTGACGATGGCCACGACCGGTCGGCCATCGAGCCGAGAGGGCCCCTCGTACAGTACGAGGCCGTGGGGCACGTCGGCGGCCCGCCGGCTCGTCGACAACCCCCGCCGCCATGCCTCCATGCGCTTTGCGGCAGCTTCGAGCAGGTCTGGTTGCATGGTCACGTCACGAACCCACCAGCACGGTGCTGACACCGCGGTGAAGGTCGAGGATCAGGCCCTCGAAGTAGAGGTCGTCGACATCGTGGCCCCAGATGCCCCAGCGACCGCGAGCCGCCTCGTGGCGAGCGGAGGCGACGTGTGCCGGTAGTGCCTCGACGGCCTCCTGCTGGAAGTCCTTGAGCGGGATCCTCACAGGCTCGTCTCCGTATTGATTTTGAAATTGCGCAGGTAGTCGCGATACAACATGGACACCCGGCGAGGGGGTGGGCTTGAGCTGCTCCAGCAGGTCGAGGATCTGCTTCGCAGCCCCGTCGTGGCTTCGCGGCAGGTCCAGCTCGGCTACCCGCTCGCGCTGCACGTAAAAGCCGCCGTCTCGGTGAACGTAGAGGTTGACGCTCAGGAAGGCCAGCTCAACGACACCGTTCGCGACCCTCGTGCGCCATTCCGGCCGGAGCCACAGGAACGTCCAGGCGATCAGTTCCAGCTCGGAATCGGTGAAGTCCCGGTTCATGAGTCGAGCTCCGGCAGCAGGTCGGCCGGGTAGAAGAACGGGAACGGCAGGCGGTCGTTGAACTGTCGGGCCGTCAGGTCGATCGCCCACCCGCCGGCCATGGCGACGTAGTGGTACGCCTCGTCCGGCGGCGGGCGACTGCCGTAGAGGTCGGTGACCCTCACGCCCACGAGCCGGAAGTCCGACATCTTAGCCGCAAGTCCCCGCTCGTCGCGGAGGTACTCGTACAGGTCGGCGGCGGCCTCGCAACAAAGTCCATAGCCGCGACTGCCTGGGTCATCGGCGAGCTTCCTCCAGTCGCAGCCGCGGACGTTGTCCTCGGGCAGCGCCGCCGCCCAGGCGAGGAACGCGTCGACGGCCTCGACGAGGTGCTCCGGCGGCGCCGGCAGCGTGACCGGGCCACCGAGGGTCTGGTAGGTGTAGCCGGCCATCACCGCCCCGCCTGGAGAGCGTACGCCTGCACGCCCTCCGCCTGGAGGTACGCGTCGACTGCCGGCCCGAGACCCCGCACCGGCGCCACGAACCCTTGCCCGAGCAGCCGCATCCAGAGCCCGTGCCACATGACGACCTGACCGAAGGGGCCACGCACCGTCAGCAGCTCCCACGCCTCAGGCATCACCTCGTCCCCGAAGACCCTGCCGGTCGAGGTCGGGTGGAAGTAGGCGCCCACGGCGCCCAGACGGCCGAGGGCGTCGACGAGCTCGTGACTTGCGGGGCTGATCATCGCTGCGGCCCCTCGTGATTGTCGTCGGTCATGATGCCCTCTCTCACAGATCGAACAGCCCGAGGGTGCGTGCAGCCGGCTCGAACAAGCCGAGGATGCGTGCACGTTCTTCCGCGTCCTCCATCCGGGCACGGGCGATGCGCAGGTACGCTCGGGTGCGAGCCCTCAGTCGCCGGACAGCCTCCTGCTTGGTCGCAGAGGCGAAACGTCCGTTGACGCGAACCCATCGGCGAGGGAGGTCGTCATGGTCAGCAACATCGTTCGTCCGGCGCCACGTGACCCAGCCTCCGGCCGGCGTCGGCTTCACGACGATGTACTCCTCAAACCAGATGCGCTCGTCGAACTCGCTCTGTGAGCGCATCTCGCGCATCGACCCGTACAACCGACCAGCACCCCGATGGATGGACGCACGGTACAGGATCTGGCCCGGCTCGAAGCTCATTCCGAGCTCCTGCGGCGCAGGAGCACCTGTGAAGCCGATGACTTGCAGAGCAGCTTCGACGGCGGCCCCTCGGTCTCGTGCTCCATCTCGAAGACGCCGTCGTTGATGAGCCGCCACGGTCCGGGCCACGCCGTCACGCCGGCCGGCGCGCTCGCCTCGACGTCGTAGAACTCGCCGAGCACGCCGATGCCCTCGATCTCGACCGGGAGCCACTCCCCTGCGCGGTGGTCTTGCAGATCCTCCAGCGCAGCCGCGACCATCGCATCGAGGCTGTTCGGCCGGCCAGGCCGGCCGAAACCGGCAGCATTGAGGGCGTCGATGGCAGGACCGGCCCGCCGATTGAGGAACGTGGCGGAGGACAGCTCCTCCTCGACCTCGCGCCGGATCATGTCGAGGTCGATGTCGCTCCGCGCAGCCGCACCCACCCAGTCCTCCCACCGGGCGGCACGAACGTCGGCGTCGGAGGCACCCTTCCAGGCATCGTGCTCCAGCTTCGTGCCGCTCGACATCGAGCCATCGTCCCTCAGCAGCGTCCAGAGCTCCCCACCGGACAGCGCGACGAACCGCGCGAGCTTGACGCCGTTCCGGAGTGATCGCTGCCGGGTCACCACACCGTCAGGACCGTCCTCGTGGGGCGATCCGAGGCAGCCGAGCCGACCGATCGCATGGGGCACGATGACGGTGTACCCCTTGAGCGCAGCGTAACGGCCGAGCGCGCAGGCCCGGGCCACGTTGGCGTCGATCTCGGTCGGCGTCGCGGCCCCATAGGGCCCGGCGATGTAGACGATCATCGGCTCACCTTGCTCTGCTCGTACGCCCGACGAAGTCCGGTCGGATCGAAGTCGACGAGGGCGTAGGCGTGGACCAGCCGACCCACACAATCCAAGTTGGACAGCTCCAACCAGATTCTCTGGCCACCGTGGAGCAGACGACCACCCCCCTCGGGGCCCTCGGGCCAGAGGTCGAACCGGCCCTCGCGGCGCGTCTCCGCCGCCGAGACACCTACGCCGAGCGGGTAGGGCTCACCGCCCACGGACAGCGAGGTCAGACAGACATGGCTATCCAAACCGGGGCCCTCGACTTCGAGCCAGATGGCGTACAAGCGCAGCGGCATCATGGCTTGCCACTCGATCGTAGCCGTTTCAGCCTCCTCCGAGTGCGAGACCGGGATGAAGCTGTGGCCGAGGCCGATCCGGCGCGGTTGGTTGATCACGCTCCACTCTCCAGCAAAGCTCTACGACTCAGCTCGTCCGCCTTGGCGTTGCGCTCTCGCGGGACCCAGCACCAGGTGACGACGAAGGGCACCTTCGGGAGAAGCTCGTTCTGCAGGCGTTCGTAGACCCGAAGGTACGCCCCACCCTTGGCCCTCCACCGACCCAGCATGATCTCGACAACGAGCTTGCTGTCGGTGTGGATGTGAAGCGTTTCGGTCCGACCGAGATCGAACCACTTCCTCACGCAGGCGCCCGCTGCGGCGAACTCGGCCACGTTGTTCGTCATGTCCGGTCGGGCCTTCATCATCCCGTACCCGATGACAGCCTCTCCCCCTTCGGGGGGCTCGATGTAGAAGCCCCAGCCTCCGGTCCCTCCCGGGTTGACCGGCTCGCAGGCGCCATCACACCACGCCATCGCACCCTTTCTCGCACTCTCTCCCTGCTGCCCCACCGCCAACCCCCACTTTGTCAGATGACAATCGGTAGCCTGACTGCCGAGAGCCGTCAAGCGGATCGATGGATTTTCACCACGTTCCAGCTTGGCTGGGCTATCTCAGCCGAACCAGGTCGGGATCGTCAATGCCGAGCACGAGGGATGAGTAGCCGTCATCGGACAGGCGCAGCACCTGCCGCCTTGCAAGAATGACAGCGCGAGCTACTCGCATGTACGGCTGACCTTGGACAGACCTGCCTGTGATGGCAAGGTCGGCCTCGGAGAGTAGTCGGGCCAGGCGTGAGACTTCGTTCGGGTCGGCTGCGATCGAGAGCAACTTTTCATCGTCACCCGAGAGAAGTAGCTGTCGAAGGGCGGCTAGACGCAGGCGCAGCCTCGACAAAGAAGCTGGGACCTCGTCCGATGCAGGAGGAAGCGCTTCGCTCGGCCGAGCAGGTTCCTGATCCTTAGCACCATGAGCCCTTTTCTCTTCGCGATGAAGGCACGACTCAGCCCACCGCTGAGCATCGGCAGTCCAGAAGACGGTACCCGGGGGTCGCGGGAGCCTCCCCCTCTTCCCGGCACCGACCAGCACTGCCAGCTTGCTCCACACGGTGAGGAAGTAGGGGACATCGTCCACCACGGTCACATAGACCGACGCCCCAGGCGGCGCCCTCACGTCCATTCGCCGTGTCCACCGGCGCCTTCTGGGCTTCATCGAGACCTAGACTACCGCGGAGGCGTACCTCGCGCTCACCACGTTCCAGTCGATGATGCCCCAGATCGCTTCGAGGTACGGTCGCCGCTCACCGTTGTAGTGGCACTCGTAGGCGTGCTCCCAGCAGTCGATCACGAGGAGGGGGACCGCTCCCGGGATCCAGCCGTACTGGTGCAGGTTGATCGGTAGGACAAACATGCGCTCGAACCTGGGCACCCAGGCAAGAACCACCCACCCCGAGCCCCAGACCTTCTTTCCCACCCCGACCATCTGGAGAACCATCCCCTTCGGGGAGCCGAAACAGCGTGTGCAACACGCGAGAAGCTCCGCCGAAGGCCGAGTTCCGCTCTCGGGCTTCGTGAGCTGCTCCCAGTAGAGTTCGTGGAGGATGATGCCCGCACCGTTGAACGCCAGGTTCTCCCAGTCGCCGAAGTCCTTCGGCTCACGCGCCATGATCTCGTTGTAGGCGTGGACGTAGGCCGCCTGATGCACGCCGTGGTGAACCTCGACGGTGTCAGCATCGAGGACCGGCGTCAGGATGTCGGGGGGGTATGGGAGCGGGGTCAGCTCGACAGGATGAGTCACGCGGCCCGCCGTCTGGCCTTCAGCTCCGCCACGGTCGGCATCCTGCCTCGACCAGCCCAGCGCTCGTACTTCGGCAGCTCAGCCGCGTAGCGCTGCCAGATCCAATTGTTCGCGGGCATGGATGGAGGGTAGATCGCTGCCAGGCGCCGGGCGAGCATCGGGTACTCGCTGTGGCGCCCACGACCGGCCCTGAAGTAGTCGAGTGCGAACCCGATGTGGGCAGCGTCCATCACCGGCCAGCCACCACTCTCGGGCTTGAGGAAGAGCTCGGGATGCGCCCGGTAGGCTGCAGCCCGCTCGGCAGGACTGAAACCGCCACGAGTGCCCGTGTTGCGTCGAGCCCGCCGCTTCGCCCGCGACCGTGGGTTCTTCTTCGCCGGCGTCGGCGGTCCGTACTCCGCCGGTCGCCCGCCCACCCCGTACGGGAACATCTGCGGCAGGTAAGGACCAGCGTTGCGGGGGAAGTCGAGGTAGTGGGGAACATCCAGCGGCTTGAGCTTCTCGGTGTTTTCCCGCGCCGAGAATGGCTCGTCCCAGGTGCGTCGACGACCATCTGCCAGCGCGTGAGCCACAGCACCGTAGAGCATCCTCCTCCGCCCGTCGTAGTAGGTGACGATGGCAGTGAAGGTCCCCTTCTTGTCGACGTAGTAGCTGTCGACAGCTTTGCCTGCTCGGATGTCGTCGAGGAGCGTGTTTGCAACGCTCTTCCTCACCTCCCCACTGTTGTCCCGAGCGAACTGGTTGTAGACGTACTCTGTGTCGGTTGTCCAGTGCCCGAGGATAGGCTTCGGACCGTACTGGTACATCGCCAGGGGCCAGTCGAAGGGGATCTCCATCGACGGGTTTGGCAGACCGTTGTTCATCGGGTTGCGACGAGCACAACCCGAGTGGGCGAGCTTCTTCCCTCCCCGAGGCCCACGCAGTCCTGAGTCGACGACCTCCTGTCCGCGTTCGATCGGACCGCCACAGGAGACGCAGATGCCGGGGAAGAACGCCTTCATCAGTAGGCCCTGGTCCAACTCACGAGCTGAGGGTTCTTCTTCGCCTTCTTGCGCTTCGCCACGCGAGCGGGCGGCGCGGACACTCCGGCACGAAGGAGCCGGCTGTTCTCGCGCCTCGCGAGCTCGTACTGAGCTTCGACGGTCCCGAGGGCTTCGAGCTCGGCCTTGCGCATCTTCGACAGGACCGGGTCACCGAGCTCCGCGGCGGGCAGACCGAACTGGCGAGGACGCCCGGCCATGTTGCGCTTCGCCCGAACCGCCCAGGGGTTGCGCTTTGCCCTCATCGCCCAGGGGTTGCCCCGGCTCGGCGTCGGGCAGCTCACCCCTCCCACCTCGGTGAGGATCGCACGGGCCTGGGCCTGCTGGTCGGGAGTCGTCTTGATCCCGAGGTGCCACCGGCAGACACCGGCTGCGTTGAGGGCGTCGATGACAGCACTCGCGCGACCCTTCGTCAGGCCCATCGCGGCCAGGGCCTTCTGGTGACTCCCACCCTCCTTGCCGGCGAGTTCGGGGCAGTAGGCCACGAGGCCTCCGATGGACTGGCCGATGATCTTCGCCTGGCCGAAGTCCACCGGACCCTCGGGGGAGCGAAGCTGGCCAGTGAAGGGGCGACGGGCAGCAGCCTTGCGAGTCGAGCGGCTCCCGCCACCCTGCGCCACCGGTGCCTTGAACGGACCCGCCTGCGAAAGCCCGCCCTGCTGAAGTCCGCCCTGCTGAAGTCCGGCGAAGCGTGCCAGCTCCTCCGGCGTATCCGCCTCGATCGCACCACCGGGCAGCATCCGGATGGCCATGTTCGCCCTGGCCTTCCTCGGCTCCTTCCAAGACCCGGCCTTCTTCCGACGCTTGATCTCGTCCTTCACCACGGCAAGTCGGTCCCCCCACCAGGAGATGCCCCACTGATCACCCTCCCGCCTCGACTTCTTCAGCGCGGCGGTGAAGTGGGCGACGTCGCGAGCGAGCTCGGGGTTGCTCCCCTGGCGGATGGAGTGCTCCACTGGAGCCGCTGCCGGATTCCTCCGAACCAAGGCGGTTCCTCGACCTTGGCCGGTCGAGGCCACGAGGCTGTTCAGGGCCGCACGGAACTGGCCGATGGAACCGAACGCCATACTCGACCTCTCGTGGGGACCTTACCCCCTCACGCCCGACCGGACGAGTGGCCCATCGCCATTCTGAGTGCTACATGCGCCCTGGCGTCGAGTCTAGGCGGCAATCCTGCCGACTCACCCCGGGACACCGACGCCAACTCTTCGCTTCGAGGCTCTCACATGCTCAAGTCCGGCTGCCGCTGCTACATCGGAAACCTCCCCTACAAGACCACCGAGACCGAGCTTCGTCGGCTCTTCGAGCAGTACGGCAAGGTCACCGACGTCAAGATCGTCATGGACCGGGAGACCGACCGGTCGAAGGGCTTCGGGTTCATCTCGTTCGAGACCCCGGAAGAGGCCCAGCGCGCCATCAAGGAGATGGACGGCTACAACCTCGACAACCGTGCGCTGCGCGTCAACGAGGCCGAGGAGCGGTCGTCGTCCCCCCGCACGAACTCGAACTACAGGCCCGACGTCCGGAATCGCCGCTAGAGCAGGCGGCAGAACCGAACACCGTCGGTGTACTTCACCTTGAGTGCCACCAGCGTCGTGTACGTTCGCGTCGGACCGTAGCCCGCCGGGTAGTGCGCATCGCTGCGGTTCGTCGACTCCAGCACTTCGAGGCTGCCGTCAGGGAGGATTCGCACGTAGCGTGCGTGGCCTCCCGAGAGCGGCGTGCCATCAGCGAGGCTGGCGTCGACCCAGGCTTGTGACAGGACGACGTCGCCTGGCTGAGCGTCTTCGGGCTGAGCGAGGACCGTGCCTACCCCATGACGTGGGAGCACGTCCATCGGTGACCAGGGGCGGTTGCCGTCCTGGATCTGCAGGTCTGCGTAGTCCGAGAACGTCCAGTTCGCGTACGGGTAGACCGTCATCGTGAGGTACGAGGTCTGCGACGAGCAGTCGATGGCGAGCCGAGCCACCCCCGACTTCACGAGCTGCGCGGGGATCGCACCACGCGCAGCCGGGAAGTGGTTGCTGTCGGCGTACTGGCCGTTCGGGTGGGCGTAATGCCAGCCGAGCAGGTCGGACGCTGCGAGACAGAGCCGAGTCCAGACCGGCAGCTTCATGAACGCTGCGGAGTCCAGGCCGCCACAGGACCAGCCCGAGATCAGCACGATGACTTGATCAGACGAGGGCACCGAAGTCTTGGGCATGCGGCGTCTCCGACGAGGCATGCTAGGGGGGTAACCTAGTCGTGAAATCCGTTGCACGAGGAGCAGTTTGTCTCGTGCGGGCCGTCAATGGGCTCACCGCTCGGAGAGAACGTTCCAAGCACACGAATCCGCCCTGTTCCCCCACAACCGAACGGTGGGTCAGGGCACAACGAGCGCCAGTCAGGGCCGAAGACCCACCAGCACAGCCGATTGTTCAGCACCCTCGGCCCCTGAGTGATGAGGATGAGCACGAGGTACCAGAGGTTCAGCAACGGCATCATTCGCTGACGTCGCCGGTAAGCCGCCGTTGGCACACAGGGCCGATCGTCGATCGGAGACAGGTCTGGCAGGCGTGGCCAGGGCTCACCGGCGAGTTCGGCAGCCTCCCGCTCGCGCTTCGACTCGGGTGTCTCGACGAATGGACACTCGCAGGCGTAGCAGCACTCCTGACCATCCTTGCGAGTGATTCCCGGGTGTTTGCCGAAGTCCATCAGGCAGCCGCTTCCATCCCGAGGTACTCTCGCCACTCGGCCTGGATCGAGACCCGGTACAGGCTCATGCGCAGCAGGTCCCCCTGCGTCGGGATGCGCGGCTTGAAGCGCAAGGCCATGTTCGACTGGATCGGCGTCCGGTCACCCTTCTGGGTGTTGCACAGGATGCAGGCAGTAACGACGTTCTCCCAGCAGGTGACCCCAAGCCGTCTCCCCTCCATGGACACGACGAAGCCGCCCTTCGACTGAGCCCGAGGGATGACGTGGTCGAGGGTGAGCTGCTCCAGGTCGGGTCGGCCACTCTTGGCACAAGGACGGACGCCGCAGTAGGCGCACTCGTAGTCGTCACGGGCCAGGACGTTCTGCCGGTTGAACCGTAGCTTCCCTCTCGACGACACGTACTTGCGAAGCGAGAGCACCGCCGGCATCGGCATTGAGGTCGACACCGAGCGGATCTGCTGCCCCTCGTAGGCCTGAACGAGCTCCGCCTTCTCATCGTAGATGAGGACGATTGCTCGTTCCCAGGGGATCACCTTGATCGGCTTGAAGTCAGCGTTCAGGAGCAGACTGTGTGTGGGCCGCATCGCGAAACACCCAGACGAATCGAGGAAGTGTCTCCGGCGAGAGTCGAACTCGCAACCGCCCGTTTAGGAAACGGGCACTCGTCCATTGAGCTTCGGAGACTGGACCGAAGTGCCCCTGGTAGGAGTCGAACCCACGGGGCTCAGCTTAGAAGGCCGAGCTGGCTTCCATTGCCGCAAGGGCGATGCTGCCGCAGAGGCTCGAACTCTGTACCACGAGGATGAAAACCCCGCCGCGAACCCGTTTGCGTTCGGCAGCCAGATGCCCGGTGAGGGATTTGCACCCCCATGTCCCTGCTTGTAGGGCAGGTGCCTTCCTTGTCGAGCCAACCGGGCGCGATTGCGGGGCTCGGTCCTGCCCCGAGCGATGTCTGGGTTATGGGCCCAGCGAGACTCTATTTCTCCATCCCCGCACAAGTGGACCGGACGCGAATCGAACGCGCCACACCGGCCTTGCAAAGGCCAGTCGCCTCCATTGGTACATGCCGGCCCGACAGACAACTATCCACCACGCTGCCATTCGTCAATGGACCGGATGGGAGTTGCACCCACCACACCCAGCTTGCCGAGCTGAGTCGCCCCTACGGTACATGCCGGCCCAGGATGGAGACGACGGGAGTTGCACCCGCCACAGCGTCGTTGCGAACGACACTCGCCCCTACGGTACATGCGTCCCCGGAGTGGGTCCTGCAGGTGCTGCCCCTGCCGCCTCCCGCATGTCGAGCGGACGCTCTGCTGATGAGCTAAGGACCCGAAGCGTTCGGCGGGAATCGCACCCGCATGGTTCTGGGTGGAGGCCAGATGCCTTACTTGTCGGCCACGAACGCATGATGCGGACGACGGGAATCGCACCCGCCTGAACCTCCTTGGGAGGGAGGTACCTCACTAGTCGGCCTCGTCCGCAGGGAAGCCCCACTCCGGTATCGATCCGGACCCTCACGCTTACAAGGCGAGCTGCTCGGCCACGAGCTTGTGAGGCGAGAGCCAGCAGCGGGATTCGAACCCGCGACCTCCCCCTTACCAAGGGGGCGTTCATCCGACCGAACTCTGCCGGCAAAGCCCTCATCCGGACGTGCGCCGGACTGACCGGTTTACGAAACCGGCGCCTCGCTGTCTAGGCGTTGAGGGCAAGTGCGGCCAGCGGGATTCGCACCCGCAACCTCCTCGTTGGCAACGAGGTACTCCACTGGTTGAGCTATGGCCGCAAAGTCGAGGTGGCTGGATTCGAACCAGCGATCTCCTGCTCCCCGAGCAGGCGCGATAACCAGGCTTCGCTACACCTCGAAGTGTCTCGATCGCGGCGGCGGGATTCGCACCCGCTACGAGGTGGGTATGGACCACCTGCCTTCTCGTCGGCCTCGCCGCGAATGGGGGACCTCGGGCTCGAACCGAGACCAACGACTTCAAGGGCCGCCGCTCTGCCGATTGAGCTAATCCCCTCTGAGTCGGGATGGCGGGATTTGAACCCACAACCTCCTGTATCCGAAACAGGCGCTCCACCAGGTTGAGCTACATCCCGAGAAGGCGACGTTCGGATCTGCCCCGAAGCAACCCGGGTTGCAGCCGGGCCTCTCCCTTGGAGTCGTCGCCGAGTTGATCCGCAGGGACTCGAACCCCGTTCTGCCGGTTCAGAGCCGGCCGCTCTACCACTTGAGCTACGGATCATCGAGTCGGCCACCCGGGCGTTGCACCCGGCATCACCGGTTTATCAGACCGGGCCTTCACTCCGGAGGACGTGGCCGAGAGAGGGGGAGGTTGGATTCGAACCAACGAAGGTTTGCTTGTGCGGACGCGCTTTTGGGTCGATCGTGCGACCCGAGTGCGAGACCGGGATGTCTTTCGACAGCGTGTAAAGCTGTTGCCCTACCACTGGGCGACTCCCCCAAGCGCTCACGGTGGGCATCGAACCCACACCCTTCTGGTTAACAGCCAGTTGCTCTTCCACTTGAGCTTCATGAGCGGATGTTGCCGACGGGACTTGCACCCGTTCTCACCGGGTTGAGAACCCGGGCATTCTGCTTGTTCATGCTCGGCAACGAAGTCGGGATGGCCGGATTCGAACCGACGCTGGCCTGCTTCCAAAGCAGGTGGCTTAGCCGCTAGCCCACATCCCGAAAGGGGCCGGAGAGATTCGCACTCTCATCTTCCGGGTAAAAGCCGGACCGTCTGCTGTTGACCTACGACCCCATCGGCGGAGTCGGGGTCCGTTTCAGTCGGTGCATCTACCTCTCCATGGATCCGCAGGGAATCGAACCCCGTTAGCCCGATTAAGAATCGGGAGCATCGCCACTTATGCTTCGGATCCGACGGCGCCGACGGGTACTGCCCCCGCTACCTCCCGCTCGACAGGCGGGTGCCTCGCTACTCGGCTTCGACGCCAAAGGTGGCCGAACGGTTCTGCCCCGTCGTCTCCGCGTTCACAGCGCAGCGCTCTTCTATTGAGCTACGACCACCACAGTGCACTCGGCCGGATTCGAACCGGCACTGTTCCACCTTCGGAGGGTGGTGGCCTTTCCAGTTGGCCGACGAGTGCAGATGGGCGGCGAGGGCCCGCCCGTTCTTCCTCGATACGTCTTCGTGTTTTCTTCAACACGGCCTGCGAAAACCGCAGTTCTTTCAAGGATCCGCTGACGCGCTCACGAGGAATCGCACCCCGATCTCCCGGTTCGTAGCCGGGCACTCTTTCTGTTGAGCTATGAGCGCAAGGTCTGAAACGCCGAAGCCCCCGTCCAGTTTCCTGGTTCGGGGGCCTCGTCGGGTGGAAGCTGGTGCTCCGTTTCCCTAGTGCCCCCGCTGGCGATCGTTCTGACCGCGCTCGCACGGGTGCCCGGCCCGCTTGATCGCGGGCTTGGGGGTCACGGTGGCGGCTGCGACGAACGACATGATGTGGAGACCTTAGCAGGTGAAGTTAGACAGCGCAAGCGGTGTAAGGTTGGTGTAACGGAGCCGGAGGGACTCGAACCCTCAATACGCCGGAGCGTATGCCGACTTTCGAGGTCAGTGCTCTGCCTGTTGAGCGACGACTCCAAGCGGAGCGCCAGGGGATCGAACCCTACGACCCTTTCAGGCCCATCGGCTTAGCAAGCCGCGCTGGCCACCTAGGCCAGATGCGCTCCAACACGGGTGGAGGGATTCGAACCCTCGCGTAGCTGCTTTGGAGGCAGCTCGGCACAACCGACGCTCACCCGTAGATGCGGACGGGGGGACTCGAACCCCCACCCCCTTTCGGGGCACCGGTTCTCAGCCGGTGGTGTATGCCAACTCCACCACGACCGCGTGAAACACGGAGCAAGGGAGAGTCGAACTCCCGGGCCCAGGGGGCCAGCCGGTTTCCAACCGACCGCGCTTCGCCGACGAGCGCACCTGCTCCAGATGATGGGAGAGCCCGGAGTCGAACCGGGTGTGCCTGGGGCAACCGCTTTACAGGCGGCTTCGGGACCGTCCCTCAGTCTCTCCCAATGGCCCCGCCCGGAATCGCACCGGAGTCTCCTGCTCTTCAGGCAGGCGCTACACTGTCTCAGCTACAGGGCCTTAGTGTGCGAGGTCGGATTCGAACCGACAAACCGCTGGGTCTGAGCCAACGAGGTATACCAAGTTCCCTTCACTCGCACTCATGCGCAGGGTCGGATTCGAACCGACAAACCACGACTTTTGAGGCCGTGAGGCGTACCAAATTACCTCACCCGCGCGCTACACCACTTGCGATGTCAATGACCGGAAACGCCGAAGCCCCTCGCGGGGGGGTTCCGGGAGGGGCTTCGTAGTCGACAGGACTCGACCTTCAGCCCCCCTGGCCCCAAAGCAGAAACGACCACGAGCGATAGCTCGCGGCGGTCAGGCTGGAGAGGGAGGCGAACAAGGTCATGGGTAGAGCCTAGCTCAGGGCGGGTGCGGTGTCAAGGCCAATCGGTGATCAGCTAACGAGCCAGGGGCAAGCTCGACAGCAGACGACCAGCTCCGGGCTCGACGCAGATCGCCGTCATCCGGTCATCGAGATCGGGCTCGTAGAACTCGGCCACGACGAAGCCTGCCTGCTTGAGTCGCTCGGACAAGGACGGGATGTCGTCATTCTGGAGCACCACGATGTTGTTCGAACTGGCGAACCAGTCGCGGTCGATGCCCGGAGCCACCTCGATGAACTGGCGCAGAGCATGGCATGCCTGCGCGCACTTGAGCCCGAGCGAGAGCGCAGCGTGGACGATGACGTAGAGCTTCATGGAGACCTCGGGAAGTGGATGGGCGCGGATGGACTTGAACCACCGACCTTCCTCTTGCGAGGCTGCTCTTTCTCTGAGCTACGCGCCCGTGAGCTCCCGCGGACGGAGTTGCACCGCCGACCTGCCGGGTCATTACGCCGGCTGCTCTGCTGCTGAGCTACACGGGAAGAAGATGACCATCCCTGCGAATCGACGCTGCGCTCCCCGCTCTCCGGGGTCGGGCTGTCAATGGCCGGCGAGGACGATCATGGTGAGACTCTAGCCACGTCCACTGAAGGCGTCAAGCCCCGCCATCCTTGGCGGCAGCATGTGCATCGCAGAGCGTTTCGATCCACGTCCGGGTCGAGCCCCGCTTACGGCCCTGCTGCCCGCAGACCTCGCACAGACGCGAACTCATGGCCTCGGCCATCCGGATCGCCCCGTAGGCTTCCGCCCGGTTGAGGGGGTCCAACCCCTCCGGCATGCTGACGTACACGGCCAGAGTGCCGTACTTCTCCTTCACCTGCCGCACTGCGACGCCCTCCGGGAGGCAGCAGTAGAGGGCGTCGATCAGATCGAACCACCCGTCCCGGCACTCGTAGTAGCCGATCAGGTCGAGCCTGCACGCGTGCTTGGTGTGAAGTGCCTCAACCTTTTCCTGTTTCACCACGCCTCCTTCCTGTCAGAGCTGCATTGACGACGAGAGCCAGGGCACCGACGGACGGGCCGGTGATCACCATGACCGCGAGGCGCACGCGGTCATCCACACTCATCTGCTCAGCACCCTCCTCTGCAAGCAGGAGCTGCTGCACGTTGTACGACGGCGGCCTCGCGAGGTTGCGCTCCCACTTCGAGACCGTCATCGGATGAACGCCGAGCATCTGAGCCAGTTGTTGCTGGGTAAGCTCAAGTCGCGCGCGAAGCGCCTTGATCTGGCTGCCCTTGATCAGCGCGTCCCCCAGAGCAGATTCCCGTCGCCGGCCACGAGCATCTTCGAGGAGGCGGCCATGTTGTCCTTGCCGCTCTTCCCCTCGATCCAGTCGTTGCCGAGCCAGCACGCCCGGAAATAGCGCTCGGCCGCCGGGCTGCGACCGAGGACGGCAGACGCTTCGAGGACGTTCCCGTTCCACTGACCGAGGCACATCACCGCATCGGCCAGGATGTAGGCCTGCGTGGCCGTCTTGTACCCAGGTGCCGTGTCAGCCCGCTCCAGCGACTCGTCGAAGGGCCGCCCCTCCATCCAGGGGTCGATGAACCGGCGAAAGCGCGTCGGGTAGAAGTTCACGAAGCGTGAGCCAGCAGAGACCTTCGCCCCGAGGGAGAGCCAGGTCGGGTTCAGGGTGGAGCCGTAGCAGTTGCACTGCCACACGGCCCGAAGGTGGCCAGGACGCACGTTCGCCCTGAGGTACTCGGAGCTCACTGCACCGTTGTCCCCATAGGTGCCGTTCGACGCCAGGAACCTACCCGGCCAACCGTGGGCGAAGATGTACAGGTCGATGGCGAAGCCGGCACCACCGAGGTCATTGAGCTGCTCGACGAGGTGCTCCTTCGTCGGTGTGTCGATGATGGACGCGTGCTTCTCGTCGACGCCGGAGACCCGAATCGGGCCTACCTTCGTCTCGTGGTGGAGGAGTACGGTGCGCTCGTAGTTCACGAGCGCGAGGCGAAGGGGGACGGTCTCCTGGGCAAGCCGGTTGAGGTAGCTCTCCTCCCCGAAGTAGAAGTACACGAGCGACGCGAGCTTGGTGGTCATCAGGCACCTCGG
>Ga0075301_1000015_pt1 | contig 65800 bp, 63 predicted proteins | sample Browns_TuleA_D1_FD_120053 | JGI IMG/M metagenome (GOLD analysis project Ga0075301, IMG submission 120053) | Natural and restored wetland microbial communities from the San Francisco Bay, California, USA, that impact long-term carbon... | ecosystem: Environmental > Terrestrial > Soil > Wetlands ... | reverse complement strand
TGAAGGGCGGCGATTTGACGGGCGCCAATTTCGCCGATGTGAAAGCACCCTACATGTGCATGAGCCTGGCGAACTTCACCGACGTCAATTTCCGCAATGCCGATCTTACCGGCGCGAACCTCGCGCATTCCAATCTTACCGGCGCCGATCTGACCGGCGCCGTGCTCGACATCACCAGCATCAAAGGAACCGATTTATCTCGCGCGAGAGGCCTCACCCAGCCTCAGCTCGATCAAGCCTGCGCCGACAAAGAAACCAAAGTGCCGGATGGCCTCACGGCCAAGTCCTGCAGCTAGTTCACCCTCGAAGCAACACCCGAAATATCACCCCCCTGGGGCCCTTCATGTCGGAGGGCCTTTTTTCAGCGAGCATATTTGGCGCGTATGATGAAGCCGTTGCGGAAATCCGCGCCGGTGATTGGGACACCATGAACCGGAATAATACGCTCAACATCGAGGCCGAGAGCATCGATCTTGTCGCGCACCGGAACGGAATCGACCCCCGCTATAACGAGCTTGGTGGTGAGGACATCCACCAGATCAGCAACATAGAGAATTTTCTCTTTTGGAAAGTAAGCGACGAGCATCTGGGCGACGTGTGGCGCAGGTCCAACATCAAAAATCTGCACTCGTTCCGTACCGTCATCGAAGGTCCGCGGCTCGGACACCGTTTCAATCACTGGGGCTCGTTCCAAGCGAGCGCCCAGGTCGGGGCGGATCGAACTCGATGTCGCGGCGGCTCCCTCGATGATTGCCTTGGCATCGGGCGTGGTAACGATTGTGGCTCCCGCTGCGATATAGGGTTTCACGCCGGCAATATGGTCATAATGATAATGCGTAGAGAGAAGATAGCGGACGGGTTTGCCGGGCGCGGTTGCATGCACAAGTGCCAGGCACTTTTCCGCATAAGCGGAACTGATGGGCGCCTCGAAAACCATCACATAGTCGCGAAAGACCGCAAACATCACGTTGTAGTCGCCGCGAATGGCATAAAGCGTATCGCTTATCTTCTCCAAAGTGGGTTCGTCTGGAGTGTGCTCAAATGCCACAAAATCGGTGGGTGGCTGGAAGCGAGCAGCTGGCAGCGAGGCGTCAAGCATAGTTGACGTCACAGCGATGAAATGCGTCGGATGGCTGCCCGTGCGATCGATTAGACGCGTCGGAAGTGTTAGTGGCCCCTCGCGGCGATAGTTGGAATAGAGAACTTCCGTTGTCGTGTCGCCAAAGAAGGGATGGCCGCGCAGAGTTTCGGCCTTGGTCAGCAGATGTGTTGTCGAATCGAAATACAGGAACACGCGTGTTCCTGTCCCGTCGGAAAAAGAGATGACATCTTGTGTATGGCCACCCTCCGTCGCCGTGCCGACCCAGCCCAAGGTCTCGGGTCTCGCGAGCGCCATGCGCAGCAAGCCTTCGGGATAGCGGCGGAAGCTTCTTACACGCTGTGCCGGAAGGCCTGCGGCATCAAAGGTGTCGAGGTAGGGTTTTTCCTTGACGTAGGTAATGGACTCGAACCCCGCCTCGGCCGTTACCACGTCGGTCACCACAGCGTATTCCGTCGGTGAATCGACATATGTCTGCGTGTAAAGGAAACGATTGCCCGCATAATCGAGAAAACTTAGGGCTTTGGTGTCTGCGAAGCCTGTGTTCTCTGGAGCGTCTTGTGCATCTGGTGGGTCAAACCGCGGGTGCTGCGCTTGGCCGCCATCGACCCATTTGTCGACAAGGTCACGGCGCACGGTGTGCAATGCATTGAGCGCTGTTGCGCCACCGATCGCGGCCACGCCCTCGTCCAGCACTGTGCGCGCCTTGGCATACGATTCCAGGCCAGCGTCTGGTGCGATCGCTTGAGCGCCGGCATGGGTAATGAACGCCATCATGGCGGCCGCGCAGATTGTCAGAAGCGAAATGTTTCTCACTTGCCTAATCCCTTGTGTTGGTCACCTTTTCTTTAAGGCGCGCGGTATCAGTGGACATATTTGGCGCGTGTGGCGAAGCCTTGTCTGTACTCCGCGCCGGTGACGGGTACACCATGAACGGGTACGACACGCTCGACCTCGCGTCCTTGTGCCGTGAGCCTGTTCTGCATTGGCGCAGTATCGACGCCGACAATCACCTGCTTTGAGCTTGGAATGTCGACAAGATCAGCCACATACACCAACTTTTCCTTAGGGAAATAGGCGACCAGCATCTGGGCCACGTGCGGCGCGGGGCCGACATCGTAAATTTCCACGCGCTCTGTACCGTCGTCGAAAATTCGCTGATCGGAAACCGTTTCGATGATGGGCGTCTGTGTGGTGCGTGGACCGTAATCAGGGCGCATCGAACTCGAGGCCGTGGCGAGGCCCTCTATGATTGCCTTGGCATCCGGCGTGGTGATGATCGTGGTCCCTGCTTCAATAAAGGGCTTCACGCCGGCAATGTGGTCATAATGATAATGCGTGGAGAGCAGGTAACGAATAGGCTTGCCCGGCGCAGTTGCGCGCACAAGAGCCAGGCACTTTTCTGCATAGGTGGAATTCAGCGGCGCTTCAAATGCCATCACATAGTCGCGAAAGACCGCGAACATTAAGTTGTAATTGCCGCGAATGATATAAAGCCCATCGCTCACTTTCTCGAGGGTGGGCTCATCGAGACTAGGCTCGACCGCCACGTAATCCTTCGGCGGCTGAAAGCGCTCTTCGGGAAGCGAGGCGTCGATGGCCGTAGACTTTATGCTGATAAAATGCGTTGGCCGGCCACCCGTGCGGTCCACGATGCGGGTTGGCAGCATTAGCGGTCCAACCCGGCGGTAATTGACGTAAAGAACCTCGGTGCTGGTGTCGCCAAAGAACGGATGGCCACGAAGCGTTTCAGATTTGCTCAGCAGGTGAGTCTTTGCATCAAAATAGAGAAGCACACGCGTTCCCGTTGCATCGGTAAACGAAATGACATCTTGCGCATGGCCGCCTTCTGCTCCCACGCCGATCCAACTCAATGTTTCGGGCCGGGCAAGCGCCATGCGAAGCGCCCCCTCCGGATAGCGGCGCAAGCTTCGCGTGCGCAGTGGTAAGAGGCTGCCGGCAGGGAAGACCTCATAAAAAGGCTTTTCTTCGGCGTATATGTTCGTCTCAAAACCGTAGTCCGGCGTCACCACATCGATTTGAATGCCAATTTCGGGTGCAAACGCCACGGTTTTATCGAAAATGTAGGAACGATTTCCGGCATAATCGAGAAACGCCAGCACTTCGTCATTGCTGAACGCTATATTTCCGGGTGCGTCTTGCGCATCCGGTGGGTCAAGCCGCGGGTGCTGGGCCTGGCCGCCATCGACGGTTTTGTCGATGATGTCGCGGCGTACGGTGCGAAGAACATTGAGTGCCTTGGCGCCGCCGATGGCGGCAATGCCATCGTCGAGCACCTTGCGCGCCTTGATGTACGACTCCAGGCCGGCACTCGGCGCGACCTCGTCCGCGCGGACATGCGCCGTGTACGCCACCATAACGGCAGCACAGATCGTGAGTAACGAGAGGTGTTTCACGCTACCTTCTCCGCTTTCTTGTGCTTATTGCTGGCTACGAACATGAACCTTGCCGAGCCAGTTCAGGATCGCATCTACGACAGGTTTGGGATCCGGACGACCACCGCTATCCTGAAAGGCTGCTTCAGGTGTGGGGTAGCGGCTGAAATGATGATCGAGGCCCGGAATGATTTGGAACGAGGCCGTTCCCGGATGCTTGCGGTTGACGATGTTGGCGATCAACGCTGCGGCGTCACGGCTCTCATACCAATCGTATTGGCCATAGAGGGCTAGCACCGGAGCACGGACGCGCGACCAAGCGCCCGCCCAATTCGCGCGTTGTGCCTGCTGATGAAAGGCAAAGGGCCGGCCGTAATGCGAATTGGCGTCTGTGCCTACAATATGTTTCCAGACCTCTGCCATCGCGGGATCGCTTTTGACGATCGCCGTCGGCGACTCGCCGCGCAGCAGATAGCGCTCGAAGAACTTGGCCCTGGCAGTGATTTCCGCGTTGAACGTCGCCGGCTCGCTGCCGCCGAGTTCCAGTGCGTTCCGCTCGAAGCGCAGCATGCGCTCGAACCAGGTCGTTGTGCCTCCGCCCCAGATCGCGACACCCGCCAAATCTTGATCCGCTGCCAGTAAGGGCGCATAGGTCGAGCCAATGCTGGCGCCATAAATGACGATACGCCGCGGGTCCACATCCGGTCTCTTACGCAACTCTTCAAGCGCCTGACGATGATCGCCAAGCTCCGTGTCGTAATCCATTGTTGCGCAGTCGCCGTCGCTGTCGCCCACGCCGCGCTTCTCCGTCCGCCAGATCAGAACGCCGGAGCGAGCGACGAGGTCGTGCATCATCTGGCCCCATCCGTCGCGGGGATTAGGCCTTACTTCCACCGTGTCGCAGGACAGCCACTGTACGAACAGGATGGCGGGCAGTTTTCCGGTCGCGTTGGCAGGCTTGGTGACGATGGTGCGCAGACGCAGCCCATCGCGCGTTTTGAAGCTTCCATATTCCGTGGCGACGCCCTGGATCGCCTCGAGCGGCTTGCCGCCTTTGCGCGGGAGGTCACCAAGCGGCGCCGCGGCAGCCGCAGCCGCCCCCGCGTCCAAAAACAATAGGGCCACCAGGGCAAGGGCCACCACATTCCACGCACGGATGCTGGCACGATGCATCGCTCATTTCTCCGGACACGAGACCGCCTGCAGCCTGACACGCAGGTGCGAGGCTCCACCACCAAGACGCTAATTGCCCCTATGCATTAGTCAAACGTTATGTTCTACTAGGTAGCATAAGTCATTCTAATAATAGGAAGGCAATGACCATAGCCAATGATAGTCTGAAGGTCGCCTTGGAAGTCCGCCATCTGAAACTGCTGACTGCGATCGCGGAAGCGGGGCGCGTAACGGCCGCTGCGCACACCCTGGGTGTCACGCAGTCCGCGCTGAGCCAGCAGTTGCGACAGGCGGAACAACGTTTGGGCACCGCCCTTTTCCATCGCGTCAATCGAAAGATGGTCCTCACACCCGCGGGCAAAGCGATGTTGGGAACGGCGGAACGTGTGCTTCGCGATCTCAAGAATACGGAACAGCAGCTGCGCAGCAATGCCGCCGGCGAAGGTTGCGTATTCCGCATCAGCACCGAATGCTACTCGTGTTATTTCTGGCTGCCTTCGGTGTTCCGCCGTCTTCGCCAGATATTTCCTGGCGTGCAAATACTCGTCGATGCCGCGTCTACACCAAATCCAATTCCACCACTTCTGAAAGGCGAACTGGACATCGGAATTGTAAGTTCACAACCGACTGAAAAATCCTTACGCCTGGATGATCTGTTCGATGACGAAGTGGTCGTTGTCCTCTGGCCCGGGCACAAACTCGAGAAGCGCAAATTTCTGGTGGCCGAAGATCTCGAAGGTCAACATGTTTTCGTCTACCCGCCACAGCAAGACTCGTTTCTGCTTCATAAAATTCTCTATCCGGCCGGCGTGCATCCGGCCAGCGTGACGGAACTCCCTCTCACGGAAACCATCCTTGAGATGGTGCGTGCACAGATGGGGATCGCGTTCCTGGCGCATTGGGCCGTCGCCCCATATCTGCGCGAGAAAAAGCTGATCGCGAAACCTGTCACGCACGGCGGATTTCACCGCACCTGGCAGGCAGCGACATTGGAAAGCAAAGTACGGCATCCCGCACTGGAACAGTTGATCGCACTACTGAAGAAGATCAAGAACCCGAGCGCCTGACCAGCCGCGGGCAACGACCGTTTCGAGAAGCTGGAAATCTGCTTGAAGTGTCGTGCGCTACTCCGCCGCCTGAGCGGGCGGTTTGGCGCTCCAGCGCAACACAGGATTGCGCGCGGCACCCGTTTCGTCGAGGCGCCGGCGCGGCGCGAGTTTGGGCGCGCCTTCGAAGTGCTCGCGCCTGCCCGCCTTCGCATCGGCTGCCAGCGTGCGCATCGTGGCGATGAACTGATCCAACGTCGTTTTGGATTCCGTTTCCGTGGGCTCGATCAGCATGGCGCCGTGCACGACCAGCGGGAAATAGACCGTCATCGGGTGGAAACCTTCGTCGATCAGCGCCTTCGCGACATCGAGCGTAGTGACGCCCGTATCTTTCAGGAATGCGTCATCGAACAGTGCTTCGTGCATGCAGGGCCCGGGATACGGCGCGCTCATCACATCCTTAAGCGACGCCAGGATATAATTCGCCGATAGCACGGAATCCTCGGCCACCTGTTTCAGCCCATCGCCGCCGTGGCTGAGCATGTAGGCGAGCGCGCGCACGAACATGCCCATCTGGCCCTGAAAGGCGCACATGCGCCCGAACGGCCGCGCGCCCGAGACATAGGCCTCTTCCATGTCTTCGATCAGATGGAAGCCGTGATCGCCTTTCACCAAGAGCGGCAATGGTGCGTATTTGGCCAGGCGCTCCGAGAACACCACAGGCCCCGCGCCCGGGCCCCCGCCGCCATGCGGCGTGGAGAACGTCTTGTGCAGATTGATGTGCATGGCGTCGATGCCGAGATCGCCCGGCCGCACGCGCCCGACAATGGCGTTGAAGTTGGCGCCGTCGCAATAGAAATAACCGCCCGAGTCGTGCACCGCGCGCGCGATCTCGACAATATCGCGCTCGAACAATCCGCAGGTGTTGGGATTGGTCAGCATGATGCCGGCCACATCGGAGCCGAGCTTCGCCTTGAGTGCCGCCGTATCGACGCGGCCGTCGGCCGTGGCCTTCACTTCATCGACCGTGAAGCCGCAAAGCGCGGCGGTAGCCGGGTTCGTGCCGTGCGCGGATTCCGGCACGAGAATACGCGTGCGCTTTTCGCCGCTCGCGTTTACGGCGGCACGAATGGCAAGCAACCCACAAAGCTCGCCATGCGCGCCCGCCTTGGGCGTCATGGCAACCGTTGGCATGCCGGTGAGCGTTTCCAACCAGCGCGCGAGCTCGTCGATGAGCGCGAGCGCGCCCTGCACGGTCTTGTGCGGCTGCATGGGGTGCAGATCGGCAAAGCCCGGCAGCCGCGCCATTTTCTCGTTCAGGCGCGGGTTATGCTTCATGGTGCAGGAGCCGAGCGGGTAGAACATCGCGTCGATTGACGCATTGCGCTGCGAGAGGCGTACGTAATGGCGCACGACTTCTGGTTCCGACAGACCCGGCAAACCCACCGGCTGCTTGCGCGTGAGGCCGCCGAGGCGATCGTTTTTTAATTCGACTTCCGGCATGTCGACGCCCGACACGCCATCGCGGCCGATTTCGAAGATCAGCGGCTCTTCATGATCGAGCCCGCGGTGGCCGGAAATGGTGGCGACCGTTTCCATGGCGCTATCGCCGGGTGTGGTGGAGCGTCCCTGCTTGTTCAGCATCACACCACCTCCGCCAGCGCGGTTTGGTAGGCCGCAATATCGTCATCGGTGTTGAGTTCGGTCGCGGCCACGATCAGCAAATCGCTCGCGGATCGTTCATGCGGGTAAAGCCGCGAGGCGCGCACACCGGCGATGACGCCCTTACCGGCCAGTGCGTCGACCACTTCAACGGCGGGTTTGGGAAGCTTCAGCGTGAACTCGTTGAAGAATATGGCCGTCACCAGCTGCACGCCTTTCACTTTGCAGAGGCGGTCGGCAAGTTGCACGGCGCGCGCATGATTGAGGCGCGCGAGGCGTTTCAATCCTTCCTCGCCCAAAAGCGAGAGATGAATGGTGAAAGCCAGCGCGCACAGGCCGGAATTGGTGCAGATGTTGCTCGTCGCCTTTTCGCGGCGGATGTGCTGCTCGCGCGTGGAAAGCGTGAGTACGTAGCCACGGCGGCCGTTCGCATCCACGGTTTCGCCGGCAAGACGCCCCGGCATTTGGCGGATGAACTTCTCGCGCGTGGCGAACAGGCCGACATAAGGCCCGCCGAAATTGAGGCCATTGCCGATGGACTGGCCTTCCGCCGCCACGATGTCGGCGCCCGTGGCGCCCGGCGGCTCGATCAGGCCGAGCGAAACGATTTCCGTGACGATGGCAATAAGAAGCGCGCCTTTTGCATGCGCGGCTTCGGCAATCGGTTTCAGATCGCGCAACATGCCGAACACGTCCGGATTCTGCACCACAACGCACGCTGTCTGATTGTCGATTAGCGACGCCAAATCTTCCGCGCGGCCAGGTGTGACTGGTGGCATGACGAGGGCGCCATGCAGCTCGGCCAGCGTGCGAATGGTTTCGCTGTAATGCGGATGCAGCGCGCTCGACAGCACCACGCGGCCCCGGCGGGTGATGCGCTGCGCCATCAGCACAGCCTCGGCCGCGGCCGTGGAGCCGTCATACATGGAGGCATTGGCCACCTCCATGCCGGTGAGCAGCGCCACCTGCGTCTGGAATTCGAACAGCATCTGCAACGTGCCCTGCGCCACTTCCGGCTGATAGGGAGTGTAGGACGTCAAGAACTCCGAACGCTGGATCAAATGATCCACGCTCGCAGGAACATGATGACGATACGCGCCTGCACCGCAGAAGAACGGCTCGGAGCCCGCAGCAACATTCTCCCTAGCCAGTTTCGTCAGCGTGCGTTCGACCTCGATCTCGCCGGCGTGAGGCGGCAGCGGGAACTTCGCGTTGCGCGCCGATTGCGGCACGTCGCGGAACAGATCATCGATCGAGCCCGCGCCGATCTTCGCCAACATGGCGCGGCGGTCATCGGGTGTTAATGGCAGATAGCGCATCACAATCCCTTCACGAATTTGTCGTACTGATCCTTGGTCATGAGCTTGGAAAGCTCGGCCGCGTTGGCGAGCTTCATCTTGAAGAACCAGCCTGCGCCTTCGGGATCGGCGTTCACTTTCGCCGGCTCGGCCGCGAGCGCGTCATTCGCTTCCGTCACTTCGCCGCTGGCCGGCGTATAGACCTCGCTCGCCGCCTTCACGCTTTCGACGACAGCAGCCTCACCACCGGCAGCCAATTTCTTGCCGGGGGTCGGCAGCTCGACATAGACTACGTCGCCCAGTTGCTCGGCCGCGTATTTGGTGATGCCGACCGTCGCCGTGCCGCCGTCGGTGCGAATCCATTCGTGCTGGTCGGTATATCGCGTCTCGCTCATGCCTTCCCCCGTTTGTATCTGTGTGCGACGAACGGCATAGGTACGATGTGCGCGGATCGGTACGTTCCGCGCACATACAATGACACCGCGGTGCCTTCGGCTGAGTAATGAGCGAGAACGTACCCCATAGCGACAGGGCCGTTTACACTGGGTCCATAGCCCCCACTGGTAATCATGCCGATGTCACGCAAGCCATCGAACACAGCTGTATTGTCACGTGCTGGTGCCGGACCGACAGGGCGCAGACCGACGCGCTTATGCTTCGGGCCGTTTGCAAGTTCATTCATAATTCGTGCAGCACCGGGAAAGTTTTTCTCTTCTCTACGCCGCTTGCCGATAGCCCAGACAAGGTCGGCTTCAACCGGCGATCTAGTTATGTCGATGTCGTGGCCGTAAAGGCAAAGTCCGGCTTCAAGCCGTAATGAATCCCGCGCGCCCAAGCCGATGGGTAGGACTTCGGGCTCGGCCAGCAGCGCGCGTGCCAACTTTTCCGCTTCGGGCTCGCGCACCGAAATCTCGAAGCCGTCCTCGCCGGTGTAACCCGAGCGCGTGATGCCGACCTCGATGCCGTCGAACTCGGCCTTGGCGACGCCCATGAAGGTGAGCTTCGTGGCGTCCGGGCAATGCCGCGCCATCACCGTTTCCGATTTCGGCCCCTGCAACGCCAGAAGCGCGCGGTTGGTCGCCATGTGCAGCTGCACGCCGGGCGGCAGATGCGCTCGTACATGCGCGTCGTCTATTTCCTTGCGCGAGGCATTGAAAACGACGCCGAGCGCGGATTCCGCCTCGAGGCGGCCCGGCATACGCGACACCATCAGGTCGTCAATGATGCCGCCGTCATTAGTCAGCAGCATGGTGTAACGCTGCCGCCCCACGCCCAGCGATAGGAAATCGCCCGGCGTCAGCGCCTCAAGCGCCTTCGCCGTCGCCTCGTGCGAGGGACCGGTGAGCAGGCCCTGTCCCATGTGCGAAACGTCGAACAGGCCGCAAGCCGCGCGCGTATGCAGATGTTCCTTCAGCACGCCAGTTGAGTATTGCACCGGCATGTCATAGCCCGCGAATGGCACCATCTTGGCGCCGAGCTCGACATGCAGCGCATGGAGCGGCGTCTTGCGAAGCGGTTGTTCGTTTGCGTTCATCGGCCCGACAAAAGTTTGGTTCGCGTTCCGCACCTGCGGAACGCGCCCTTCTGTCATCGGACCTGAGAGATTTCCCCGGCCACCTTAGTCAGGAAGCCGGATTACCCCTTCGGTGAGACGGGCTCACGCCCACCTCTTTCCAGATTGTCATCCCCTGCCCGCGGTCCTTTTGCCTGAGAGTTTCCTGGGCGGTTGCTCCTTCGGCGCCCGGCGTTCCAGCCGAACCTCTCCCGCGGGGGATCATCTGACGTGCCATCCGGCCAAAGCCTCCCGGCGGGGCCGGACGTTGGCTGGATCATAGGCGGGGCCGGAGGTGAGTCAACGCGGGCCCGGAATTGCTCACATGCGCTGGGGAACCTGAATGCCCAGCACCGTAAGCACGCGCTCAAATGTAGCCAGCGTGGCCGCACACAGTCCTAGCCTCGCTGCGCGCAGAGCGGCATCCGATTCGCTCATGATGTGATGCTCGGTATAGAAGCGGCTGAAAGTCTGCGCGAGCGTAAACACGTAATCGCAAAGAATGTTGGGCGCGCGCTTGGCCTCGGCGGCAGCCAGCGTCTCGGGCAGCGCCAAGAGTTGCAGCGCGAGATTGCGCTCTTCCTCGGAACGAATGACCGGGGCCGTGTTCTTGAAGCCCTTGTCCTGCGCGTTACGCAAAATCGATTTGATGCGCACGGCGGCGTATTGCAGATACGGCCCTGTCTTGCCCTCGAAGCGCGTAAAACGATCCAGATCGAAAATGTAATTCGACAGCCGGTGGTTCGAGAGATCAGCGAATTTCAGCGCCCCGATCCCCACCGCCTTGGCGATGGCCTCGCGCTCCTCCTTTGGATAGTCCGCGACAAGACCAGCCTCCGTCAGTTTTCTCGTCGCCTCTTCCGTCACCATGGCGATGAGGTCGAACAGCTTCATCACCCCGCCCGCCCGCGTCTTGAAGGGCTTGCCGTCCGGGCCGTTCATGGTGCCGAAGCCGATATGCTCCAGTTCCGCGTGGCCGTTGAGGTGGCCTTTGCGCGCGGCGCGGAACACCTGCTCGAAATGACCGTGCTGACGCTGATCCACGACATAGAGAATGAGATCGGGATCGGCTTCCTTCACACGGTCCACGATGGTGGCAAGGTCGGTCGTGCCATAGAGCACCGCGCCATCCGATTTGAGCAGGATCAGCGGCGGAAGTTCTTTTTGGTCGGTGGGCTCTTCGACACGCACGATCAGCGCGCCCTCGTCCATCACCGCGACGCCATCTTTCTTCAGCTTCGCGATCATCGGCTCGATCAGTGGGTCAACGTCCGCCTCGCCCTTCCACCAGTCGAAGTGGATGCCGAGACTGCTGTATTCGCGATCCAGGCCCTCTTTCGAGACCTTCATGAAATGCTGCCACAGTGCGCGATAGCCGGCTCGCCCCGCCTGGAGTTCCGCCGTCGCTTGGCGCGCGAGTTCAAGCCGCTTGGGATCGGCTTTGCACGCGGCTGACGCCGCTGGATAGAGCTCTTCCAACAGCTCCATCGTGATGTTCGGTAACAGGGGAAACGGACCCCTGGACTTGGGATCGAAATATAGCGTCGGCGCCAGCTTGCGGATTTCGATTTCAGTGATCACCTGCCCCATGGGCAAACCCCAGTCGCCCATATGAATGTCGCTGATGACCTTCCAGCCATTGGCGCGGAACAGGCGCTGCAGGCAATCGCCGATCACGGCCGTGCGCAGGTGGCCCACATGCATCGGCTTGGCGATGTTCGGCCCGCCGAAATCGATGACCAGAGTTTTGTCTTTGCCGGTCTCGGGCAGGCCGGTCTCGGGCTTTGCCGCCAGCGCCTGAAGCCGACTCTGCAGCGCTTCGTCCTTCAATTTGAGATTGATGAACCCAGGCCCCGCGATCGCAACCTCCGAAAACAGAGGCGACGCCTTCAGCCGCGCCGCGATTTTCTCGGCTATAGCGCGCGGGTTCGCTTTTGCCGCCTTCGCTGCCGCCAAGGCGCCGTTGCACTGAAACTGCGCGAGGTCGGGCCGGTCGGAAACCGTGACCAGGCCCAGCTCTGGCGCCAAGCCTTCCGCCGCGAACGCGGCTGCCGCGGTCGCGTTAAGCTCGGCCAGCAGCGAGATCATGGAATATAGCGGTGCTTTTCGCGGTTGTAGGCAAGTTCGTCTTGCGAGAGCTGGAAACCGACAAGCACTTCATAGCCGACAGGCTTCTTGTCCTTGGGGATCGTGAATACGATGGCGTCTGGATTCTCGCTGAAGCTCACGGCGGTCTGTTCCAGGCTGATGTCGCGCGCGAAGCTCTGCTTCGCCACCACATTGTTGTCCAAATCCACGACCGCCACGAAATAGGTAAGCGTTTGCGGCTCGCCCGTCGCTGCGGGCCCGCGCCGCACGGTGACAGGGAACGAAAACTTCGCTTCGACCTTGCTTTCATCTTTATCGTAGTCGCAGCCGACCTCGGGCTTCGCCAGCTCCGCCGTCATGACGACATCGGTCAGGTCCTTGCCGCCGCCGGGCCGCAGCTTGGTAACCGTCGCGGCATCGGCCAGCGCAGCGCCGCTGGGGCAACCGCCCGCCTCCCTGGCCTCGTCCGATTCCGAGGCACAGGCCATGAGCGCGATCGCGGTGATCACAAAGGCGGCCAATTTGCTCAAGATGATGCCCTCGGCTAGACATTTCGCGCGCTTCGACGCGAGGCACGCGGACTGTAGCCAAGCATGTCGCGGAATGAAAGCGCTGGTCCGATGAGCGACGCAACCAAACCGAAGATGACATTGCTGTTAGCCGCACCTCGCGGCTTCTGTGCCGGCGTTGACCGCGCGATCCGTATCGTGGAGCTGGCGCTCGAACGTTACGGCCCGCCGATCTTCGTGCGCCACGAGATCGTTCACAACCGATTCGTCGTTGAGCGGCTTGAGCGCATGGGGGCTGTGTTCATTGACGAGCTTATCGAGGCGCCGGAAGGGGCGCGCGTGATCTTCTCGGCCCATGGCGTGCCCAAGTCGGTGCCCGCAGAGGCCGAGCGCCGCCAGCTCGCCTATCTCGACGCCACTTGCCCGCTTGTTTCCAAAGTGCATGTCGAGGCCGAGCGGCTGCATCGCACGGGGCACGCCATCCTGCTCATTGGCCACGCCCGCCATCCGGAAGTGATAGGCACGATGGGGCAGTTGCCTACCGGAGCTGTGACGCTAATCGAGACGGTCGCCGACGCGGAGAAGTTCCAACCCGCGGCTAACGCAAAGCTCGCCTACATAACGCAAACCACGTTATCAGTGGACGACACGGCTGAGATCATCGGCGTGTTGAAGCGCCGCTTCCCTACTGTCATGACGCCCCACAAAGAGGACATTTGTTATGCGACCACCAACCGCCAAGATGCCGTCAAGAACATTGCTCCGCGTGTGGACGCCGTACTCGTGATCGGCGCACCCAATTCCTCGAACTCACAGCGGCTGGTCGAGGTCGCGCGGCGTGCTGGCGCACGCCAGGCCATGCTTATCCAGCGCGCGGCCGACATCGACTGGAACGCATTCGCGGGTGTGCGCGCGGTGGGCCTCACTGCGGGCGCATCCGCGCCGGAAGTGCTGGTCGAGGAAGTGCTCGCCGCTTTCCGTGAGCGCTGCGAACTCGATGTCGAGGAAATCAGGGTCACGCGCGAGGACGTGGAATTCAAACTGCCACGCGCGCTGGCGAGTTAGTAATGGCGGTTTACACGGAAGTCACCGCCGAGGACCTCGACAGCTTTCTTGCCGCCTATGACATAGGCGCGCCGCTCGTCTTCAAAGGCATTGCCGAAGGCGTCGAGAACTCCAACTACTATCTGCGCACAGAGGGCGGCGCGTACATCCTCACGCTCTATGAAAAGCGCGTGCGGGCCGACGATCTGCCCTTCTTTCTCGGCCTGATGGAGCATCTGGCGAAGCGCGGCCTGCCCTGCTCGACACCCGTGCGCGGACGCGACGGCGAAATCTATCGCGTGCTGAAACACCGTCCCGCCGCAGTGCTCACGTTTCTCGACGGCGTGTCGTTTGCCCAGCCAACGCCCGATCACTGCCGCATGGCCGGATACGCGTTGGCGAAATTGCACCAGGCTGGAGCCGATTTCGGCCAACAGCGCAAAAACGCGCTTGGACTGGAGGGCTGGAAAAAGCTCGCGCAAGCCTGCGCGGCGGATGCCGACACCGTCATGAGCGGAATGGCCGCGATCATTGCACTCGAAATCGATCATCTATCGCAGGCATGGCCGACGGCTTTGCCGAAAGGCATCATTCACGCCGATCTGTTTCCCGATAATGTGTTGTTCGTGGAGAATCGGTTGTCCGGGCTGATCGATTTCTACTTCGCTTGCAACGACGCCCTGAGCTACGACTTAGCCGTGATGCTGAACGCGTGGTGCTTTGACGAACATGGTGATTTCGACGCGGCGAAGTCACGCGCACTTTTTACCGGCTATCAGGAGTTGCGCGAACTGGAAGCTGCCGAGCGCCACGCTATGCCCACGCTCGCGCGCGGCAGCGCCCTGCGCTTCGTGCTGACGCGGTTGTACGACTGGCTGCACCACGACCCGCAGGCGCTCGTGCGGCCGAAAGATCCACGCGCTTTCGTGAGAAACCTTCGCTTCCATCGCAACGTGCCGGGACCGGAGGCTTATGGACTGTGAGCGGACGCGTGGAAATCTTTACCGACGGCGCCTGCCTGGGAAATCCAGGACCCGGGGGCTGGGCCGCGATCATCCGCAGCAACGGTCAAGAAGAAGCGATCACCGGCGGCGAGCGCGCCACGACCAACAACCGCATGGAGCTCATGGCCGCCATACGTGCCTTGGAAGCATTGCAAGACAGAAGCAAGGTGATCCTGCACACAGATTCCCGCTATGTGATGGACGGCATCACGCAGTGGCTCGGGCGTTGGAAGGCCAATGGGTGGAAGACAGCCGATCGCAAGCCGGTGAAGAATGAAGATCTGTGGCGCGCACTTGAATCGCAAGTCGCACGGCACGAGATCAAGTGGCGCTGGATCCCGAGCCACGCCGGTCACCTGGAAAACGAGCGCGTGGACAAGCTCGCCCGCGCGGCCATTCCTTCGGCTTAAAGCTGCTCCAACAGGTGCTCGGCGCTGGACACGGAGAATGATCCCGGTTCTTCCAAATTCAGCACTTTCACCACGCCGTCGTCCACGATCATCGAATAGCGCCGTGAGCGATGACCCATGCCGAACTTGGTCATCTCGGTCTCGAGACCGAGCGCCCGCGCAAACTCGCCATTGCCGTCGGCCAGCATCGTCACCTTCCCGTTCGCGTCATTCTGGTCGCTCCAGGCGCCCATGACGTAGGCGTCGTTCACGGCGACACAGAAGATCTCGTCAATCCCCTTGGCCTTGAGCGCCTTGTGATTGCTCAGAAAGCCCGGCAGATGCTTGACCGAGCACGTCGGCGTGAACGCGCCAGGCACCGCAAAGAGCACGATCTTGCGGCCCTTGAATAGTTCATCGCTTTGAACCGGCTGCGTCTTGCCGTCCTTCGCCTGCTTAAGTTCCACCGAAGGAATTCTGTCACCAACCTTAATAGTCATTTTGCCCTCAATACGATTACATGAATGCGTTGCCGCACAACGCATCAATTGTTGCGCGGTTGCAAGGGCGTACTTGCGCCGCGCAATGGGGGGCGTAACCTACCCTTATGGCGTCGAAAAAAGAACCGAAGCGGGATGAAGGCGAGAGCTTCCTCGAAGGCAAGCTGCTCATCGCCATGCCGGGAATGTCCGACCCGCGCTTCTCGCAGACGGTGATTTACGTTTGCGCGCATTCGTCTAAGGGTGCCATGGGCATCGTCATCAACAAACCCATTCCCGGCCTTACCTTCATGGAGCTGATGGGTCAGCTCGAAATTCCGCTCAGCCAGCGAACAGCCGATCTGCCCATCCTCTATGGCGGGCCCATGGAGACGGGGCGCGGGTTCGTGCTGCACAGCGAAGATTACGAGAGTGACGACGCGACGCTGCCTGTGTCCGAGGACATTTCGCTCACCGCCACGCTCGATATTTTGCGCGCCATGGCGGATGGGCGCGGCCCCAAGAAGGCGGTGTTCGCACTCGGCTACGCGGGGTGGGCGCCCGGGCAGATCGAGACGGAATTCTCGAGCAATGGTTGGCTGCATTGCGAGGCCGACCCTACTCTGGTGTTCGGTCCCGATCTGGAAGCCAAATGGCGCGCTGCGCTGGCGCGCCTCGGCATCGGCCCTTCCGGCCTGGTCGCCGACGCTGGCCGCGCCTAGCTACTTCTTGTACGTCATCGCGATGAAGTTGTTGACCTCGGACGCCGGCAGCGGCGCGCCATAAAAAAAGCCCTGAGCGTATTCGCAGCCCAGGCTGCGCAGATGCTTTGCGTCATCTTCGCTTTCTACGCCTTCCGCCACCACCTGCATGTTCAGCTCGTGGGCCAGCGTGACGATCGACGCGAGGATCGCATCGCCGCCACCCTTGCGCGATTCGGTCAGGAAACTGCGGTCGATTTTGATCACGTCGAATGGGAACCGCTTCAGCTGACTGAGCGAGGAATGACCCGTGCCGAAATCGTCGATCGCCAGACCCGCCCCCATCTTCTTCAGCCGCTTGAGCGCCCCTTCCGCCACATCCGCATCGGCCATCACGGCGCTTTCGGTGATCTCGAGGCGCACCGAGCGCCGCGGCAGTTGCTCGTTCGAGAGTATCTCCTCCAGATCGGCGATGAATTCATCGTCCGTGATCTGCCGCGAGGCCACGTTCACGCTGACAAACAACGGGGGCTTGAGCGGAAAGAATTGCTGCCAACGCAACAAATCCTTCGCCGCCCGCTTCAGGACGAGCTTGCCCAAAGGGACGATCAATCCCGTCTCTTCGGAATGCGCGACGAATTCGCTAGGCGAAACGAGGCCGTGCTTCGGATGCCGCCAGCGCAGCAAGGCCTCAAACCCAGCCACGCCGGTCGTCTTCATGCGCATGATCGGCTGATAATAGACTTCGATCTCGCCCTTCTTGATCGCAGCGCGCAGATCCGTTTCCAGCGCCACTGGATCGCCACTGATGACCGTCCTCGGCTCCGTCTTCGATAGCGCGCGCGAGTAGACACACACGCGCCCCCCGCCTTCGCGTTTGGCCTGGATCATGGCGAGTTCCGCCTGGCCCAAGAGATCCATCGTGTCGCCCGCTTCCATGCCCGAGGCGATACCCACGCTCGCCGGCAGAAAGATGTCGCGGCCAGCGGCGGTAAAGGGTGGCTTCATCATCTCGATGATCTCGTCGCCCAATCCTTGCGGCTTGCCGCCAGGATTGTCTTTGATCATCGCAAACATATCGCCGCCCACGCGGAACAGCGCCGCGTTGCCTGCGAAACGCTGCGCCAACCGCTCGGCAACCGAACGGAGCAAGGCATCGGCGCCTTCCGGTCCAACGCTGGCGTTCACCGTCTTGAAGCGGTCAATGTCAAAGACGACAAGCGCGGTCTGGCCCAGGGCGCCGTCCAATTCGTCGAGCTTGCTGAGAAGCGCTACACGGTTGCCCAGGCCGGTCAGTGGATCGTTGAGCGCCGCGCGTGCGACTTCGGCCTCCGATGATTTTCGCGCACTGACATCAGCAATCAACCCGAGACAGCGTTCGGTCTTACCATTCTCACCCATCATCGTGGCACGCAGTTCGAACCAATGCGTCTTGTTACCCTCACCGCGCGCACGGAATTCGAGACGGAACGCGAGCCCGGGATCGAGCCGGTAAGCTTCGATCGCCTGCCGATAGACTTCACGGTCGTCCGCATGAATGCGATGCAGCCACGCTTCGCGGCTGATCTCAGTGACGTCGCGGCGTACGCCAAAGATTGCCGCGGTTTCTGGCGACAGTCGAAGCATACCTGTGTTCAAATCGAGATCGAATACACCCTGATGGGATGCAGCGACCGCGGAGTGCTCGCGCACAAGTGTTGACTCCGGTGCGAGCTTGAACTCGGTCGGCCCGGGCAGCGTTCCAGCGGTTGCGCGCTGCGTCTGTCCCGGTGGCTCAAGCGCACCAGCGGCGCAGGCAAGCGCGAGCAACAATGCACCGGCTGCCGAGAAGCCGCCGATGGCGGCAGGCGCGACAAGATTACCCTCAAAAAGCCCGAGCGCCTGGAATGCTCCCGCAGCCGTGACCAGGGCGAAAATGGTCGCTGCGGGCGCGATCTTGCGCGCAGCTGCGATATCCAGTCTCCCGCAATGAGCCAGATAGCCCGCAGCCAACGCCGCGCCTAGAACGGCGATAATACGAACCGTGAGTCCCGTCCCGGGCACACCGACGAAAGCCGCGATCCCAAGAAGGATGATCGCGACCGCCAGGCGATCACGCCAGATGCCGCTGCCAGGCTGCGCCGCTTCGAAGGGCGCCACGAAATCCACCAGCCGGATTCCCGCCGCCATCGCCAGCGTGAGCGAAAATGCTAGCAGCCCGTAAGGCCCTCCAGGCAACGTGAGCCAGCCCTCGTCGAACACTCCCGCGGCGATCAGATTGGCGAACATGAGCGCGGTAAGGAACGCAGCGCCCCATAGAGTGAAGCGGCGTCCCGAGATCACAGCCAAACTAATCGAGAAAACCGCGGCAGCCGCAAGCAACCCGGCCACAACACCGGACAACACGGCCGCGCGGCGGTTGTGCGCGATCAATGCGGACTCCGTCCATGCGATCAGCGAGGGCCGCTGCAGCACGCCGCTGAAGTGAAGAGCCAATGTCGCTGAATGCGCTGCAGGCAGAATGATACGAAACGCGCGCTTGCCATAAGCGTTGGCGCGCTCGACCAAGACACCGGGGTCGGACGCGGCAACCTCTCGCAATTGCGGCCGAACACGCAGTGGCGAAATCGCGAGCCCTGCCCCTGGGGAATCGCCCGCCACGAGCACGCGCGAGACGGGGCGTACGCCCTCGTTCTTCACGGCGATTGTGAACCACGCAGCACCAGGCTCCGCAGGTCCGCTGACGGTTTCCGGTGCAAGCAACGGCCGAACGTTGATCACTGCGTCGACGGCGCCAAAGTTGACCTGTGTTGGTGCGGCCTTGGGCGGCGTGAGAAGTTGGGCGTTTGCCAGCGTTGCGATGGCATACGACAAGCACAACACGAGGATCGAAACAGCCGCGCGAATAGTCACTCGGGGCGTAAGCTCCTGATCGCGATCGGGCGCTACCCTACCCGCGGGTCGTCCTCCAGCAAAGCGAAGAGGACATGATCTCGCCAGACACCGTTAATCTGCAAATAGCGGCGCGCCAGGCCTTCTTCTTTGAAGCCAAGCTTGAGCAATAGGCTGCGCGACGGCTCGTTCTCGGGAATACACGCGGCCTCGACCCGGTGCAGACCGAGCGTCTGGAAGACAAAGGGAAGAATCGCCCGTACCGCGTTATACATATAACCATGGCGCGCGAAGCGGGCACCGATCCAGTAACCCAAGCCTGCGGACTGGGTCACGCCGCGCCGCACATGCGAAAGCGTGCAGCCGCCCATCAGCATGTTGTCATCCGCACGGAAGAGGAAAAACGGGTAGGCGTTGTCGTTGCGGATTTCGCGTAAGTAGCGCCGGATGCGGCGGCGGAAAGCCATGCGCGAAAGCTCATCTGGCGCCCAGCTGGGTTCCCACGGCTCGAGGAATTCGCGACTCTTTTTGCGCAAAGACGCCCATGCCGTGTAATCGCTCATCTGCGGGTAGCGCAGATAGACCGCTTCGCCACGCAGCACGGGCTCGCGCCCGCCGGGAAAGATCATGCCGCGCATGAACATGGACATGGTTAGGCCGCTTTGACACGCCCAAAGCGGGCGGCAAACGCATCGCGCGATTCCAGCCGCTTCACGGGGCCGAGTGCAACCATCGCGAGCTCGCCCTGCGAGCAGACGCGTTCGGCGAACCTTCGCACTGCGGCAACATCGACCGCATCGATGCGGGCGGTCAATTCATCGACGGTAAGCAGGCGGCCATAGATGTAGAGGTGCGACGTCATTTGCTCGCAGCGCATTTGCGGCGACTCAAGGCCCATCAACAGAGACGCCTTGAGCTGAGCCCGGGCGCGCGCGACCTCTGCCTCGGTGGCGCTTGACGCCAGTGCGGTCATTTCGCCAGCCACGATGGGCGGGATCTGGCCCGCGTCTTTCTCACTCGTGCCTGTATAGACGCCGATCATGCCGCCATCGCGGAACGAGTGCGCGAAGGAATAGATGGCATAGCAGAGCCCGCGCTTCTCGCGTGCTTCCTGGAAAAGACGCGAGGACATGCCGCCGCCCAACACTGTGCTGAAGACCTGCGCGACGAAGTAATCCGGGTCGGCGTTGGCGACCCCTGGAAAAGCAAAAGCCAGATGCGCCTGCTCAAGATCATCGCCCTCGCGCTTGTCGCCGCCCACGAAGTTCGCCGGCTTGGCGCTACCGATCTCGCCACGCGGGAACGCCGCGAAGTGCGATTGAACAAGATTCACGACCTGAGCATGATCGACTGCCCCGGCAGCCGCGAAGATCATGCTATCGGAAAAATAGTTCGACGACATGAAGTCCCTGAGATTCTCGCGAGAGAGGCCTGTGACGGTTCTCTCTCTACCGAGAATGGGCCAGCCCATCGGCTGGCCCGGATAACAAACCTCTTGCAGGTAATCGAAGATCAAATCGTCCGGCGTGTCGCGCGTCTGGCCGATTTCCTGGATCACGACGCCGCGTTCGCGAGCCAGCTCGGCCTCATCGAAAGTAGGATTCTGAAGAATGTCGGCGATGATATCGACTGCAAGTGGTAGGTCGGCCTTCAACACGCGTGCGTGGTAGGCAGTGTTTTCGCGCCCCGTATAGGCATTGAGGTCACCGCCTACGGCTTCGATCTCTTCTGCAATCTGTTTGGCCGTGCGATGTGCGGTACCCTTGAATGCCATGTGCTCAAGCATATGGGCCACGCCCATCACGTTTTCGGTCTCATGGCGCGCGCCACAATTGACCCAGGCGCCAAGCGCTACGCTCTCCAGAGGCATGTCATCGGTGACAACAGTGGGGCCGTTGTCCAGCTTGGTAAGGCGAATGGTCATGCGGGGCGTATCCGTTCGGTGATGTAAGTTTTCAGGGCACGCAGATCGTTAGGCACTATATCGTATTGCTCTTCGCGTTCGAGAAGGCCTGTCAGTTGAGGCGGCAATGGCGGCGTCCGGCCCGTTGCGCGCATGACAGCCTCGGGGAACTTGGCCGGATGCGCGGTGGCGAGGATGACGACGGGGCCAATGGCATTCTTGGCCACCTTGCGGGCGACGGCGACGGCAACGGCAGTGTGCGGGTCTATGAGGATACCGCTTTCGGCGTGGACCGAGCGCATGGTCGCCAGTGTCTCATTGTCGTCGGCGCGGCCAGCGGCATAGCGCTTGCGCAGGGCGGCCAACGCGTCGGGCCTGATGTCGAGCTTTCCGGATTTGGCAAAGCCGCGCATCGCCTCTGTAATCCGGCTCCCGTCGCGGCCCGAAGCTTCGAACAGCGCCCGCTCGAAATTGCTGGCGACCTGGATATCCATGGCCGGGCTGAGCGTCGCCTGGGCCCTCCCCGCCGCATAGGTTCCGCTTTCAAGCGCACGCGACAGAATGTCGTTCGCGTTGGTAGCAATGACCAGCCGCTCGATGGATAAGCCCATGCGCGACGCCGCTTCGCCTGCGAACACATCGCCGAAATTGCCCGTAGGCACGACGAAGGTCGCGGCGCGATTGAGCTGCGCCGATGCCGTGAAGTAATAGACACATTGCGCAGCGATACGAGCGAAGTTGATGGAATTCACGGCCGCGAGATGATGCGCCTGCGCGAACGCCTGATCCGCGAACAACGCCTTCACCAGATTCTGCGCGTCGTCGAAGCTGTCTTCGAGCGCTATGTTGTGGACGTTCGCATCTCGCACCGTCGTCATTTGCAGACGCTGCACGTCGGAGACGCGACCCTTCGGATGAAGAACCACGACGTCCACATTTGCCTGCCCGCGAAACGTCGCGATGGCCGCCGAACCGGTGTCGCCCGACGTCGCAACCATGATCGTGGCGCGGCTTCCACGCTTCTTCAGCTCTCGCGCGAACAGGCGACCGAGCAGCTGCAACGCGATGTCCTTGAACGCCAGTGTCGGCCCGTGAAACAGTTCCAGCACATAGCTCGATCCGAGTTTTCTCAGGGGTGCTACGTCCGGCACATCGAACGTCGCGTAGGCTGCCGCGATATCAGTCTTGAGCTCATCGTTGCTGAATGAATCGCCGACGAACCGCTGGAGTACGGCGAATGCAACATCGCCATATTTCTTGCCGCGGAAATTCTCGATTTCAACGCGAGAAAATTGCGGCCACGACTCGGGCATATACAGCCCGCCATCCGGCGCCGGCCCCGCGACAAGCACCTCGCCAAACGAACGAGAAGGCGACGCGCCTCGTGTGCTGACGTAACGCATTATTCCCCAATTTCACCTCCCCCTGCGCGGGGAGGTCGATGCTGTGAGCGCAGCGAGCGGCATCGGGTGGGGGGTGTATGCAATCCCCCCACCCGGCTTGCCTGCGCTACGCTTGGCTCGCCGACCTCCCCACGTTGGGGGAGGTAAAAGCTCTCGCGCATGATCAAAACTGCAATCTGCCCTGCCTGTGATGATAGAGCAGATATACGACAGTCAGCACGAGCGCCAGCGCGAACCAGGTGATGGCGTATTGCAGGTGATTGTTGGAGAAGTCCGCGCGCGTTTGCCCGCCGCGCGGATATGCGCCCGCACCCGGCGTGCCGTCCGCTTCGATGATGATCGGCGCCAGCAATGTCACGCCCGCTTCTTCCGCCATGGCCCCGACGTCCTTGGTGTACCAGACGCGACTTGCGATATCGGGCACCGGCGTGAACAGGCCGGGAGGCTGCGATAGCCGGACGACACCAGTTATCCAGGCCTCGCCATCCGTGATTTGCTTGCGCGTCCGCGGGTCTTTCAGATCGTTTGGCACGAAGCCGCGATCAACGAGGATGGCATAATCGCCGCCTTGCACGATCAGCGGTGTCACCACGTGATAGCCGGGCTCGCCGGCGAGGCTTGGTGCAAACAGGTATACTTCGTTGTTGTTGAGAAACGTGCCGCGCACCGACACATGCCGCCATTCGGCGTTGGCGAGACCTTGAACGAGCACGTCATCGAGCGACGCAGCGGGCGCGGCCATGCGGCTTTCGACGCGCGCTATAAGGTCTTCTTTCCAGTGCAAACGCTCAATCTGCCAGACGCCGAGCCCGATCAGCAGCGCCAGTGCCGGCACGAACCAAAGCGTCGGGCCGAGAAGCGGTCGGAAGCGGATCACTTACTCAGCCGGGAACACCACCCCACTCGAACCCCAGACATAGATGCAGGCGAAGAGGAAGAGCCAGACCACGTCGACGAAGTGCCAGTACCAGGCAGCGGCCTCGAAACCGAAATGACGCGTCGGCGTGAAATGCCCGGCGATGGCGCGAAACAGGCATACGGTCAGGAACGTCGTGCCGATGATGACATGCGCGCCGTGGAAGCCCGTGGCCATGAAGAAGGTCGAGCCGTAGATCGCGCCCAGGAAACCCACACCGGTGGTGAGCGACTGGTGGGCCGCGTCGGTGAATGGGCCCAGCGTCGCGCCGTTCATGCCAAAAGTGAAACCAGCATGGCTGTATTCGTAAGCCTGCACGCCCGTAAAGCTTGCGCCCAGCGCGATGGTGAGCAACAGCCCCTGAATGGCGCCCTTGCGATCGTTGTGAAGGACCGCGTGGTGCGCCCAGGTGACTGTCGAGCCTGACGTGAGCAGGATCAGCGTGTTCACCAAAGGCAGATGCCAGGGATCAAACGGCACGACGCCTTCCGGCGGCCAGCCGCCGATGGAAATGTCGTGGGGAAACAGCATCGAATTGAAATAGGCCCAGAACCAAGCGACGAAGAACATCACCTCGGAGGCGATGAACAGCGCCATGCCGAAGCGCAGGCCGATTTTCACCACCGGCTTGTGGTCGCCCAGCACGACGGATTCGCGGATCACGTCGCGCCACCAGCCGACCATGGTGTAAGCGACAAGCGCAGCGCCAATGGCGAAAATCCATGGCTGGCCGGCCACCGGCAGACCGAAAAAGCCCTGGTAGCTCGCGTTCATCCAGAACACGGCGCCGATGAGCAGGAGGAAGGCCCCCACCGACCCCACGATCGGCCACGCGCTGGGCTCGACCAGATGGTAATCGTGCTTCACTTCACTGTGCGCCATGTGCCTCTCCAGAGTCAGCCGCCGGCGCCGGTGAGCTTCGCCACCGCCGACGGGTAGAATGTGTATGAAAGTGTGATCGTATCGATGTCGTCGTTCAGATGGTTGGCCGCGATCTTGGAATCGACGAAGAACAGCACCGGCATCTCGACCGATTGATGAGCTTCAAGCCTCTGCTCGGTGAAACAAAAGCACTGAATCTTGTCGAAGAACGGCGCCGCGATGTCGGGCGAAACATTGAACGCGGCGTGGCCGGTGATCGGCTTGTCGCTGTTATTCGTCGCACGGAAATAAACGAGCTTGTTCTCGCCCACCTTCACCCGTACCGAACGCTGCTCGGGCTGGAATGTCCAATCTAGCGCGGGGTCGACATTGGTATCGAAGCGCACGGTGATGACGCGCTCGCCGACAGTCTGGGACGCCTGCTCGACTCGCAATGGCGTCCCGCCATAGCCGGTGGCCTGGCAGAAAATGCGATAGAGCGGCGCCGAGGCAAAACTCAAGCCCACCATGCCGGCGACAAACGCCAGGCAGGACAGCATCACCACATCGTTGCGCTGCAGTTTCATCGCCTAATCCAGAACGTGTCCGCCCAACCGCACCATGGTCATCACAAAGAACAACACCACCAGAAACCCGAGCCCCAGACCGAGCGCCAGATTGCGCTTGCGTCGCTGCCGCCCGATCTCGTCATTGCCATTGCCCGCCATGCCTCAGACCAGCGGCGGCACATGCGCCAGTTGCTCGACGATCAAGGCTGCAAAGATGGCGAAGAGATAAAGAATAGAGACGCCGAACAATCTCCGGGCGGCGGGTTCATGCTTCTCGTCGCGATCGCGCAAGACAGCGATAGCCGCGTTGAGGAACCAGGCACCGCCTATGGCGCTGACGCCGAGATAGAGCGCCCCAGCAAGGCCGAGCGCCGCCGGCAAAAAGCCGGCGATCACCGTAGCGATGGCGTAGAGCAGGATCTGACGGCGCGTGGTGGCCTTTCCCGACACGACCGGCAGCATCGGCACGCCGGCCCGCGCGTAGTCATCGCGGCGATAGAGCGCGAGCGCCCAAAAATGCGGCGGCGTCCACAGGAAGACAATAAGAACGAGCACGAACGGCGCCAGCGCAACCGATCCGCTTACGGCCGCCCAACCGATGGCCGGCGGCAACGCGCCCGCAAGCCCGCCGATGACGATGTTCTGTGGCGTCGAACGCTTGAGCCACAGCGTGTACGCAAAGACATAGAAGGCGATCGTGAGGGCGAGCAATGCGGCCGCGGCATAGTTCACGAATAGTCCCATCACCATCACCGAGCCGACCGCCAACGTCCAGCCGAAGGCATGGGCATCGCTTGGCGAAATCGCACCCCGCGGGATGGGACGCTGGGCCGTGCGGGCCATGCGCGCGTCGATATCGGCGTCATAAGCCATGTTGAGCGCACCCGACGCGCCAGCGCCGATGGCGATGCAGAGCACGGCCGTGAAGGCGACAAGCGGATGGATTGCCCCGGGCGCCAGCATCATGCCGGCGACAGCCGTGAAGACGACCAGCGACATGACGCGGGGCTTCAACAGCTCGACGTAATCGCCGATTGTGGCGATGCGAGAACTGGTCGTGGTTTCAGCGAACGCCATCACACCACCTTCGGCAGCTCGTTATAGGTGTGGAACGGTGGCGGCGACGGTAGCTTCCACTCGAGCGTGGTCGCACCCGCACCCCACGGGTTATTGCCCGCCCGGCGCTTGGCGACGAATGCATGCGCCATGCACACAAGGAAAATGAGCACACCCGCGCCCGACATGAACGAGCCGATCGACGACACCAGATTCCAACCCGCGAAAGCGTCGGGATAATCGGCTAAGCGCCGCGGCATGCCGGCAAGACCCAGGAAATGCTGCGGGAAGAAGGTGAGATTGACGCCGACAAACATCACCCAGAAATGTAGCTTCCCGAGCGTTTCCGAGTACGTGTAACCGGTCATCTTCGGGAACCAGTAGTACCAACCGGCGAAGATCGAGAAAATCGCGCCCAGACTGAGCACGTAGTGGAAGTGCGCCACCACGTAATAAGTGTCTTGCAACACGACATCGACGCTGGCGTTGGCCAACACCACGCCGGTCACGCCGCCGATGGTGAAAAGGAAAATGAATCCGATCGCCCACAGCATCGGCGTGCGGAATTCGAGGCTGCCGCCCCACATGGTGGCGATCCAGGAGAAAATCTTGATGCCGGTGGGCACGGCAATAATCATCGTGGCGACAACGAAGTAGGCCTTGGTCTCTGTTGTCAGGCCAACGGTGAACATGTGGTGCGCCCAGACGATGAAGCCAATGAAGCCGATCGAGACCATGGCGTAGGCCATGCCGAGATAACCGAAGATCGGCTTCTTCGAGAATGTTGAGACGATCTGGCTAATCATGCCGAAGCCCGGCAGGATCAGGATGTAAACTTCGGGGTGACCGAAGAACCAGAACAGATGCTGGAACAGAATCGGATCGCCACCGCCCGCCGCATTGAAGAAGGTGGTGCCGAAGTGGCGGTCGGTCAGCAGCATGGTGATGGCGCCCGCCAGTACCGGCATCGCCAGCAGGATCAGGAACGTCGTCACCAGGATGGACCACACGAACAGCGGCATCTTGTGCAGCGTCATGCCGGGCGCGCGCATGTTGAAGATCGTGGTGATGAAGTTGATGGCACCGAGAATGGACGACGCGCCCGCGATGTGCAGCGAGAAGATGGCAAGGTCCATCGCCGGCCCGGGCGAGCCCGTGGTCGACAAGGGCGCATAGACCGTCCAGCCGCCGCCCACGCCGAGCCCGCCGGAATCGCCTTCGACAAACATCGAAAGCACGAGCAACGTCAGAGAGAACGGCAACAGCCAGAACGAAATGTTGTTCATGCGCGGGAACGCCATGTCGGGCGCGCCAATCATCAGCGGCACGAACCAGTTGCCGAAGCCGCCGATCATCGCCGGCATCACCACAAAGAACACCATGATGAGGCCGTGGCCGCTGACGAAAACGTTATAGACGTGCGGGTCCTTGAAGATCTGCAGCCCCGGCTCCATCAGCTCGGCGCGCATCATGAGGGACAGAAAGCCGCCGATAATGCCGCCGATGATGGCGAACACGAGGTACATCGTGCCGATGTCCTTGTGGTTCGTCGAATAGACGAAGCGGCGCCAGCCGGTCGGATGGTCTGCTGCGTGTGCCGTGGCGGCCATCGCCTTCTCCCTCAGTGCGCCGTGGCGACGCGCGTGTCAGGCGCATCGACGCTGGCAAATTTCTTCTTGGCTTCTTCCAGCCACTGGTTGAAGCGTTCCTCGCTGACGACTTCCACCGCGATCGGCATGAAAGCGTGTCGCGCGCCGCAAAGTTCGGAGCACTGGCCGTAGAAAACGCCTTCGCGATCCGCCTTGAACCAGGTCTCGTTGATGCGGCCGGGCACGGCGTCCATTTTCACACCGAAGGCCGGCAGGCTCCAGCTATGGATCACGTCGGCGCCGGTCGTGATCACGCGTACCACCTTGTTCACCGGCACAACGACATGATTGTCGGAGGCGAGCAAGCGCGGCTCGCCCGCGGCTTTGGCCTTGTCGTCGGCGAGCATCAGCGCATCGAAAGTGAGGTTGCCTTGATCGGGATATTCGTAGGTCCAGTACCACTGCTTGCCGATGGCCTTGATGGTGAGATCGGCCTTCGGGATGGTGTCCTCGAAATAGAGAATACGGAACGACGGGATGGCGATCGCTATCAGGATCGCAACGGGGATGACCGTCCAGATCACTTCCAGCGTCGTGTTGTGCGTGGTCTTGCTCGGCACCGGATTGGTGCGGCCGTTGTAGCGCACCATGATCCAGATCAGGAGAAACAGAACGAAAACACAGATCGCGGTGATGAAATAGAGCAGGTAGTCGTGCATCCATACAATCTGCGACATGCGCTCGCTGGCCGGCGCCTGCAGTCCCAATTGCCACGGTTGCGGGCCGTCGGCGGCCCGAGCCGGCAGCGCGAAGAATGCGGACAGAGCTATGCCAACGAAGACGCCCAGCTTGCGGTGAATCATCAGCCTCGCCTCGCATGAAGGAAGCCGTGCCCGGCCCGCCCCGGCGGTGATTCTCTGCAGCCCGCTAGGCAACTCAGGTTTAGGCGCGGCGGTGCTCCTAGGTCATTGCGACCTAATGCCACGCAAGCGCGGAATCGCGCCCAATTCGGGGCTGTAGCGTGGGCGCGGAAACACTATCTAATAGGGAACCGACCCCGCTACCGGAGCCCGCGCGTACATGGCGTCGAACGACAATCTCTTTTTCAAAGATACGGGGCTGGAACGCGGCCGTGTGCAGCTTCTCGTGGACGACGCGCTGAAAGGCGCCGACGACGGCGAGCTGTTCCTCGAATATCGCAAGAGCGAGAGCTTCTCCTTCGACGATGGGCGGCTGAAGGCCGCCTCATGCGACACCACACAGGGCTTCGGGCTTCGCGCGGTGGCGGGCGAATCCACGGGCTACGCGCATGCGACCGAACTTTCGGAAGAAGCAATGAAGCGGGCTGCCGCTTCCGTGCAGGCTGTGAAGTCCGGTTACGCGGGTACGCTTGCGGACGGGCCCGCGCGCACCAATGTGCATCTTTACACCGACGCGAGCCCGCTCGACTCCGCGCCCTTCGACGCCAAGGTGAAATTAATGGCGGACGTCGATGCTTATGCGCGCGGGAAGGACGCACGCGTGAAGCAGGTTTCATGTTCGCTCGCCAGTGAATGGCAGGCGGTCGAGATCATTCGCGCGGGCGGCGAAGCCTATCGCGACGCGCGGCCACTGGTGCGGCTCTCCATTTCCATCGTGGTCGAAGAGAGCGGCCGCCAAGAGTCCGGTTATTTCGGCGGCGGCGGCCGGCGCGACTACAAACACTACATCGATCCCACCTATTGGCATGTGGGCGTCAACGAAGCGTTGCGTCAGGCGCTGGTGAATCTGCAATCTGTGCCCGCTCCCGCAGGCGAAATGACGGTCGTGCTCGGCCCAGGCTGGCCGGGAATTCTTTTGCACGAGGCGGTCGGCCACGGCCTTGAAGGCGATTTCAACCGCAAGAAGACAAGTGCGTTCTCTGGATTGATGGGTCAACGCGTCGCCTCGCCCGGGGTCACTGTTGTTGACGACGGCACGATTTCGGAACGGCGCGGTTCGCTGTCCATCGACGACGAAGGCACGCCCACCTCGCGCACCGTGCTGATCGAAGACGGTATCCTGGTCGGCTTCATGCAGGATCGCCTGAACGCGCGCCTGATGGGCATGAAGCCCACCGGCAACGGACGGCGCGAAAGTCACGCCGCCTCGATCATGCCGCGCATGACCAACACTTACATGCTGGGCGGCAACCACACGCCCGACGAAATTCTTGCGAGCGTCAAGAACGGCATCTACGCCGTGCATTTCGGCGGCGGCCAGGTCGACATCACCTCGGGCAAGTTCGTGTTCTCCTGCACCGAGGCCTATCGCATCGAGGACGGCCGCGTGGGCGCGCCGATCAAAGGCGCCACGCTGATCGGCAACGGACCCGACGCGATGACGCGCGTGGGTATGATCGGCAACGACATGCAGCTCGACAATGGTATCGGCACCTGCGGCAAGAACGGTCAATCGGTGCCGGTGGGCGTCGGCCAGCCAACGCTGCGCGTTGACGGCCTCACCGTGGGCGGCACCGCGGCCTAAAGCTGGTCGTACCCTTCCACCAGCACGAACATATGCGTCTTGGAATTGCGCGTCCGTATCGGAAGAACTTCCTGATATTCGTCACTGCGATAGAACAGCTCGGCGGCGGCGAGTGACGGAAATTCCAGGATCACCAGCCGCCCGACTTTCTGTTCGCCTTCGACCTGATCGATCTCGCCGCCGCGCACCAGATAGCGCCCGCCGTATTGCTTGACGATTTTCTCCGCCCTCACGCGATATTCGCGGTAGGCCTCCGCGTTGGTGATTTCGAGATTGCCGACCAGATAGCCTTTCATGCTTATCCCACACATTGTCATGGCCCGACTTGTTCGGGCCATCCAGCGGCCGCGCGTCTGCGCGGCCAATGACTGTTTTTCATGACTTCATCACCTGGATGGCCCGCATTCGCGGGCCATGACAAGTGAGGTGTTCAGAAGAAATCGTATTCCTTGAACAGCGGCTTTAGGTCGCCCTTCCATTCTGTGCGGTACTTACGCAGCAATTCTTCGGCGCGTGTCTCGCCGCGCTCGACCACTTCCCATAGCGGCTGGATGAAGCCTTCCTCGCTGCTGCCCGCGGGATCCATTTTCGCGCGTGCCTTAAGGCCTGCAGTCGCGATCTCCATCATGCGGCGCACGAGCGCACCAACATTCGTATCGCGGAACGGCGTCCTGAAGCCGAGCTTCGGTACGGCCTGGCGCATCGCCTCGCGCTCTTCCGCCGTCCAGCCCTTGACCATGTCCCAGGCCGCGTCGAGCGCCGCGCCGTCATAGAGAATACCCGCCCACAAGGCCGGCAGCGCGCAGATGCGCCGCCACGAACCACCGTCGGCGCCACGCGTTTCAAGGAATTGCTTCAGCCGCACTTCGGGAAAGATCGTCGTCAGGTGATCGGCCCAGTCCGACATGGTGGGTTGCGCGCTCTTCACTTCGGGAATGCGATGCTCGAGAAAATCGTCGAAGCATTTGCCCGCGACATCGATGTAGCGCCCATCGCGATAGACGAAATACATCGGTACCTTCAGCGCGTAGTCCACATAGCGCTCGAACCCCATGCCATCTTCGAAGACGAACGGCACCATGCCAGAACGCGCCTGATCCACGTCCGTCCACACATGGCTGCGGTACGATAGGAATCCGTTGGGCTTGCCCTCGCGGAACGGCGAGTTGGCGAACAGCGCGGTGGCGACGGGCTGCAACGCCAGCGCCACGCGGAATTTTTTCACCATGTCGGCTTCGTCGGCGTAATCGAGGTTCGCCTGGATGGTGCAGGTGCGGAACATCATCTCAAGCCCGAGACCGCCGACCTTCGGCATGTAGTCGCGCATGATCTCGTAGCGGCCCTTGGGCATCATTGATGTGTCGGCGAAGCTCCAAGTGGGTGCGAAACCGATGCCGAGACAGCCCGCGCCGATCTCGGCGCAGACCTCGCGCACCTGATCGCGATGCGTGTTCACCTCGGCGCAGGTTTCGTGAATGGATTTGAGCGGCGCGCCGGAGAGCTCGAACTGCCCTCCGGGCTCCAGGCTCAGCGTAGCGTTGCCTTGCTGCAACCCGACGATGTTGCCGTTTTCTTCGACCTGCTCCCAGCCGAAGCGCTTCATGCCTTCGAGCAGCTGGCGTATGCCAGGCTTGCCCTCATAGGCCAGCGGCTTGTGGTCGGTCAGGCGAAAGACGAATTTCTCATGCTCGGTGCCGATCCGCCACTCCGCCTTCGGCTTCGCGCCATGCGCGATATACGCGACAAGATCGTCGCGCGAACGGATTGGGCCACCGGCGTGCTGTGGAATTGACATGCGGGTCCTTTGCGCGAGGGAACGTAGTGTCGGCCTGAGTGCTTCACAAGACGCACCCAATTCGTCATGGCCGCCCTTGAGGCGGCCATCCAGTGCACCGCGTCTGTGGGTGCGAAAGACTCTTCTGGCTCGCAAAGCTCGCCTGATGGATGGCCGGGTCAAGCCCGGCCATGACAAGCTAGGCCCAATCGCCGAGGAGGGCCTGCCACGCCGAAAGCGCGGCCAGAGCCGCAGTGTCGGCCCGCATGATGCGCGGGCCAAGTGTGACGGGAACGACGAATGGATAAGTGCGAATGAGCGCTCGCTCGTCATCATCGAAGCCGCCTTCGGGCCCAGTGAGGACGCCCCATTGCAAAGCAAATACCTCTCCCTGTTTTTGAAGCGCATTAGCAATCGGGGGCGCATCGCCGCCTTCGTCACAGAACAAAAGCTGGCGGCCCTTGGGCCACGATTTCAGCAGCGCATCCAATTCAACCGCGCCACGGACTTCCGGCACGCTCACGCGTCCCGACTGCTCGGCTGCCTCGATCGCATTCGCGCGCAGGCGATCCAGATTCACTCGCCGCGCGATGGTGCGGTGCGTTATCACGGGTTGCAGCACCCGCACGCCCAGCTCGGTCGCCTTCTGCGCCACGTAGTCGGCCGGCGTCTTCTTGATCGGCGCGAACGCGAGCCAGAGGTCCGGGGGCTCTGACTGGGGCGTGAGCCGCGCCTCGCATTTCAGCGAGCATGAACGCCGCGAGGCGTTCTGGATGACCGCCCGCCATTCGCCGTCGCGCCCATTGAACAACCGCACCGCATCGCCAGTGCGCGCACGCATGACGTGCAATAGATAGTGTGCCTGCGGCGCGCTCGGCTCCACTAGGGCACCCGCGGCCAGGCCCGCGTCAACATAAAGGCGAAGCTTGCCGCCCGGCGCTTTCAGGTCATAGTCTTCGTCGGTCATGGCGTTTGGACCAAGGTGGGGGCTGTTCCAGCACGCATGAAAGCAAAGCCGCAAGCCCCCAAGGCCACTAGAGTGGCTTCGCGCCCCGCAGACGCCCTCCCCAAAAGCTGGGTCGATCAGGCGCCCGAAGTGCTGCAGCCCTATTTCCGCCTGATGCGGCTCGACCGCCCCATCGGCGTGTGGCTGCTCTATTGGCCTTGCGTGTTCGGCGTCGCGCTCGGCGCCGCGGTGCAGAAAATGCCGATCCCAAGCCCGCGGCTGCTGGTTCTGTTCCTGCTCGGCGCCATTCTCATGCGTGGCGCGGGTTGCACATTCAACGATATTGTCGACCGCAAGATCGACGCGAAAGTGAAACGCACCCGCGGGCGACCCATACCAAGCGGCAAAGTGAGCCTGCTCGCTGCGTGGATTTTCGCCGGTGTGCTTTGCCTGCTCAGCCTTCTCATCCTGCTGCAATTCAATCGGCTGACAATCTGGCTCGGCATCGCCTCGCTAGTTTTCATCGCCGCCTATCCATTCATGAAGCGCATAACCTGGTGGCCGCAAGCCTGGCTCGGCCTCACCTTCAACTGGGGCGCGCTGATGGGTTTCGCGGCAGAAACGGGCCATCTCTCATGGCCCGTTTATCTGCTTTATGCGGGATGCTTCTTCTGGACGCTGGGCTACGACACGATCTACGCGCATCAGGATAAAGAAGACGACATTCTGATCGGCGTGAAATCATCCGCGCTAAAGTTGGGCCGCGCCACGCGTTACTGGCTCTACATCTTCTATACGATCGCCTTCGTGCTCATTCTGCTGGCGGGATTGATGGCGGGGCTCGGCATCCCCTTCGCGCTGGCGTTGATCGTGGCCGGCCTGCACCTGGTGTGGCAGGTCTATACACTCGACACCGAGCGCCCGCTGCTCTGCCTGAAAATTTTCAAGAGCAACCGCGACACCGGCGCGATCATCGCCGCAGCCTGCTTCTTCGCCGTGCTGGTGAAGTTCTGACCCCCACCCCGTCCCTCCCCCTGCAAGGGGGAGGATGGGAGGGGGTCAATCAGTAGAACGCCAAATTGGGCTGATAATCCGCGCGCGCCCATGCTTTGGCGAAAGCTGCCCCGGTCATTTTCGCTTCGACAGTCTTCTGCTGCGCCTCCAGCGACTTCATCAGGCCGAACAGCGACCAGCCATTGTCCGGCCACATCTTGAGGCTTTCGCGGAACGCCATCTCGGCTTCCGCCGGCTTGCCCGCCACCAACAAGGCCGCGCCCAGTGTGTTCTGCACCGGAAAGTCCCAATAGGGTGGCTCGGTGTAAGGCAGTTGGTTTTCCAGCTCGACAGCCTCGCGATAGGCCGCAACCGCGTCATTGATCTTGCCATTCATGCGCGCGATGTCGCCCGCGATGATGCGATCCGCCAGCGCCACCATGTCCCTCGCAGGAATTCCGTAGGGTTCGAATTTTTCGAATTCGGGATCGTTGAGGTATTTCTTCAGCGCGGCGTGCTCTAACCCCGCACCAACGACATCCTTCTTCGCCGCAAACGCGCGCGCCCGCGCGTAGTGATACATGGCCGACGACAAATGCATCTTGCCGTCAGGCGCGGGCTCTTTCAGCGCGTCGTCGAATTTGGCGAAGCGCAGAAGCGTGACTTGTGCGATCGGCGTTACCGTCTCCACCGCGGGAACATCGTGCGCCACGCTGAGATCGACATTCTTCAGCGCCTTACGCGCCTGCGCGATCGCCTGTGCGCCTTGTCCGTCATTGGTCGCCGCTGCGGTGCCGAACTGCATGTTGTGGATGTAATACATCTTGGAATAGAGGCCCTGCTGGCCGCTCTTCGCGGCGAAGTTCTCGTCGGCCACTTCCGCGTCGAGATTGACCTGCAGCGCGTCCGCATAACGCCCGATGCGGTTGTAGATGTGGCCAGGCATATGCACGAGGTGGCCTGCGCCTGGCATCATCCCGTGCAGTTTGTCGGCCGCGATCTCCGCGCGCTTGGGGTCGTTCGACGCCTCGACCGCGTGGATATAAAGGTGTAGCGCACCGGGATGTTGCGGCCAGCGCGCCATAACGCTCTCCAGTGTAGGCACGATGTCCTCTAGACCGGGATGGAGGGTCTTGCCGTCTGGCTCCCAGTAGTCCCATGGTGATTTGTCCATCAACGATTCCACATAGAAGACTTGCGCGTCCGGATCGTCGGGCATCGACGCCGCGAGCTGCTTCATCACGGCAGAAAAATCCTTGTCGAGTTTTTCGCGGTTGGCCTTGGGGTCGCTGGAATAACGCTTCTCCATCGCCGCGATATAGGCCTGCTCGACCTTGCTCGCATGCGACGCCAGTTCCTTGGCTTTCTTCACAGCGGCCACGGCCGGCGCCGACGCATCTTCCATCATCGGCATGTTGATGTTGGGGCCATAGGCGAAGGCCACGCCCCACCAGCAGATGGCGCAATTGGGATCGCGTCTCGCCGCTTCCTCGAACGAGCGGATGGCCTCGGCATGATTGAAGTTGAACGTCTCGCGGATGCCCTGGTTGAAATAGGCCTGCGTTTCCGGCATGCTGGTGCTTATCTTGTGCGAGTAGCTGCCGAGATCCGCGTAAAGCGGCACGGCGGCCGCCGTTTTCTGGTCATGCATCGCATGGGTGTCTTTGGCCGGCTGCTGCTCGCAGGCGAAGAGCATCATTGCTGACAAAAGCGGCGCGGCGACGCGTGTACGCGCAATCATCTAGGGCTCTCCCGCGGGTTTGGTCTTGTTGATTTCAGACGGGCCTTCGGCAGGCAGGCGCGCAGCCAATGCGGACTCACGCGTGGCAGCCAGAAGCGCAAGGAAGAACGTCAGCGTGGCGATGATGCGAAACACGAGAATGGCCGGCGGCATCCACGGCTCGGACCGGTTGAGATCGAGCGGGCCGATTTTCACGCCGAAAATCTCCGGCGCGTTGAAGGAAACCGCCGACGCCGCCTGGTCCACCGTGAACAGCGCCACTTGCTCGAAATTCACTTCGGAATTCACGACCGGGTTGTGGTTGTCGGCGAACATGTGTCCGCCCGGCTCCGCGCGAGCCAAGGTGAACAGCACCATGGGCACGGCGATGGCGAACAACAGAGCACCGATGCGGAAGATCCAGCGCGCTGCGTCGATCTCTTGCAGCGCAGCCTTCGCTTCGCGATCGAATACGGCCGGGAGCAGCACTACGAAGCCCGTTCCAAGTACGAGGATCGCGTTTATCAGAAGCGCCAGTGAAAGAAAAACATAATTGCCCCAGTCGTCCGCGCCAAATCCAAACTTGCCTGGCAACAAGCTCTCGAGCCAGGGCGCGTTGCCGCCAGCAGTCAGGATAAAAAGGCCGGTGAGCGCAATGTTAATCAGAATGACGACCAACAACAGGCGAACCAGCGTCAAACGCCCCATCACCAACTCCCACGCTTACCCGTTAAGATTATAGTCTGATCGCGTGGCAGCGACCACGGCCGGGTTGGGGTGATATAACCGTTGAACTTCATGGGAGTGGGGCCCCACGAGCGTCGAAACATCCGAGGCAGAGGCATCACAGGCGCCGAGCGTCGCACGGCGCGAGCATGTGTGGCGCAACTTCCTCGCCTACGCCGTGCTGGTCGCCGTGCTTATTGCGGTCCACTACTTCATCGAACTCTATCCCGATGCGACGAAGTCGGTGACGCAGGCTGCCGTTTTCTCGTGGACAGCACTCGCCATTATTGGCGCGTTGGGTTTGCTCGGCGTCGTCTTCCTCAACCTCACCAATTTGCGAGGCTTCTGGGACGCAGATCTCGACATTCGGCAGAAAATCTCCAGGCCGCTCATTGCGGGTCTCGTACTCGGTACGACCCTCGCGGTCAGCGACATCCTCACCGGATGGAGCGGCATCATGGCTGCCGGGATGCACCTCTCGACCATCCACATCGCCTTCCCGCTTTCGGTGCCGATCTATTTTGGCGGCGCCATCCTCGTCACCATTGTCTATTTCCTTGTCCTGCTTCCTTTCCTGGACTGGCTGATTGCCATCAGATTGCTGCATGGCAAGCATGAGCCCGCGGTGTTCTGGCTCGCGGCCACTCCGCTGGCCTTGATCGAGCCGATCACACAGGGCGACTTCGCGGCCGTTCTGGCCTACGGCTGGACCGCGGCGCCGAACGCCTTCCTCGACGTGCTGATCAATTTCGCCCAGGTCGCATTCATGCGCTCCTCGGGTTTCATCGCGGCGATCGCCGTACGCGTTGGCTTCTACGCCGTCTGGCATGTGCTCTACGGGCTTTTCTGAACGGATTCCCCCGATCGACAGCAGAAATGAGCCCTTTCTGAACGGAAAAGTCGTCTCTCGGGTTGGCGGTCGCGCCGCTGTCATGCAATGTAACAGTGCGTTATGCGCCCCGCCCGTCCGGGCCCGGGGCTTCAGCCACGGTAGGGGAAGTAGATGAGCGACGTAGCGCCGCGAATTGTGACAGGAACAGCGCCCGCAGGCGCCGGTGAAATCGAATTGCGGCGGGCGCTTGGCCCGGTGCAACTCATCATGTTGGGTATCGGCTGCATCATCGGGGCCGGTATTTTCGTGATCACCGGACACGCAGCGGCCGAGCACGCGGGACCCGCTGTGGCGATCTCTTTCGTCTTGGCAGGTACTGGCTGCCTGTTTGCGGGCCTCTGCTATGCCGAGTTCGCTTCTATGATCCCGGTTGCGGGCAGTGCCTATACCTATGCCTACGCCACGATGGGCGGTTTTATTGCCTGGTTTATCGGCTGGAATCTGGTTCTTGAATATCTTGTTGCGGCATCTACCGTCGCCGTGGGCTGGTCCGGGTATTTCACGGACCTGCTGCACAATGCCGGCATCACCATTCCTGCTGTGCTGTCGCGTGCGCCGCTCGACATTACCGGAACACACGACATCACATTGACGGGCTCGCTGGTCAATTTGCCGGCGGCAGCGATCGTAGTGCTTCTCTCGACGATTCTCGTCGTTGGCGTGCGCGAGTCGGCTACGTTTAACGGTGTGATGGTGGCGATAAAGGTTACGGTGGTTCTTGCCGTGATCTATTTCGGCTTCTCGTATATCAAAATGGAAAACCTGACACCGTTCATTCCGCCGAATACCGGGACCTATGGGCATTTCGGTTGGTCCGGCATTCTCGCCGCCTCGGGCTTGATCTTCTTCGCCTATATCGGCTTCGACGCCGTATCGGTCGCAGCACAAGAGGCAAAAAACCCGCAGCGCGACATGCCGATCGGTATCCTCGGCTCTCTTGTCATTTGCACCATTCTTTACATCCTGATGTCGCTGGTGCTAACCGGCATCGTCCCCTTTCAAATCCTGAGTTCCGAACTCACGGCACATCCGGTCTCGACCGCCGTCAACTCGATTCCCGAGCTTGCCTGGCTTGGACCCTTCGTGAATATCGGCGCGACAGTCGGTCTTGCCTCAGTGGTTTTCGTTACACTCTACGGTCAGTCGCGCATTTTTTATTCGATGTCACGCGATGGCTTTATTCCACCGCTGTTCAGCCAGGTGCATCCGAAATTCCGCACGCCCCATCGCGGAACGATCGTGACCGGCGCATTTGCTACTGTGCTGGCCGCGCTGTTTCCGCTCGATATCCTCGGCGAACTGGTCTCTATCGGCACATTGCTCGCCTTTGCGGTCGTTTGCCTCGGCATTCTCGTGCTGCGCGTCCAGCGCCCTAACGCCAAACGGCACTTTCGTACCCCGTATGTGTGGATTGTTGCGCCGCTCGGGATCTTCGCTTGTGGCGCGATGATGTACGGATTGCCCGCGGGCACGTGGTGGCGGCTGGGTATTTGGACGGCCGTTGGATTCGTTATCTATTTCCTCTACGGCGCGTGGCACGCAAAAAAACCGCAGTGGAATCTGGATTAGCGCGAGATTGAGCGCGCCCAATTAGGCGAACATGCGCACGCAAACCGACGGAGCTGAAGGGCAGCCCAATCCGGCCGTTGCCGAAGCGCACGAACTTCACCGCGCGCTAGGTCCCGTCAATCTGATCCTGATCGGCATAGGGTCGATCATTGGCGCCGGCATTTTTGTCTATACCGGAACAGCGGCGGCACAGTTCGCTGGGCCGGCCGTCATACTTTCCTTCGTCATCGCCGGGTTCGGCTGTCTCTTTGCAGGTCTCTGCTACGCCGAATTCGCCTCGATGATTCCGGAATCGGGCAGCTCTTACACCTATGCTTACGCCACGATGGGCCGCTTCATGGCCTGGTTCATCGGCTGGAACATGGTGCTCGAGTATCTCGTCTCGGCGTCAGGCGTCGCCGCGGGCTGGTCCGGCTATCTGGTCAGCCTGCTGAGCGATTTTGGCATTCATATGCCCGATGCGCTTGTGAACTCGCCGATTGCCGGAACAGGCATTGCGGACCTGCATCTGACGGGCGCCATCATCAACCTGCCGGCCGTTCTGTTAATCGCCCTGCTGACCATGTTTCTTGTCATCGGCGTGCGCGAATCCGCCAAGCTCAATGGCTGGATGGTGGCGATCAAGGTCTGCATCGTGATCGCCGTGATTGTGTTCGGCATATCGTTCGTCGATCTCGATAATCTCAAGCCATTCATTCCGCCCAATGAAGGAACATTCGGCAAGTTCGGCATCAGTGGAATTCTTGCAGCCTCGGGTATCGCCTTCTTCGCTTATCTCGGATTTGAGACCGTTTCGGTGGCGGCGCAGGAGGCGCGTAATCCGCGCCGCGATCTGCCGATCGGTATATTGGGCTCGCTCGCCATCTGCACAGTGCTCTACATCCTGATGGCTCTCGTGATGACGGGGATCACCGATTGGCGCACCCTGGACGTGCCGAGCCCCGTCTCATTCGCCGTGTCGAAAATCGAAGCCCTTAAATGGCTTGTCATCCCGATCGATGTCGGCGCGGTCGTAGGACTTGCGTCGGTTGTCTTCGTCTCGCTCTACGGGCAAACGCGGGTGTTCTATTCGATGGCGCGTGACGGTTTTCTGTGGCCCTCCTTCGCCAAGATTCATGTGCGCTTCAGGACACCGTATCTCGGCACCATTCTTATCGGCATTTTCGCGGCTCTGCTTGCGGCGCTATTTCCCTTCTCGGTGCTTGCCGACCTGGTTTCGATCGGAACGCTCGCCGCGTTTATCTCCGTCTGCGTTGGCATCCTCGTGCTGCGCATCCAGGCGCCAAAGGCCCGCCGCCAATTCCGCACGCCTTACGTTTGGTTCACGGCACCCGCAGGCGTCATTGTCTGCGGCGTGATGATGCTCAGCCTTGGCTGGGCGACGTGGCTTCGCCTTGTCGTCTGGACTGTGATCGGCCTCGCCATCTATTTCGGTTACGGCGTGAGGCACGCCAAGCCTTCGAAATGGAAGGTTACCAACGAAAGTTGACGTTTCGCTGTCCGTTTTTTTGCCAATTCCATTGCTTGCACGCCTGCGCGCCCGCTGGTTAGCTAGTACGAGTTTTGGGAGGCCTCCATGCGCGATCATCGGGTTTATGCACTATTCCTGGCCGTCGCCTTGGCGGCAGCCCCCGCCGCTGCCGCGGAAGATTGCTCGCTGAAAATGCTAACATCGGTTGACACGACGGCCACCGCATCGGGTGGCATGCTGGTGCCAGTGACAATGGCGGGCGCGAAGAAACAATTGCTGCTCGACACCGGTGGCTTCTTCAGCGAGATCACGCCACAACTGGCCAAGGAACTGGGCCTAACGCCACGCAGCAGCGCCGTGCTGCAATACGACGTCTCGGGCCAGCCCGTTGGCACGTCTGTCAAAGTACGCGACTTCTCGATGGGAACTCTCACGGCGTTTTCCATGGAATTCATGGTGGGCGGCGGTGGCATGGGCGGCGACGGCGCGCTCGCGCCAAATATCATCCAGGCCTACGACGTTGAGCTCGACTTTCCCCGCAACAAGCTCGCGCTAATCTCACCCGAGCATTGCAAAGGCCAAGTGGTCCACTGGCCAGCCTCTGCTGTCGCGGCGGTGCCCATTCGCGTGACAGAAGCGGGTCACATCCTCTTCCCGATGACGCTAGATGGGAAACAGGTGCAGGCGATGCTCGACACGGGCGCGATGCGAACCACGTTGAGCTACGATGCAGCCGAGCGCATTTTTGGTTTGCACACGCGCGCAGCCAGCCATCGTTTCAACACACTGTCTTTCGAGGGTGTGACGATCAACAATCCCGACATTGCGCTGGCTGGCAATATTACGCGTGCGCCCGCGAGCCAGATGGGCACGTTGCCGAGCACCGACATGAAACATGATGCGCCTGAGCTGCTGCTCGGCATGTCGACACTGAAGCGCCTGCACGTCTACATCGCATACAAGGAACAGATGCTTTACCTTACGGCGGGAGAAGGGTCGCCTGCCGGACACGCATCGGGGCGGTAGATAATGAAACTATTGACTGTTTTGGGGGCGCTGGCCCTCGTCAGCGCCGCCAGTGAAGCTGCGCTGGCGGAGATCAAGGCGCCGGTTCAGGATGGAAAAATCGATTTGTGCATGCCGAAAAGCGTGCTGGCGGATAAAGAGATGTACGTCAAGAAGCGTGTGCACATCATCGTCTGCTTCAACGTTGGCAAGGATGGAAAGCCCAAGGACATCACAATCGCGAATTCGGGCGGCTCGGTTCTGGATCAGGAAGCCGTCAATTGCGTGAACGAGATGCGTTACAAGCCTGCAACAAGGGATGGCGAACCAATGGACTTTCCGCTTGTCACGCAGATGAATTGGTGCGGCACAAGCAGCAGGCGCATGCCCGACTGCCCGCCATTGCCAATCACGGCGGAGCACAGGGCCATCTGTGCAAGGGGCTTACATCTCGACCAGTCGGGGCAATAGCGGCTGGGTCAAGTTGACGTTGGACGGCGCAACCCGCGCCACTATATGTGTGGCTCGCCCAGTATTGAGCCTCACACCGCATGCCTCTGCAGCTTCCGAACCCGATGGCCGCCGACCGTCTGGGTAAATTGGTCAGGGCCGCTCTCAAAGCCGGCGCCGATGCGGCCGATGCGGTCGAGTTCCAACATCTTTCGGCCGGTGTTTCCTTTCGCCTCGGCAAACTGGAAGACGTGGAGCATTCGGAATCTTCCGATCTGGGCCTGCGCGTTTTTGTTGGGCAGAAGGTCGCCTTCGTTTCGTCCACTGATCTCTCGCCCCGCGCGTTGGATGCCTTACCGGAACGCGCCATTACTATGGCGCGGCTAGCGCCCGATGATCGCTTCGCGGGCCTGGCCCCCGCAGACAGGTTGGCAAAAAATATTCCCTCGCTCGATATCGATGAGAATCGCGAACCTTCGACCGAGCGCCTGGTCGAGCGCGCGCGGGCGATTGAAGATGCCGCCCTTGCCGTGCCCGGTATTACGAATTCGGAAGGTGGCGGCGCGGGCTTTGGCCGCACCACTGTGACGCTCGTGACCAGCGCGGGATTTGTCGGCGGCTATGCTGGCACGAACCATAGCGTCTCGGTTTCGGTCATCGCCGGTGAAGGCACGGCGATGGAACGCGACGACGACTTCTCGAGCGCGCGTTTCGCGAGCGACCTCGAGTCGCCTGAAATCGTGGGCAAGCGCGCAGGCGACCGCGCTGTGAAACGCCTCGGTCCGCGCAAAGTGAAAACACAGGCGGTGCCGATCTTCTATGACTATCGCGTATCGGCGAGCCTGCTCGGTCATTTCGCCGGGGCGATATCGGGCGCCGCCATTGCCCGCGGCGTAAGTTTTCTCAAGGACAGAATGAACGATGATGTGTTTTCTTCCGGTGTCACCGTTGTCGACGACCCGCATCGCCAGCGCGGGCGCCGCTCGAAACCGTTCGACGGCGAAGGCGTCGCAAATACAAGGCACGTTCTGATTGATAAGGGCAGGCTGACGACTTGGCTCCTAGACAGTGCCAGCGCGCGCCAGCTCAATCTCACGACCACCGGCCACGCCTCGCGCGGCACGGCGGGGCCGCCCTCGCCCGCACCGTCGAATCTTTACATGGAGCCGGGACAGCGGACCGCCGCGGAACTCATGCACGGCGTGCGCGACGGCTTTTATGTCACCGATCTCATCGGCATGGGTGTCAACGGCGTTACCGGCGATTACAGCCGCGGCGCGGCCGGCTTCTGGATCGAGAACGGCGAGATCGCTTATCCGGTCAGCGAAGTGACCATCGCGGGCAATCTGAAAGATATGTACCGCAATCTCACGCCGGCCAATGACCTGATCTTCCGCTACGGCATCAATGCGCCGACCATCCGCGTCGACGGCATGACCATTGCTGGCGCATGAACGAGAAACCCATGGAACATGAACCAAAACAACTTCTTCATCTGGTTTTCGGGGGCGAGCTGATCTCGCTCGACAAGACGGAATTCAAGGACCTGTCAAAGCTCGACATCGTGGGCATCTTCCCGAACTATCGGACGGCGCATGCCGCCTGGCGCGCGGCCGCGCAGGCGAGCGTCGACAACGCCCATGTCCGCTATTTCGTGGTGCACATTCACCGGCTAATAGAGCCCGATGAGGTCATCGCGCCGCGCGCCTAACCCCTCGGCGATTAACGATTCCAAGCGGTTACGCCCTCGCCGCCAGCGGTCCCCCATGCTAAAGGCTGCGCCATGACGGACGCGCCCTCGCCCGCACGCCCCAGCGGGCCTTTCCGCAATCCCGACAGCGATTTTGCGCTGATCTGGCGCCTGCTGCACGACTATCTCGGCAAGCGCATCACGCTCGTTGCCTTCGCAGTCGTCTGCATGATCGGCAGTTCGGCGATGACTGGTGCGCTGGCGTGGATGCTCAATCCCGCAGTCAAGCAGATCTTCATGGAAAAGAACGCGCAGATGCTGGTGCTGATACCAGCCGTCGTTATCGCCATTGTTTTCGTCCGTGCGGCCTTCGATTACGGCGGCTCAACGTCGGTTAACTCCGTGGGCCAGAGCATCATCGCGCAGACGCAGCGCGACATGTTCAACAGCTTCATCCGTTTCGATCTGGACAAGCTTAACGCTGTGCATTCGGGTCAATTCGTATCTCACTTTCTTTATGACGCGACATTGCTGCGCGAGGCGACAACCAAAGGCATTGCCGGCCTCGGCAAGGAATTTCTGTCGCTGATTTTTCTTTCCGGCGTGATGATTTCGCAAAACTGGCGCTTGTCGCTGATTTCCGTCGTTGTCTTGCCGGTGATCGGTTATGCGGCGCGCGAGCTTGGCAAGCGCATGCGCCGCGCCTCGACCAAAACGATGAAAGAAACAGGCGAGCTTTCGACCGTGCTGGTGGAGACACTGGATGGCCGGCGTATCGTCAAGGCCTATGGCCTCGAAGCAAACGCTGTCGGCCGCGCGGAGAGCCGCATCTCGCGCCGGCTCAAATTCCTTCTCAAAGGCGTGCGCGCGCGTGGTCTATCGGTGCCCGTTGCGGATTTTCTTGGCGGTCTGGCCGTGGCCGGCGTGGTCGCTTATGCGGGCTACGAAGGCATCCATGGCCGTCTCGAACTCAATCAGTTCGCAGCATTTCTCGGCGCAATGCTGTTGGCCCAGCAACCGGTTCGCCAGCTTTCTCAGTTGTGGAGCATCACGACCGAGGGCCTGGGCGCGGCCAAGCGCGTCTTCGATCTCATCGATACGAAGCCGAAGATTGTCGATGCACCCAACGCCAAACCACTGGTGATCGCGCCGCCGCCGCTTGGCGGCAATGTGCGTTTCAGGAGCGTCAACTTCGCCTATCACGAGGGCGCGCCCGCTCTTGACAATCTCTCGCTCGATTTTCCCGCGGGAAAAAAGATCGCCCTCGTCGGACCATCGGGCGCGGGCAAAACCACCATCTTCAATTTGCTGCTGCGCTTTTATGAAGCAGCGGGCGGCACCATCGAGATCGACGGCCAGAACATCAATGCCGTGACGCTTGCTTCGCTGCGCAACACAATCGCGCTGGTGACGCAGGAGCCGTTCGTCTTCGATGAATCCGTGCGCGCGAATATAGGCTATGGCCGCGCCGGAGCGAGCGAAGCCGACATTATCGAGGCGGCCAAGGCGGCGGCCGCGCACGAATTCATCCTGGCAACGCCGGAAGGCTACGACACGCGCGTAGGCGAAGGCGGCTTGCGTCTCTCCGGCGGCCAGCGCCAGCGCATCGCCATTGCGCGCGCCATGTTGCGTAACGCGCCGATCCTCTTGCTGGACGAAGCAACCTCGTCGCTAGACACCGAGAACGAACGGCTGGTGCAGGATGCGTTGAAGCGCCTGATGAAGGGCCGCACCACCATCGTCATCGCGCATCGGCTTACCACCGTGCTCGATGCCGATCGCATCTATGTGCTCGATCGCGGGCGCGTCGCCGAGCAGGGCACGCATGGAGAGTTGATGGCGCGCGGCGGGCTTTATGCGCGTCTCTACAAGCGCGAATTCCACGACGACGAACTGCCCGCGGCAACGCTTGGGTGAGACGATGGCAAGCCGCACCTTCGGGCTCGCTCTTTATCGCGCCGCCTGGTCCGCGTTTTCTTTCGCGGCCGCGCCCGTGCTCAATCGCCGCGCCGCGCGCGGCAAAGAAGATCCGGCGCGCCGTAACGAGCGCATGGGGCGTGCGATGCGGGCGCGCCCCGAGGGCACGCTGATCTGGATTCATGGCGCGAGCGTCGGCGAATGCCTGGCCGTACTGCCACTGGTGTCGCGGCTGCTGGAGAAGCCCAACCGCAGTGTGATGATCACGAGCGGCACAGTGACATCGGCGAAGTTGATGGCCGAGCGGTTGCCGTCGCGCGCCTTCCACCAATATGTGCCCGTCGACGCGCCTGTTGCCGTGGCACGCTTTCTTGAGCACTGGCGACCTGATATCGCGCTGTTCGTCGAGTCCGAACTGTGGCCTAATCTCGTATTGGAGACGCGAGCGCGAAATGTTGCTATGGCGCTGATCAATGCGCGGCTTTCGGACCGTTCGTTCCGAGGCTGGCAGCGTGCGCGAGGTAGCGCGGAGGCGCTGCTTTCCGCCTTCGATGTCGCCCTGGCGCAAGACCAAGGCACGGCAAAGCGCCTGAGCGAACTTGGCGCACGCAATACGCGAGTCATCGGCAGTCTCAAAGCGGATGCGCCGGTCCTGCCGGCGAACGACGTCGCTCTGGCGGAATTCAGAAAGGCCGTCGACGGCCGCCCGCTTTTTCTTGCCGCCAGCACACATCCGCGGGAGGACGAGCAGGTGCTGGACGCAGCGACGATGGTGCGCGCCGCACGGGGAGACATGCTGACTGTCGTTGTGCCGCGGCATCCCGAGCGTGGCGCGCAAGTCGAAGCCCTGGCGCGGGCTCGTGGCCTTTCTGTCGTCCGCAGAAGCACGAGCGCCCTGCCCGCGCGTTCGACGGCCGTTTACGTCGCAGACACATTGGGCGAACTGGGACTGTTTTACCGCGCAGCGCCGTTCGCATTTCTCGGCGGCAGCCTGATCGAACACGGCGGACAGAATCCGCACGAGGCGGCGCAGCTAGGCGTTGCTATTCTGACGGGCCCACACACCGAGAATTTCAGCGAAAGTTTCCGCGCCATCCTCGCCGCCCAAGGTGAGGGTTGCGTTCATTCGGCAGATGAGCTGGCCGCCCTAGTCTTGCGTCTGCTGAAAGAGCCATCGATTGCTTCGCGGCTCGGCACGGCCTCGAAAAACACTGCGGCATCGCTTGGTGGCGCGCTCGCGCGCACGCAAGAAGCCGTCGAAACGCTGTTGGCCTCCCATGCGCGCGCCTAAATTCTGGAACGCACGCGAGCTTTCGGGACGCGCGCTCGCCACAGCGCTGTCGCCATTCGGTGTGCTGTATGGCTTGAGTGTGCGCATCAAGCAACGCGGCGCGCGCCCCTTCCGCCCCAAAGCCCGCGTCATCTGCGTTGGCAATCTCACGGCGGGCGGCAGCGGCAAGACGCCCCTGGCCATTGCTCTCGGTCAAATTCTCGCAGGCCACGGACGCCGCGTCGTGTTCCTCACGCGCGGTTACGGTGGCAGAAACGCGGGCCCACTGAAGATAGAAGTGGATACCCATACCGCGGGCGAAGTCGGCGACGAACCATTGCTCCTCGCCTCAGTCGCTACGACGGTCGTTGCGCGCGATCGCGCGAAAGGCGCAGCGCTGGCCGACGAATTGAATGCTGAAATCATCGTCATGGACGACGGCTTCCAGAATTTTTCGATTGAGAAGGATTTGTCGCTGGTGGTCGTCGATGCTGAGACGGGCTTCGGCAACGGCCGCCTGATCCCGGCTGGTCCGCTTCGTGAAAATCCCAGCACAGGCCTCGCGCGCGCGGATGCCGTCGTATTCATGAACGGCGAAGCCGATATTCCTGAATTCGACGGCGAAACGCTGCGGGCCCGCATCGAGCTCGCGGGTTGCCCGAGCCTCCAGGGCAAGAAACTGTTCGCGTTCGCCGGCATCGGCCGGCCCGAGAAATTCTTCGGCTCGCTCAGGGAAATGGGTGCGAGCGTCGTCGGCAGGCACAGCTTTCCCGATCACCATAATTTCTCGGCCGACGATATCGAGAGGCTCAAGACACGCGCCGATGCCCTAAATGCCTTTCTGGTCACGACGGAAAAGGATTTTGTCCGGCTTGATGCCGAGGCGCGCGAAGGCGTGTTTCCTGTGCCCGTTCGCGCCGTGCTGGACGATGCCGTCGCGTGGTCGAGATTGCTTGGCCGTCTGGTATGAGTGAGGAACCACTCAGTTTCGGGCAGCGCATCCGCTTCGGACTGGAAACCGCAGCCTTCTTTGTCATCATCGGTTTTTACAAATTGTTCGGCGTCGAGACGGCGTCGACCATTGGCGGCTGGATCGGCCGTACGCTGATCGCGCCTAGCGGCATGTCTAAACTCGCCTACATGAATTTGCGTGCCGCGTATCCCGAGAAGAGTCTCGACGAACTCAAGCATATCGTTGCCGGCGTGTGGGACAATCTGGGGCGCGTGCTCGCCGAATCCGCGCATCTGAAAGCATTCTCATACGTGGGCGACAACCCCCGCCTGGAAGCTGTAGGCCTCGAGAACCTTCACGCGGCCGAGGCGAGCGGCAAAGGCATGCTGATGATCTCGGGGCATTTCGCCAATTGGGAGATCATGCCGGTCGCCGCGCGCGGCTATGGAATAACGGGTGGCATGGTCACGCGTCCCGCCAACAACCCGTATGTCAGCCGTTGGCTCGATACGCAGCGTTCCCGCTACGGCATACCGGAACAGATCGCCAAGGGCGCGTACGGCACGCGGCGCATTTTCACTCTGCTGCGCAAAGGCCAGGCCGTGCTCATGCTGGTGGATCAGCGCACCAGCGAGGGCGTGCCGGCGCCTTTCTTCGGGCGTGACGCGATGACGACGCCAGCGCCCGCCTCGCTCGCTATCAAATTGGGCGCCGTCATCTTGCCGATCGCAAATGAGCGCCTTGACGGTGCGCGCTTTCGCATGCACGTGCATCCGATCATCGCGCCGCCAAACACGGGTGATCCCGACCGCGACGTGCTGGAACTCACTGCCAAGATCAATGCCTGGGTGGAGGCGCGCGTGCGCGAGCGGCCCGAGCAATGGCTGTGGATTCACCGCCGCTGGTCAGACAAAGGCTCGAAGCTCAGAAAGCGCGCTCAGGCCTTGGTGGGCGCAGGCGACGAAGCGACCAGCGAAGGGTCGAGCCGCACCTGAAACCAGTTCATCGCCCAATGCAGATGCGGGCCGGTGGCCCGGCCCTTGTGGCCGACGGCTCCGAATAGGTCGCCGCGTTTCAGGCGATCGCCCGGTTTCGCGTCGACGCGGCTCATATGCAGGTACGTCGTCGACACGCCGTGGCCGTGGTCGAGCACAACTGTACCACCCGTCAGATAGAAATCCGGTTCGGCCAGGCGCACGATGCCATCAACCGGCGCGCGCACCGGCGCGCCCTCGCCCGCAGCAACGTCCACGCCATAGTGGGGTGCCTTGGGTTCACCATTGAGAATGCGCTGACTCCCGAACACACCGCTGATGGGGCCGTTCGCCGGCCAATCGAACTTTTCCGAGAACCAAATTTCATCCGTGTCGTGCGAGCGCGCTTCGCCGACCATTGCGTTCTCACGCGCGATGCGCTCTTCGACCTCCTTTGGTGGCGTCACCAGGTTTTCGGGCAGGCCCGTGATGCTTTGGATGTCGTATTTGCGCTTCGCGGGCTTCACGCGCCGCGTTTTGCTGCGGCCGTTAGGCAACTCGGCTCGCACAGTGATCGCTTGCTTGTCGTCGCGCGCAAACCCGAAGGCAAATAAGCCTTCGCTGACGCGCACGGACTTGCCATCAACCCAGACTTTCGTGCCCTCGGGCACACGCCCCACCATGAGCCGGCCCTGCACGGCCAAATCTCTAAACCAGATTGTATTGGCATCGCGAGCGAATGCTGGCGGCGCGATCAGAAGCGCTGCTCCTGTACCCACAACCTGTCGCCGAGACAACAAACTCATTTCGGCGTAAGTCCCTTTTCTCGAAATCTTTTCACCGCGATGTCGGGACCTGCATAGGCTTCCTGCAAATCCACGCTCCAGTAGCGCAGCGCCTCCAGAGGTATCTTTTTACCCGTCACCGCGCACATCACATAAGCACCAGGCTTGATGACCAGAAACTCGCCGTCGAGATATTTCACCTCGGCGGCTTCGTCGGCCTCGAAATTGCGATCCTGGCGGTTCATGGCGCGAACACTAACATATCAGAACAGGTCGCCCTGCCCCTTGCCGCGCTTGGTTGCGGGTGGCGCTTTGCCGTGGGGTTTCTCCTGCGGCGCGCCGGAAGCAACCGCGCCGCGCTCGCCATCGGTGAAGGTGATGGTCAGGCGCTCACCCGCGCTAACCGCCGAGGCGCGCCGCCTGAGCTTGCCATCGCCGCCGTGTACCAGAGCAAAGCCACGTTGCAGCACGGCGCGATAGCTGAGCGTATCGAGTACGCGCCCAATCTCGCCAAGGGTGCGACGTGAATCGTTCACGCGCTTCGCATAGGCGCGGCCAAGTTGGCCTGCCAGCACGCGCGTACGGTCGCGGCCCCGGGCGATTTCGGCACGGACAACACGCGGACGCAGCAGCGCGGCTGCTTCGCGGAAATGCAGCGCGTGAGTTTGGAGATTGCGATGCAAGGCGCGCGGCAATCTCTCGCCCACAGAGTCGAAACGCTGTCGCGGCAAGGCAAATAGGGAATCGGGACGCGGCAGCGCCCGCGCCAAACCCTGCAAGGTCTGCCTGCGCTGATCCTGCAAGCGTCCGTTGGCTCGGCGTAGCCGGCGCCCAAGATTGAGCATGTTGTCCAGCAACTCCGCCCGCACGGGCACCGCCATCTCGGCGGCAGCGCTCGGTGTCGGCGCGCGGCGGTCGGAAACAAAATCGATCAGTGTGGTATCGGTCTCGTGGCCCACCGCCGAAATCACGGGAATGGTGCACTCAAAAACCGCGCGCACGACGATCTCCTCATTGAACGCCATCAAGTCTTCAAACGAGCCGCCGCCGCGCGCGACGATGATGACATCGGGCCGGCCGACCGCCAGTGCGTCGAATCCCCGAATGGCGGCGGCGACTTCCGCTGCCGCGCGTTCGCCCTGCACGGGCACGGGCCACAACACGACGCGGCGCGGGAACCTGTCGGCCAGCCGATGCAGGATGTCGCGGATCACAGCGCCCGTCGGCGAGGTGACGACACCGATGATCTCGGGCAGATACGGAATCGGCCGCTTGTGAACTTCGTCGAACAATCCTTCGGCCGCGAGCCACTTCTTGCGCTCCTCGAGCATCGCCATCAGCGCGCCGAGCCCAGCGAGCTCGATCTGCTCGACCACGATCTGGTACTGCGATTTGCCGGGGAAGGTGGTGAGGCGGCCGACCAGAACGACCTCCAGCCCCTGCTCCGGTTTCACCTTCACCCGCGCCAGCTGAGCCTTCCACACACAGGCCGACAGCACGGCGCGGTCATCCTTCAGATCGAAATAGCAGTGCCCGCTGGAATGAAGATGCACGCGCGACACCTCTCCCCGTACCCGGACATAGGAAAAGGTATCCTCGACGGTGCGCCTGAGCGCGGCCGACAGTTCGCTCACCGTCAGCTCGGGCAGATTCGTGGAAAGCGCTTCGTTCATGCTGGGGGCGATGATACAAACTCCCGCCAAATGCACCACCGGAAACGGGCCCCGTGAACATCCTCTTGGTCGGCAGCGGCGGGCGCGAGCACGCGCTGGCTTGGGCGTTGGCGGCCAGTCCGCTGGTGAAAAAGCTCTATGTCGCGCCCGGCAACGCAGGCATCGCCCGGGTCGCGGAATGCGTGCCGATCGCCGCCATAGATCTGGATCGGCTGGTGGACTTCGCGAAGCTGAAGCGAATCGATTTTGCCGTAACGGGACCGGAAGCACCGCTGGACGCGGGTCTCGCCGATCGTTTCGAGGCCGCAGGCATTCGGGCATTGGGCCCGAGTGCTGCGGGCGCTAAGCTCGAAAGCTCAAAGGCCTTTGTCAAGACCCTGTGTGCAGAGCGCAACATTCCCACCGCGCGTTCGGCGCAGTTCGACAACGTAGAAAACGCCATCGCCTACGCGACGCACCAGCCGCATCCAATCGTCATCAAGGCCGACGGCCTCGCGCAAGGCAAAGGTGTCGTTATTTCACAAACGCCCGCGACGTCGGGAGAGGCAATCCACGCCATGTTCGCGGGCGAGTTCGGCCCTGCCGGCCATCGCGTTATCGTGGAGGAATTTCTCGAAGGCGAGGAAGCCAGCTTCTTCGTACTGACCGACGGCACGCACGTTCTGCCGCTCGCGGGCGCGCAGGATCACAAGCGTGCATTCGATAATGACGAGGGTCCCAACACGGGCGGCATGGGCGCCTACTCACCTGCGCCAGTGCTGACACAGAAGATTATCGATCAAACCCTCGCGCGTATCGTCAAACCGACGATCGACGCCATGCGCGAGCGCGGCACGCCATATCAGGGCGTGCTTTATGCCGGCCTGATGATCGCGCACGATGGGCCGAAACTGATCGAATACAATTGCCGCTTCGGCGACCCCGAGTGCCAGGTGCTGATGCTGCGGCTGAAGTCGGATCTGCTGCCGGCGCTGATCGCTGCGCGCGACGGCGTGCTCGATTCTGTCGATCTGCGCTGGAGCGATGAGACGGCCCTCACTGTTGTCATGGCAGCCAAGGGCTATCCTGGGAGATATGATAAGGGCACGGAGATCTCAGGTCTTGGGGAAGCAGCCAAAGTTCCCGGCGTGCAGATTTTCCATGCCGGCACCGAAGCGCGCGATGGGCACATCGTCGCCATGGGCGGGCGCGTGCTGAACGTGAGTGCGCTGGGCAAGGATGTGCGCGAGGCGCGCGACCGCGCTTATGCCGCCATCGACTGCATAAAGTGGCCACAAGGTTTCTGCCGCCGCGACATCGGCTGGCGCTCGCTGCATCACCACAAATGAGGCCCGGCGCTTGATATTGCTTTGGGGAAGCGCGGCTTTGTTCGCTGCTGGCTTGGCCAGTTTCGCCGCCGACCGGCGGGTGGCGCATTTTTTTGCCGCGCACAAGAAGCGCCACTGGCGCCGCCGCGTACGTCTCACGACAGATTTCGCCAAAGGCGCGCATTGGCTGATTGTTGCCGGCTTGCTTTATGGCAGTGCTCAGGCGGCTATCGCCATCGGATATGAAACAACGGAACTGCACCATATTTCTGACTTATCCGCAGCGTTGCTGCTCGGTCTCGCCATCGCGACTGCTCTGCTGCACTCGATAAAACTTTTTGTCGGGCGCCGCCGTCCGCGCGATGATTTCCAGCATGGACTATACGGCTTCGAATTCTTTCGTTTCGAAACACAGCATGATTCTTTTCCATCGGGTCACGCTCTGACAATCTTCTGCGTGGCGACCGTGCTGAGTGCCGCCATGCCCGCGCCTGCGCCGCTATGGTTTGCGATTGCCGCTTATCTGGCGCTTACGCGCGCCATGCTGACATCGCATTTCCTCAGTGACGTGCTGATCGGCGCTGCCAGCGGCCTCATCGTTATGCGCGAAACGTTCCTGCTGGTATTTCCCACGCTTGCGCCGGCCTGGTTCTAGCGCCGTGCGCGGAAAAAATCCGTCAGCATCATTCCAGCTTTCTCGATGTGACCCATGCGCACGATCTCGGGTCGATGATGGCAAGTGGGCTGCGCAAAGAAGCGCGGACCGTGATCCACCGCGCCGCCTTTGGGATCGCTGGCCGCGAATACGAGCCGCGCAACGCGCGCGAGGCTGATTGCGCCCACGCACATGACGCAGGGCTCAAGTGTCACATAAAGCGTTGTGCCGAGAAGCCGTTCGTTCTTGAGCGCGCTCGCACCTGCGCGCAGCACGAGCATTTCCGCATGCGCCGTTGGATCGCGCAGCTCGATCACCCGATTGCCATTTCTGGCGATCACCGCGCCTTCCTGCGATGCGAGCACTGCTCCGATCGGCACCTCACGCCGCGCCGCTGCTGCTTCGGCCTCCGCCAGCGCCATCGCCATCATGGTTTCGTCGTTGCTCATAACATCGGCTGAAGCATGTCGTCGGTGACTTCGAGCTTGAACAGCGGCTCGCCGCCAGGCGCGCGCTCCAGCACGGCCTCGCGCATCAAGGCCGAGGCTTCGGCATCCACCGGTGTCTTGTCGTCGAAAAAGCGCTGCCACGTCGCCTCGTCCTGCCACAGCGCATAGGCCACGAAGCGCCCGTCTTGGGCGCGATGCAGCCGCGAGCCGGAGCTGCCATAGCGCTTCACGATCGCGTTGGTCGCGCGCCGCCAGCCTTCGCGAAACTGTTCTTCCATGCCGGGCTTCACACGCCACCAATAAACGACGGCGAACATCTGCGCCTCTCGCGCTTGCAACTCTTGCCTCGGCAAAGTAACCCGAATGGATGGCGAGCGACAGCACACATGAACCCGCGTCGGGCGAGCGTATCGCCAAGGTGATTGCCCGCGCTGGCGTGTGTTCGCGCCGCGACGCCGAGAAGCTGATTGCCGAGGGCCGCGTGGCGCTCAACGGCGAGAAAATCACCACACCCGCGCTGCGCGTGGACGAGGACGCGCTCATCACCATTGACGGCCAGCCCGTGCCCACGGCTGAGCCGACGCGGCTGTGGCGCTATCACAAGCCTACGGGGCTCGTGACCTCTCACCGCGATCCCAAGGGCCGCCCCACTGTGTTCGCCAATCTGCCGAAGAATTTGCCGCGCGTGGTTTCGGTGGGCCGTCTCGACATCAATTCGGAAGGGTTGCTGCTTCTGACCAACGACGGCGAGCTCGCGCGCAAGCTGGAGATGCCGTCCGAGGGATGGGTGCGCCGTTATCGCGCGCGGCTGTTCGGCAAGGTGAGTCAGGCCGATCTCGATCGCCTCGCCAACGGCGCGACGGTCGACGGCGTGCGCTACGGGCCGGTGACAGCGGAGCTTGAGCGCGCCAAAGGCCCGTATGCGTGGGCCAATATCAGCCTCAAGGAAGGCAAGAACCGCGAAGTGAAGCGGCTGATGGAGCATCTCGGCCTGAAAGTCGCGCGCCTCATTCGCGTGAGCTTCGGGCCGTTTCATCTCGGCAATCTGGAACAAAACGCGGTGGAGGAAATCGCCGGCCGCGTCTGGCGCGAGCAATTGGGCATGGCCAAACCAAAACGGCGCAAGGATTGACTACGGGAATAGTTTTTCCGTTCGCCACGGCGCATTAAGTTTGTTGCGCCGATAGACCAACCGGTCGTGAAGCCGGAATGGCTGGTTGCGCCAGAACTCGATCTCGATCGGCTGCACGCGGAAGCCGCTCCAGTATGGCGGCCGTGGTACGGTTGAGAGCGCGTATTTCGCCGCCACACGCGCAACCTCTTTTTCCAACGCAAAGCGCCCCTGCAGCGGCCGCGACTGCGGCGAAGCCCAGGCACCGATCTGGCTGTCTTTGGGGCGCGTGGCGAAATACGCGTCTGCTTCCGCTTCGCTCACGCGCACTACTGGCCCGCGCACGCGCACTTGGCGCCCTAGCGACTTCCAGTGAAAGCACAGCGCTGCGTTCGTGTTCGCCTTCAGCTCACCGCCCTTGGCGCTTTCCGTATTGGTGTAAAAAACGAAGCCGTCCCGATCGACGTGCTTGAGCAGCACCACGCGCACATTGGGGCGGCCTTGCGCGTCTGCGGTGGCGAGCGCCACCGCGTCGGGATCGTTTGGCTCTTTGGCACGCGCTTCCTTGAGCCACGTCGCGAACAGCCCGATCGGGTCGGCCACTGCTTCGATTTCGGGCTCTGGCGCTTGCTTGTCGTTCATTGCAAATCCTTCGAGCGCCTAGCCGATACCACCTTCGGCCATAGGCGAAAAGCGGCCCCTCTGCTAGCGTTCCATGCATGAGAATAAGAGCGCTGGGCGCCGCCATTTCCTTGCTGCTGCTGACAGGTGCGGGCCTTCCAACCGTGCCTGGCGACCAAACGACGTTCAACAAGGGCGTCGAGGCGTATGACGCGGGGCGTTACGAAGAGGCGTACCAGATCTTTTACGAGCTCGCTGAAAAGGACGATCTCGCGGCCATGCGCAACGTGGCACTGATGCTCCGCCGCGGCAAAGGCGTGGAGAAAAACCCCGAGAAAGCGATCGACTGGTACGAGCGCGCGGCCGAAGCGGGGCTTGTCACCGCCCAGGCCGACCTCGGCGTCATGCTGCTCGACGGCGAAGCCGACGATCCGGACCCCAAGGCGGCGATGGCGTGGCTGATGCGCGCTGCGCAGGCCGGGCACCCAACCGCGCAATTTCGCTTGGGCGAGCTTTACGAGAAGGGCGCAGCGTTCATGTCGCCCGACGTCGAAGCGGCAAAAATCCTCTATGGCGCCGCCGCCGCACATGGGCAAAAGGAAGCAGCCGCGCGTCTCGCCGCGCTGTTGGGCATGACCCGGGCGCAGCCCACCCGCCCAGGCAAGACTCCAAGGCCCGCTCCGGCACAGCGCTCGGAGATACCATCAGTCCGGGAAGCGTTGATTTCTTCGCCGCCCCCCAGCTTACGCGAAACCACCGAGCCGCCGGCGATCTCGCGTCAATCGCTGCCATCCCCAACGACAGCATCGCCGCTATCTTTTCAGGGCGCAGCGACGAAGCATAAGACCTTTTCCGACACGCGACACGAGCCTTCACGTTAGCCGCGAACGCTTCCTATATAGTGAGTCGACAGAGGAGCATTGGCTTGCGCGATCCTTACGACGTGCTTGGCGTATCGAAAAAGGCCAGCGATGCGGAAATCAAGAAAGCATTCCGACAGCTGGCCAAGAAGCATCATCCCGATAAGCACGCCGACGATCCAGCCGCTGTGAAGCGGTTTCAGGAGATCAACAACGCCTACGAACTTCTGGGTGACAAAGAGAAGCGCGCGCAGTACGACCGCGGCGAGATCGACGCCAACGGCCAGCCCAAAGGCTTCGGCGCGGGGTTCAATCCTGGCGCCGGCGGCTTTCGCCAGGGCGGGTTTCGTCAGGGCCCAGGCGGCGCCCGCGAATTCCGTTTCGATTTCGGCAATGGCGACGTGCACATGGAAGACATCCTTGGCGATATCTTCGGCTCGATGGGCGGCGGCCAGCGCGGCCGCGCGCGCGCCCAGCCGCAGCGCGGACAAGACGTCCAGCTTCAGACCACGGTGTCGTTCCAGGAAGCGGCGCTGGGCGGCACGCGGCGCGTCTCGATGCCCGATGGCCGCGAATTAGAAGTCAAAATCCCTGCCAGCCTGAAGCACGGCCAAACCATTCGCCTCCGCGGGCAAGGAGCACAAGGCGAGCGCGGCGGCCCGGCCGGTGATCTGCTCATTACCGTCGGCGTGGCGCCACATCCCTATTTCACTCGCGACGGGGATGACATCCGCATGGATCTCCCGGTCACGCTCAAGGAAGCTGTGGAAGGCGGCAAGGTTGAGGTGCCAACGCTCACCGGCCAAGTGGCGTTGACCGTACCACCCAACTCGAACAGTGGCGACGTGCTACGCCTGAAGGGTAAGGGTGTTCATGCCCCGGGACGCACGGGCGATCTCTATGTGCGCCTACTGGTTACGCTGCCCGAGAGCCGCGACACCGAGCTTGAATCGTTCACCAGGCGCTGGAAACCGAGCTACGACCCCAGGTCGAAGCTGCGTTAATCCCGTTACGCCACACATGAACAGGGAAATTGGGCCATGTATTTTCGCCTGAGAAAACCCTTGGCATAATACGGCTTGGCGGGCGCTGTTTGGGTGCGCACGGGAGGTGTTGATGGAGGGGAATGCGATTTGGCTCGCCGCCATTGCCGCGGGCGCGTTCGTTCTGGCTTTTATCATTTACAGCCGGTCCGTTCGCCGCGAACGCGAAGCCTTTATTGCCGGCCGCGAGAAGGTCGAGAGTAAGAGCTACGGTGAGCTGCGCAAAGATTATAAGGAAGCGATCCGCGCGCTCGAGCGCTCGAGCGACTGGCGCGGCACGGTCGTCATCGACATCATCCACGACATCAGTGACAGCGTGGCGGGCCGCGACCGCCTGCCCTCGCGGATCTCTTACGACCAAGCCTTCGATATCGCCGAGCGCATACGCTCGGCCAAGGGCCATCCGATTGCGGTCGTGCTGCACACGCTCGGTGGCTACGCCTTCCCGAGCGAGATGATCGCGCAGGCGCTGAAGAACTATAAGGGGCGTAAGGCCGCATATATTCCCTACGTGGCGATGTCCGGCGGAACGGCAATCGCGCTGGCCACCGATGTCATCTATATGGGGCCGGATGCGGCGCTCGGCCCCATCGACGCGCAGTATCACGGCTTTCCCGCAGACGCGTATTCGCGGCTGATGCGCGAAAAGCCGAAAGACAAGATCGACGACACGACGCTGCTGATCTCGTACATGGTTGAGCAGCATGAGCGCGATGCGCGCGAGCGCGCCCTCGAACTCATAAACCACAACCACATCGATCGGACCGACCGCAAGAAATTGATCGCGGCTCTGATGGACGGAGCGCTCCACCACGGGTCGCGCATCTCGCGAGACGCGGCCGAGAAACTCGGAGTCAAAGTCGTCAAGTCGTGCCCTAAAGAGGTTTATACGCTGGTCGATTCTCGCCTGCGCATGCTGAACAAGGTCGAAGAAAGGGCCGCCGAAGGGCATGGCCTCATCGGCCGGAGCGCAACCTCCGCGCCACCCGACAACCCACCGCTTCACTAAACCAGCAGATCCTTGGCGTTTTCGCGCTGCCCCGCTATAGGATGGCAGCAAGCAGCGGAGACTGGCATGGCCACGGCACTCATGGCGGGCAAGCGCGGGCTCATCATGGGCGTCGCCAACGACAAGTCGATTGCCTGGGGCATCGCCCAGGCGCTGCACGGCGCGGGCGCCGAGCTCGCTTTCTCCTACCAAGGCGACGTTTTCAAGAAGCGCGTCGTGCCGCTGGTCGAGCCGATGAAACCCGCCGCGCTCATCGATTGCGATGTGACCAAGCCGGAGTCACTGGACGCCGCCTTTGCCGAGCTTTCGCGCAAATGGGATCGCCTCGATTTCATCGTGCACGCGGTCGCCTTCTCGGACAAGGAGCAGCTCAAGGGCCGCTACGTCGACACGACGCAGGACAATTTCGCCATGACGATGAACATTTCCTGTTATTCCTTCACGGCGGTGGCGCAGCGCGCGGAAAAAATGATGGCGAATGGTGGCACGCTCCTCACCCTCACCTATCTCGGTGCCGAGCGCGTCATGCCGCATTACAACGTGATGGGTGTGGCGAAGGCCGCGCTCGAAGCCAGCGTGCGCTACATGGCGGAAGACCTTGGCAAGAAGAACATCCGCGTGAATGCGATCTCGGCGGGGCCGATTAAAACGCTCGCGGCGTCCGGTATCGGTGACTTCCGCTACATTCTGAAATGGAACGAGTACAATTCGCCGCTCCGGCGCACGGTAACGACGACGGAAGTGGGCGACGCAGCGCTGTTCCTGCTTTCCGATCTGGGGCGCGGCGTCACCGGCGAGGTGATGCATGTGGACGCCGGCTATCACATCGTCGGCATGAAGGCTGAGGACGCGCCGGATATCGCCGTCGCGAAGGGCGATGCGTAACGCTTCACTCATCCGAATGACAAACTGGATCGTATTCGCATTTCTTATTTCATTTGGCACAGCATGGGGCCAATCGTCCGCTGACCGTGCGGCGCAATGGATTTATCGCCCGGCTGACAGTACACATTCCGAAACTCTGGCGGTGTTTCTCTCTTGGGATTATTCCAGCGTCGTTTTTCGCGTGTGGTGTGAGAAGCGAAAACAGCTGGTTATTCAATATTTCCTAGAGTCGGGCCTCAACACGAAGGACACGGGCATGGCGATCTATCTCAATGAGAAGAGCTATCCTGTCGCGGCCAAAGTCGGGTCCTACGGCAGCAGCGCGGTTCTTGAAGGCCGCGTAACGCTCACGGCCAAATTGGCGCGCGACATACAAGAGGCCCAAGAAGTGGATATTGTCGCGCCTAGCGATTCCGAAGAACCATTTTATACTGGCGCGGCTTCGGCTCTAAAGCGTGTAGCCAAAGCTTGCAGCTAAGCTTGATTGGATAATGTCACACAACACCTTCGGTCATCTTTTCCGCGTCACTACCTTTGGCGAAAGTCACGGGCCTGCGCTTGGTTGCGTGGTGGATGGCTGTCCACCCGGCATCGCACTGACCGAGGCCGATATCCAAATGGACCTCGACCGCCGCCGGCCGGGCCAGTCGAAATTCGTCACCCAGCGCAAGGAAGAGGACCGCGTGCGCATTCTCTCCGGCGTATTCAAAGACGAGCGCATGGACAAACAGCTCACCACCGGTACGCCGATTGCGCTGCTGATTGAGAACACGGATGCGCGGCCGCAGGACTACGAAGGCTTTCGCGACAAATTCCGCCCCGGCCACGCCGATTACACCTATTGGACCAAGTACGGCGTGCGCGATTATCGCGGCGGCGGACGCCAGAGCGCGCGCGAGACGGCCGCGCGGGTAGCAGCTGGCGCGATTGCACGGAAAATTCTGCATCAGCTGTTCGGTAATGCGCGCGTACGCGGGGCGCTGGTACAGATGGGCAAGCACAAGATCGATCGTGCGCGCTGGAACTGGGACGAGGTCGCGCGCAATCCGTTTTTCTCGCCTGACAACGGCGTGGTTGATCAATGGGCGGAATATCTGGAGGGCCTGCGCAAAAACCGATCGTCCTGCGGCGCAATCGTCGAAGTGATCGCCGAAGGCATTCCGGCAGGCTTGGGCGCGCCCATCTACGGCAAGCTCGATGCCGACCTCGCGGCCGCGCTGATGAGCATCAACGCGGTCAAAGGCGTCGAGATCGGCGCCGGCATGGGCGCGGCCGAACTCACCGCCGAGGAAGACGTGGATGAGATGCGCGCAGGCGAACGCGGCAAGCCAAAATTCCTCTCCAACGCCGCGGGCGGGATTCTCGGCGGCATTTCCAGCGGCCAGCCGATTGTGGCGCGCTTTGCTGTGAAGCCTACGTCATCTGTGCCTAGCGAACGCAAGACCGTGGACACAGATGGACGCGACACCACCATCGTCACCACGGGCCGCCACGATCCCTGTGTCGGCATCCGCGCCGTGCCGGTGGGCGAAGCCATGGTGGCCTGCGTGCTGGCCGACCACGCGCTCAGGCATCGGGGACAGGTAGGAAAGTTCTAGGTTCTAGCGCGTTGGCGCAATTGCGCTCGGCACGCGGACAGTTTTTGGACCAACCATCCCCCTCACCCTTCCCTCTCCCTTGCGGGGGAGAGGGTGTTTCTCACGCGATCATCTCGGCAGCAGCATCTTTGTCCCGGCCCATCGCACCGAGCGCTGCGGCGACAATAGCCTTGGCGTCGAGGCCCGCGATCTCATACATGCGCTCCGGCGTGTCCTGGTCGAGAAAACGGTCGGGCAAGACCATCGGCCGCACCTTCAGGCCGCGGTCGAGCAGTCCGTCCCACGCAAGATAATGCAGCACGTGATCGCCAAAGCCGCCGATGGAACCTTCCTCGATGGTGAGCAGCACTTCGTGGTTTTGCGCGAGGCGTTTTACCAGTTGCGTATCCAACGGCTTGGCAAAGCGCGCGTCAGCGACGGTGGCCGACAGCCCATAAGCGGATAGACGGTCTGCTGCCTTCAGACATTCGGGCAAGCGCGCGCCGAAATTGAAGATGGCGACCGAATTGCCCTCGCGCAGGACACGTCCCTTGCCGATCTCAAGCGGCGTGCCGAGCTTGGGCAATTGTAGCCCCAGCCCCTCGCCGCGCGGATAACGGAAGGCACTGGGCCGGTCATCGATGCGCGCGGCCGTAGCCACCATATGCACCAGTTCCAGCTCGTCGGCCGCCGCCATCACCACGAAACCGGACAGCGTTGCTAGATAGGCGATGTCGAACGCGCCTGCGTGCGTCGGGCCGTCGGCGCCCACCAGCCCGGCGCGATCCATGGCAAAACGCACGGGCAATGACTGGATCGCCACGTCGTGCACAACCTGATCGTAGGCCCGCTGGAGGAAGGTCGAATAAATCGCAGCGAAAGGACGAAAGCCTTCCGCGGCCAACCCTGCCGCGAACGTCACCGCGTGCTGCTCGGCAATGCCCACGTCGAAGCAGCGATCGGGAAATTTCTTGGCGAATAGATCGAGGCCCGTGCCAGCCGGCATGGCAGCCGTGATGGCCACAATGCGGTTATCGCGCTCGGCTTCGGCGATCAACGCCTCGGCGAAGACCTTTGTGTAGCTGGGCGGCGCAGCAGACTTCTTCTGCTCGCCGGTCAGCACATTAAACTTGGATACGCCGTGATATTTGTCGGCCGAGGCTTCCGCCGGCGCGTAACCTTTGCCCTTGTTGGTCACGACGTGCACAAGCACGGGTCCCTTGCCCGCATCGCGCACGTTTTCCAGAACAGGGATCAGGTGATCGAGATTGTGGCCGTCGATGGGACCGACATAATAAAAGCCCAGCTCCTCGAACAGCGTGCCGCCCATCCAGAAGCCGCGGGTGTATTCCTCAGCCCGCTTGGCGGCGCGGAACATGAAGCGCGGCAGGTGCTCGGCAATGCGTTTCACCCACGCGCGGAAACCGCGATAGGTGCGGCTCGACACCAGCTTGGCCAGATAGGCGCTCATCGCGCCAACGGGCGGGGCGATCGACATGTCGTTATCGTTGAGGATGACGATCAGCCGTTCCCTGCGCGCGCCCGCATTGTTCATGGCCTCGTAAGCCATGCCCGCACTCATGGCCCCGTCGCCAATCACGCAGATGACGTGGTTCTTCTCACCTTTAAGATCGCGTGCGACCGCAAAACCCAGCCCCGCGGAAATGGAGGTAGCGGCATGGGCCGCGCCAAACGGATCATATTCGCTTTCGGCGCGCTTGGTGAAACCGGAGAGGCCGCCGCCTTGCCTGAGCGTGCGCATCCGCGCGCGCCTACCCGTCAATATCTTATGCGGATAGGCCTGATGGCCGACGTCCCAAATGAGTTTGTCGCGCGGCGTATCGAAGACGTGATGCAGCGCGACCGTGAGTTCGACCACGCCAAGCCCCGCGCCCAAATGCCCGCCCGTGACCGACACCACATCGATCAGCTCGCGGCGCAGCTCATCGGCCAAAATTTTCAACTGCGCCCGCGTGAGCGGGCGAAGCTGGGCAGGATCATTGATCTGATCAAGCAAGGGAGTTGTGGCCGGAACGCTCACGCCATTTTCCGATATATTCGGGCGAAACTAAGCCCGCCTCGTTACGGCAAAACGCGCCGCCGCGCGCAAAAGGTCGGCCTTCTCATCGAATAAATCAAGGTGACGCGGCGCCTGGTTGGCCAGGGCTTCGGCCTGCGATCGCGCCCTTTCGGTGCCTAACGACGAAACGACCGTGGCCTTCAAGCGCGTCTTATCCTTGCCGATCGGTTTACCCATTTCGCCGGCATCGCCTTCGAGGTCGAGAAGATCATCTGCGATCTGAAAGGCGAGACCGAGATCGAGGCCAAACGCTGCGAGCGAAGCGCGCGCGCTCGGCGAGGACTTGCCCATGATGGCGCCCGCTTCGCAGCAGAAGGATAACAGCGCCGCGGTCTTCATGCGCTGAAGCCGGGTGATCTCAGGCAATGGCGGCGTCTGACCCTCGAAGGCCAGGTCCATCATCTGGCCGCCAACCATGCCGCCGTAGCCCGCAGCCTGGGCGAGGCGCGTAATCAACTCGCAGCGCACAAACGGGTCGCCATGCGCCTCGGGCGAACTGATCAGACCGAAGGCCAGCGTCAGCAACGCATCGCCCGCAAGGATTGCGGTCGCCTCATCGAAGGCTTTGTGCAAAGACGGTTTCCCTCGCCGCGTCTCGTCATTGTCCATGGCAGGCAGGTCATCATGCGCCAATGAGTAGGCGTGGAGGCACTCAACGGCCGCCGCCACCCGGCCTAAAGCGCGGCGATCGACGCCGAACAGCCTTCCACTCTGTAAAACCAGAAAGGCGCGCAGGCGCTTGCCACCGCCCAGGGTTGCGTAGCGCATGGCCTCGATAACCCGCGCCTCCGGGCCCGCGGCCTGGGGGAGCAGAGCGTCCAGGGTGTTCTCGGTGAAGGAAGCGGCCTCGGCCAATGCCGGCTCGATGGGCGCGGAATAGGTCATGGGCTCAGCCGAGGTCCACGGGCTCAGTGCCCTTCGCCCCTTCCGGTCCAAGCACAATCTTCTCGAGCCTGGCTTCCGCGGTCTTCAGCTTCTTCTCGCAGTGGGCCTTTAGCGCCGTGCCCCGCTCGTAGAGGGCGATCGAATCCTCGAGGTCCACTTCGCCTTGCTCAAGCCGACCGACGATCTCCTCGAGCTCGCGCAGCGCCGCTTCGAAGCTCAGGGACTCTACCGGCGATCCGTCCGTTTTGGCCTTCCCAGCCATGGCCGTTTCCTATCAGGCCGCCATCAGGGCCCGTACGTGGGCGCGGGCCGATGAGGCAAGCGCCTCAAGGTCATAGCCGCCCTCCAGGGCCGAGACAACGCGGCCCTCGCAGACCCGGGCCGCCAGCGCACAGAGTTCGGCCGTTACCCACTCGAAGTCGTCGTCTTCGAGCTCAATATTTGCCAAGGGATCGGCGCGGTGCGCATCGAACCCTGCAGAGATAAGCAGCAATTCGGGACGGAATTTTTCCAATGCCGGAATCACGGAACCGCTGATAATTGCCCGGAAATAGCGCGAGTCCGATCCGGGCGGCAGCGGGCAATTGAGAATATTTCCGGCGCCTTTTTCGTTCGCAGCACCCGTTCCTGGGTAAAGCGGCATCTGATGCGTGGAGGCATAAAACAGATTTGCATCGTTCCAGAACGCAGCCTGCGTCCCATTACCGTGATGGACGTCAAAATCCATCACCGCGACGCGTTTTAGTCCGTGTACGGAGCGCGCATGTTCGGCTGCGATCGCAACACTGTTGAACACGCAGAATCCCATAGCCTGCCTCGGTTCCGCGTGATGTCCCGGCGGGCGCACAGCGCAGAAACCATTCTTGGCGCGGCCCGTCATGACAAGATTTACTCCGTGTACGACCGATCCTGCTGCGCGCAAGACGGCCTTCCCCGATCCAGGCGACAAAATCGTATCGGCGTCGATCGCGACGTAGCCATGTTTCGGCACCGATTCGAATATCGCGTCGATGTAGGATTCGGAGTGCACGCGTGCGAGCTCTTCGCGCGTGGCAAGTGGCGCGACCTCACGCTGGAGCCCACTAAATTCCTTGCTTTCAAGCGCGCTCAAGACCGCCTTGAGTCGTTCCGGGCGTTCCGGGTGACCAGGTGGCGGCGCGTGCTCGAGACATGCCGGATGCGTGATCAGGACAGTGGTCATATCGAGCCGCACACTCGCGCAGTTGAACCTTAACAGTCTGGCCGAAACACGCCGCTTCGCCGAATCCCGCGGCTCTCTCTTTGGCCTCCCCTAATGGGTTACCGGGGCGCCGCTTGGAACGACCATTCTGGGGCCCTTTCCAGTCGATGGAAGGCACCGATCTACACCACTCGCTGTGGCGATCTGGGGATAAGCCGGCCGGAATTTGGTTAGCAGCACTATTTTTCATGACGATACGTCACCTAATTGGGTGCATGAAAGACACAACACGTTCCCGAACGTCAAACTTCCATGAAATCAGCTTTGACCTCGTCCGAAACCATACCTTAGCTTGGACGTTGAATTGGTCGATCCGGGGGGGCGGCCGGTCTTTCCCCTCTTGAAAGGCCATCAGCTGTTAGCCGTGCGCTTTGTGCGGCTGACGGTGGGACGTCGTGACCGCGACCAAACCAAGGGGGTTCACAGTGTTTAGATCCAATCTTTCGGCTCGCAGCCTGCGCGCCGCACTTCTCACCGGTGCTGCGACAGCGACGGTGTTTGCCTTCACCGGACCTGTACTTGCGCAGGAGACCACCGAAACCGTTGTGGTGACGGGATCGCGTATCCCGCAAGCGGGTCTCGTTTCCGTGTCACCCGTAAGCACGGTTGGCCAGCAGGAAATGAAGTTCGAGGGCACGCAGAACGTTGAGACCCTCTTGAACAACCTGCCGCAGACCTTTGCGGAATTCACCACGCACGATTCGAATGGTTCAACTGGTACTGCGACCGTCAACCTCCGCGGTCTTGGTAGCCAGAGAACCCTCGTGCTGGTCGATGGCCGGCGTTTGATGCCGGGCGATCCGTTCGTTCCCACGGCCGACTTGAACACGATCCCGGTCGCCATGGTTGAGCGCGTTGAAGTGCTGACCGGCGGCGCTTCGGCGGTGTACGGCTCCGACGCCCTGGCCGGTGTCGTCAACTTCATCATGCGCCATGACTTCGAGGGCGTCGAAGTCGACGGCAATTGGTCGATCAACAATGCTGAGAACGATAGCGGCCTTTTGCGCGGCCTGCAGGACCTTGGCGGGTTCGACAAGGCTCCGAAAGACACGTGGGATGGCCAGTCGCTGGACGGCACGGTGATCATCGGCGCCAACACCGATAACGGCCGCGGCAACGTCACGGCCTATGTCGGCTATCGCAAGATCCATCCGGTGC